>WNGF01008116.1_pt1 | contig 12448 bp, 11 predicted proteins | sample 5400641 | NCBI WGS metagenome assembly WNGF01 (sample SAMN13153371, study PRJNA577476) | soil metagenome | isolation source: 80 cm soil or saprolite under grassland replicate 2 | place: USA:California | collected 2016-06-15
CCGTGACCGGCCGCTGCTCTCCGGTGGAGTTGCGCGCCAGCAGGCGAGCGCCAACGGTCAGCGCCCCCGGGGGCAGCAGGTCCCTGGGCACCTCGGTCTGTGCGCCCGGGTCCGCGCGCCCGTACGCCTCCTCGGGCGGGAGGACGACCTTCTTTTCCTCTCCGACGTGCATCCCGTCGAGCTGCTTCTCGAGCCCGGGCATGAGCTGCGCCTCGCCCTGGGTGTAGGTGAAGGGGGACTGTCCCTTGTTGCTGTCGAGCACCGCTCCCGCGTCGTCCTTGAGCGTGTACTCGAGCTGGACGGTGGACCCCTTCTCGATGGCCGGCGCCGCCGGCGCCGTGGCCTGGGCGGCGGCCGCGATCGGCGCCGCGAGGGAGAGGATCACGGCAAGGATCTGATGGGCGCGAATCATAACGCCTCCAGGTAACGAGTGGAAGATCGAGCGTGTGCACTCGAAGTGTAGCACCGCGCCGTGAGCGGGTCCAATCTTCCCCCGCCCTCGGTGATCGGCCGCGTGGTAGCGTAGGCGAACCGGGAGCGAAGCTCGGCGTCTGGAGGGGCCCATGGACGAGGCAGTGCTCTACAGCGATGGCATCCAGGTCGGCATCTCGCCCTTCACGGTGACGCTGGGGTTCACGGTAGCGCCCCAGGCGCAGCCGGGGACCCAGGTGCCCATCCCCGTGGCGACCATCCGGATGAGCCTCGAGCACGCCAAGGTCATGGCCATCATCCTGCGCAAGCAGCTCAAGCAGTTCGAGCAGCAGCTCGGCCGGGAGATCGCCCTTCCCCATCAGGTCTACCAGCAACTGGGCTTGAGCCCGACGGAAGACTGGTAGTCGAGCGGCGCCACGATGCCCTCGAAGGAGCTGGGCGAGATCGTGCGAGAGTTGCGCGAGGCGAAGGGCCTCACCCAGGCGCAGCTCGCGGAGCGCGCCCAGATCGCTCTCAGCTACGTCACGGTGATCGAGGCCGGCCAGCAGGGGAATCCGTCGCGACAGATCCTCCAGCGGCTCGCCCGCGCCCTCGACGTTCCCGCCAAGCGTCTCCTCGAGCCGGACGCCTGAGTGGCGCCGTCCCTCACTGCCGCACGGACTCTCAGATCATGATCAGTCCCTCCCGGAGTCCGATGGTCACGGCCTCCGTCCGACTGCTGGCGCTCAGCTTGCCGAGGACCGACGCCACGTGAAACTTCACGGTGTGCCCGGAGATGCCGAGGCGGGCGGCGATACGCTTGTTGCCGAGCCCCTCCGCCATCATGGTGAGAACCTCGGTCTCGCGCGCGGTCAACGATTCCCTGACGGCCCGGTGCGAGCGATCCTGACCCGGCTGGACCCTGCGGAGCGCGTCCACGCGATCGGGATGGAGCACGACGAGGCCGGCCGCGACCGCTTCGATGGCGAGGACGATCTCCTCCGCGGCTGCCGCCCGCGGCAACACCGCCCGCACCCCGGCCCGGAGAGCCCGCGTCGTCCACGCCGGGCCCGCCTCACCCGTGGTCAGCGCGACGATGCGCGGCCGGCCGGAAGAGCCTCGGGCGACCTCACGGAGCATCCGCCCGAGGCGCTCTTCGCGCAGATCCACGAGGAGCACATCCGGTCGGGTGGCCGCGATCCCTCCCCCGGGGGATCGGCTACCGGACCCCGGGATCACGCGGAGCGTCGCTCGCCCCGCCACGAGCGCCTCCAGCCGGGCCCGGGCGGTCTCGGTCTCCGCCACGACGAGGACGCTGGTCACCACCCAGCCGCGTGACGAGGCGGATGGACGTCGCGCATCATCCGCCCTCGATGGGACGGGAGCTCAAGCCCGTGTTCACGGTGGTCCGTTCCACACGCTCCGCAGAAATCTTTCCACGAGGCGGCTCGGAATCGCCAGGGCCAGGCCGCCCGCGATCATGGCATTGATGCCGATCACCTCCCCGCGCGCGTTGGCGACCGGCCCGCCGGAGTTCCCGGGAGCCAGGCGCAGGTCGGCCTGGATCCAGCGCAGGGGCGTGGACGCCTCCCGGCGGCCGATCGCGTGGACGATACCGGCCGTCACCGCGCTCGACAGGCCGAACGGGTAGCCCGCCGCGAGGACCAGCTCACCGACGGCGAGGACGTCGGAGTCGCCGATGCGAGCGCTGGGAAGGCCGTCGGCGTCGATCTTGATCGCGGCGAGGTCCGACTCGGGGCTCCGCCGGACGACGCGAGCGCCGAATCGGCGCCCGTCGTCGAGCACGACGCTGACGGGGTGATGCGCCACGTGGGCATTGGTCGCGATCCAGCCATCCGGACGCCAGATCGTAGCAGATCCGATCCCCCGACCGCGGGTCTCGACGCGGGCCGTGATCCGGCGGAGATGCTCCGCCGCGGTCGCAAGTGAGTCGCTCAGGCGGCCACGGTCCGGTGGGGCGGCCGCGTGGACCTCGCTCATGTCACCGTCCCGGCCGTGGCCGTTCCCCCACCGTGATGGTCACCTCGACGAGAGCCCCGGCGCGGACGATGGACGCGCGGATGGGTCTTCCCACCCGCTCTGGACCCAGCAGCGCCTGGACATCACCCGCGTCCCTGACCGGCGCTCCCTCCACCGCCGCGACGATGTCGCCGAGCAGGAGGCCGGCGCGGGCGGCCGGGCCGTCGGGCTGGAGATTGACCACGACCAGCCCCACCTCGCCGACAATGCCGAGGGAGCCCACGAGCGTCGCGGGCAGTCGAACCGGATGGAACCCGACCCCCAGGTAGCCACGCGACACGTGCCCCTTCTTGATGAGCTCCTCCCCGAGGCGGGTGACCGTCGACGCCGGGATCGCCAGGGGCAGGTGGTGCGACAGGCCCGACGTGTTGATCCCCACGATTCGACCGGCCGTGTCCACCAGCGGGCCGCCGGAAAAGCCGGGATACAGGACGAGGTCGACCTGGATCAACTGGTCGATCTCTCCGCCGCGCCCGGTTCGCCACCGGCCGCCGAGCGCGCTCACCACCCCGCAGCTCGCGCGCGGCCCGTGGCCGAGCGCGAGGACCATGTGCCCCACCTTCAGCGACACGGGTTCGGCGAGCGCGGCCACGGGGAAGTCGGTATCCTGGACGATGAGGACGGCCAGGTCGGTGCTGGGGTCGCGGCCCCCGAGCGTTGCCGGCACGCTGCGGCCATCGGGCCGACCGACGGTGATCTCGTCGTCCATCCGCACCGTGTGTTCGGCGGTGACGACGATGCCGGGGCGCCAGTGGACGCCGGTCGAGGGGATCCGGCGGCGGGCGTTGACGGTGACGACGGCGCGGGCGGCCGCGGTCACGGCATCGGCCAGGTCATTCGACAGCGACGACAGGGTATCCATTCGCTCCTCCTGTGGGGTCCACTCTCTGCCCCCCAGCATGCCGCATGTCGAGATCGCGGAAATCAGCCGAATGGCTAGGGAGCTCGCAGGGCTTCGCCCACTTCCCCGGCGTCGTCACACGTTGTTGCGGAAGGTCCAGCCGCTGCGCTAGGCTCGTGACGGCTCTCGCGGAGCGAGGGCGAGGAGGAGAGGCGAATGGGCAAGGCGCTCGAGGGGGTCCGCGTCATCGACTTCACGCACGACCAGGCCGGGCCCGCGTGCACGCAGATGCTGGCCTGGCTCGGCGCCGACGTCATCAAGATCGAGCGTCCGCCGCTCGGCGATCGTGCCCGCAAGCTCTGGTACAGCGATCGCGCGGACATCGACAGCTATTTCTTCCTCCTGCTCAACAGCAACAAGCGGAGCGTCGTCCTCAACCTCAAGGCCGAGGAGGGAAAGGAGATCGCCCGGCGCCTCGTGGGCACCGCCGACGTCGTCACCGAGAATCTCGGGCCGGGGGCGATGGAGCGGCTGGGACTCGGGTACGAGGCCGTCAAGGCCCTCAACCCGAGGGCCATCTACGCCTCCGTCAAGGGCTTCGGCTCATTCGGCGCCTACAGCGGGTTCAAGTGCTTCGAGATGATCGCGCAGGCCACCGGCGGGGCGATGAGCGTCACCGGCTACCCCGATCGTCCGCCGGTGGTGACGGGGGCCAACATCGGCGACGCCGGCACCGGCATGCACCTGACCATCGCCATCCTCGCCGCGCTCGTCCAGCGGCAGTCCACCGGGCGCGGCCAGCTCGTCGAGGTGAGCATGCAGGAGGCGGTGCTGAACATCACCCGCGTGAAGTTCACGCCGACCCTGGGCACCGGCCAGCCGCTCCTGCGCACGGGTAACCGCTCGGTGAGCGGCGCCTACGCCGACCTCGTGCGCTGCGCGGGCGCGGGGCCGAACGACTACGTCTACCTGATGCTGCCGCCGGACAACGCGGAGCCGTTCGGGGCGCTGGTGGAGGTCATCGAGCGGGAGGATCTACGGACCGATCCGCGCTTCAGCGCGCCGCCCGCGCGCGCCCGCCACGCCGAGGAGCTCACGGCCGTCATCGAGAGCTGGACGATGAAGCGCGACAAGCACGAGGTCATGCGAGCGCTCGCGGGCCGGGGTATTCCGTGCGGCGCCGTGCTGGACACGGCGGAGGTGCTCGACGACCCGCATCTGCGGGAGCGGGGCATGGTGTTCGACCTCGACCATCCCACGCGCGGCCGATTCGCGATGATCGGCAGCCCCCTGCGCATGTCGGACTCCCCGACGGAGGCGTCGCCGGCGCCGCTCTACGGCGAGCACACCGAGGAGGTGCTCACGACGCTCGCCGGCTACACGCCGGAGGACGTGCGGCGCTTCCGCGAGCAGGGCATCGTGTAGGAATACTCTAAAGATGGAGCCGGGAATCCTGCCCGAGACGCCGCTGCCATCGACTTCCCGCGGGGAGGTCTGGGGGAGCGACGCCATCGCCCTCATGCTGCAGGCGCTCGAGCTGCCCTACGTCGCGCTGAACCCGGGGGCGAGCTTCCGGGGGCTTCACGACAGCCTCGTGAACTACGCCGGGAACCGGCAGCCCCAGATGCTCCTGTGCCTGCACGAGGAGAGCGCCGTCTCGATCGCGCACGGCTACGCCAAGGTCACCGGGCGCATGATGGGCGTCGTGCTCCATTCGAACGTCGGCCTGATGCACGGCAGCATGGCGATCTTCAACGCCTGGTGCGACCGGGCGCCGATGCTGATCCTGGGCGCGACCGGGCCGTGGGACGCCGCCCGTCGGCGTCCGTGGATCGACTGGATCCACACCGCCGCCGATCAGGGCGCTCTCGTCCGCGGCTACACGAAGTGGGACAACCAGCCGGGCTCCGTGCCCGCGGCCTACGACGCGTTGCTGCGAGCGGCGCAGATGGCGATGACGGCCCCGTGCGGCCCCACCTACGTGAACCTCGATGCGGCGCTCCAGGAATCGAAGCTCGGCGAGCTGCCGGCGCTTCCGGACCCGTCGCGGTTCCGGGCCGCCGCGCCGCCCCGTCCCGCGCCGGAGCTGGTCGGGCGTGCGGCGGACCTCCTCTCCGGCGCCGCGGCGCCGGTGATCCTCGTCGGCCGCGGCGACCGCACGATCGAGAGCTGGCGCGCGCGCGTGGCGCTCGCCGAGAAGCTCCGGGCCCGCGTGATCACCGACCTCAAGCAGGCGGCGGCCTTCCCGACTCGCCATCCCTTGCACGTCGGCCCGCCCGGGAGCTTCCTCTCCAAGGCAGCGGCGGCGGCCCTTCGCGAGGCCGACGTCATCCTGGCGCTGGAGTGGGTCGATCTGGCGGGGACGCTCAAGCAGGCATACGATGACCGGCCGATCGGGGCGCGGATCGTGTCCGCGTCGTGCGACGTCCACCTCCACCGCGGCTTCAGCATGGACTATTTCGGCTTGCCGCCGGCGGATGTCAATCTCCTGGCCGGAGCGGACGTCGTCGTGCCGCTGCTGCTCGAGGCGTGCCGCGCGCGGGAGCGGGCCCCCGCCGCCACCGCGACACCGTCGGGATCCGGGGGCGGCGGCCACGAGGTCCTGAGCCTCCGCGGTGTCGCTGACGCGCTCAACGACGCGACCGAAGGCATCGACGTCTGCCTGACACGCCTGCCGCTCGGGTGGCCGGGCGAGTGCCGGCACTTCTCGCATCCGCTCGACTACCTCGGCGGCGATGGCGGCGCCGGCGTCGGGTCGGGGCCCGGCATCACGGTGGGGGCCGCGCTGGCGCTGCAGGGCTCTGCACGGGTGCCGATCGCGCTGATGGGCGACGGCGACTACCTGATGAGCGTGACCGCGCTCTGGACCGCGGCGCATTATCGGATCCCCTGTCTCTTCGTCGTCTGCAACAACCGCTCCTTCTACAACGACGAGGCCCACCAGGAGCGCGTCGCCCGCACCCGCGGCCGCCCGGTCGAGAACAAGTGGATCGGCCAGCGGATCGCCGGCCCCGACATCGACCTGGCGGCGCTGGCGATCGCCCAGGGCGCCAAGGGCATCGGACCCGTCACCGAACCCGCGCAACTCGCGGGCGCGATCCGCCAGGGCGTGCGCGCGGTGATGGACGGCCTGGTGTCCGTGATCGACGCGCGCGTCGAGCCCGGCTACGATGCCGACATCAGCGGCGAGCGCGCGGGGAGCCGGGAACGCGCGGTCAGGACGTGACGCCCGCCCGGCTGGCCGCCACCGGCCCTCGCAGGCCGGGGCCTGGAATCGGACGCCTCGGTAACTCGCGAACTTGCCGAGGGTTTTCCTTCATAGCGTTAGCCGGCGTAGACCTGGTTGGGGTAGAATCAGGGTGGTCGCGGGTATCTCAACGGGCACATCATCGGCACCGGAGACTCTCCAAACGGTGGAAGAGATCGCTACGGTGGGTTCAGGTAGAGACCTGCGCCTCGCACAAGCAAGGGAGACGCTATGGCCGACGCGGCCGAACGCGAGCAGCCACCGCCGACCTATTACGCGAACTTCGCTACGTCGGTGTTGAACGCCGATGAGCTCGTGATGGAGCTGAGGCGCGTCAACAAGCCGCATCGGGAGATTCTTCGTCCCGACGCAGGGCCTGGTCCTTTCACTGTCATTCCGCCCATTCAACCAGCAGAAATCATGAGCAGCGAACCGATTGCTCGTGTCGTCTTGACCTTCACTGCGGCCAAGGCACTCAAGCAGTACCTGGACAATACGCTGCCCGCCATAGAAGAGTCCAGGAGGACCGGGAAGCCCCTCTCTAGTGGTAACTGACATGCTCGAGCAGGTCACGAGCTCAGCGCCAACGTTCTCAGAGCCGGCAGGTTCCTATCGTTCTGGCTCACCCTGGGGCGTCCAGGCCTTGGGCACCATCGGAGCCTCAGACGGTCCGCTAGCGGCAGCTGTGCTGAAACGAATCGTTGATGACGCTGCGATGCTTGGTCAGGTTCCTAGCGTCGCCGCGAGCGGAGTAGCAGGCTACTACTCGGAACCAACGTCCGCGCTCGCCGACCAATCCTGGCGGGTCATGCCGACGGCGAGGTCGACTTATCGAGAACGGGAAATTCTCTGGCTACGGGCGAACCGCGACGCGCTGAGGCCCTTCGTCGGAACGTGGGTGGTCATCGAGGCGGGAGAAGTCGTGGCGCATGGCAAACACTTGGGAGAGGTCGTCAGGGAAGCAAAGAGCAAGGGTATTCGGTCCCCCTTCGTTCATCGCGTAGGCGCCGAGCGTCCGACGGGTGAAGCAGAGATGGGTATATAGTCGGCCGTGCCTACCATAGAGTACGAGCTTCGATTTCCGTATCTCTACGGACAGTCGAGTCAGTTTCCTGGTCTAGTGATTGACCTCTTCCGTTCGGAAGCACCGGAGGACCTCGTTACGATACCGGCCCACTTGGATACCGGCGCGGAGTACTCGCTTTTCGACGGGGAGCTGGCAATACCTATAGGACTGAACCTGCTGGAAGGCGAGGGTTTTGCGTTTAACTTCACGTCGGGCGCGCGATTGGAGGCAAAGAGGCATGCCGTCGTGATAGCGCACCCAGAGCTGGGCTCATTCCCGCTCGTCATGGCTTTCAGCATTGGCGAGATCCGACGGAACATTCTCGGGCGAGACTTCCTCCGGCTGATTCAGATTGGGGTTCGCGAGCTACATAGCGAGCTCTATGTCACGCCGACTCCGTGATCTCGTCATCTTGACTGCCCTGCCGAAGAAGGACCAGGTGTGGTGAAGGCGTGATTCGGGGCAGCGTCGAGACGCGATAAGAGACGAATTCTTGCTTACCGCGGGCTCTTTCTGCGCTTTGGCGGCAACGGGCTAGGCAGCGGAGCGTCCTTCGTTGGTGCCGCGGGAGCGAGGCGGGTCTTCTCCAGGAATGGCGACGCGGGCTCACGGGCACACTGTCGGGCTCGGTCGAGGCCGAGGGGTTGACGGCCGTTCCGCAACCCTGTAGATTGCCTCACACGGACGATTAGCTCAGTTGGCAGAGCACCGGCCTCACATGCCGGGGGTCACTGGTTCAAGTCCAGTATCGTCCACCATCTTCTCAAGAGGTTGCGGGGCGGGTTTTCGGACCCGCCCCCTGCTGCTTTCCCAGCCCGGCCCGGGCGCGGGACGCACGTATGTGAGCGGTGATCGTGACAGCCTTCGGGAACCCGGCAGGCGTCTGGCTGACCACAGGACCAATTCGGACCCGTATCCAGACCTTGCTCCTCGAGATGCTGAAACCGCGCCTGCCGGACGCCGTCCTGCGGGAGTCGGTCGTCGAAGAGCTGGGCCGGGCCGTGAAGCGAGCGGATGTAGTCCTCGAATATCTGGGCTTGAGGACAATCGGGTTGGATTCCGAGGGTCAGGTGCCCCTTGTTCTCGTCCAACCGCAGCCCGGGAAGGATCCATGGCGGGAAGCGCTCCTCGTGCCAGGAGGGGAGTGCCCCGTCGGGGTGGTTGTCAGCACGTGGGATCGTGGTCCGCTCGCGTTGATCCACGAGGTGTTCGCCCACTTCTCACCGCGTCAGCAGGACCTCGTGAGGCGGTACGTCGCGCTCGCCACAGAGGGCGACAGTCATGAACGGATCATCCAGGACATGAGCGGAGGGACGGACGGCGGCCGCGAGCTCGCGGAGCTCATGGCCGGGGCCCGAAGAGCGGTCCAGTTCGTGGATCCATCCGTCCTGGTGAGCTCTGATGGGCGCGTTCGGGTCCAGCTCGGCAGCCTGTCCGACACGACTCGAAACCTGCTCCGGGAAGGGGTAGAGGGCGAACAGCTGTTCATTCTGCCCTCGGTTTTGTTTGAGGGAAGGACGAACTACTCCGACGTCGAGTTTCTCGTCTATCTGAACTTCTTCGTCCGAGGGAGGCGGCGCACGCGGATCGTAGGGACCGCGGCCCAGCGGCGGGTACTGACTCAGCTGCTCACGCTGACGGTTTTCGGGCTCTTCGAACCTGGGACGGCCCCGCCGACGTTCGAGCGACTGCACGCGACCTATGGAGTGCCCGACCGGGAGACTTACGCGCTACTGCGCGCCGCTCACGAGATGTATAGCTTGCGGCAGGGTCCCGAGGCCGCGAGCCCGATTCTGCCCATTGACGGGTACGTGGACTTTGTCGTGCTCGAGGGCGAAGAGACCGTCGTGCCCATTCCGCCGGTGGGACGCGACGGCCCGCCAGCGTGGGGCGAGGTGCGGGTGAGGTTGCACAGCCAGGGGGGCGTGGACGTCCGCATCGTGCAGGAGGACGGCCAGTCGACCGCCAAGAGGCTGGAACTGACGAGGCGCCATCGGAAGGCTGTCGAGATCCCGACGGACTCTCGGCGGGCGATTCGGTTTGCCACCGATCGGCCGCAGTTCGGAGTGACCCTGCTCGGCACCAGCCACGGGTTTGACCCGGCCGGCGACGTGACGAGCTTCGTCGTCTGGCTCAACGGCCAAGGGATCCTGGTCGACCCATCGCCGGAGGGCCTGGAATATCTGGAGCAGATCGGAGTCGCGCAGATGGATCTCCCCTATGTGTTTCTCACGCATATCCACGCGGACCACGACGGGGGGCTCCTGGAAAAGCTGCTGAGCGGTGGGCGCACGAGCGTTATCGCCTCAGATGCGGTGTTCCACGCGTTCGTCGAGAAGGCCAGGCTCCTCACCGGGCACGACTTCGAACGGGAGGGTCTCGTCACGCCCATCTCAGCCAATCCCGGGGCTGCGGTGACGATCGAGTCCGGGGGGGAACCGGCGGTCTTGGAGACCCGGTGGAACCTCCATCCCATCCCGGCCAACGGGTTCAAAGTCAGTTTCAAGGGGAAGACGTTCGGCTACTCGGGCGATAGCCAGTATGAGCCCGCCCTTCTTACTCGACTGCGTGCGCAGGGAAAGCTGACCCGCGGCCAGTACGAAGACCTCATGTACTTCTTCTGGACGCCAGACGGTCTTCCAAGGGTCGACCTTCTCTATCACGAGGCCGGCATCCCGCCGATTCACACCTCGACAGAAACGCTGCGGGCGTTGCCGGATCCCGTCAAGGCCAGGACGTTTCTCGTGCACATCGCCGACAAGGACGTACCGGAAGGTTCTGGGCCTAGGAAACCCGCCGTGTTCGCCACCCACGCGCTCCTGCCCGCCAGCGAGAGTTTGAGGGAGAGAACTTTGCTCGCGACGCTGCGTCGGGTCACCTATCTGTATGACGTCCCGCCGGATACCTTGCAGGAGCTACTCCAAGGGGGCGAGGCCTGCGAGTACGTCCGGGGCGGGATCGTCATTCCGAAAGGTCCCGTCAGGCAAGACCAGCCCCTGCATTTCTACGTGGTGACAGACGGCGCATTGGCGGTGCAGGATGGCCGCCGGTTCATCACCCGGCTCCGGAAGGCCGACAGCTTCGGCGAATGGGGCATCAGTCATCAACGCGGTATCCGCGTGGCCGATGTGGTCGCCGTGGATGACTCCCAGTGTCTTCGGTTTTCGGAGGCCCAGTACTGGTGGCTCGTGCGGCGGCATCCGGTCATCCAGGATCGGATCGGCAAGATCCGGGGCTTGTTGCCGCGTCTCGAGGTCGCGAGGGCGCGGGCGCAGCAGAAGCCGGTTGGTGACCTGCCCACTGCCTTGAGCGTAATCGCGACCATGACGACGAGCCAGCTCGCTGCGGTCGCGCTCTTCGGCGAAGTCAGAGCCTTCCGCTGGGGCCAGCAGATCCTCATCGAAGGGGATGAGGCTGACGGCCTCTACATCTTGCTGTCCGGCCACCTGAGGGCAAGCGTGCGAGGGGGGATGGTGGGGCAACTCGGCGAAGGGGAGATCTTCGGCGAGATAGGCTTGCTAGAACGCGGCAAGCGGTCGGCGACGGTGACCGTAGTCTCGGCCGATGCGGAAGTCCTATTCATGAGCACGGGGAACTTCGAGCAGCTCGTGGAGGCTGTGCCAGCGTTCTCTTGGGATATTCGGAAGACGGCCACCGCTCGCCGTGAGGCCCCCCGGAGGCGCGCCAAGGGCGCGGCGAGGAGCGACCCGCCAGTCGAGCCAGACCCCGAATAGCGGCTAGAGAAGGTTGGCGCTGTCCCCAGGGTGTGGCGCCCTGACCTGCCCTCCCGTCCGGCTGCGGCGGCTCGAGGATGCGACCAGCCGTGCGGCCACCCGATTCGACCCAATTCGACCCCATCAGAGCCAAAGCGCCATTGGAAAATATCTCGGTAACTCTGCTAGTTGTGGGCCTTCCTCGACATCCCCGCATGTCTCACATGCCGGGGATCACTGGTTCAAGTCCAGTATCGTCCACCATGTTCCGGCGCGGGGTTGCGACACACCCCGCGCCGTTGCTTTTTTGCCGGTGCCGAAATAGTGGCACTTGAGCCCGCCATCAGGCACCGATCCGATGCAGCTGGCCCAGCTTAGCAGGCGCAATGGCCTGCAGGATCGCGGGCGGGAGCGGACGGAGATGCGTCATGTGGTTGGACACAGCACGAACAAGCACGATGCGTGATCGCGGCCGCGATCCGCGCTGCGGTGCCCGCCGCCAAGACCGTCTACATCCTCGCGGCGCAGTACGAGACGGACCGCGACCTCGTCGCCACGACGATCGCGCTGACGACGGCGGCGTCGGTCGGCACACTGGTTGTGCGGCTCACCGCGATGGCGCACCTCCTGCCGGGGGCCTTCCCGCGCTGAGCGGCTGTGAACAGGACCACCGGAGCGCTCCCCCCGGAGGCGGCGGCCTCGGATCGCACGATCCGCGGGCTCGGCGCGCGGAGGGGAGGCGGAGAAGCACGCGATGCCTGGCGTCAGACTCGAAGGCAAGGTCGCCATCGTGGCGGGGGCGGGTTCGCGTGCGGAGGGCATCGGCAACGGCCGCGCCGCCGCCGTGCTCTTCGCCCGCGAGGGGGCGCGGGTGCTGCTGGTCGATCAGCAGGGCGAGGCGGCGGAGCGGACGCTCGCCATGATCCGCGCCGAGGGCGGCGAGGCCGCCGTCTTCGCCGCCGACGTCACGCGCGCCAGCGATTGCCGCGGAATGGTGGAGGAGGCGATCCGGCGCTGGGGCCGGCTCGACGTCCTCGACAACAACGTGGGCATCGGCGGGCGAGGCACCGTCGTCGACGTCGACGAGGTCGAGTGGGAGCGGGTGATGCGCGTCAACGTCACCGGCATGA
>WNGF01008117.1_pt1 | contig 12448 bp, 9 predicted proteins | sample 5400641 | NCBI WGS metagenome assembly WNGF01 (sample SAMN13153371, study PRJNA577476) | soil metagenome | isolation source: 80 cm soil or saprolite under grassland replicate 2 | place: USA:California | collected 2016-06-15
GAGACGACCTCGTACACGTTGTCGTTCAGCTCCAGCACGGACGCGTCGAAGGTGCCGCCGCCGAGGTCGTACACGAGGACGCGCTGGTTCAGGTGGCGGCCGAACGCGTACGCGAGGGCGGCCGCGGTCGGCTCGTTCAGGATCCGCTCGACGTGCAGGCCGGCCAGCGCTCCGGCGAGGCGGACCGCCGCGCGCTGCCGCTCGTTGTAGTAGGCGGGGACCGTGATGACGGCGCGGTTCACCTCCTCCCCGAGGTGGTTCTGCGCGACCTCCTTCACCTCGCGGAGGATGAGGGCCGAGATCTGCTCGAGGGAGAGCGTCTCGGGGCCGAGCCGCACCGCCGCGAGCCCGTTCGCGTCCGGGACGATCTCGTAGGCGAACTTCGAGCGGATCTCCTGCACCGCCTCGGACTCGAACGGACGACCGATGAGCCGCTTCGCGCCGTACACGGTCGCCCGCGGGTTCGTGAGGAGCTGCGCCCGCGCGAGGTGGCCGACCACGATCTTGTTGCGTGAGTTGAGCGCGACGATCGAGGGGACGGTGTTGTGCCCCTCGCGCGAAGGGATGACGTAGGGGCGGCCGTCCTTGACGACCGCCGCGCACGAGTTGGTCGTGCCGAGGTCGATCCCGACGATGGCGCGCGAGGGCCGGGCGATGGGCTGCGGCTCGGCGGGGAGCCCGATGTCGATCCGCGCCGGGCCGGAGGAGAGCTGCTCGATCCGGTGAGGCCGGGAGAGGTCCGCCTGCGCAGGCGTCCCGGGCCGCACCTCGGGCTTCCCTGGGGCCGGGGTGCGGGGGGGCGTGTGCGAGGGCGAGGCGTGGGCCGGCGGGATGACCGGAGTCGGGGCGCGGGTCGAGGCGGGGGTGTGGGCCGGACGCGGGGCGAGCGGCGCGGGCGTCGCGCCGGCGGCGCCGCCCTTCTCCTTCAGCGATACCATCCGCTCGACGAGCTCGCGCGAGGGCCCGTCGAGCTCCAGGAACTGCACGCCCATGCCCGGCGCGGTGGGCGGACGCGCGCCCGGGTCCTCCGGCTGGATCCAGCGGACGACGCCCTGCCCCTTCATCACGGGCTCGCCGCCCGCGAGGCGAAGCTCGAAGGCGAGCAGCGTCCCGGCAGGCTTCGGCTCGCGGGTGCGGATGAACAGCCCGCCACGGGAGACATTCGACGCGAACTTCTCGACGAACTCCTCGACCGTGCCGTACGACAGCCTCAGCAACAGCCCGACGGGCGTTCGCTGGCCGCTTCGCTTGTCGTGCGGTCCCTCCACCGTTCGCAATCATCCCAGACGGAAGGTCCGCCGGGCAAGCGCGCCTTGACGGTCCGGCGCGGGGTCGCCTATACGTCCACATGCTCAATCGCGACGACCTGCGACTGGCGCTGACGTTCGACGACGTCCTGCTCCTCCCCGCCGAGTCGGACGTTCTCCCGAAGTCGGTCGAGACGTCCACCCGCCTCACCCGCAACATCACGCTCAACATCCCCATCGTGTCGGCCGCGATGGACACCGTCACCGAGGCGCGGATGGCGATCGCCATGGCGGCCGCGGGCGGGCTCGGGTTCGTCCACAAGAACCTCACGGTCGAGCAGCAGGCGGCCGAGGTCGTGAAGGTGAAGAAGTACGAGTCGGCGGTGGTCGCCGATCCGGTCACCATCGACCCGGACGCCCCCATCCACCGCGCCGTCGCGCTCATGCGCGAGCACTCGATCAGCGGCATCCCGGTGGTCCAGAAGGGGAAGCTCGTCGGCATCCTCACGAACCGCGACCTGCGCTTCGAGCGGAACCTCGAGCAGCGGGTCGAGCAGGTGATGACGACGGACCTCATCACCGCCCGCGTCGGGGTGACGATCGACGAGGCGAAGGATCTCCTCCACCGCCACCGGATCGAGAAGCTCCTCGTCGTGAACGACGCCTACGAGCTGAAGGGGCTCGTCACGATCAAGGACATCGAGAAGATCTCCCAGCACCCGAACGCCGCGAAGGACTCCCTCGGACGGCTCCTGTGCGGCGCCGCCGTGGGCATCGGCACCGACCGCGAGGCCCGGATCCAGGCGCTCCTCAAGGCGGGCGTGGACGTCATCGCGATCGACACCGCCCACGGCCACAGCCGCGGCGTCATCGACGCGGTCCGTTCCACCAAGGCGAACTTCAAGAACGCGGAGGTGGTGGCGGGCAACGTCGCCACCTACGACGCGGCCGAGGCGCTCTGCAAGGCCGGCGTCGACGCGGTGAAGTGCGGCGTCGGCCCGGGCTCGATCTGCACGACCCGGGTCGTGGCGGGCGTGGGCGTCCCCCAGATCACCGCGGTGGACGAGTGCGCGCGCGCCGCCGAGAAGTACGGCGTTCCCATCGTCTCGGACGGCGGGGTGAAGTACTCGGGTGACGTCGTGAAGGCGCTCGCCGCGGGCGCGTCGTCGATCATGATCGGCTCGCTCCTCGCGGGCACCGAGGAGGCGCCGGGCGAGGTCATCCTCTACCAGGGCCGGAGCTACAAGTCGTACCGGGGCATGGGGTCGCTCGGCGCGATGAAGCAGGGCTCGAAGGACCGCTACTTCCAGACGGAGGTGACGGACGCCGACAAGCTCGTGCCGGAGGGGATCGAGGGGCGCGTCGCGTACAAGGGGACGGTGGAGATGACGCTGTTCCAGCTCGTGGGAGGGCTGCGCAGCGGCATGGGCTACCTCGGCTGCAAGACGATCCAGGAGCTCCGGCAGAAGCCGCGCTTCGTGCGGATCTCGTCGGCGGGCCTGCGCGAGAGCCACGTGCACGACGTCATCATCGAGAAGGAAGCGCCGAACTACCGGGCCGACTGATGGCGCTGCTCGGTTGGACTGATCCCGTAAACGCGCCCGCGCCCGAGCCCGCGCCCGAAACAGCCGGGCTCGGACTCGGGCTCGTTCACGGGCTCGGGGCTCGAGCCAACTGGGCACTGCTGTGAGAGAACCCAGGCTACAGGCTCAGGACCACTCCTCGTAGCCTGTAGCCCGTAGCCTTTCCGGAGCCTCCTTGGACATTCACTCTGAAAAGATTCTGATCCTCGACTTCGGGTCGCAGTACACGCAGCTCATCGCGCGGCGGCTGCGCGAGCTCGGCGTCTACTGCGAGATCCACCCGTGCACGATGACCGCGGAGGCGATGCGCGCCTTCGCGCCGCGGGGCATCGTCCTCTCCGGCGGCCCCGCCTCCGTCCTCGCGGAGGGCAGCCCCCGCGCGGACCGGCTCGCCTTCGAGCTGGGCGTGCCGGTGCTCGGCATCTGCTACGGGCTCCAGCTCGTCGCGCACGAGCTGGGCGGGCGCGTGGACAAGGCGGCCCACCGCGAGTACGGCCCGGCGACGATCGAGACGCGTCCCGGGGCCGAGCTGTTCGAGGGGCTGCCGCCGAAGCTCGACGTCTGGATGAGCCACGGCGACCGGGTCGAGGCGCTGCCGCCCGGGTTCGAGCCGATCGCCTCCACCCCGTCCGCGCCCTGCGCGGCCGTGGAGGATCGGCGCCGGCGCATCTTCGGCGTGCAGTTCCACCCCGAGGTGGTCCACACGCCGCTCGGCAAGGACATCCTGCGGAACTTCGCGCACCGCGTCTGCGGCTGCTCAGGCAGCTGGTCGATGCGCGCGTACGCGGAGATCGCGGTCGAGCAGATCCGCAGCCAGGTGAAGGGCGGCCACGTCATCTGCGCGCTCTCCGGCGGCGTCGACTCGGCCGTCGCCGCGCTCCTCGTCCACCGCGCCATCGGCGACCGGCTCCGCTGCATCTTCGTCGACAACGGCGTGCTCCGCTCGGGCGAGCGGAAGCACGTGGAGGAGGTGTTCGGGCGGATGTTCCACCTGCCGCTCGTCACCGTGGACGCGTCGTACCGCTTCCTGACGAAGCTCGCCGGCGTCACCGATCCCGAGCAGAAGCGCAAGATCATCGGCCGCGAGTTCATCGCCGTGTTCGAGGAGGAGGTGGAGCGGCTCGCCACCCATGGCGAGCGCGCCGAGCTCCTCGTCCAGGGGACGCTCTACCCCGACGTGATCGAGTCGGTCTCCTTCAAGGGCCCCTCCGCCACGATCAAGAGCCACCACAACGTGGGCGGCCTTCCGGAGGTGATGAAGCTCGGGCTCGTCGAGCCCTTGCGCGAGCTCTTCAAGGACGAGGTGCGCCGGCTGGGGCTCGAGCTCGGCCTGCCCCCGGCCATCGTCCAGCGCCAGCCGTTCCCCGGTCCGGGGCTCGCCATCCGCGTCCTCGGCGAGGTCACCCTGGAGCGGCTCTCGGTGCTGCGGAAGGCGGACGTCATCGTGCAGGAGGAGATCCGCAACGCCGGCCTGTACGAGCAGCTCTGGCAGGCGTTCGCGGTGCTCCTCCCCGTGCGGAGCGTCGGCGTGATGGGGGACGAGCGGACCTACGAGTCCACCTGCGCCATCCGGGCCGTCGAGTCCACCGACGGGATGACCGGAGACTGGGCGCGGCTCCCGTACGACCTCCTCGCGCGGATGTCCTCGCGGATCATCAACGAGGTCCGCGGCATCAACCGGGTCGTGTACGACGTCTCGTCCAAGCCACCCGCCACCATCGAGTGGGAGTAGCTTCCCCCGTTCGTCCTGAGCCCTTCGACTTCGGGGCCGCGGTGCGGCCCCTACGCTCAGGGCAGGCGAAGTCGAAGGACGAACGGGTGTTTCCTCACTTCGCGTGAGGAGGCCGCGAGGAACCGCGCGTGATGTGCGCGGATTCCGTAGTTTGCCCGCGGGCGCCGGGGAGCTATCATCCGGCGGATCGGAGGTTCATCGATGCGTCCCTTCCGGGCCCGCGCGCTCGTCGCCACTCTCGTGCTCCTCGCCGCGGGCTGCCAGGACTACAACTTCAACCCCGTCGGCCACTGCCTCATTCAGCCGGGAGCGCAGTCGTTCACGCTCTCCGACATCTCGACGGCGGACGTGCTCTTCGTCGTGGACGACTCCGGGTCGATGGGAGGCGAGCAGCAACGGCTCGCGGACGCGTTCGGCGTCTTCGTCTCGAACCTCACCACGACGAACGTCGCGCGCGCGGCGGCCGGGCGTCCCCCATTCGACTTCCACATCGCGGTCACGACGACCTCGGTCTTCTGGAACTTCTCTCCACGGACGCCCGATGTGACGCCGACGCAGATCTGCCAGTCGAGCTGCCCCGGGGCGGCCGGCCAGCTCGTGTGCTGCAACGGGGGGACGACGCCGACGAAGCAGCCCCGCCGGTGCACCGACGCCTCGCAGTGCGCGGGGGTGGCGGGCGGCACGACGTGCAGCCAGCACTGCACCGGCCTCCAGGGAGAGGGGTACTGCTGCGCGGGAGCGAACACCACCGCACCTCTCGTGGACGTCGTCCCTTGCGCCCGGGCCGGGGTCGAATGCGGGAAGCTCGAGACCCACTACAACTTCGCGGGCGGCTGCGCGACGGGGACGAGCGACCGCGGCGTCGCCGAGAACGGCTGGCCGTACCCGGACGGCGACTTCGTCGGCATCGCGTCCGACACCACGCCGAGCGCGAACCCGCGCGTCATCCATTACGACAAGCGGCTCTACACCTCGGCCGATCACAGGAACGCGCAGGGGTTCGACGTCGGGACGCTGAACGGCTTCTTCGCCGCGAACATCAAGGTCGGCACCTGCGGCTCCGGCGAGGAGCAGGGGCTTCAGGCCGGCCGGCTCGCGCTGCAGCAGGCGTTCGCGGGCGGCCAGACGGATACCTACCACTACGACTGGACGCAGAGCCTCACGTCGACGTCGCCCATCGACACGACCCACCCGCCCATGTGGAACCCCACGGAACGGACCGCCGGCTATGCCGCGAGCTGGCCCAACCCCAGGTCGAAGGTCGTGCTCGTCTTCGTCGGCGACGAGGACGACTGCTCGTCGCCCAAGGATCCGAGCGGCGGGGTCGTGATGCTCGCGGAGCCGACGGGCGCGGATGCGTGCGTCCACGACGCGGATCCCTCGAATCCGGTGGGCAACAAGCAGTTCCAGGTGAGCCAGTTCGTGGACTACTTCACGTCGCTCAACCGGCCGCTCGGAGCCGCGTTCATCGTCTCCGCGCGCTCCACCGACTCGGACAAGTCGTGCAGCGGCTCAAACTGCTTCGCGGCTATCTGCTGCGACCAGGTCTGCACCGGGAACCAGAACGTCTGCTCGTACGACGTCTGCGGCGGTCAGGCGCCGGGGACGCGCTTCATCGAGGCGGCCCACCAGCTCGAGGCGAAAGGGGTGGGCACCGTCATCGGCTCCGTCTGCGACGACTTCGGCCCGCTCCTGAACCAGATCGCCGAGATCGTGAAGCCGCCCGAGACGCTGACGCTCCCGTCAGTGCCTGCAGAGGGCCAGATCGCGATGCTCCGCATCGTGGAGCCGAACGGCGACACCCGGAAGATCTGCGGGCAGCCGCTGCCGTCCGCTCCCGGCAACTACACGACGGTCCAGCAGGCGCAGGACACGGGCGCGGACTGGTGGTTCGTCGAGACGCCCGATCCCGGCCCGCCGTCGGGCTTCGGCTCGACCGTCGCCGTCCCGACGAAGTACGTCTACGTCAACAGCGTCAAGGGGAGCTGTCTCCTGAACCCCGGCGAGACGTGGTCGCTCGACTACCTCGGCGTGGTGCCCGCGGGCGGATGCGTGAAGACGGCCGGGGACGACGCCGCCGGCGGCAGCCTCGACTGCCAGGCGAAGCTGGGTGGCCAGGTGACCGCGTGGTCGTGCTATAGGCCCCCTGGTCTGACCACCGGCACCTGCACCTGCAGCGGCACGTGAGGCCCTCGATGCGAACCCGAACCGCGATCCTGTCGATCTCCCTGGCGGCGCTCTCGGGCGTCGCGTGCGACACCGTTCCGGACGACGCGCTCGAGCGCTGCGAGGCGTCGCAGGTCGTGCCTGGCAAGGTGAAGACCGACATCCTGTTCGTCATCGACGACTCCTTCTCGATGGCGGAGGAGCAGGATCGCGTCCACGTCGCGCTCTCCAACTTCATCAACACGCTCACGACTTCGGCGATCGAGAACGACTTCCAGATCGGCGTGACGAACACCTCGGTGGAGGACTACCTCGTCCAGATCAGTACGAGCACGCCCCCGGTCGAGGGCGCCACGTTCAACACGTACGCCAGCGGCCCGAACTTGGGTCTCGGATATCCGGTCCCGTACCCGGCCGGCGCGATCGTCTCCGTCGATCCGACGAGCCTCGCCTTCGGAAACGCCGCGACGTACGGCAAGTACTACTACACGCCGCCTGCACCGTCCGCCGGCCCGGGATTCGACGGGAACCAGATCCTGCCCTGGGATTCCGCGATCCTCACGACCACGTTCGAGGCGAACGTGCTCGTCGGCACCCACGGAGCAGGCCGCGAGCAGCCCTTCCGCGCGGTGCAGCTCGCGCTCACGAGCCAGCTCGAGCGGGAGAACATGGGGTTCCTCCGGCCGGGGGCGCGGCTCGCGATCATCTTCATCACGGACGAGGACGACTGCTCCGGTCCTGCGGATCCGCTCATCCTGAGCGACACGCAGTGCCACGACCGAGACGATCGGCTCCTGCCGGTCTCCGACTTCGCGGCGTTCCTGGAGGGTCCGCTCGGCGGCGAGATCCGCGACGTCGTCGTCGCAGCGATCACCGGCGTGACGTGCAGCGGCGGGGTGTGCGCGCCCGTGGGGATTCATGGTTGCGACATCGACTCGAGCCACCAGGCATACCTGCCGCCGCCCCGGATCATGTCGCTGCTCTCGATGCTCCCTCCCGCGCGCACGCGCCTCGCGAGCATCTGCGACGACAGCTTCAATACGACGCTCGACGCGTTCGCGACGGCGATGATGAGCCAGACCCTGCCCCTCGACGGCGCGGTCGCGGACTACCGGATGCTCGTCGCGAAGGTCTCGCGTCCGGGCGTGGGGGACATCGCGTGCCGCATCCAGCCGGCAGATGCCTCCCCGGCGGCCACCGCCGCGGCGGACGCGATCTACGAGACCCCCCAGTGGGGCCACCCCGCCTCGCTCACGTTCCAGAACGCGTGTGCGCTCCTGCCCGGAGACTCGATCTCGGTCAACATCATCTGCGCCCGCTGAGGTTCTCCGAGCACGTTGGGTGAACTCCACGAGGGTTGCGGCGCGCCCCTCGCGTGGCCAGCATGCTTTGGCCCATGGCCCCCTTCATCCGTGTGTTCCTGCTCGCCGCGCTCGCGCCCGCGCTGGCGATCGCCCAGCCCGCCGGCCGTTCCGACCCGGGGCAAGACGCGCCCGCCGAGGCGGGCATCCGGGCCGCGCCGTCCGCGCCGGTCGCTTCCCTCCTCGCCGAGGCGGATGCGAGCTACGCGCGGCGCGACGACCCCGCGCAGCTCGCCGCTCACCGCGCGCGTCTCGCGGAGGCGGAGAAGCTCGCGCCCGGCGACTACGACGTGCTGTGGCGGCTCGCGCGCCTCAACTTCTGGCTCGCGGACGATCCGAAGCTCCCCGGGAAGGAGAAGAGCCGGCTCGGGAAGACCGGCTGGGACTACGGCGATCGCGCGACCGTCGCGAACCCGAAGGGCGTCGAGGGGTGGTACTTCGCCGCCGGCGGCGTCGGGAACTATGCGCTGGGGATCGGCGTCATCACGGCGCTGCGTCAGGGCATCGAGGGGAAGTTCAAGGACCGGCTCTCGCGCTCCGAGTCGATCGACCCGAACTTCCTGAACGGCGCGATCCAGGGCGCCTGGGGCCGCTTCTGGTACGAGCTGCCCTGGCCGAAGTACGACGCGCGGAAGTCGAAGCGCTCGCTCGAGCAGGCCCTCGCGAAGAACCCGAACAACGTGCGGGTGCACGTCTACCTCGCCGAGCTGAACCTCAAGGAGGAGCGCTTCGACGGCTGGCGGACCGAGCTGCAGAAGGCCCTGGCGGCACCCCCCGGCCGGTACGATGCGCCGGAGGAGCGAAGGTGGCAGGAAGTAGCCAGGCGGATGCTCGCCGACCCGCCGGTGGAGGCGAACCGATGATCTCGCAGGCGGAGCTGACGAAGGGCGCACCGGCGGCGCGAAACCTCGTGGCGCTGCTCGAGCGGCAGGCGCGGGCCCGGCCCGGCCGCCCGGCCGTGAAGCACAAGCGCGAGGGGCGCTGGCAGGACGTCGCCTGGTCCGAGCTGGCGCGGCGCGCGCGGGACGTCTCGGACGGGCTCGCCGCGATCGGCGTCCGCCCCGGCGACCGGATCGCGGTCATCGGCGACACGAACGTCGAGTGGATGATCGCCGACTTCGGGATCCTGGGCGCGGGGGCGATCACCGCGACGATCTACCAGTCGAACCAGCCGGAGGAGTGCCGCCACATCATCCACGATTCGGGCGCGCGCTTCGTCTTCTGCGACACCCCCGCCCGCGTCGCGAAGATCCGGCAGGTGAAGGACCACCTCCCCGGGCTCGAGGGGATCATCCGCGCCGAGGGCCCCGCTGCGGACGGATTCGAGCGGACGCTCGCGGACCTGGAGGGGCTCGGCGCCGAGTGGCGCAAGGCAAACCCCACCGCGCACGACGCGCGGGTCGCGAAGCTCGGTCCGGACGCCGTCGCGACGCTCATCTACACCTCGGGGACGACCGGCAGCCCGAAGGGCGTGATGCTCACCCACGGGAACTGGACCTACGAGGCCGCCGCGATCGAGAGCGTCCGCATCATCGTGGAGGAAGACGTCATCCTCCTCTTCCTGCCCATGGCGCACTCGCTCGCGAAGGTGATCCAGACGGCCTGGCTCGCCACCGGCTGCTCCGCCGCGTTCGTCGAGTCCATGGAGAAGATCATGGACAACGCGTCGGAGGTGCGGCCCACGATCATGCCCGCCGTCCCGCGCATCTTCGAGAAGGCCTACAACACGGTCGTGTCGAAGGGCTTCGCCTCGCCAGGGATCAAGGGGAAGCTGTTCCGGCTCGCGATGGAGAGCTTCGACGCGTACGCCTCGGCGCGCGAGCACGGCAAGACCACCTTCTCCTTCGGATTCCTCGTCGGGAAGAAGCTGGTGTTCCCGAAGCTCACCCACGCGCTCTCCGAGCGGTTCGGCGGACGCATGCGGCTGTTCGTCTCCGGCGGCGCGCCGCTCGCTCCGAAGATCGCCTGGTTCTTCGACACGCTCGGCTTCGTCATCCTGGAGGGGTACGGGCTGTCCGAGACCTCCGCCGGCACGTTCGTGAACCGCCCCGGACACAACCGGATCGGCACGGTCGGTCCGCCGGTGCCGGGAACCGAGGTCCGCATCGCCGACGACGGCGAGATCCTCGTGAAGGGTCCGGGGGTCATGAAGGGCTACTGGAACGCGCCGGCCGCGACCGCCGAGATGCTGAAGGACGGCTGGCTCTACACCGGGGACATCGGCCGCCTCGACGAGGCCGGCCACCTCCGGATCACCGACCGCAAGAAGGACATCATCGTCACCGCGGGCGGGAAGAACGTCGCGCCGCAGAACCTCGAGAGCGAGCTCAAGACCGACCCGCTCATCTCGCAGGTGATGGTCCACGGCGACCAGCGGAAGTTCCTCTCCGCGCTGGTCGCCCTGAACGAGGAGAACGCGCGAAAGTGGGCCGCCGACGCCGGGATCCCGTCGGGCGCGGCGCTCCACGACCATCCCGCCGTGAAGGCGCGCATCCAGCAGTCCATCGACGCGCTCAATGCCAGGCAGGCGAGCTACGCGACGATCAAGCGCTTCGCCATCGTTCCGAGCGACTTCACGCAGGAGACGGGCGAGCTCACGCCGACCCTCAAGGTGAAGCGAAAGGTCGTCACGCAGAAGTATCGACCGGTCCTCGACGCGTTCTACGTCGAATAGCGGCGGCGGGGGCCCCCCCATGAGGCGCTCGCGGCCTCACGCGCGCGGTGCTTAAGTCAGCGCACGGTCTCCGCCCTCCCGTCCGGGAGGGACTCCGGTTCGGAGGGGGCATGAACGGGCTGCGCGTCCTGCTGGTCGAGGACGACGACGACAACCGCGAGCTCATGGCCGAGGTGCTCTCCGCCTCCGGTTACGAGGTGCTCTCCGCTGCGAGCGGGCAGCAGGGGCTCGAGACGCTCTCGCACAACTCGGTGGACGTCGTCGTCACCGACGTGGGGATGCCGGGGATGGGCGGGCTCGAGCTGGCGCGGGCCGCGAAGGCGATCGCGCCGACGATCCCGGTGGTCATCGTCACGGGCTGGGCCGAGCGCGACGACATCGCGCGCGCCCGCGGCCGCGAGGTGGACGCGGTCCTGATCAAGCCGGTCGATCCGGACGCGCTGACCCAGGCCGTCAGCGATGTCGCGCGGGGTCGCGGTCGCCCTTAAGATGTCCGGATGGCCGAGCCCGTCAGCAGCATCAAGGACGTCTTCGAGCGGCACATCCCGGCGAAGCTGCAGGCGAAGCCGGACGTGGTCGCGAAGATCAACGCCATCTACCAGTTCAACATCGCCGGCCCCGGCGGCGGGACGTGGTCGGTGGACTGCACGACCCCCGGCGGCAAGGTCGTGGGCGGGCCGGTGCCGAGCGCCAAGTGCATCGTGTCGGCGACCGACCAGAACTTCCTCGACATCGTGAACGGGAAGCTCAACCCGCAGATGGCGTTCATGTCGGGCAAGCTCAAGATCCAGGGCGACATGGGGCTCGCGATGAAGCTCCAGCAGATACTCACGTGACGATCTGTCTGGCACCTCGCGTCCAACTACGGTCGAGGTCCAGGTCGAGGTCGAGGTCGAGGTCCACGTCCACGTCCAGGTCCAGGTCCAGGTCCAGGTCCAGGTCCAGGTCCAGGTCCAGGTCCAGGTCCAGGTCCAGGTCCAGGTCCAGGTCCACGGCGCAGGCGCAGGCGCAGGCGCAGGGTGGGTCGAAAACTGGACGGGCGATATCGGGCGAATACGCTCCACGCTGGGTTCATGGGCGGAGGCGGCGTGTCGAAGGTCCCGTACTACCGGGGAGTCCGTGGGAGCGCGGCGCTCGCGACGCGGCCCCTGCACGCCGAGGCACCGCCCCCCGAGTCGCTCGAGCCCGGCGAGATGCGCCGCGTGCCGTTCGCCGGCGAGCTCGTCGGCGCGGTCCGCGTCCGCGCGGGGTTCGCGGCGATCCCGCTCGACGCCTTCGACCGCGCCTGCGCCGACCTCGAGGCCGAGGAGCAGGCGGCGTACCTGCACCTCCTCAGGCTCTCCATCGCGGAGGGGCGCAACTGGTGCCGGCTCGCGAAGCGCGAGCTCATGGACCGGCTCCGCCTCTCCGAGCGGCGCCTGCTGCGCGTTCTCGGCGCGCTCGTCGAGAAGCGGTACGTCCGTCCGCTCCATCGCGACAACCGCGGCACGCTCTACCGCGTCTACCTGCCGCGCGAGGCGGCCGGCGAGCCGCTCGGCGAGGACGTCCTCGTCGGCCGCGCCGCGGACCTGCGCGTCGTCCGCGGAGGCGCGCAGACGCCCTCCGCCACGGCCGCGGCTCCGCTCGCCACGCCCCCGCCGGCGGCGCGCCCGCGCACGGTCGCGACCGAGGCCGCGCTCGGGCGC
>WNGF01008122.1_pt1 | contig 12446 bp, 17 predicted proteins | sample 5400641 | NCBI WGS metagenome assembly WNGF01 (sample SAMN13153371, study PRJNA577476) | soil metagenome | isolation source: 80 cm soil or saprolite under grassland replicate 2 | place: USA:California | collected 2016-06-15
ACTGTGCCAGCGCGTCCATGTCCATGTGTGTCCTCCCGCGTGTTCGGTGGTATGGCGAGCCAAACGCCTCTCGCTGAGGCCCGCCTCTATGGTCGATGATCTTCCAGGATCCGCACGGCTGGCGGCGAGCCGTCGGAGAGCGCAGACTTGTGAAAACGAACGGCTCGATGTCCCCGAGTGGAGACCGCGCCTCCTTCCTCCCGCAGAACCCAACGCGATGGGTGAGAGTTGACTCAGGAGTCGAGGAAGCTCTGCCTCCGCCACGAGCGCAGCACACGATATTTGTTCGCCGCCGACAGCTCGATCGTGAGATCACTGCGGGCACGGGCCTGACACGACAGGAACCACCCGCACTGCTTCTCCTCCTCAAGGAGAACGGCGGCGGAACAGCGTCCGTGTTCGATCTGGCCGGAGGTCAGACGCATCTTGCACGTGCCACAGCCGCCACCTCGGCAGCCGAACATGACGCTCGCCCCTGCTCTGAGGATGGCGGCCAGTACCGTCTCCTCGGGGCCGCATGCGACGGTGCCGCCAACCGGCCTTAGGGTGATCGTGTACAAGCCCGCCTCACGAGCTCCCAGCTCAGCCACCACACGCGACGGCCTATGTGTAGACGCTCAAGAATGTCTCGTTCAGTTCCTGTGAATAGTAGAAGACGGCTGGCCCGATCTGGTCCTGGGTCCACCGGATGGCTCGGGAGTCCGGATCCATCTGATACGCCGTGTACCCTCCGAACGTCTCGAGCCGGTTGCCGGAGGGATCGAAGAAATAAATCGTCGTTCCGCGCGTGATCCCGTGGCGTCCTGGTCCGTAGTCGATCCGAGCCTTGTGCATGGCCAAGATGTCTGCCGCCCTGAACAGTGCATCCGCGGAGTCCACGACGAATGCCGCGTGGTGAAAGCCCCCAGGCTTGCCCGGCACAATGGCAATGTCGTGCGGCGCGGGCCGCTGCCATAGCCAGCCCGCGATGACCGTGCCATCGGGGGCTACGAGCATCTCGCTCAAGCGAAACTCGAGCACTGTCTGAAAAAACTCGATTGCCTTCCCTGGCTCGGGAGCGGTCACCAGGGTGTGGTCGAGCCTGGGCGGCGCAATGCCCCGCAGCCCCTCGGGCCATGGGCCGGGATTCACGGTCGGCAAAACGTTGCCCGTGTAGTCCATCTCGTTGTACAGCTCCACCGTGTGGCCAGACGGTGCCGTGAACCGGAGGGCCCGCCCGCGGCGGTAGTCCTCAGGGATGATGTCGTACTTGATTCCGAAGTCCTTCAACCGCTTCTCGTAGTAGTCGAGATCTTCCGGGTCCACCGTGCGAAATGCCATCCGGACCATTCCCGCGCGATCGGATTCCGTGAGCGCGAAGGAGTACGCGTGCCGCTCATCCCAGCCTTTCAGGTAGGCTGTCTTGCCCTCCCGCGCCGTGAGCTGCAGCCCCAGCACATTCAGGTAGTAGTCGAGATCGCGATCCAGATCGAGACTGCGGATCTCTACCAGTCCCAGGCGCGAAATTCTGTAGGGCACGATGATTCTCCTTCGCTGTGATTCGATTCCCGAGGTGCACTGAGGTCACCGCCGGTCGATCCCGTCGGTCGGCTCATTCCCCTTCCCCGCGAGGGCCCTACTGTGCCTGCCACTGAGTGGCGCCGTCAATGGCCTTGCCGGTTCCTCTGACGATCCGTGGGCCTGGATTTCCGGGAAGCCGGTCGGCGGATTCCCACTGTGTGGTCGGACCAGTCCAGGCGCCCTGGTCGTATCGGTCGGACCCATCGAGCCCGGCTGGCGGAGCACGAGCCGCCTGCCGACCGTGTACCTGCTGAGGGAGCGCGTGGAACTCAACCGTTTTCCCGAGAGCCTTCTGGTAATCGGGGTAGGCCGCTCCCGGTGTAGCGCCGTACATCTTGACGTTCACGTCGAGTTCTCTCATTTGGCGGGTAATCGCGATGGCGTCGGCCGGGGGCGCGCCCACCACCAGGGCATCGGGCTTCGCTGCCTTGACCCTGTTGAGGATCGCGGAGAAGTCCGTGGTGCCTATCGGGAACATCTCGTGCACGACGAGCTCGAGGCCCTTCTTTTTCGCGACCTCCAGTGCGCCCTTGGCGATGGCCGGCCGCGCGAGGGTTCCGATCACGCCGATCGTCTTGAGCCCATTGCGGGCGGCAAGATCGATGGTCCCCTCGGTGGAGGCTTCCAGCGGCGAGAGCACCATGACGAGGTAACGCCGCCCCTTCTCCCATATCGCGGTCGTGCCTGCCCCCGGCGCCACCATGAGAGAGCTATAGGGACCCATGACCGCGTCCACCTTGTCCTCGGTGATCAGCTTCTCGTAGATGCGAATGGCTGCTTTGCCCTCGGAGCCATCATCGTGGATCACAAGTTGAATGGGGCGCCCGAGGACGCCTCCCTTTTCGTTGACGTGCTTCTGGCAGAGCAGATAGCCCTCACGTACGTAGCCCCCCTGCACGGCGTCCCTTCCCGTGATCGAGATCGAGGCGCCGATCTTGATCGGCTGCTGCGCCACGCTCGGAGACGGTGCGCCAATAGCAAGGACGCCAAAAAGCGCAACGATTAGACCATGCCGCCTGTGAGCTCTCATCGCTGACCTCCTTTCGGTCAAATCATGCGACCTGCGCGGGGCAGGGCCGCTGCCATGTCTCTCGGTTGGCTGACGGCTGGTGATGAGCGGCCGCCGCCCAACTGCAGCCCCCCCCGACAACGAGCCGTTCACGGGGCGGTCCGCTCCGTCGCCTGGTGAGGAAGCGACGCTACGCATACGTGCGCGACCAACGTTGCTGAGCGTGCCTGCCGAGGGCCGGATAGACAACGAGACGGCGAAACGGATCGATCAGGGCCATGTAGAGCGTAGTGAGACGACTCACTGGCTTCACGTAGATTGCCAAGTAGAGCGTGTAGCCCCCGGGGCGTGGCGTGAGGGCGAGCGCCAAGAAGGCATGCACGGTGGCATTGCGAAGCTCGTTGAGGGCTTCTCCACCCAGGACGTAGAGCACGCGAAACGGGCCCTCGCGAGTCCCCGGAGCAACCTGAGACTGCGAGCGATCGGCGTCAGCAAGGCGATGGACGTACGATCCGCTGGGCGGATCATGGCGCTCGTCATCCCATCCGAACGCTCGGCCGAGGGCCGATCGCAGCGCGAACAGCCCTCGAACCGCAAAGTTGAGTGCACGCCGGTCGCCGAACAAGATCGCGCGCGCGTCCTGGATGCTGCGACCGGGTCCCCCGCCCTTGAGGGGAATTGCCCAGACGTCGTGGAGAGGCACGTCGCCGAGAAGCGCGTGGCAGCGCAGGTTGAGTCTTTGAAAGTCAGCCGGCTTCACGCGCATGCCCACGATCAGTTCTCCCAGTCAGTGACCCCGCAGGACCGCTTCCTATCGAGCCACAATCGTGAGCCCTTCGGCCGCCGCTTTCGGACAGAACAGTCTGACAAAAGCCTCGAACTCCGCCGGTGTCAGGCCCACGGCAACAGCCGGCGGATCGCGGTGGGCGAATACCTCGCCAAGAAGGCACGCCATCTCGTCTGCGTCGGCGGCGGTGTAGACGCTGTAATGGATCATGCCCTCGAGTGAAGAAGCCATCCTCTCAGTCCGCCCAGCGTGCAGCTTCAGCTGAAGTTAGGGTTCGAGCCGTCACCGAGGGCTGGACACTGCTCATTTCTCGATGACCCGATCCGCTCGGGCCAGGACCGACTGCGGGATCGTCAGTCCGAGGGCCTTGGCGGTCTTGAGGTTGATGACCAGCTCGAACTTCGTCGGCTGCTCGACGGGCAGATCGCCGGGCCTGGCGCCCTTGAGAATCTTGTCCACGTATGTCGCGGCGCGCCGATACAGATCACGCCGGTCCGGTCCATAGGACATGAGGCCCCCGGCGTCGACATAGTCGCTGAGGGAGAATACCGTCGCCAGCCGGTTCTTCGCCGCCAGGTCCACGAGGCGTCGCCGCGCGCTGTTGAATACCGGGGTTGCCAGCACAGCCAGCGCGCCCACCCGCGCCTTCGTCATGTCCGAGAAGGCCCGGTCGAAGTCCTCCGGGCCGCGCGCCTCCACGACTTGTAGCCGCACGCCGAGCGCCTGCGCCGCCGCCTCGGCTGCCGTGAGGTAGTCCTTGATGGTGCGGTCAGGGGCGGCATCTGGCTTCAAGAGAAGGGCGACCCGGCTGATCTCCGGAACAGCCTGCTTGAGCAGCTCCAGAAGCTTGTCGACCAGCTGGAGGAGAAGGGACAAGCCCGTGAGATTGCCGCCCGGGCGCGCAAGGCTTGCGACCAACCCATCCGCTACGGGATCTCCAACGGCGGTGAAGACAATGGGGACGGTAGTCGTCGCTCGCTTGGCGGCCAGGGCCGCGAGTGTGCCGCCAGCGGTCACGATGACATCGACCTTCAGCGCAATCAGCTCGACGGCGAGCGCGGGAAACCGCTCGGGCTTCCCCTTGGCATCCCGGTATTCGATCAGGAGATTGCGGCCCTCGACATAGCCGAGGCCACGCAGTCCCTCGAGAAAAGCCTCTCGGGTACGTGAATCGTCGGACGCCAGGTCCACGCCCAGGTAGCCGATTCGAGCGACCTTGGCGGGAGTCTGCGCGTCACCCACAACCGGGGTCGCGAACCCAACGAGGGCGAGGCCGACGCTCAAGGCGAGCCTCACTCCTATCATCTCGCATCCAGACCTTCGACCCGATTTCCGCGGCGCTTTCGACCCCCCGGCATCTGATTTCTTCCTCGAAGCCCGACGCGATCCATGCTGATGCACCTATGGCCCGTGGAAGAACAGAGGGACGAACCAGACAAACCCTCCGTACGCGCTCACTGCCGCCTCCATCACGGTCGCCGCGAGGAGCGCCAAGCGAGAGAAGCGGTACGGCGAGAGGACTGTGCACACGAGAAACGTCAGTGCGAGCAGTGGCGCGCCGAGGATCCGGAGCACGGAGAGCCCAGCCCACGTAGCGATAGGCGAAGGCGCCGCGTGCCTACCGATGGCGAAGAGGGCAGCTGCCGTAAGGCCAGTGGCGGCTACACCTAGGCCGAAGGCCGAGAGCACCGTCCAGAAGCGACGATAGGGTCTGAGAAAGAAGAGTGCTGTGCCAGTGGGCACGAGAGCGGCGACACCGAATACGGCGACGAAGAGAAGCGCATCACCAAACGCGTACATGCCGCTCGAGGCCTGAGCGTCAGGGCCGCTCGTTTTCGCCAGGCGGATGCCGACAGCGGCGGACGCGAGGAGAAAGGCGGCAATGTACCCGACCGCGACTACACCGGCCTTGAGGAATGGCTTCATTGCGTTGTCACGGGGCGCCTCTGTGCGGCAAGGTTCTGAAGCCGTGCTCGGTGGAGCGCAAACACCGAGTCCGCCAGGACGAGGAGAGCCCCTGCGCGCTCTCGGGCCATTGCAGCAAATGCACTGTCGAACTCGTGAGGACGTTCGGCGGCGCTCAGCATCGGCAGCTTGTCGCCCCCACCCTCACGGCTCATACGGCGCGTTGGAGCGGAGCGCATCAGGAAGCTGCTCGTCCAGAGACTGGCGGTATCGGAGGCAGCCGCGGAGAAACTCCGGCCACGTAGGGACCGTCGGCAACGGGTCAGTCTTCTCGGGTAGGAGGCCCCAGAGCGCAGGGTGATGCCAGCAGAGCGCGTGTCCGGTGCAGTCCCGGTGCGTCCGGATCCCCGCCCGCAACCGGCTCGCCTCCGCAATCAGCTGCTCGCGCGTCATCCCTTCGAGGTCCTCGTCCACGACACCTCCTTACCAAGCCGCCGCGAGCGGCCGGTGCTGTGTGTTGTTCGCCCAACGTTGCGGCCAGTGGCCGGGAGGCGACAACGCAAGTCCCCGGTCGGTGCCATGTCATGCATCCCTGGCTTGAGGCCGCCTCATCATCGACGTGGGGTTTCTCCAGCCGGAGGAAACGGAACGGCGTATTGCTCGGAGGGAAGCCTGAGGCCGTTTGCAAGGTACGACACCGTATGGTAAAAGCCGACGAGCGCAATCAGCTCGAGGATCTGTTCGACACTGAAAGCCGCCGCAAGCGCATCCCAGACCTCCTCGGAGAGGGTCGCCGAGTCGTGCAGCTCATCGACCATCTGGACGAGCAGTCCTTCCTCGGCGCTCCAGGCGGAGTCGCCCGCATCACCGTGGACCGTCGCACGGACCTGCTCGGGCGTCAGGGCAACTTTTTGAGCGAAGAATGCGATGTGCACCCCCCACTCGTAGGCGCAGCCGCAGCGCGCGCAGGTGCGATTGATCACGATCTCACGGTGCCGGAGTGAGACGGGGCCGCGGTCGAGCAGGCTGCCGCCACGGAACCGATCCCAGATGCGCGGTACGCGGGCGAGCGTTGTGAACAGCGCTAGCGGAGGGACACCGGGCGGCATGATAGCGTCGAGTTCTTTCTGGAGCTCGGGCGCATAGGGAGGCGGAACAGGCTCCACGCGGGATGCAGTCGCTGTCATCGAACGCTCCCTTTACCGTTGACCGCGAGATTCGTCATTGGCTGCCCAACGCTCACGGTGAGCAGCCGCGGCGAGCGAATGCGAGCCAGTGGACTGCTCCAGCAAGATGTTAGAGAGCCACGTCATGATGGCGCCCGCGCTTCCTCGTAGAACCGCAGCGGCCCGGCGAGATGATCCAGCAACTCGGCCAGGATCACATCTCTACGTAACGCGCCCGTCGTGATGGCGAAAGCGACGGTCATTTCCAGATGGGCGGTGTTGTAGCGGACCCACAGATCTCTCGCCGGACCCCGATGGAATTTGTGGATGATCTCACTCAGCTCGCCGCTGTCCAGCTCTTTGCGCTCCCAACGCTTAAACGCTTCTGAAACGGGAACGAGTGCGCGCCGGAGCTCCTCTTCGTGTGCGGCCGCCGCGTACTCACGGAGGAGGCGTTTGATGCGCTTCGTCGTCTCAGCCATACGTCGTCTCTCTAACGCAAGCCGGTACGCTTCGCGATCCGAGAGAGCATGCGAGGCCCACTCTGTTCATCCTCGTGAAAGGCGAACACGAAGTCCGCCCAGCTCGGGCGCGTCAACGTTCGGTGACACGGCCGCCTCCTGTGTCTCGCCGTGCGCCAGGACGCCGGGCAGCTCGATAACCTCTGCCCTCTCGCTCGCTTTCGACCTTGAACGTGATCAAGCGCCCATGACCTCCCGCGTCACGAGTATGCCCACCCGCGTGTCAGAATCCGCCGAACGCACCGTTAACCGGTGCGCCGCTCGCGGCGCGTCCGTGTTGAACGGGTAGTTGGGCGAGCGGAGGGCTTGCGATGTCGAAGCAGCCCTCGAAGCGCTTTGTTGACGGCACGATCATTTGGAAAGGCCTTTGCGACCTGCGGATCGAGGACGACGACATTCGTGGCTTCAATGAGCCGCTGTGCGTACTTACCGCGGACGAGCGTCCCAAAGTCGGAGCGCTTGTACTCGGGCCGCAGACCGTCAGTCGACTTTCGGCTAGCCTTCTTCATAGATATTCCTCTCCCTTGGTGTCACTGGCCGCGCACTGATGATCCTGATTGTATCGTCATGGTCGGTGTGAGCGATAGCGAGAAGGCGGCCGTGTGTCGAGATGCCGAAGGTGACGAACCGCTCTTCGTCGAACGAATGATCAGGGTCTGAGCCTGTCGCCGACAAGGTATCGCGGAATACCGTTGCTGCTTCCTCGAACGACACGCCATGTCGGGCGAGGTTCTCCGCCGCCTTGCCTGGATCCCATTCGAAGCGCAATCACGACTCCCTCACTTGGTCCGCCGCCGAACGCCGCGGTGACCGGCCGCGGCGAGCGAAGGCGAGCCAGCGGTCCGGTCGAAGGTGTTGTTAGACGTGTCCCCGTGCCAAGGGTCATTCCAAGCACTTCCTTCCGAAAATGCTCCGTGTAAGCCCACTCCGGGGATCGGTCGGGGCCAACAGCCAAACTTGCGAGTAAGGCCCGGCCCCGGAAGTCGGGATCGGCGAGCCTACTGAGGAAGCGCCGTCGTCGTGCCGGCGCACCTGGCCCGAATGAACCATACAGGTCGGCCATCAGCGCGGCGGTAAAACGAACGCGTTGCACGCGCTTCCGGCGTTCCTCGCCATAGGGCCACAGAGACTCCGGCGACCAGCGCTCGGTGGTGACGAGAATCTCAGAAAGCACTCTTGCATCACGTAAGGCGAGCGAGAGACCCTGGCCGATGAGGGGATCGTTGTAACCGGCGGCATCGCCGATTAGGACCACACCCTCGACGAAAGGGACATCGGCCCATGTATCCTCCCCGGCGAAGGTCGCACATGGCCCAAGCGGCGTGCCGTCGGCCAGGCACTGAGCCAGCGGCATACAACGCATGCCACGGAAGTCGCCGAGGAAACGGGCCCGGCCGGCGGGACCGCCGTCGTATCGACGGCGCTGATCCGGTGCTGTGGTGGTGTAGAGACGCACGCGCTTCTCACCCTGGGGGAAGATCTGGCACTGGACCTCGCCCTCGCTAGCCGTTGCGTAGGTATCTTGCGGCCACTCCGATACATCACCGACGAGCATGCCGGAGAACAAGTGAGTCGGCTCAGCACCCCTGAGCTGGATTCCAGCCTGCGAACGCACCGTTGAATTCCGCCCGTCAGCGCCGACCACCAGGCGGCACTGGACCTGTTGCACGCCACCGTCCGTCTCGAACGCGACAGCCGGGTACGCTCCGGCCATAACGCTGACTTTGCTTGCTCCCCGCCAGTACCGCGCTCCCGCGGCTTCTGCGGCCTGACTGAGCGCACAGCAAGCCGCGGGGTGCCCCACGCCAAGACCGCCGGCAACGCCTGGGACCATCGTCGTCACGTCGCGGGCCCGAGCCTCCGCGGCCCCGGAAGGGATGCTTTCATCGTACCCGATGCCTCGCGTGACGAAGACGCCACGCGCAGCGAGCAGGATGTCGACGAGGCCAAGCTGCTGCGCCTCGGCCACGCCCCACGGATGGACGTACTCGCCACGGACTCTGTCGGCGTAGTCCTGTTGACGCTCCAGCACCGTAACGCTTGCGCCGCGGCGAGCCAAAACCAGCGCGAGGGCCGAACCAGCAATTCCTCCACCGACGATCACGACATCGCCATGCATCGTCACGGTCCGACCTCCGCAGGACGCACCGCGACACGTCTAACGCTCGCGCTCACCGGCCGGAGCGAGCAACGCGAGCCCCGGACCGGTGCAGCGCATTGTTGGGCCTCAGATCGCCAGTTGCGCGCGCTTGGTGCGGACGAACGAGATGCTGCTGGTGACCGACGATTGTGATCGACCGTGGGATGCCGCGTTGTCTGGCAATGAACCCCTGCCGTTCCAACATCTGGACCATCTGGTTCGCGGACGGGGCCGACACGAGGAAGTGCCGTGCGATATCTGATTCAGCCGGGGAGACACCGTACCGGCGGATGTACCTTGCGATGAATTCGAGGTACTCCCGCTGACGGTGAGTGGGCTGAGGACCATCGTGGCGAGGGTCCGAAGTCGCGTCGCCGCGGCCGCGAGTCAGGGCTGCGGCAAGGTAGCCGTGAATCAGCACCATGGCAAGGACGGAGTCGTCGGTGAAGTGAATCTCGAGGCGCCGAGGATCAGGCGGCGCCACGTGAGACACCGACTTCCCCGAGACTTGGTTCGCGAAGTCCATCATGTCGGTGCGCAGCCCTCTCATCGCAGCGACCCTCTACGCCTCACGTCCTGGCCTGAGGCCCAACGCTCGCGCTGAGCGGCCGCGGCGAGATCGCTTCGAGGACCTTCTGCTTGGCACTACTATCCGACATTGGTGCCTCCCTCGCAATGGCCTGACGCAACGTCTTCACCATATACCACGTGGGCCGCCAGTGCGGTCCACTGTCCGCTGATGCGGCGAACGCTCGCGGTGACCCGCGGCCCTCGGCAACGCTTCGATCCAGACGGCACCCCTTGGCGGGCCGTCGCGTCCAGCGCGATGTTAGACGGTTTGTTCACATCTCCAACCCCTGATCTGCGCGTCGCAGCTGATCCGCGACGAAGGCGGCCCGGGCGGCGCTGTCGACTGGGCGACCCTCGGCTCGACACCATCGGACCAGGGCCTCGACGTCGACGTTTACACGTCTCGCAGGCATGCCCGCAACAGCCAGCTCGAGGAGAGTCTTCTGGGCGCCAGCGAGCCACGCCTCATAGGAGTCATCGAGTTGCGCGCGATCTGATGCAATCTCGCGAAGACGCGACCAGTCTTCACGGCGGTACCAGGCGATGCCTGTGCCAGAATTCGGCTCGGTCACGCCTGCCTCACGATCCGTCTAACGGCTTGAGGGCTCAGCGGCCGGTTAGCCCGCTTGCGAGATCGCCCAGCCAAGGCCTCAGCGACTCCGGATCGACAAAACTTCGTGTCACGGATCAGAACGAGCAGGGCGCCGGCGTCCACGGTTCCGTCGCGGACCACCGCATACTCGCCGTTTCTAACCATGAATAGGCCGCGCTGGTTCTCACGAATCCAAGGGATCGAGTATCGGTGGCCGGTTTCTTCGAAGACGACCCAACAGACGTCTCGCACCCTCGACCGCATGGGAGAGTTCACTCGCAATCCCTCACGAAACCCGGCCCACCCTCGCGAGTCGGCAGCGTCGAGGGCACCGATCCGCCAAACCCTCGGAGGCGCTTGCGCTTCGGCAGCGGGCAGCCACAAAGGTACTGCGCCGAGGCCAAGAACCATAATCACGACAATCGCAATGCAGATCATCTCGGCGCAAGCCCAACGCTCCGCTGTAGCGGACAGTTCGACGTCACTGCTACCCACGGCTCCAAGACAGCAGCGTCATCTCGAAATCATTGTGAACGACGTCTTATCACCGACAACGCTGATGTGCCCCTTGCAGGGGGCTGTGTCTTCCACTCGCAGCACGTCACCAGGTCCGAAGTGCCGAGTCTCACCGTCCGTCGTGGTTATGGACATGATTCCCTGAAGGTAGACGACGAACTGAGCGGAGGGCGCCGGGTGAAACTTGCGAGCTTGCAGGTCATACGCGCCCCAGCGCGGATCGAACCCCGCCAAGACCGTGCGGGAAGCCGGATTTGCCTTGACAAAGATAGGCGGCGCGGGCGGCGGCGCATCGACCTTGGCGAGATCGACGGTGACGGTCTCGAAGTGCGACTCATTATCCGGCGTGCAATACAGGCGGGTGTAAGTGAAACGAGAGGGATCCTGTGATTGCTGCGTCGCGGGCCTCATCGAAGCCGTTCCACAACTGGCAAGCAATACACCGCCGATGATCACACAACCAGGTCTCCAGTTCATGTCATCTCCGCCCTTGATAAGCGGTCCCCAGTGCGCTTCTCAGGCAACCCGATCCTAGCGGCCGCGGCCTTGTGACGTCGAACGCGCGGCATCAGCCGCGGCCGAAGGCCGTCGGCTGGATGCCGAGGTTGCGCCGCCGTCTCATGTGGCCGTCCCTCTTAGCCAAGTGATGTTCAGGGCTTCACCGCCGTTGAGCCGGATCGTCGGGATGGAGAAGAGGTGTCCATCGCAACCCCAGCTTCGACACGTCGGCCGCCAGCACGTCGTCTCCGTCAGGTTTGACCCCGCGCTCGATCCAGGCGACGAGGTCGTCGAACGCTTGCTCGCGCGCCTCGCCGTCGAAGGCGCAATGCCCGCCCCACCGGATCGCGCGCTGCACGAGCAGGTTCGACGTGCCGGCCGCCAGGGTCCGCCGGCGATAGGCCTGTTGCAAGCTGAACGGCACCCCGCATCGCCAGTCTCGTGGATGGCGAGGACGGGCACGGTGATGCGACCTGTCAGCCCCGCGAACACCGGGTCCAACTCGCGCGACCGCGCGCCCGCCGCCGGCGCGAACCGGCGGATCTTCCGATTCAGCTCGGCCTCGTCCACACCGAGCCCCGGATCGATGCGGTACCGGACGTGGAGCGTGCTGCCGGCGCGGCCGAGGGGTCCGGGCATGGGGACGAGCATGTTTGGGACGTAGCGCTGTCGCAGTCCCTGCAGGCGCAGCGGCAGGTCGCCGCCGAACAGGTGCTTGACCACGCTGTCGAACCGGCGACCCCGGGCGGTGTAGCTGCCCGGCTCACCGAGCGCCGGCAGCCACAGCGCGCTGATCTGGGCTGGAAGCTCGGGCCGGTCCATCGCGTCGAGCAAGGGCACGTCCGCGAAGTACTCCGCGGCGGCCTTGTACGCGAGGTAGAGATCCCCGAGGCCGACGCCGTCGATTACCCCGCACTCGAGCAGCGCGCCCTGGTAAACGCCAGGGTGCAGCTCCAGCGAGGCGATGGCGACGTGACCGCCCATCGACTGGCCGTGGATGATCGTCCACCGCGGCCGACCGACCTCGCGGATGAAGAGGTCCCGCACCTGGAGCGTGTCCACCAGGAACCAGTCCGGACGGTAGCCGCCGCTGCGAAAGCTCGAGGCCGCCCACGCGTAGCCGTTCGCCGCCAGGTGCGAGGCGAGAGGGGAGTGCTCGGAGCCCTCAAACCCGTGGGCGTA
>WNGF01011671.1_pt1 | contig 12443 bp, 16 predicted proteins | sample 5400641 | NCBI WGS metagenome assembly WNGF01 (sample SAMN13153371, study PRJNA577476) | soil metagenome | isolation source: 80 cm soil or saprolite under grassland replicate 2 | place: USA:California | collected 2016-06-15
CGTCGATGGAGACGAGGCCGCGCTGGACCGCATCGGCGAGCGACGTCTCGCGCAGGATGAGGCGGTCGAGCACCGCCCGGTCGAGCGTCACCGTCGCGTCGGCACGGTCGCTCTCGCGGTCGGCGAGATAGGTCAAGGCGCAGTGCTCGAGGTTCAGCACGTACCGCCGGCCGAGGTCGGAGAACACCCAGTTGATGACGATGGTCAGGCCTTCGGCCTTCTCGCCGTTGAGCCGGACGCCCAGGTAGTCGAAGAAGAGATCGAGGCTCATCGCCCGGACCACGTCGGGGCTGATGGGCGCGCGCGCGACGGCGCCGGGCTGACCCTGCCGCAGCTCGAAGGCCCCGAGGAGATAGGCGTTGCGCCAGGTCGCCGACTCCGCCACATACCCGAGCTGCTCGAGGGCGTCGGCGCCGAGCCGCCGGGCGTCGGTGTTCGAGGGATCGGCGAAGACGACGTGGCTCATGGCCTCGGCGACGAAGCGGTACTCGCCCTTCGCGAAGTCCTCGCGCGCCCGCCTGATCACGGCCCCGGCGCCGCCCATGTACTCGACGTACTTCTTCCCGCGCTCGACCGGCGGCAGCGGGTTGAGGTTGGCGGGATTGGCGTCGTACCAGCCGATGTACCGCTGATAGACCGCCTTCGCGTTGTGGCTCAGCGTCCCGTAGTAGCCGCGCGCGTGCCACGTGGAGGCGAGGCCCTTCGGCACGGTGAGACGCTCGGCGATCTCGGCCGCCTTGTAGCCGTGGTTCATGAGGCGCACCGTCTGGTCGTGCAGGTACTTGTAGAGATCACGCTGCTTGCCGAGGTAGTCGAGCACGCGCCGGTTGTCCCACACCGGCCAGTGGTGCTGGGCGAAGACGACCTCGGCGTCGCGCCCGAACCGGTCGATCGCCTCGTTCAGGTACCGGGCCCAGGCGTTGGCGTCGCGCGCCTGCGCCCCCCGGATGGGATAGATGTTGTGCAGGTTGTGGGTCGCGTTCTCGGCGAGGTTCAGCGCCCGGAGCGCGGGATAGAACATGTGCATCTCGGCCGGCGCCTCCGTCTCCGGCGCGAGCTGGAACACGATCTCGATCCCGTCGATGCGGTGCGCCTCGATCGGCGCCTCGACGGTGCGCGTGGGCGGGATGAGCGTGACGGTGCCGCGGGAGGTGACCTTGCCGAGGCCGGCGTCCACCTGGCCGCGCGGCCCCTTGGGCAGGGTGGCGCCGAACTGGAACTGCGCGCGCCGGATCATCGCCGTGCCCGCGAGCACGGTCTCCGAGACGATCTCCTCCATGAAGCGGTCGGGCGCCCAGATCTCGACGCGGCCCGCCCGGACGTCGCCGTCGTCGACGACGCCGCGCACGCCGCCGTAATGGTCGGTGTGGCTGTGCGTGTAGATGACCGCCGTCACCGGCCGCTGCCCACGGTGCCGGGTGTAGAGATCGAGGCCAGCCCGGGCGACCTCGGTCGAGATCAGGGGGTCGATGACGATGAGCCCCCGCTCCCCCTCGATGAGGGTCATGTTCGAGATGTCGAAGCCGCGGACCTGGTAGATGCGATCGGTGACCTGGAAGAGACCGTGGTGCATGTTGAGTCGGGCCTGGCGCCAGAGGCTCGGGTTGACCGTCGGCGGGGCGTGCTCGTCGTCGAGGAACGCATAGCCCCGGAGGCTCCAGACGACGCGGCCCTGGTCGTTCGTGATCTCGACCTCGGGCAAGGTGCCCAGGAAGCCGCGCCGCGCGTCCTCGAAGTCCTGGGTGTCGCCGAACGGGAGCGCGTCCAGCACGGCGCGGTTCTGCGCGCGCGTGACGGGCGTGGCGTCCTTCGGACCCTCTACGGGACCAGCCATCGTGTCCTCCCCTGGGTGGCGCGCCAGGATCCTCGCCCGCCGAATGGGTGGGAGCACGCGGGTCGGCCCACCGCCGACATCAGGACGGCGCCGGAAGCGCGTGTTCCAACGAGTTGGAGCGCGGCGCGGATCAGTGGAGCCATCGCGGACGCTGGATCACGGCGCCCATCGAGACCGTGAAGATCGAACGCTCGTCATGCGACCTTCACGGTCCGCCGGGGTCGCCAGCGATCGTCTAACCGAGATAGGCGCCGCCGTTGACGTGGATGACCTGCCCGGTGACGTGACGCGCATCCGGGGACACCAGGAAGACGGCCACCCCCGCCACGTCGTCGGGCACGCCCATCCGGCCGAGCGGCACCTGGCTCGCCATCGCCTGGAGCTCCGCCTCGCTGTGGCCGTGGCGTGGCTGCGCCGTGTCGGTGAGACCCGGCGCGATGGCGTTCACGCGGATTCCGTGCGGCGCCAGCTCCAATGCCATCGCCCGGGTGAGCCCGACGACGCCGGCCTTGCTGGCGACGTAGTGCGTGCCGCGCGGGGAGCTCCGATAGGCCGCGGACGAGGCGAGGTTGACGATCGCGCCCGGCGCGCCCCGGGCGACGAGCCGGCGCGCCACGGCCTGTGCGCACAGGAAGCTCCCCTTGAGGTTCACACCGTGGACGCGATCCCATTCGGCTTCGGTCACGTCGAGGAACGGGGCGCGGGGGAAGATGCCGGCGTTGTTGACCAGCGTGTCGACGGGACCCATCCCGCGCTCGGCCGCGTCGACGAGCGCGGCCACGTCGGCCGCGCGGGAAACGTCGCCCTGCACGGGCAGGCAGCGACGTCCGGCATCGCGGATCTCCCTGGCGACGCCTGCCGCGGCGTCCGGATCGTCCAGGTAGTTGAGCACGACGTCGGCGCCCTCGCGCGCGAGGGCAAGGGCGATCGCCCGCCCGATCCCCTGTTGCCCACCCGTGACCAGCGCGACCGTGCCGCGGCACCGCATCGACAGCCTCCCTTCGCGGTGGGAGGGTTCGCTGCTCGTTTCCTCGCCGCCCCCGTGGCGGCGGCCCATTCGGCGCGCCCCTCACGAGGCGATCCATGCTCCCGGAGCTCGAGGTCGTAGCGGTTGAATGGCATCGGGCGGTGGGGACGGAGGCGGCCCGTTCGCAGACGAGGAAGCCCACCGCGTCGGCGATGTCGTCGATCGTGCCCACCGACGGGATCGTCTTGACGGGTGGCCCAGGATGTTGTCTGTGAGGCTCAGTCCGTGAGGGAGCGGTAGATCTCCACCTCGACGGCGCCCTCGGTGAGCCCTTCCTTCTCCCGGCGCTCGCGGTAGGTGGCCAGGTGCGGGGCCTTGCGGTGCGCGTCGAAGGCGGCGTCGTCCTCGTACTGCTCGTAGAAGATGACTTTCATGAATCCCTCCCGTTCTCACGCTTTCTCGAAGTCGGTCCGCTCGTACACGGGCAGCCCCTGGAGGTAGCGGCGCAGGCAGTCCAGCCCCAGCTCGACCGCGCCGAGGCGCACCCACTCGCGACCGCCGACGATGCGACTGCGCCGCGAGGCGACTTCCTCCCCGGTCGCGATCGCCAGGCAGATGGTCCCGCCGAGGTCGATCCGGTCGGCGCCGTCGTCGAGGTCGATCAGGACCGCGAGGGCATGCGTGGAGCCGGTCTGACGTCGCGCGGCGCGCGCCACCGCCTCGGCCGTCTCGCGCGTGAGCTCGCCCGTCGGGGACGCGCCCTCGACGCCGACGGCCGCGGACACCTCGCCGAGGTCGCGCGCCACGATGCCACGGCGAAAGACCCGCTCCGCCCCCGGGAGGTGGCCGATGCGCGCGGCGATCTGTCCGCTCGTGAACGTCTCCACGAGCGACAGCGAGGCCTGACGACGGGTGAGCTCGCCCACGACGACCCCCTCCAGCGTCTGATCGTCCTCGGCCAGGATGAAGTTGCCGAGCCGCTTGCGCACTTCCTGCTCCACCGGCCCGAGCTTCCGGCGGACGTCGTCCGGGTCGGTGCCGCGCACGGTCAGCTTGGTCTCGAGCTGCGGATAGTGGGCCCGGAAGCCGAGCTTCACGCTGCCGTCGGGCACGAGCTCCTCGACACCCGTGAGCAGGGCGTCGACGTGCGATTCGCCCAGCCCATACGAATGGAACCTCTTCAGCACGATCACCGGTTGCAGGCCGCTGCGCGCGAGGAGCCGCGGAATGACCTGCTCCTCGAGCATGCGCCGGAGCTCGCGCGGCACCCCCGGAGTGAAGAAGAAGCGCGCCTTGCCGATGTCGAGGGCGAAGCCGCAGGCGGTGCCGATCGGATTGTCGATCACCTCCGCGGTGACGGGCAGCATGGCCTGCTTCCGGTTGTTGGGGGGCATCGTGCGGCTGCGCCGGCGGAAGAACTCCTCCATCCGGGTCAGCCACTCCTCATTGAGGACGAGGTCGACGCCGGCGGCCTGGGCCGCGACTTCCTGCGACAGGTCGTCGACGGTGGGCCCCAGGCCCCCGTTGACGATGACCGCGTCGGCGCGCTCCGCCGCCAGCTGAAACGCCCGCCGCAGGCTCTCCCGATCGTCACCGACCGTCGTTTCCCAGCGGACCGAGAGCCCGACGTCCTCCAGCTTCTGGCTCATGTAGCTGAAGTTGGTGTTGACGATCTTCCCCGTCAGGACCTCATCACCCGTGCAGATGATCTCGATGCGCATGCACGTACCCTATCGGAGCAGCGCCAGCAGCGCGTCCGCGACGGCATCGGGCTTGGGCACTCGGAGGGGGGCTTCGCCCCCCTTCCGAAGCCTCCCCCCAGGACGCAGTGCGAGCCGCAGGACGGCCGCGGGCTGGGCCCCGCGCGTCCGAGGCGAGCAGCTCGAACAGATTGCGCCGGCCACGCTGGCGCTCGAACCGCGATCGCGTCGCACGAGCGTTCTCCGGTAGGCTCGAGTCTAGGATGCCGCCGCCCGCCGGCGGAGCAGCGCCACCAGCGCGTCCGCGACGGCGCCGGGCTTCTCGCGCGGCATGAAGTGGCCGGCGCCGGCCACGATCTGCCGCTCGGTCCCCGCCGGAAAGAGCGCGAGGTGCCCCTCCGAGCGGCGGACCGGATCCACGCCGTCCTCCGCCCCGACCAGCACCGCGGTGGGGACCGTGATCGGCGGCCGCGCGGCGAGCCGCCGCTCGACCTCGTCGAAGCGCGGGTCGCCCGGTGCATTGCGGTGGCGATGGCGGTAGGAGTGGACCACCACCGGGACGAAGTCCGGGTTGTCGAAGGACGGCGCCGTGCGGTCGAACGTCGCGTCGTCGAACTTCCAGGTCGGCGACCACTCCTGCCAGAGGAGCCGGCAGATCTCGCGGCGGTTCTGCTCGAGGCCGACCCGCCCGCGCTCGGTGTTGAAGTACCACTGGTACCAGTACGCGCGTTCCTCGACGGCCGGGGCCGGACGCGGCGGCGCCAGCGTGTTCTGCACGTTGTAGCCGCCGATGGTCACGAGGGCGCGGACTCGCTCGGGGGCGAGGATGGCGGCGATGCACGCGGCCCGGCCTCCCCAGTCGTACCCGGCCAGGGCGGCCGTCGTGACGCCCAGGGCGTCCATGAAATCGAGCAGGTCCTGGCCGATGGCGGCCTGCTGCGCCATGCGCGGCTCGGCGGGATCGAGGAAGCGGGTCGGGCCATACCCGCGCAGGTACGGCACCAGCACGCGGTGGCCGGCCGCGACGAGCGGCGGCGCGACGGCGTCCCACGCGCGCGCGTCGTCCGGGAACCCGTGGAGCAGGATGACGGGGAAGCCGCCGCGCTCACCGTGAGCTTCGTAGCCGATCTCGAGCGTGGGCGTGCGCACGGTGAGGGTCGACGGCTGGACGAGCGCTTGCGCGCCGGCATGACGGCTCATGACGGCAGGATGATACACGATTGCCACCGGCTCGGGCATCTCGGAAGCGCAGACGCGCGGACGGGAACGGGGCGCAAGCTGGTATGCTCGAACACATGGCGATCATTCGCATCTACACGGGTCCCGATGGCAAGTCGCACTTCGAGGACGTCGAGCCGCGCCTCGAGCCGCTCGGCGACGAGTCCGAGCGCGCGGAGCTGATTCCCGGCAGCGGCATCGTCATCCGCCGCTTCGCTCCGGCGCGATCCAATCCCTGGCACCACGCGCCGGGGCGCGCAGCCGTGTTCACGCTGTGCGGCGCGGTGGACATCGAGATCGGCGACGGCACCGTGCGGCGTCTCGGCCCCGGCGACATCCTGATCGCCGAGGACCTCACGGGCCAGGGCCACGTCACGCGCGAGGTCGGTCCCGAGCCGCGCATCTCGATCTTCGTGCCGCTCCGCGAGTGAGCCGGCGCCGCCGCGGCGGCGATCAGCCCGGGCCGCCGTCACCGCCGCCGGACCCGATACCAGGGGTGCGGCTGCCCCGGCACCCTGACGCGCAACGTGTAGACGGAGGTGCGGGCGGTGAGGAACAGTGTCCGGAGATCCGGACCACCGAAGGCGAGGTTCGCCGGGATCTCCGGCGTGCGAATGATCCCGAGCCGGGCGCCATCAGGGGCGAAGACCCAGGTGCCGCCGGGGCCGGTGCAGTAGACCCGCCCCTCCACGTCCACCTTCATGCCGTCGGGGACGCCGTCGGTCTCGTCGGACGACATGTCGGCGAAGATCCGCCGCCGCACCATGTTGCCGCTCGCATCGAGCTCGAGCAGGTGGATGTACTGCGCCCAGCGCGTGTTGGCCACGTAGAGCACGCGCTCGTCCGGCGAGAAGGCGAGCCCATTCGGGTACTCGAAGTCCGCCACCAGCGTGACCGTCCCGTCCGCGGCGATGCGATAGACTCCCGCGTACGGCAGCTCCCGCTCCGCGAGCGGCACGCGCAGGCCGGGGTCGGTGAAGTAGAGGCTCCCGTCCGACTTGCACACCACGTCGTTGGGGCGGTTGAGCCGCTTGCCTTCGAAGCGATCCACGAGGATCTCGATCCGGCCGTCGGCGGACATGCGGGTGACGCGACGGTTGCCTCCCTCGCAGAGGACCAACCTCCCTTGCAGGTCGAACGTGGTGCCATTGCCCTCACCGGTGTCCGGCCGCGCGAGCTCCGGCGCCCGGCCCGGCGTCAGGCGATAGAGCGCGCTCCCGCGAATGTCGACGAAATAGTAAAACCCGTCGGGGTGCCACAGGGGCCCTTCGGTGAAGCCGAACCCCGTGGCCAACCGTTCCGCCTCTCTCGTCTCAAGCATCGTAGACAGCGCGTCACCCATGGTGTCACCTCCATGGCTGGCTTGGGTGCTTTCCTGCCGAACGCCAAAGCTCACCTGCCGCGGCGGCCGGTGAGACATTGAACCCTGAAAGCGCCACCGGCCGCCGCGGTCAGGTGCAGCGCCGGGTTCGGTCGCGCCCCGCCCGGCTAGCGCCCGATTGTTAGAACAACTCGAAAACGCGCCTTGCCGCTCATCATGCGGTCATAAGCTTCGGAGGTGCGCTCCAGCGGGAAGGTTTCATTCATCGGCCGCACGCCGCTGCGCGCACTGAAGGCGAGCGTATCCTGGGAGTCGATCGACGTCCCGGAATACCAGCCCTTGATCGAGCGGCATCCCGCAAGCAGCCCCTCTCCCGGTGATACTTGCATCGAGGTAGCCGCCCCGATGAGCAACAGCGTGCCGTTGACGGCCAGGCCGCCCTGCATGGCGCTCATTGCCTCGCCGCTGGTCGCCGTCGCCAGAATGACTTTGGCGCCGCCCAATTTGAGGAGCTCCGCCGCAGGGTCCTGGGCCTGACTGTCGAGGTATACTGACGCGCCCAACTGGCGGGCGAGCGGTTCCTAGTCCTTGCCGCGTGCGATGCCGACCGTGTGAAAGCCCATCTTCGCGGCGTACTGAACCCCGAGGTGCCCGAGCCCACCCAGGCCGAGCACGGCGACGATGTCGCCCGGCCGTGCGCCGCTGTTTCGCAGCGCGTTGAACGTGGTGAGGCCAGCCCACATCAGGGGGGGCCGCCTCGGCGGGCGCAAGTTCGCCCGGCATCAGCGCAACCGCGCTGGCAGGGGCGATCATGTACTCCGCGTAGCCGCCGTCGTAGGTGATACCAGTGACCTGACCGGTCACGCATGCGAAGAACTCTCCACGACGGCAGTGGTCGCAATGCCCGCAATATCCGCCGTTCCACCCGGCGCCCACCCGCTGGCCCGGCTGCCATCCGGCGATGCCAGGGCCAACCGCATCGATCACCCCGGCCACCTCATGCCCGGGTACCCGCGGGTACTGAATTCCCGGGTACGTTCCCTCCTTGGTGAGCGAATCGCTGTGGCAGATGCCGCAAGCTTGCACCTGGACCTTGCCTGATCTTCTTCCGCATCACCACAGCTTTCTAACGCTCACGTTGACCGGCCGGGGCGAGCGAATGCGAGCCACTACGGCGGTGATGACCCGGGTAATCACGGTCGTCACGGTCGGCCCGCTTCGGTACGCAGCCTAGGGTCACCGACGAGGATTCGCTGGGTCCTCATCGTCGTGGCGCATCCCATGAGTCTGCCAACGGCCACGTTGACCGGCCGCGGCGAGCGAATGCGAGCCAGCGGTCCGGTCGAACGTGCTGTTATGCCACCTGGCGGATATCGGTGGCCGCGTAGAGCGTCTCAGGGGCGATATCCGCGCCATTCGGCCAGCAGACGGTCGAGCCGGCTACGAAGAACTGACGAAAATAAGGCTGATCGCGGAGCGGCTCGAAAATGGGTCCTTCAAGCCAGGGTTGAAAGTCCACGGTCTTCGAGGTCCCATCGTTGAACGTAAGATGGATACGGTAGTCGCCGCGGTACTCGGCCTTAACGACACCTGGGAGAATCGTCATCTGATACCGCTCCTATTCCAATGGCGCAATCTGTCGCAGGGGCTGGCGGATCTTTGCCAGGCGCCAGTTTTCCTCCAGCTCACTGCGGTGCAGTGTCGCCCATTCTCGGATGAGGCGAAGGGCCGTGCGCGAGTCGATGGCACCGATCAGCATCTCGCCGTTGAAGTCGAACTTCGCCTGGAGCCCTTGGTGCTCTGCGTGAAAGTGTGGTGGTTCGTGATCGTTGTAAAACATCCGGATGATGATCCCGAAGAAGACCGATATCGACGGCACGGATCGATCTTACCAACGAGTGCGGTCTCGCGCTTGGGAATCGGCTCTGTTGGCATAACGCCCGCGTTGACCGGCCGCGGCGAGCGAAGGCGAGCCAGCAGTCCGGTCGAACGTGACGTTAGACAGCCCTTATCGGGCGTGCCCGCCACTCCGCAGCGCCTGCGCCCGTATCTGCGCGGCGGCCCGGATCTTGTCGATCGGTAGACCGGCCTGATCGCAGAGGGTGGCGAGATCAAAGTGGATGCTCTCGCCCGCCATCCGCCCGGCCCGGAAGCGCGCGACATTCACGAACTGCAACGCAAAGGCACGTCCGCTAGCGGAAACCCCCAACCAATCTCCCTTGCTCGTTCCTCGCAAGGTTCCCCACGTCACGATGACGTCATCGCCGAACGCGAAGCCCTCGTCGCCAGGCGACAGGTCGGGAAAGGCCGTGAAGTATCCCTCGTAAGCCGCTCGAGCTGCGGTGCGGCCCTCGGCGCGCAGATTGAGGGGCACCGTCTCGAGATAACAGTCCTCCACGAACGTGGCCATGATTGCGTCGAAGTCGCGGGCAGCTTCCGCCTTCCGGTGCTGTTGAAACAGGGTGAGCATCTCTTCTCGACGCATTCCCCGATCCTCCTGTGTACGATCTTGTTGGACTCCCGCATTGCTACTTCTCCTCGATTGGGCACCACCAGGGGTCGCAGGGATGGGGACGCGGCGCCCGCACGGGCCTACCAAACCGGACTCGCACCTTCGCCGACCGGCGGCCTTTGCGCTTGAGGACGAGGTCTCGCTCCGCGACGACCTCGCCCAGTGTATTGGGTTTCCACATCAAAGCGGCTCCTCGTCCGGCTAACGAATGAGGTCTCATCCGCCGTGCCACGAGCGGTGTCTCATCGCCCAGGCCGGTGCACGGCGGCTAGGACCAGTTGGACTGAACCGTGGTCCGGCCATCGCTATGGGGATTCTAGCCCTGGCGGGCGCGGCGGGGAAGCGATTCAGGGCTGGCGGCGTGGGCCGGCGAGGGCAGCCCGACGGAGTGTCGGGGGGTCCGACGGGACGTCGCCCCGCGTCTCGAGCAGGCGCGCGGCGCACCGGGGGACCGGCGGTGACCGGGGCGGACGGGGAGTGGCTGATCCGGATCGGGATCAGATGAGGCGGGGGCGGATGACGGTCGAGGGCCGGGCTCACGAGGTGTCCCAGATGGGCGCGGAGCGAGCGGACTACGGTGCCGGCGGCAGGATCGCCCTGAGGTGCAGGCGCCCCCTGCTGGCAGACGGGACAGCGGTCGATGTCGATGCCGGTGAGACGGAGCATCAAAGCGTGCACCGACTCGACCGGGCGGGCAGCCGCTGGGGTGGGGTGGGCCATGAGGTGGCGGCAGCGCGCGAGCTTGGCGCGGCGGGTGCGGTCGGCGAGGAGGCCGAAGTGGCGGATGCGGACGAGGCCGTCGGGGACGACGTGGAGGAGGAAGCGGATGAACTCCGCCGCCTCCAGCGCCATCACCTTCACACGATCGCCGTCGGCGTAGTCCTTCCAGCGAAAGCGCACGAGGCCATCGTCACCACACGTAGTCGTTCCACCAACGATTGGCGATCTTCATCCACGACGATGTCGAGTCCGCGATCATCGAACACTTCAAGAAGTGCCTCGGCGCCGTGGTCGAGCTTGTACTTCAGTTCGGCGTCAGTAATCGGGACAAGCCAGAGGATATGGATCTTCGTGTCACCGATCTTGAGTTCGTCGAAGCCATCGTCCTCATGGTAAGGCGGGAGGAACAAGAAGTTGGTCAGGCGAGACGGCTGAACAGTCATCGGCTTGCCGTTTGGTACGGAGTGCCACCAGTGAAGAAAGGTGAGATCGTCGAATGGCATCCCAGCGAGCCCCTTCAGGACATTGAACATCCATCCCTCGGGCTGCCGGACGTACATCATGATCTCCGTTCGTCCCGTAACGTATTCTGGAACGCTGTCGGGCAGGAACTGCGGCTCATCACTCATGCCGCCCGTGATGAGCGTCCAGAAGTCGCGTTCGCCGTGAGGCGCGAACTGATAGATGTCGATGTGAGGGACCTTGGAATCGATCGAATGCACCACCGGCTCCGTGATTGGGCCGAAGAACTCCTCGTAATGACGTTCGCGGATCTCAAGCGGCGTCGGTTCCACGGTGCGAGGGCCTCCCATGTCGGTCCAACGCTCCGTATGACCCGCGGCGGGGCCACACCAGAGCAAGTTCGCAGCACGCCATCGGCCCGCCGCCGGGTTCACGCGGTCGTTAGGCGGCCTCACGAGTTACGTCCGTCTCTCGCCGAGATCGAGCGTCACCGGCTGCTTCACTCAATTCCTATGCCCATTCCGAACAGCATGATCACGAGTGGTAGATCTTGGTTGCGAGAGAAGAGACGCGACTCATCATAGCGTTCTTCTCGGCCATTCTCGTCCCACGCCTTGATGAAGAGCTGGCGATTTCTAATCTCGACCTCGGCACGCATATGCCCGTCCTCATCCCACATCACGAGCCAGCCGTTGTCCGGCCACGTGTAGCCCGTCACCGCCGCCTTGCCATTCTCCCACCACGCGGTGATCGGCCCGAGTGGGCGACCGTCAACATAGTCAACTTGGAAACTCTTCTGCCCATTCGCGTGCCAGGCGACTGTAGGTCCATGGCGGTCTCCGACGGAGCGCTGGCAGAACAATTGCCGACCGACCGGCGGACCGGCCCCGACGCGGGTTGTGCCCGCTGGACACTTGAACTCGGCTTGCGCGCAAGCTAACTCCGCGAGGATCAGCAAGGCGACGACGAGCGCCCCTGCCGGGACCGTTCTCCACTTCACAGGTATCCTCGATCGGCATGCATTACGTAGCCGACACCTCTCCGTCGTCGCCATTCGCTTCTCCGCCTGATTGCCGTGACCGATGCGCGTGGCCACTATGCCACCGACCGGAGAAATTTCATGACAGGGGACAGTACGACATCAGACCGATAGAAGGCCTCCGGATGGTTCAGGCCAGGGAAAGACACGAAGGTGGCACGTGGAATCTGCTGGACACACTTCCGCATGTCGGGAAGGACACCATCCGCCTCGCCGCTGTAGAGCAAACATGGCATCGTCATCGTCGGCAGGAGGTCGTCCATCGGAGGCCGGTCCCCCTGAGCCGCCGCCAGCGCCAGAAAGTCATTACGGGAGACGATGCTCATGCACCCAGGACCCCTGGGCGTCGACCATAGCCGACCGGGTCGAAGCACGCAAGTGAATCCGATCGGATACAGTGGCGCGCGGGATCGCAGGGGTCGGACGAGACGCTCGTGGGCAGCGCTTCGTCGCGGCGCGAGCATCGCGAGCGTCGCGGAGTGCTGGAGCGCGAACTTGGACGGCGGAGCAACGCCTACTCAACAGGGCGAAGTACCACGACAGCCCCTCGACGATGACGCCCTGCCGGCGGATGGGATCCCCTTCGCCCGGCGGCTCGATCTTGATGACCTCGGCGCCCATGTCGGCGAGCAGCATGCTGCAGAACGGGCCGGCGAGGATGCGGGTGAGG
>WNGF01013669.1_pt1 | contig 12443 bp, 7 predicted proteins | sample 5400641 | NCBI WGS metagenome assembly WNGF01 (sample SAMN13153371, study PRJNA577476) | soil metagenome | isolation source: 80 cm soil or saprolite under grassland replicate 2 | place: USA:California | collected 2016-06-15
CGCGCCAACACCCCCGCCCGCCTCAACTCTCTCGTGCTCATCGCTGTCCGCCCCAATCCACGACCTCCTCAGAGGCCGTAAGCTTAAGGGGACATTTCTAACGAGTCCGCGAGGGGACATTATCAAAGAGTCACAACAGCCGCCGGGTGGGGCATATATCGTCAGAAATAGATCTTCAGCGCGATCTGGACGAAGCGTGGCGTGTAGGGTGACCTCGCCCCGAGGAATCCCCACCGGTCGGGCGTGTACGCCTGGCGCAGGCGATACAGCTTGAGGCCCTCCGGCGTGGTGATGTCGAACCGGTTCGCATCCATTGAATGGAAGCCCTCCGGCACCGGCACGTGGAAGAAATCGCGCACCAGCACCGTCGTCCCCGGCATCCGGCCGGCCAGCACGACCTGATCGGCGAGCGCCCTGAGGCGGTCACCCTCGGAGGTCCCGGCCAGTGGCTTGCCGTTGAACGCAGCCCATGCATTGAACTGCGCGGTCGTCAGTACCGCTTCGTTCGGCAGTGCGAAGATCTCGCCGTTGTCGGAGTCGCGGCCGAACTTGAACACGGGATGATTGAGGACGTTGATCGCGTCCACACGCAGCTGGAACCGGCGCTGTGTCTTCGCGCCGATCGCGAAGTTCTTCTGCAGCGAGACGTCGAGGAACTGCTGCGCCGGCCAGCGCGCGTTGTCGAGCGTCCGAGGCGCGTTGCCGAGCGTGCCTTTCACCGGCCGCATGAACGCAGCCGGGTTGAAATACGGCTCGCACTCCTGCCCGATCGGGCAGGAATGGCTCCACCGCGGGTTGCGCAGCGAGACGCCCGGCACGAGATCGGGCCGGATCGCCCGCACGTTTCCTGCGATGCCGAGTCGGTTGTCGTCTCGGAGCACGACCACGAGCGGCACGCCCCCCTGGACGCGCGCCACGCCGCTGAAGGTCCAGCCGCCGACAAGCGTCTGCACGACCGAAGGCGCCTGGCCGAGATGCGCGCGCCCCTTTCCGAACGGCAGGTCATAGACGAATGAGGCGCTCGCCGCGTGCTTCACGTCGAACGTGGACACGGACCAGTCCGAGGACAAGGGAGCGCCGAATGTCACGTGCCCGTTCGTGCGCACCGGATTGAAGTCGGTGAAACGTACGCCCCCGGAGTCCGACGCGTTGTCGAGGCTCTTGCCGTACGTGTAATTCACGGTGTACGACAGTCCCGCCGAGTGCCGGCGTCGAAGGCTGACCGTGCCGCCGTGATACAGGCTCGCGGCGCGCGCGTCGAGCATCGCGTTCAGCCCCTCGAACCCGAGATACTTCGTCCCGAGATATCCCTGCGCGAAGGCGATCACGTTGCCGTTCTGATCGCGGCGCGCCAGCGGGTCCGGCACGTTGGTCAGGGGATCGAGGCCCCGTGCGATATACGCCTCGGACAACTCGAACGGCACCGGATTGACGTTGATGGGCGGCAGGAAAAGATGCACGCCTCGGCTTCCGTTATAGGTGAGCTCCAGCGCCGTATTGCCCGAGAGCTCGTACGAGAAGGTGGTGCTCCAGCTGTGCACGGCCGGCACGCGCGTGTTCGGCGAGACGGCCGCGGCGGCGACGTCGATGCCATCCAGATACAGCAAGCCGTCCGCCGGAATGTTCAGCACCTGGTCGACGGTCTTCGGGATCCACAGCGGCTTGTTGCAGCAGATCCGCGCGACGAATGCCGGGTCGCTGACCCGCGTGTTGAAGCCGTAGATCGTGGTGCCGGAGGCGAAATCCGGCGACGGATTGCGGCCCTGGCCGGTCAGCGCCGCATGCGAGAGGCCATAGCCCCCGCGAACCACGAGCCTCTCCGAGCGGTTCCACCCGAAGCCGGGCACCCAGGCAAAACCGAACCGCGGCTCCCATCCGTTCCAGTCGATCGGCACGATGTAGCGTGATCGCCCACCGCGTCCCGAATAACCGAAGGGAGGCACCAGCGCCGAGGTAATCACCTGCCCGGTCGGGAGCGTGATCGGCTGCGGAAGCGGATACTCCCTCGCCAGTTCCGGCAAGAACGCACCCTGGCGATCGTATTTTTCCGTGCGCGGCAACTGCAGAGAGTAGCGCACGCCGAGATTCAATGTCAGGTTCGGCCGCACTTTCCAGTCGTTCTGCGCGAAGCCGGCAGCGGAGTTCCACTGGTAGTAGTACGGAATCAGCGAATCGCGCAACGTGGCCTGGTTGTACACGCCGAGCAGGAACTGCGCGAACCCGAGCCCGCCGCTGGCGTTGGTCAGCGCGCTGTTGGTGAGCGTCGTGTTCCGCGCGAACTCGTAACGCCCTCCGGACGCACCGAACATTGGAATCGTCTTGAGGCGCTGCTGCAGGAGATCCACGCCGAACTTCCACGTGCGGTTGCCCTGCACCCATGAGAGCGTGTCGGCTATCCCGTAGGTGTGCTCCGCGTTCTCGTTCTGCTGCGACTGGCTGAACCCGATATTCCCGCCACCTGTCTGGATGTCGGGAAGGCCGCCCGGCGTCAGACTGGGCAGTCCGAGTTCCGTCGACAAATTCCGTCCGGTCATCGCGTCGAAGCCCGGCGGGAAGTTACGCGTAAAACGACCGTACGTGTAGTTCAGCCGGAGCTCGTTGAACATCCTCGACGACAGGATGTGCGAGTCGGTCAGCAGCATCTGCCGCGACCAGCTGTAATCAGTGCCCAGCGAGTTCACCTCGTCGCGACCGACCTGGAAGTTGCCGTGACCGCGGTCGCCACGGATCGGGACCTGCGTGTAGCGGGCGGTCAGCGTGTTCGCGCGCGACAGATGGTGATCGAGCCGCACCGTTGCGCGCTGCTCGAGATTCCGGATGAAGGTCGTGTCCGCGTAATTGCGCAGCGATCCGTTCGTGTCGAGGAAATAGTCGCCGGCCGGCGGCAGATATTTCAGCAGCTCCTGGCTGACCGGATCGAGCATGTTTGCCGGAATGATGTTGTTCGGGAACTCGGGAAAGCTCGTGTTGGGGGCCAGGGTGATCCTGCGAAGCTGGTTGCCGACCAGCTCGAACTGGTTGTACACCGTCAGCGGCTGCCACTGCAGTCCGAAGCGCTCGTCAACGTCCCGCGTGGTGGCGCCGCCGGGCACCGACACGAGGTTCCGGAAATCGCCGTGACGCATCGCCTCGGTTGGAACCAGCGTGTTCGACGGGCTGCTGTCGTAGTAATAACGCGGCTCGTACGACAGGAAGAAGAAGGTGCGCTTGTGCCCGTCGTAGCCGCCGAGCACTTTCTTCGGAATGATCACCGGGCCGCCGTATGTGAGACCGAATTGGTGCTGCCGGCGGTTGGCCTGCGGCCGATTCACGCTCGCAGTAGTGAACGGTGCGGCGTTGAGCGCCGGGTTGCGGTGATACCAGTACAGCAGTCCCTCGTACCGGTTCGACCCGGACTTGGTGCTCATGTTGATGACGCCGCCGCCGGTCTGCCCGTACTCCGCGGAGAAATTCGACGTCTGCACAGTGAACTCCCGCACGGTGTCCGGCGAGAACGTCACCACGGCGCGTCCGAGTCCCACGCCCGTGTTGCGCGCGCCGTCGGAGAGGATCGACGTGCTGCCCGCGCGCCCGCCGTTCACGAACAGGTTGAACCCGGGCGTCGGGATTTCCGATCCCATCTCCGGATCCTCGGTCCCCGTGGCGCCGGTGACGTTGCCGACGGTCAACGCAAGATCGAGCACGCTGCGATTGTTGAGCGGCATCTCGACAATCTGGCGTTCCGTGATCGTCTGCCCCGGCGTGCCTGACGCGCGGTTGACGAGCGGCGCTTCGGCCGACACGCTGACCTCGCTCGTCACCGCGCCGACCTTCAGCGTGATCTTCACCGTCGCGGTACTTGCCGTATCGACTTTGACCCTCGACAGCACGCTCGGTTTGAAGCCGGGCGACTCGACCGCGATGCGGTACTCGACCGGATCGAGCAGCGGCGCAGAGAACGCGCCCCCCTGAGACGTCGTCAGCTCGATCGCCTGGCCCGTGCCGAGATTGGTGATCACCACCTTCGCGCCGGCGACGACGGCGCCGGTTTCGTCGAAGACGGTGCCGGTCAGCCCTCCCTTGTTGGTCTGCGCGAGCGCTGAGCCGGCGAAGAGGAACAGGATACCGGCGAGCATGCGGGCCATCTTCATGCGCGTCCTCCGAATGTGTGGAATTCCGCGGTTCGCGGTTCGCGGTTCACGGTTCACGGTTCACGATTGAGTATTCGGTCATTCACGATTCAGCGATTCGACGATTCAGCGATTCAGCGATTCGGCGATTCAGCGATTCAGCGATTCAGCGATTCGACGATTCAGCGATTCAGCGATTCGACGATTCAGCGATTCACGATTAAGGATTCGCCGATCAGGGATTAGGGATTGGGTTTCGCGACTTCCACCGCATACACGTGCGTCGCGCCGTGCATGTTCGAGCGGAACACGATCCGCTTGTCGTCGGGTGTGAACGTCACGTTCGGTTCGAGCTGGTAGTCGTGTTTCGACAGATCGACCAGGCGTTCCGATGCGAGCTTGCCGTCCGCCGTCGGTGTAAAGAGATAAATCCACTGGCCGTTGCCGGGCGCGGCGACGCTGCGGGGCCCGCCGCCATCTCCGGCGAAGTGCGCACCGTCGTGCGACTGATTGAAGTGCACCGACCAATGCTCGCGCTCGACGGAGTAGCGGGTCCGCTTCCCCGTCGCGATTTCGACGCCGGCGAGCCAGAACACCTTGCTCTTCGGCGTCTGCAGGTCGTACCAGATCGTCTTCCCGTCGGCGCTGAAGAATTCGTGGCCGGCGATCTCCATGTCCATCGTGCGCTCGTGCATGAGGCGCCGGCCGGAGCCGTCCGTCCGGATCGTCCAGATTCGATCCACCTTGTGCCACGGCCCTTCGTGACAAAACATGATGAGCGTGGGATCGGTCGGCGACATCTGCACGTGATTCAGCCAGTCCGTGGAGTTGTAGATGATCTTTAACTCGCCCGACTTCACGTTGAGCGTGTAGAGCGCCATCGGCCGGCGCGCGGCCCAGCGCGCTTCGAGGCTCGATGCCTGCGGCGGCGGGGTCACGAGTGGATTCGGCGGTGCGGATGTGTTCGCCGGCGGCGTCACGCCGGTCCCGGTGTCGGTCACGAAGCTGCCAGCCAGCAGCGTTTCGTCCGCGCCGATGCCAAAGCCCGATCCCGTCCTGAGGCGCGCGTCCGTCAGGATCTTGCGGGTGGTGCGTGTATCGAGATCCGCCGCAAAGACCGTGTCGTTCTGGATGTAATAGGCCCGTCGCGTCCTGCGGCCGACGACGAGGTGACTGCTGCGGCCGGAGACGAGCGACGTGATCGTTCGCGATGGCAGCGCGATCGTCGCGAGGCCCGCCGGCGTCGAGACCACCATCAGATCGCCAGAGGCGGTGTAGGGGTTCTGATGGAAGTAGAGGCTCGCGGTCCCGGGCTGGTCCGAGAGGCGGACGACCCGGTGTCCGGTCGCGGCCTCGATCCACTCGCGCGGAGGGTCGTCGGCCGACACCAGCAGGGTCCAGCCGCACAGTGCACCACCCAGGCAGAACAGGACGCGTCTCAGCATGGTCCTTCCGCTCAGCGAAATGCCGATCGGGGCCTGAAACCCCCGACCGGCCCGGGATGGCGCGGGAGTTTACTACTGAGAAACCGACTGTTGTCGAGAGTTGTGCGCTACGAAACTGGGCTGTGGCGTGTTGTGCGATACAAAACGCGCGGAGAAAGCCGATCTCGCGCAGAGAACGCAGATCTCAGCAGAGGACGCCGAGAACGCATCTCACGCTGGGATCGCTGAGAACGGATCTCGCGCAGAGGAATTAAAGCGCGCTTTCCAAGCGTGCGCCTTCAACCACTCGGCCATCTCTCCACTTTAGAATCAACGAGTTGCGAGCGGTCTGGAACAGGATAGCGCAAAACCTCCCTTCACGCATGTTTGATTCGATATCTTCCGCGATGCCGATCGGTTAGCGAGATGGACGCCACGTCGTCGAAGACGAATTGTGTCAGACCTCGTAACGTCGTCAGATCACTTACGGTGATCGGCCAGTCGAAGAGTGTTGATGAGTGCCGTCAACGCGGCCGGCTGCTGCCGCCGGCTCGGAGCTCCTGCGAGCGCACCAACAGTGGCGCAGGAAGCGCGCCACGCAATGCGCTTGGTAGGAGCAGGCACCGTTAGGCCGCACGTGCGAGGTGTATCGTGCGCGCAGCAACGAATCACTGCGCCGGCATGCGAAACGTCTTCGAAAGCTTGATGTCGGGACCGAGGGGCTCGTGACGCACGCCCAAGGGAGGATACCAGCCCTGCGGAGCCTCCACTTTCCCGCCGCCCCTGCCGTATTCATCCCCATGCAGGTAGCAGCGCACATTCACAATATCGCTCCCTTCCGTGTAGGTCAGGAGCCAACTTCGCGGAACGCCCGTGCCGGGTGCGGTGTGATATTTCGTCAGCGCAGCAACGTTCACGAACACCGTGCCACCGTAGCGACGTTCGATGTGCGACTTGCCACCGTACGTGTCATCCGGCGCTGTATGTGTATGCGCGCCGAGCCAGAGGTCCACTCGGCCTGGCATTGATTCGAGCGCATTCTCGAAAGCGCCGGAGTCCTTCTTGCTGTCGACCCAACACAGAAACGACGTGCACTCTGGGTTGGCTTGGGGGAAGTACCCATGGTAGCCGCCGCGCCAGTTACCCTTGTCATTCCGCACAAGTCCCTCCCACTCGCCTGAAGCCACGGTCGTATTCTTCAGAACGTAGTGATGCGCGGTGATGATGATTGAATTGGGATTCGCCTCGACCATTTGTTTCCACCAACGGAAGGTCTCCCCACTGACCACGCCTCCCGGGTTCCCGCCCCACGGGCCGCGTCCCGGACGTTGCGTCGGCTCGTTGATGTCGCTCATCATCAAGAACAACAGGTTGCCAACGCGCAAGGAGTAGCGCTCCCAGGTCCCCTCAATTGGAAAGCGCCGCTTGCTCGCGTCCACATGAGAAAACTCAGTGTGCTCGCCGGTTGGATCGACCCACTTCCGGAACCACCACGCCTGAGGCTCATCCAGGCCACTTCGGTCGTGGTTTCCCGAAATGTCGTAGATGTCTTCGCGACGATGCTTTGTCAGCACGCCGTACTGCCGCACGATCTCCTGACCCTCTGCATCCTTTGGCGTACCTCCCGCACCGGAGAGATCACCGAGGTCGAGCGCGATGTCCCACTCGAAACCCTTCGGCCCCTCCGACTGCTCCAGTGGAATGGCGAGGCTCTGGCGGCCCGCACCTAGATCGGTGCCCACGTGGGCGTCCGAGAACACCCAAACGCGGAACGTGCGAGGCTTGGCCACGGACTCAGCGCGGGCGACCTGCGCGCTTGACTGGTCGGCGAGCAGCAACGCCGCACTTGCGGCGACGAAAAAGAACACAGTGACAGCTTTTTTCATCGAAGAGTTCTCGTTTGGTGGCCTCCGACCGCGCACCGCGTCCACGACGAAGGCTACTTGTCGGCCGTCGGCTGAAACTCGGGGATCCCCATCTGCCAGAGCATGAAGCTATACCTGTCTGCCAACGGAATGCTGCCGCCATGGCCCGAGTCCCAGCCCACACGCAGTAACACCGGCTTGCCGCTTGTCGTCGCGGCTTGGAGCCGCGCAACCAGCTTGCCGAGGTGCCATGGTGATACCGCGTCGTCGTTGATCGACACGTCGGCAAGCACGGCGGGATACCGCGTGCCGGGCGTGATGTGGTGATATGGGCTGACGGCGAGCATCACAGGAAACTCGTTCGGATCCGTGACCGATCCGAACTCCTGGATGTTTTGCGGGCCGTTCCTGCCGAACTCGGCCCGCAGCAGATCGGAGATCGCGGCCACGGGCAAGGCCACCGCGAACAACTCCGGCCGGCGGGTCATCGCCCCGCCGATCGTGAGCCCACCCGCGCTCCCACCGGTTCCCGCCAGCCGCGCAGGGGTGGTGTAACCTTGCGTGATCAGGTACTCCGCGCAGGCGATGAAGTCCGCGATCGTGTTCGGCTTGTTCTCCTTCTGCCCGGCACGATGCCATTCCTCACCGTAATCGCCGTCTCCCCGCACGTGACACCGCGCGCTGAGGCCGCCTCGCTCGAGCCACGGCATGAGCGCGGGCGTGAACACGGGGTCGGAATCGGTGACGAGGCCATACGCGCCGTACCCTTGCAACAGCGTCGGATGAGAGGTGTCCTTTTTCAGGCCGGCAGGGCCGATGATCGTGAGCGGGACGAGCGTACCGTCCGCGCTGCGCGCCTTGACCTCGGTCACCTCGAATTCCCGGCGCTCTGCCGGGTTGTTCGGCGCCAACCCTGTGTCGCGCACCGTACCGGACTCCGGATCGAATGCATAGACGCGTGGCGCGCGCGTCCACGATTGGAGCACGAACGTGATCCCCGCGTCCTCGGGACGCGCGGACGCCCGAGAAACTGAGCCGGCAAAGGGCAGCGAAACCGCAGTACCGCCCGATGTCTCGAATGGGACGCGCACCAGCCGACCGATGCCTGCGTCCCGCATGCGCACGTAGAGCGCGTCCTTCGCAAGGTGCAACGCCGACTGGACGCTGGCGCTCGGTTCAAGCGTGGCTATCACGGCGTCGCTTTGCGCGACCACGACATCCGCATGAGCGAGGTCCGGGTGGAGCACCGAGGTCCGCACGACCTTGCCACGTGGCGCACCGCGTGCGGTGCGGAGGTACGCGGTATCGCACCCGGAGGCAGAGCACGCAACCTCGTGAAGATGAAGGCGCCGCTGTCCGGCCGCCAGGAATACAAATAAAGGACGCGATCAATCGTGTCAGGCAACGTGCGCGCGGTCGCGACTTCCACCACGCGTAAGGTGCCGACGCGGCTGCCGCCGGCCGTCGCGAGATACGCGACGTACCGGCCATCGGGCGAGACGGCATATTCCTGGATCGCCCACGGCTGATTGCCATCCTGAATGGTGACGGGGTCTACGAGCAGTCGTTCCGTGCCGGTCGTTGCCTCACGTACGTAGAGCTTCGGCACCTGGTCCCTCACCATATTCCGTTTCCGATAGAAGTACCGGTCGTTGACGCGGCGAGGTTGCGTGATACCCACCCCTCGGTCGGTATCGAGCGCCCGCAGTTCGGCCGCGATCTTCTGCCTGCCCAGTATTCGCTCGAGAACGGCGCGGGTGTACGCGTCCTGCGCCTTCAGCCAGTCCGTGAACTCCTGGCCGCCGTCTTCCATCCAGCGGTACGGATCGGTGACCGCAACTCCGTGCAGCGTCTCGGTCACCGGTCGCACCGGTGCTGCGGGAGGCGTGGATGGGACCGCCTGACCTGCGAACACTCCAGACAGCGCAACGCCGAACAGGCCAGCGACGAGTGGAAAAACGACTCGTGTGCCGTGCATCGGGGCCCTCCAGTTGTTGGGTGAACATGCGGAAGATACCACGCCGGAGCAGCGCGGCGGAGAGTGACGTCACCACACCCGACATGCGGGCGTTCGCACCATCGGTGCGTCCGCCGGACACGCGAATGCTTTCTGGAACTCCGGCATATTCGAGAGAATCCCGTTCACGCGAAATCGTCCGGGCACACCCCCCAGGCGCACAGTGCTCGCGGTCGTCTCCGGACGAGTGTTGTCGCACAAGTTCTGGGCGTAACCGATGAAGAATCGCTGATCCGGGGTGAAGCCGTCCTTCACTCCCGAGCGAGCGGCTTCTCCTGACGCGACGTACGCGAGCAGGGCGAGACGGACCCCGCCGGCGTCCGCGATGTTTTCGCCGAGGGGGATCCTGCCGTTCAGTCTCACGCCGTCCACCTCGAACTGCGAAAACTCGTCCACGAAACAGGCGGCGCGCTCGTCGAACGCGCGCGCGTCGGCCGGCGTCCACCAGTCCCGGATGGTCCCCACAGCATCGAAATGCCGGCCCACATTGTCGAACGCGTGCGTCAGCTCGTGGCCGATACCCGCCAATCCTGCATAGTTCGTGGCCGCATCGCGATCGATGGCAGAGAAGCGCGGCAGGAGGACGGCTGCGGGAAACGTGATGCTGTTCAAGAAGAAGATGTTTACGGCGTTGAGGGTCGCCGGTGTCATGTTCCATGACCGCCTATCGGGAGGCCGGCCGACGGTGGTTACCACTCGGCGCACCTCGAACGCGCTCGCGCGAAGCCGGTTGCCGAGCGGGTCGCCGCGGGCAATCCGAAGCGTGCGGTAATCACGCCAGCGATCCGGATAGCCGATGTTGACCGTGATGGCGTGCAGTTTCTCGAGCGCTGCACGCTTCGTCGTCTCCGACATCCAGTCCAGCCCCGCGATGTCCGCTTCCAGGGCGGCCTCGATCCGTTGGACCCTTCCGCGCACGTCGGCCTTCTGCTCCGCGCCGAACGTGCGCGCGACGAATGCCTGGCCGAGCGCGTCGCCGAGATCCATGTCCGTCCGCTGAACGCACTCCTGCCAGCGCGGGCCAGGGCTGGCGGCACCCCTGAGCACGGTCTGGTAGAAGTGGAAGTTCTCGTCCGCGAACGGCGCCGGCAGCGCGCGCGCGCTCGCGTGCAGCAGATGCCATCGCAGATACGCGCGGAGATCGACCGCGGGCGTCTCGCCGACGATGCGCCCGAATGCCGTGAAGAACTCGGGCTCGGTGACGGTAATCACGTCCGATGCCGGCGCGCCGAGCGCGCGGAAGTAGCGGCCCCAATCGAAGGCCGGCGTCAGCGCCTGGAGCTCGCCCGCGCGCATGTTGTGGAGCAGCCCGACCGGGTTCCGCAACACGGCCCGCCCCGCGGCCGCCCGAGCCAGTGCGGTTTCGATCCGCATGACGGCGGCAGCGCCAGCCTCCGCCGATTCCGGCGAGTCACCCGCGAGGCGAAGCATGTTCGCGACATGCCGCACGTATTGCGTCCGGATGTCGGCCACCCTCGCGTTGGTCTCGACGTAGTCCTCGCGTCCGCGCAGCCCCATGCCGCCCTGCCGGACGAGCGGCCGTACGACGCTCGCGTCCTCGAAGTCGGGCCACGCTTGGAAGGTAAAGAACGCCGCGCGTGGCGTGAAGATGACCGAGGGCGACAGCCCGACGGTGTGGAGCCGGGCGACAATCTCCGGCAGATCGGCAGGGCCGCCGAGCGCCGCGATCATCTTCAACTCGGGATCGAGCGCCTTGAGGCCCTGTGCGTCGGCTGCAGCGGCGTCCATGCACGCGGCGTAGTAGTCGCCGATCTGTTTCGTCGCCGGGTCGTGGCCGGCGGCTGCCGCCTCGAGGATGTCGTGCAGGACGGCGTCATTGCGCGCCATTCGCTCGGCCTGCCTGTTCCAGGCGCCGCTGTTAGCCGGAATCGGGTTGTGTGCGACCCAGCCGCCGCAGGCGAACTGGTAGAAGTCGGCGCACGGGTTCGCCGTCCGATCCAATGACTGCAGCTCGACTCCTGATTCGCTCGGCACACGATCGACCTGAGTGGACGCCCGCGGCGGAGCGGGTGGAGGTGCGGTTTGGCCTCGAAGCGGCGCAACCGTCGCGACGACAACAAGAGCAGCCGGCCAGAGATGCCGGAGTGTTGGAAGCCAGGACGTGCTGCGTTTCATGGCGTGCATGATCGCGCCGTGGGCCAGCACGGTCAAGCAGAACGCACCTACACAATCAACGGCGTCGGCGGCGCGGCCCGAAGCGATCCTGTCCTGACGCGACGCGCTCTAAACCACTGCTGCTCCTTTCGATGAACGTGGGTGCCGATGCTTCCGGTGCGATGTGGATGGAGACAACGGTGCCTCCCACACGGGAGCAGCCCGTGTTGAAAGTCCGCGTTCAGTTCCAGCCCTGGCCGATTGACCAACGGAATTCCATGCACAGTCACTGTTCGGAGGTTCACGTCGATTACAACCCGGCCGTGTCATTTTTTTTCTCTCTCCCACACGATCCGGCGGAAGTCGGTTTTGCCTGGAAACACGATGCTCGGCGCCGGCGCAGAGTCGATGAACAGTTTGTCGCCCTCGATTCGAAAGTGGCGTCTCTGTTCGGTGCCGTTCCACTCCTCATTCCAGGACGCATCCACGCGCGTGATGAAATCCTGGCCTTCGATGCGGTACTTGCCGGTGTACGCGAGCATGGACCGGTGAAGCGCGGCCCGTTCCGCGTCAGTCGTTCCTGGTTTGCGATTCTCCGCGGTCGTCAAGGCGATCGCCCGGCCCTCACGTGTCAAGATTAGATAGCCCTTTGGATGCAATCCAAACACGTCCTGCGGCGGCTCGTTATCCACAATCACCTGCCACGACACGACTTTCCAAACACCCACGAGGTCCGCAGGCTCCGCGGCGAACACTGGCGCGCACATTATCAGAACGATCAGCAGTAGCGCTCGCATCGTGTACCTCTCGGATTGCTGTCGTGATCTGGCGCGAGGGTACTCCACTGCGCGGCAGCTCGTCGCGACGTCTCACATCGCACAAAGAAGGATACAGATAGCCACGCGTCTCACAG
>WNGF01019110.1_pt1 | contig 12439 bp, 8 predicted proteins | sample 5400641 | NCBI WGS metagenome assembly WNGF01 (sample SAMN13153371, study PRJNA577476) | soil metagenome | isolation source: 80 cm soil or saprolite under grassland replicate 2 | place: USA:California | collected 2016-06-15
CTCCCACCGCGTCGCCACCGCGCACTTCCCCATCTGCCTGCTCATCGGGATCCTGCAGGCGGTCGGCCTGACGCTCGGCGCCTTCGACCCGGGCGGCACGCTCGCGCTGGCCATCGCGCTCGCGCTCGGCCTGCTCGACCCCGTCCCCGTGGCCATGAGCAACGCCCTGTTCCTGCGCACCCGCGCCCTGCACGCCACCTCTGAGAGGTGATTCATCCAGGAGACCGAGACAGCTCCCCCCGGTCAGGATTTTCGGGGGGTGTGCGGGGGGCGGAGCCCCCCGCAGTCGTCGGGTCCTGCGCCCAGATCCCTGTTGGGGGCCTCGGGTCGCAGCGGCGGGATCCTCGTGCCCTACACCCCCACGCAGGAGGGCAGGCCGGCGTCCGCCGGGAAGCTCGAGATGCCGTAGAGCGTCAGGACGAGGCCGAGCAGGAACGGGGCCGCCAGCACCAGGGTGCCCAGGTTGCGCTGGCGCGCTGGCACGACGTCGAGCAGGGCCATGGTGCCCATGCCGGCGACCAGCCCGCCGATGTGGGCCAGGCTGTCGATGCTGGCAACAGCGCCCCGAGCAGGCCGAAGATGGCGCCGGACGCGCCCACCGACAGGGCCGTGTGGTGCAGCCCGAAGCTGGCCGCCGAGCCGACGAAGCCGGAGCCGACGTAGAGGGCGAGGAAGCGCGGCCCGCCGAGGGCCATCTCCAGCATCGGCCCGAAGGCGTACAGCGCGTAGCTGTTGAACAGGAAGTGGATCAGGCCGGCGTGCAGCACCATCACGGTGAACAGCCGCCACCACTGGCCGGACTGGGCGATGGCGGGGGCGTTCAGCGCGCCGAGCCGGCACAGCGCCGCGTTGGACGGGGTCAGCAGGCCGGTCACGCCGTTGCCGCTCTGCGCCGCCGCGACCAGCAGCAGCAGCGTGTTGACGCCGAGCAGCGACAGGGTGACCACGGGGCGGCGCTGCGAGGGGAGGCCGCGCACGCGCACCCGGTCCTTGGCGTCGTCCGGGCAGAGCTGGCCGACCGGCGCCGGGCGGGCGCACTCGCCGCAGATCGGCCGGTTGCAGCGCGAGCAGCGCAGCCCGGTGGGCCGCTCCGGGTGGCGGTAGCAGGTGGTCGGCTCGGCGGCCGGGCCGAACCGGGGATCCCGGCCGTCGGCCGGGAGCTGGTCGTCAGCCAAGATCGCTCGCTCCTTCGCTGGTCCTGCCCCCACGATACGACCGCCGCAGCGGCAGCGGCGGTCAGCGCGCCAAGAAGCCGGGGATCGCCGGGACCCTCAGCTCAGGGGCGGACGGTAGCTCGGCGCCGGCACGGACCGCGTCGACAGATGCGACCACGTGCTCGGCGATGGCGTCCCACGACAGCGGCGCCACGGCCGCCTGCCTGAGGGTGCGGCGGCGCTCCCGGTCGCGCTTGAGCGCGCCCTGGATGGCCCGGGCGAACTCGGACGGGTCGCGGGCGATCCAGACCAGGCGGCGCAGCTCCTCCGCCCCGGCCACCGCGGTGGTCACCACCGGCAGGCCGGCCGCCAGGTAGCCGAACAGCTTTTCGGGAACTACTGCCCTCGTGGCGGGGGCGACCTGGTGGGGCGCGATCGCCACGTCGGCCGCTGCCAGGTAGCCGGCCAGCATGGCGTAGGGGCGCGGGCCGATCACGTGGACGTTGCGCAGCCCGGACACCAGCGGCGCGAGGAAGTCGGCGGCCGCGCCGACGAACACGAAGCTGTGGTCGGTGAGCCGCTCGGCGGTACCGCGGATGAGGTTGACGTTCAGGTAGGCACGCATCGAACCCGCGTAGATGACCAGCGGCCGGGGCAGGTCGGCCAGCTCGCGGGCGGGCTTGCCGCCGGCGAGGCCCTGGTCGGCTCCGACCGGGTGCAGCACGGTGCGCTGGTTGAGGGCGGCGAACTCCTCCACCAGCTCGCGCGTGCCCGCCCAGACCAGGTCGGCCCGGGGCAGGCGCGCGGCGTAGATGTCGGTGAGCGCCTGGCGCTCGTCGGCGTCGGGCGCGTAGCCGGCGCGGGCGTCGCGGCGTACCAGCGCCATCCGGGTCGCCCCGCGGCCGCCCAGGCGCGTGGTCAGGTCGGCCGCGAACCGGTCGGTGGCGCCGAACAGCGTCACCAGCGGCCGGGCGAAGGCCTGCTCGCGCTCGAGCAGCGCGATGGTGCCGTCGAGGGCGGCGTCGGGGCGCTCCGGGTCCCCGGTCGGGGCGAACAGCAGCACGCCGTCGTCCTCGGTCCCCTCGAGGCGGCGGAGCTGGCCGGCCATGTCCTGCTCCCAGCGCGGGTCGCGGAAGGCGGCGCGCAGCGCCGCCGGGTTGATCGGCGGCTGCACGTGGAACGCGCGGCCGACCCGGGGATGGCGCGCGAGCGCCCGGGTGAGCAGCTCGTCGCCGCGCCCGTACAGGCCCCAGTCGTCCGACGACCAGGTCTTGAGCACGTTGTAGGTAGCCTGGTCCCGCTTCTCCTCGGCCACGAGACCTCCACGGCATCGCTCGACGGCTCGGCAGCAGGGCGCCGACGCCTGCGCATCCTACGACTGCCCCGCAGGCAGGGCGACCGAGACGGCTTGGCGGGCGACTCGCGCGCAGGCCCCCGGGCCCCACGACTGCCCCGCAGGCAGGGCGACCGAGACGGCTTGGCGGGCGACCGGCTCGGTGCGCACGCGTGGCGGCGCCAGTCGCGACGGCGGGCGGCTGGGGACGGTTCGGGGACGGATCGAGTCACGGTCTGGTGACGGGCGCCACGCTCCGGCTGTGATACGCATCACAGACGACAAGGCAAGGCTGTGACAAAGTCGCCTTCTCGGGGCGGTCCGTATACTTCGGCACAGGTTCCCGCCGGTGCGGCGGCCGGCGCTGGGGCCGGCCTGGCCCATGGCAGGAACTCGGCACCCACCACATGGCAACGAATCGGTATCGCCGAATCCGATTGCGCCGCCACATCCGTACGTTCTCGCTGACGAGCCGGACCGGTTGACCGCTGGGGAGCTAGGGCGGTTGGAAGGGACGTGACGAGCATGACGGTCGGGCAGCGGCCGCCCGACGCGGTGGTCGGCGCCAAGGTGCGGGTTCCGCGGGTGACCGCGCTGGTGCGCGAGCGCCTCAACGACGCCTTCGACCGGGTCTGGGAGCACGGCCTGGGCCTGGTGGTGGCCCCGGCCGGCTCCGGCAAGACCACCGCGCTGGCGCAGTTCGCGACGGCGGTCGACGTGCCCGTCGCCTGGTACCGGGCCGAGGCCGCCGAGGCCGACCCGCGCCTGCTGCTCGCCTACCTGGAACGAGCGCTGGGCGCCGCCCTCGGCCCGCTGGAGCCTGGCTGGGAGACGCTCGAGCGGGCGGTCGCCGCGCTGGAGCGCTGGCCGGGCCGGCGCGCGTTGCTGGTCGTCGACGACCTGCACGTGCTCGCCGGCAGCGAGGGCGAGCGCGCGCTCGGCCGCCTGGTCGACTATGCCCCGCCGGCGCTCACCGTGCTGGTCGGGTCGCGCTCGACGCCGCGCCTCAACCTCTCCCGCCGCCGCCTCGCCGGGGCGCTGTTCGAGCTCGGCGCGGACGACCTCCGCTTCCGCTCCTGGGAGGTCGAGCACCTGTTCCACGACTTCTACCGCGAGCCGCTGCCGCCGGAGGAGGTGGCCAGCCTCGCCCGCCGCACCGAGGGCTGGGCGGCCGGGCTGCAGCTCTTCCACCTCGCCACCCAGGGCAAGCCGGCCGACGAGCGGCGCCGCGCGGTGGCCGCCCTCGGCACGCGCTCCAAGCTGGTCCGCGACTACCTGGCCCGCAACGTGCTCGACGAGCTCCGCGGGGAGCTGCGCGCCTTCCTGCTCGACACCTGCGTGCTGACCCGCCTGGACGGTCGGCTCTGCGACCGCCTGCGCGGCGGCTCGGGCAGCCAGCGGCTGCTCGAGGAGCTGGAGGCGCGCCAGATCTTCACCGTGCCAGTGGACGACGAGGGCACCTTCCGCTACCACGAGGTGCTGCGCGCCCACCTGGAGGCGGCCCTGGTCGAGGAGGTGGGCGAGGCCGAGGTCGCCGCCCGCTACCGGCGCGCCGGCGGCCTGCTCGAGCAGGCCGGCGCGCTGCCGGAGGCGCTGCACTCCTATTGCCGCGCCGGGGACAGCGCCGCGGTCGCGCGGCTGCTCGGCGCGCGCGGCGGCGAGCTGGTCGACGAGGCCGTCACCTGGCTCGACGCGCTGCCACCGACCCTGGCGGAGGAGGACCCGTGGCTGGCGCTCGCCAGCGCCCGCCGGCGCCTGGCCGAGGGGCGGCTCCGCGCCGCGGTCGCCGCCTACCAGCGCGCCGAGCTGGCCTTCGCGGCGAGCACGCCGCGAGAGGTCTGCCGCCGCGAGCGCCACATCGCGGCCGCCTGGCTGGTGGCGGCGCCGGTGCCGGCGAGCGACTGGACGGGGCTGCTGCGCGCGGCCGCGCGGCGCGCCCCGCTCGCGGTCCGCTCCCAGGTGGCGCTCGTGCCCGGCCCCTACGGCCGCTTCGCCGAGGGCATGGCGTCCCTGCTCGCCGGGCACATGGAGGCGGCCGGCGGGCTGCTCTCCACGGCCGCGCGGCACCCGGAGGCGAACCCCGTGCTGGTCGTCGGGGCGCGCCTCGCCCGCGCCGCGGGCAGCCTGCTCGGCGGCGTGCCGCCGCCGGCCGCTGAGGTCGAGCAGGTCGTCGCGCAGGCAGAGGCGCTCGACCTGCCCTGGCTCGCCCGCGTCGGCGGCGCCCTGCTGGCGCTGACCGGACGCGCCGAGCGGGTCGACGACGCGGTCAAGGTCCGCGCGACCTGTGACCGCGACGACGACGCCTGGGGCGGCGCGGTGATCTCGCTGCTGCTCGGCGCCGCCCTGCTGTGGCGCGGCGAGGCGCCGGCCGAGGAGCTCGCCTCGGCCGCCAGCCGCTTCCGCCAGCTCGGCGCTGGCACCCTGGCCGTCCACGCCGACAGCCTCGGGGCGATCGCCGGCGCCCGGCTGGGCCGTTCGGCAGCGCGCACGCAGGCGCTGCACGCGGAGGCCGGCGCCCGCGCCGCCGGGGTCCGCGGCGCCCAGGTGACCGCGCTGCTCGCCCTCGCGGTGGCCGGCGGTGAGCGCGCCGCCGACCACCTCGACCTGGCCAGGACGCTGGCCACCGAGTGCGGCCAGCACTGGGACGCGCTGGTGCGCGCCCTACCGGAGCTGTGGCCCGCAGCCGGCGAGGTCCTCTCCACGGCGCCGGCGGCGCCGCGGCTCACCATGCGCTGCTTCGGCGGGTTCGACCTGCGGTTGGACGGCGAGCCGGTGGCCCTCGGCGCGCTCAAGCCGCGCTGCCAGGCCCTGCTGCGCCTGCTGGCGATGCAGGGCGGCCGCCCGGTGCACCGTGAGGCGCTGGTCGAGGCGCTCTGGCCCCAGGCCGACCAGGCCGCCGGCATGCGCGGCCTGCAGGTCGCCGTCTCGACCCTGCGCCGCTTCCTCGAGCCGGACGCCGGGCGCGGCGAGGCCGTGCTGCTGGTGCGGGAGGGCCACACCTACCGGCTGGCCCTGCCCGACCCGGCCGACGCCGACGTGGTGGTGTTCGCCCGCGCGCTGGCCGAGGCCCGCGGCGCCCGCGCCGCCGGCGACCCGCGGCAGGCCGAGCGCGCCTTCGAGCAGGCGCTCGACGCCTACGGCGGCGAGCTGCTGCCCGAGGACGGACCGGCCGATTGGGTGGTCGGCGAGCGCGAGCGCTGCCGCGCCGAGGCCGCCGAGGCCGCCACCGCCCTGGCGGAGCTGCAGCTCGCCAGGAACGCGACCATGTCGGCCGCGCTCACCTGCGAGCGCGGGCTGGCCTTCGACCGCTACCGCGACCCGCTGTGGCGCCTGCTGGTCGACGCGTACGAGCACGCCGGCGAGCACGCCGCCGCCGAGCGCGCCCGCCGCGGCTACGCCGCCATGCTCGCCGAGCTCGGCCTCGACGCGCCCGCCCTCGGCGACGACCAGGCGGCGAGGCTGCCGTGAGGCGCCGTTGATCCAAGCCGCCCGGGAGCGGTCGCCGGGCTAGCTCCTGGCCGGCGGGCCGGGGTCGTCACGGCCGTCCCCCTCGGGGGCGAAGGTGACCTCGATGGTCTGCTCGGGCCGGCGCTCCTCGGCCTCGGCCAGCGCGGTCAGCACCCGCTTGTCCGGGCCGGTCAGCGGCGGCTGCAGCAGGCTGCGTGGCCACAGCCGCCGCGCCAGGACCACGTTGACCTCCGCCGCGTACAGCAGCAACTGGGCGCTCAGGTAGAGCCAGGACAGCAGCACGATGACGATGGCGAACACGCCGTAGATCAGGTTGGCGTGCGCGAGCTGGCGGTCGACGATCCACACCCCGAGCGCCTGCAGCACGCTCCAGCCCACGGCTCCGCCGGCCGCGCCGGGCAGCAGCCGCCGCCAGCGCACCCACGTCCCGGTCAGGACCTGGGACAGGACGGTCAGCAGCAGCAGGTTGAGCAGCAGGGAGCCGCCGAAGGGGAGCAGCCGGCCCACCACACCCGGCCTTGCCGTGCCCGCCTGGGCCAGCGCGGTCGCGGCGAGGACACCCGCGACCAGCAGCAGGGAGGCGAGGCCGCGGAGCAGCCGCACCCAGAAGTTCGGGCGGTCCTTGCGGGGAACGTTCCAGACCGCGTTCATGGCGTCCTGGGCGCTCTGGGTGATCCCGAGGCCGCCCCAGAGCGTGCCGGCGACGCCGACCAGCAGCGCGACGCCGGAGCCCTGCATGGTCCGGACGCTCCCCCGGATCTGGGTGCCGGCGACCGGGAACTGCGCGATCGCCGTCTGGACGATGCGCCGCTGCAACCCAGGGTCACCGGCCAGGGCGTAGCCGAGCAGGGTGACGAACACCAGCAGCAGTGGGAACAGCGACAAGAAGCCGTAGTAGGCGAGCAGCGCGGCGTGCTTGCCACCCTCGTCGTCGCCGAACTTCTTGACCACGCCGACGGGGAAGCCGAGCACGCTGTGCCGTTGCTGCAGCCGGTCGGCGGCCCGCAGCAGCCGCTCGATCCACTTCACCCCTGCCTCCGGCCCCGCGCCGACCTCACCGACAATAGGGTGCCACCGACGACGCCGGGCTACCCGCACGCCCGCGAGACATCAGCGAGGCGGGCCACCGCCGCGCGCCGGTTTGCCGTAGGGAGGTGGGCCGCCGCCGCGCGCCGGCTTGGGGTTAGGGAGGTGGGCCGTCGCCGCGCGCCGGCTGGACTGAGGAGCGACGAAGGAGCCGCAGGCGACGAAGGAGCGACGAGGGAAGCCGGCGCACAGAGCGGCGGCGGCCCACCGACCGTTTCGACCGTTTCTATAAGAGCGTGAGGCCGAAGACGCTGAGCGCCTCGTCGGCCGGTTGGAAGAAGGAGCGGAACTGCGACGAGCTGCAGGCGACCACGGTGCCGCCGGAGACCGTGCCCTGCGCCTGGCTGCCGGCGAACATGGCGCCGCCGCTGTCGCCTGGCTGGGTGCAGATGCGGGTCATGGTCAGCCCGAAGACGGTGCCCTCGGCGTAGTTCACGGTGACGTTGTACTGCAGCACCGTGCCGCAGGTGGTGCCGGTGGTCGACCCGGTCTTGCAGGCCGTCGAGCCGACCGGCACGCGGCCGGCGCCGGTGATGTCCAGGAAGCTGCCGTTGTTCAGCACGCCGCCTTGCGGGTTGAGCGCGCTCGGGTTGCTGATGCGGATCGCGCCGAAGTCGTCGCCGGGGAACCTCGACGCCGCCACGGGGCCGATCGTCTGGCCGCTCGAGGTGGTCCAGGTGCCGCCGAGGTTGGTGCAGTGCCCGGCGGTGAGCACGTACAGGTTGCCGCTGCCCGAACGGGTGTTGAACCCGGCGGAGCAGCGCGAGCCGCTGTGCAGGATGGCCTGGCCGCCGTAGAAGGCCTCGGTCTGGACGGGAGCGGCGAGCCGCTCGACGCGGACCGCGGCGCCGTAGGAGCGCGCCCGGGCGAGCAGCGCGGCGGTGCGCGCGCCGTGCGCGCCGGTGGGCACGCTGACCACGACCTTGTCGGAGGTCAGGTCGACCCCCCAGGCCGTGCCTGGGACCGCGCCGGCGTGGTCGAGCGCCGCCTTGATCCGGTTCAGTGCCGCGAGGCTGCGGCTGACGAGCTGGGGCCGGGCGCCTGCTGCCTGGACCCGTGCGGCCGAGGCGCGGTCGAGCACGTTGACGACCAGGGCGCCGCTGGCGCGGTCGACGAAGCTGCCTGCGGCATGGCGGCCGAGCGAGCGTGTCAGCCGCTCGCCGAGCGCGGCCTGCGCCGGCTGGGCGTCGAGGCGCCTTGCTGCTTCTGCTCGGCTCACGCCGAGCTGCCGCGCCAGGTCGGCCACCTGGGCGGGCTGCCACGCGGCGGCCGAGCGGGCCGTGGCCGCGGCGGCGGCCGGCGCTGCCAGCAGGCCGACGGCGACCAGCAGCAGCGCCGCAAGAATCAGGCGGAGATGTCCGCCGGGACAGGACGGGGATGGCGACATTGCCCCAACCTCCTGGGGTTCCGTCGGGACGGGGGGACGCGGTCGGGGAGACCGCCTGAGGGATGGGGTCGACGGGCTACCGCTGCGCCTCGCCGTCCCGGCCGCCGGCCGGGAGGACAGGGAGGGCCGCTCGTGGGACGACTGAGCACAAACGGTAGGTCCTGGCAGAAAAATCTATAAAGGCGGCGAGATGTCCTGTCAAGACATAGTTGTCGAAGCGGTCCCGGCCCTCAGCGTCTGGTGAAGAAGCGCACCTCCGAGATGGCGGTGAGCCGCCGGTTCGCGCCGCTGCTCGCCTGGTAGACATCGAGGATGGCGATGCGCACCCGGTCGACGGTGCGCGGCTCGAGGTCGATGTTCTGGTAGCCGGGCTGGTCGGCCAAGGTGACGGACTCGGCGGCGCCGTCGGAGAACTCCAGCCGGATCACCTTGGGCCGGTGGCGTAAGGGGAACTCGTCGCCGGAGGCGCCGGCCGCGATGCTGACACGGGCCAGCTTCTGCGGCCGGCTGAAGGTGAAGGTGAGGGTGGCGATGCTGTCGGCGACCTTGCGGGACCAGAAGGTGCCCGGGTCGCCGTCGATCAGGTTGGTCGCGACGTGCTCGCCGGACTGGCTGCTCGCCGCGACGCGGACGTCGTCAGGGGGGACCGCGGCCAGGCCGCCGCCACCGGCGCGGGTCACCCCGGCGCCGCCCCCTTTTCCGGCGCCGCCGCTGCCGCCGGCGCCGCGGTGCAGGCTGAGCGCGAGCAGGACGGCGGCACCCAGGACCGCGGCGGCGCCGAGCGCGAGCAGCAGCAGCCGCAGGGCGCGGTCCCCGCCCACCTGGCGGGGGACGACGCGGGTCAGCTCGGCGGGCTCCGGCCGGGGCGGCGTGCGCTGCAGCGTGGCGCCGCAGTGGCGGCAGAAGTGGCGGCCAGGGTCGTTGCCCCAGCCACAGTTCTGGCAGGCGACCTGGCCCGGCTCGACGACCGGTCCATGGTCGGGTGCCTTGCCGTAGTCGACCTTCTCCTGCACCTCCTGGGGCTTCTTCGCCTCGGGCTGGCCCTGGGGGCGCCGCTCGCCAGGGCGGACCAGCATGCGCTCGGCCTGCTCGACCTTGCGCGCGTCCGGGCGGGCCGGCGGCGGCGCGCCGTCCGGCCGCTTCGCCTCGGCCGCGGCGTCGAACATCTGGGTGCCCTCGCCAGGGTCGTCCGCGGCGGACGGCGCCCCGCCGCCGGATCCGCTGCCCGGGGGCCGCCCGGTCGCCGGCCCGCCGGCGGGGCCGGACGAGCGGCCCGCCGGCGCCTTGCCCGAGCCGCCGGCAGGCGGCGTGGCCTGGCGCTGCGACGGCGTGCCCGAGCCGGCGTCCCCGCCCGCCGGGGCGGTGCCGCGGGTGGCCTTCGGCAGCATCCCGGTCGGCGCGGGCTTGCCCTCCCACTCCAGGAACGCGCCGCACGACTTGCAGAAGGCGTCGTCGTTGCCGTTCTCGTGGCCGCACTGGTTGCACACGATCATGGGCCGACCACCTCCACGTGGTGGGCGACGTGCGCGGGCTTGGCCGCGGCGACCAGCCGCTCGAGGCGCCGCTGGTCGAGCTTGCTGGGATCGTCGAGCCGGACGAGCACCCGGACCGCCGCGTCGCCCGAGCCGGGCAGCGGCCCGCTGGGCGTGCCCGACCAGCTCACGCCGCCGGAGTCACGCACCTCCACCGTCCCTCCGGTGGCGAGGGCGACCTGCTCGGCAAGGCCGCGCACGGTGCCGCGGCGCCGGTACAGCGTCACCGCGCGGGCCACCAGCTCGCGGCGGCGCGCGGCCGGCCAGCCCTCGTCCGGGACCACCCCCAGCCAGCCGGCCAGCCAGTCGACGAAGTCGAGCGGCGCCAGCGTCGGGTCGAGGTAGTGCTCGAAGTTGTCCAGCGTGGACAGGACCGGGGCGAGCACCTCGTCGAAGGCGGCGACGAACTCGCGGGTGAACTCGTCCTCCTGGTACATGGCGGGCAGCGCCCCCGCCAGCGGGTGCGGCGAGGGCAGGCCCGGGATGGCGCCGCGCACGCTCAGCCCTCCTCCACCACGACGCGGTGCTCGAAGGAGAAGACCAAGGCGTGCCGGTCCAGCTCGAGCCGCTGGGTCGCCTGGCCGCGGCGGCCGGTGACCGGGTCGGCGGGCAGCAGGCGGGCGTCCTCGATCAGCTCGGTGCCGGCCAGGCGCTGCAGTACGGCGTAGACCTCGCCGACGTGGACCGGCCGCCCGAAGGGCCAGCCGTCGCCGTCGGGGCCGCCGCGGATCGGATGGAAGTAGCCGTACAGGGCACGCAGGGCGTCGTCGAGCAGGCGCTCGCGGTCGGCGCGCGCCCGCGCCCGCAGCCTGGCGGCGACGGTGACGCCCTGGTACAGGGGCGGCTCCACCGCCACTCTGGCGCCGACCACGCGGCGCTCGTCGAGCCGCTCGGCGATCCGCGCCAGCGTCTCGTCGGCCGGGATGAGCTGCTCGAAGGAGAGGCGCGCGAGCTCGTCGTCGGCGGCGGCGGGCACCACCAGCAGGCGCACGCCGCCGGCGTCGGCGCCGTCGCCGGCGGCCACGCAGCGCACCCGGGCCACCTCGGGCGCGGCCTCGCGGGCGAGCTGCTCGTAGTCGCCGGCGGTCACCGCCCGGTCGGCGGTGCGCAGCACCAGCGGCCCGCGCACCTTGGCGTTCTCGACGTCCTCGCCGTCGACGCCGCCGGCCGCCGGGCGACGGTTCTCCACCCGGGAGACGTACGGGATCGACGACTTCAGCACGTTGAGCTTGCCCTTGGCGACGTTGCCGCGCGGGCCGCCGCCGGTGTGGTAGGCGCGCAGTCGCAGCAGCGCGCCCTTCGGCGGGACCGCGCCGTAGCCGCGCAGGCTGCCGTCGGGCTCGCGCACGGCCGGGCCGAAGGAGAGCTCCCCGCCGCTCTCGTCGAGCACGAAGACGCGGTCGCCGGGCCCGTGGCCGGCGAAGCTGGCCACCCTGGTCCACTCCTGGAAGCCGTCGGGGGTCGCCACCTCCAGCACCACCGGCGCCTGCGACGGCACCACCGGCCGGTGCGCCAGCGCCACCCGCTGGCCGGGCACGCCCTCGGCCACGCCGAGGTCCTCGCCCTCGACGACCTCGGCGTGGACGGCCGAGGCGGTGCCGCCGACGGTGAAGGCCTGCAGCGACTTGATCCGCGGTGAGGCGCTGTAGACCGGCTGGCCCTCGTCGGCGGCGACCACCCGGCAGCGCACCCAGGCGGCGCCGCGCCCGGCGACCAGCGAGCTGGCGTGCCCGCGGGGCACGTGCAGCACCACGTCGCCGGCCCGGTTGAGGCCGCCGGTGGCGTCCGAGTCGACCTCGCAGCGGGCCCAGCGGCGCCCGGTCCAGGCCTCCCAGACCAGCGGCGGCCGCCGCGGGTCGACCCCGACGCCCTCGATGTCGCAGTCGAAGCGCAGCGCCAGGGTGCACGACGGCACCGGGTTGGAGAGCCCCACCATGAGGGTGTCGCCGACCGTCGGCGTGCGCTCGAAGCAGTAGAAGTGGCGGTGCTCGTCGTCCAGGGTCTGGCTCTGGTCGCGCTCGTCGCCGCCGGCCGCGGCGGTGGCCAGGGCGCTGGCCGAGCAGGCCGCCACCTCCAGGTCCTCGACGGTGGTGAACACCACCGCCTCCTCCGCCTCGGTGCGCATGGTGGCGACCTGGGTGCCAGGCGCCACCCGCACGGTCTCCGGCTGCGGCGCCGACAGCCAGAAGCTGACGTCGGCCCTGGCGGCGGTCGGCGGGAACAGCCGCACCCCGATCAGCTCCAGGAACTTCACGTAGTGGCGCTCGGGCACCCGGTTGAGCCGGTACAGCAGCTGGTCGGTCATCCAGGCGAACAGCTCGATCAGGGTGACGCCGGGGTCGGACACGTTGTGGTCGGTCCACGACGGGCAGCGCTGCTGCACCAGCCGCTTGGCGTCGTCGACCAGGTCCTGGAAGCGGCGGTCGTCGAGGTTCGGGGAGGGCAGGGCCATCTGGGCGCTCCTCACTGCCCTTCGGGC
>WNGF01018956.1_pt1 | contig 12438 bp, 11 predicted proteins | sample 5400641 | NCBI WGS metagenome assembly WNGF01 (sample SAMN13153371, study PRJNA577476) | soil metagenome | isolation source: 80 cm soil or saprolite under grassland replicate 2 | place: USA:California | collected 2016-06-15
CGACGACTCGCGGCCGAAGCGCGCGAGACCGAGGAGCGGCACGCCGCTGAGGACCGTGCCGCGACCGAACGGGCCGCGGAAGAACGACGACTCGCGCAGGAGCGTCGCGCCGAAGAAGAGCAGCGCGCCGCGGCCGAGATCGCCGCGATGGAGCGCGCGATACAGGAGCGGATCGCCGCCGAGGAGCGACGCGCTCACGAGGAGCAGCGCGCGATCGAGGAGCGAGCCGCCGCCGAGCATGCCGCGACCGAACGGGCCGCGGCCGAGCAGGCGGCAATGGAGCGTCGCGCCGAAGAAGAACGCGCGGCCGCGGAACGCCGCGTCGCGGACGAGCGACGCGCCGAGGAAGAACGGCGCGCGTCGGCGGAGCGTCGCGCCGAAGAAGAACGGCGTGCGGTCGAAGAGCGCGCCGCGATGGAGCGCGCGATCGAGGAGCGTCGCGCGGCCGAAGAGCGTCGCGCGCAGGAAGAGCTCCGCGCCGCCGCGGAGCAGGCTGCGGCGGAACGCGCCACGGCGGAGCGCGCCGAAGCCGAGCGTTCGACCGCACAGCGTCGGGCCGAAGCCGAGCGCGCGCTCGCCGAGAGCGCAGCGGCGCAGCGTGCGGCGGAGGATGCAGCCAACCAGCGCGCCGCCTTTGCGGAGCGCGCGGCCGCCGAGCGCGCCGCGACAGCGCGGGCCGCCGCCAACCGAGCGGCCGCCGAGCGCGCGGCGGCGGAGCGCGCCACGACCGAACGGGCCGCCGCTGAGCGGGCGGCCGCCGAGCGGGCGATGGCGGAGCAGGCCGCGGCCGAAAGGGTCGCCGCCGACCTGCAGGCCGAACGCGAGCGACGCGCCGCGGCGGCGCGCGCCGCCGCTGCCCAGCAGCCGGTTCCGCCACCACTTCGAGCCCTCGAGGGTCGCGAAATGGCTCCAGCGAGGGTGGAGGCGGGCGCCCCCACCACCGACCTTCAACTGGTGCTCTCACCGGTCCGTTCGTTCGCCCGCCTGGTGGAGGTCGAGCGTCGTATCCAGTCGTTACCAACCGTGCGGTCGCTGTACGTCCGCGACTTCCGCGGCGGCATAGCGACGCTCACAGTGGCGCTGCGTTCTCCTATGACGACGGAGGAGTTCGCCAGTGGGCTGCGCGTGATCGACGAGCCGCAGCTGCGACTCGTGTCCGGCACCCGCAACGTACTGGAGTTCCGGATCGAGGGCGAAGCGTCCATCGCCTGAGCGCGGAGGGGAAGGTTTGAGCAGTAGGGCCAGCGCTGACTTCTGGTCCGCGCGCCTCGCCCACCTCGCGGCGCTCGGCAAGCTCGACGGGATCGCCATCGTCCTGCCCGGGCAGTCCGGTCTCTCCACCTATGCGTCGCACAACATCCCGCAGACCGGGTGGGAGGGTGCCGCCGGCGAAGCGCTGCTCCGGGTCGTGCAGACGGGATCGACCGAGCAGGTCCAGAACGGCGCGCTGCACCTCGGCGACGGGCGCGACGCGCAGACGCTGCTCGCGACGCCGATCGTGTGGCGCGACCAGATCGCCGGCGCGCTCGCGGCCTTCGTGGCCGGCCGCGAGATCGAGGACGCTGACATCCCGACGCTCACGCGGCTCGCGGAGCTCGCGGGCATCGAGCTCGCCGAGGCGAACGCGATGTGGCGCACGAGCAAGCAGTCGCAGGAGATCGAGGCGCAGCTCCACCAGGCCGAGGACGACCGGAAGCAGGCGATGGTGCTGTTCGAGCTGTCGCGCCTCGCGACGCTTGGCACCGACGTGCAGAGCGACCTCGAGGGCGCGGCGATGATGCTCGCCGGCGCCCTCGGACACGACGCGGTCGGGATCTGGGCGCTCGTCGAGCATCGACTGCGCCTGCGTGCGGGCACGGGCTATGACAAGGGGACGTCCGAGGTGCCCGTCGACGAGTCCGACACCGTTCTCGCCACCGTGCTCCGCGAGAAGCGGGCGGCCCGCGGAACCTTCGGTGAGCTGAGGACGATGCCGGCGTGGGCGCCGGCTGGAGCCGCCAACTATCTCGTGACACCGATCGGCGCGCTCGGCCTACTCGTGACGGCGCGCGCGGCGGAGCGGTACTCCGAGGACGACGCCGACTTCAGCGTGAGCGTCGGCGAGTACCTGGTGGGCCTGCTGCAGCGATCGACATCGACCGACGTCGTCGATCAGGGCGTATCTGCGGAGCGGCGGAAGATCGCGCAGGAGCTGCACGACGGTCTCGCTCAGGAGCTCACCGGTGTCGTGCTCGCGCTCGAGGGTTGCCAGCGCGCCCTCGACAGGGACCCCGCCCTCCTCGGACCTCAGCTCGCGAAAGCATCGCGCGACGCGCGCGCGACGCTCATGGACGTGCGGCAGTACATGACCGCGCTCCGGCAGAGCGAGACCGGCGGCCTCAATCTTCCCGTCACACTCGGCCGCCTCGTCGACGACCTGCGCCGGCAGACCGGTCTGCAGGTGCAGATGGAGGAGAGCGGCCAGCCGCGCGAGCTCGACGCGATCGTGGAGCGCGCGATCATCCGCATCGTGGGCGAGGCGCTGCGCAACGTCGCTCAGCACGCCGGCGCCACCACCGCGAAGGTCGCCCTTCTCTACGACCAGGATGGCGTCGTCGTCACCGTCGAGGACGACGGGAAGGGCTTCGACGTTGATGAGACGTTCCGCGGCGCCGAGGATCGGGGCCACTTCGGCGTCGTCGGCATGCGCGAGCGCGCCGAGGCCGCGAGCGGGCACCTGGTGGTCCGCAGCGAGCCCGGAAAAGGCAGCATCGTGCGCGCGAGCATCCCCTACGCCTCGGAAGCCGTGGGCGATACGAATTACGGACGCCGCTCGACGGACGTCGGCGACGGGGCCGACGCCGCCGACAACGCCGACAGCGCGACGGCACATGTGGGCTTCTTCGCGAGACTGTTCGGGCGATGAACGAAAAGCGCCGGATCAAGATCCTCATCGTCGACGATCACGCCGTGGTACGGAGCGGTCTGCGCACCATCCTCGAGACCGAGCCCGAATTCGAGGTGATCGGCGAGGCAGGTGATGGTCACGCTGCGCTCGAGCTCGCGCAGGAGCTGCTGCCCGACGTCGTGCTGATGGACATCAACATGGGTGACTGGGACGGCGTGACCGCGACGCGTCGCGTGCGTAACTACGTCCCGTCGGCCCGCGTCATCGTGCTGACGAACTACGACGAGGACGATCTCGTGTTCTCGTCGATCCGCGCGGGCGCGTCGGGCTATCTCCTGAAGGAGGTCACGGCGACACAGCTCACGAACTCGATCCGCACCGTCGCCGATGGCTTCTCGCTCATCTACCCATCGGTCGCACGGCGGGTACTCGACGAGTTCGGGCAGCTGCGCAGCGCCAGCGCTTCATCGGAGTCCGACGTGTACTCGGATCTCACACCGCGAGAGCGCGAGGTGCTGCGACTCGTCGCGAGCGGTCGTGCGAACAAAGAGATCGGCGCGGAGCTCGGCATCAGCGAGCGCACGGTGAAGACGCACATCTCCAACATCTTCAGCAAGCTCGAGCTCACCGACCGCACGCAGGCCGCGCTGTTCGTGCACAACCGCGGGATGGTGGAGAAGGACTCCGCCCGCTAGCGCGACGCGGTGTCGATCGTTCCCGTTGCCTGGAAGCTCGTGGTCTGTGCCCTCAGCGTGTAGGACCCCGCCGCGGCCGTCCCTCCGAAGGTGCCACGGTACATCCCGATCCCGTCGGTGCGGACCGTGTACCCGAGGTCGTAATTCTCCCCCGAGATCGTGATCTGCACATCGCTATCGGAAGCGAATCCGCTGAGCGTCCACCGGAGGTTGCCGCTGCTGTCGAAGGTGGTGCCGACCGCGACCGTCGGCCGGAACGCGAGATCGCCGGTGAAGCGGGCCATGAACTCACCCAGGTCCTCGCCGGCGCGCGCGCGGTAGGCATCCTCAAAACGCACCCCGCGTCCGACCTCGGCGAGGAGGTCGAACATCGCGCCTCGTCCGATCCGCGCTTCCATCGCGCCGACGGTCTCGGCCGAGACGGCGTAGAGAGCCTTCCCGACCTTCGCGTACTCGCGGTGCCAGTCGGCCAGCGTCGCGATCGTGTCGAGCGTTCTCGGTGCGTTCGCGAGGAGCGAGCGCGCCGCGAGCTGGGCGTCCGTGTCGATGCCGGCGTCGCCGGCCTCGATCTCGGCCGCGAGGCCTTCCTCGAACCACGCCGGCAAGACGGCGTCAGGTCCGACGATCTCTCGCGTCGCGAGGTGCGTGAGCTCGTGCGCGAGGAGACGCGGCAGGTTCGAGCTTGCGGTCGATCGCCAGCTCACGGCGATGGTCAGCGTCTGCGCGTCGAACACCCCGCCGTATGAGGCGGCGACGTTCTCGGCGGTCTCGGTCGAATAGCCGAAGAGGTCCTGCGTGCCGCGTGCGAAGCTCGCGCGCGTCGCGAAGACGAAGATCCGTGGCTTGGTGGAGAACGGGCGACCCGTGGCCTGCTCGACGCGGCTGATGGCGCTGTCGATGCCGGAGGCGAGGCGCACGACCTCGGGAGCCGGGATGCCTGACTCGATGCGGACGTCGGCGCGGGCCGTGAGGACCGCCGACAGAGGGACGGTGGTCTCGTGACGCGCGCTGGTGCCTACCGGGACGTTGACGCAGAACTGGGGGATGAAACCGGTGGTGGGGGCGCAGGACGGGCCGTCGTTCGCGCTCGCCTGGGCGCGGAAGACGAACACCAGGGCCAGGAGTGCCAGCGTGCCCACGCCCGCGATCTTCAGAAGGTTCTTCATCGCTCGCCCTCGTTTCGGTAACCCCGCTAACTCTGTGAGTCCGGAGGCTTTGCGTCCCCGCCTCGCGACGGGTTTGCCGTTTCGCTCGGTCTACCGCGACCTCTCGGTCTTGGCTTGCAGTCAATCTAGGTCGGCGAATGCGGCCTCGCGAGGGGCAACCTAGTCCCGACGGGCACGCCAGTGGGACCACTGCGCCTGCAGGGGTCCCCGGATGCGCCGGAAACCGGCACATCCCGCGAGCGTCAGGGCACCCAAGACCAGGAGCGGCGTCTTCACCGGCGTCGAGTCGTAACGAGCCGAGACGAAATGCTGGCCCGCGGGCAGCTCGATCCCGATGAAGCCGGGCGAGACCATGAAGGTCTCCACCTGCTGGTCGTCCACCGTCACTCGCCAGTTCGGGTGGTAGGTGATCTTCAGGACGAGCGTCGCCGCAGCGTCGCAGCCGGCGAGGATGTCGAGGCTGTCGCGCTGGGCGCGCTCGTAGGCGACGCGCCCGTTCGCGCACCACGCGCGCGGGGTCCCCACGACGCCGTCCGACGCCGCGGGATAGTCGTAGCGGACGTAGGCGCGCGCGGCCGGCCCGGGACCGGTGAACCAGTCGCGGATCCGGAAGAAGAGCTTCTCGTCGGTCGTCACCGTCTCGCGCGTGGTGGTCGCGGCAAAGGCGACCCAGCCGCTCGTCGGCGCGCCGTAGATCGTGTACGCGCCGACGGTGCGAAGCGGGAAGAGAAGGCGCGGCACGGCCGTCCCGGTCCGCGCGACGGCGTAGCCCGTTCAGCGCAAGGCTCGCGTACGGCTTCGCGACGCGCGGCAGGCGATCGAAATTGAGCAGATCGGCGAAACGCACGCTGTTGAAGGGCACGAACTCGAGCGTCTTACTCCAGTCGTTCGTGATGCCCGCGTATGTCCGCGCGACCGGCAGATCGTCGAGCGCGTCGACCACGGCGGCCGCGTCGCGGTCGCGCGCGATCGCGTCGCGCGTCTCGGTCATCCAGCGCGTGTTCCAGCCGTAGTAGTCGGCGCGCTCGACGAAGGCGGGCACGAGGAGCACGGCGAAGACGGCGCCTGTCGCGAGCGCGCGGCGCGTACTCGCGTCGGCGCGCGCGACGCGCCAGATCGCGCCGGCGCCCACGCCGATGAGCAGGATCGCCGCGATGTCGACGCTGCCGACGAAACGGTGCACGTGGAGCCCGCTGGACAGCGGCAGGAGGCCCGCAAGCGGACCGAGCGTCGTGCGGCCCGACCACAGCACCAGCCACACCGCGAGAAGCACGAGGCTCAGCACCGCAAGGCGCTCGCGCGAGCGGATCGCGACGCCGATGCCGACGGCGAGCAGCAACGTGAGCGCGGGCAGGCGCGCGTGATCGATGAGATCGCCCGACGTGAGCCAGGTGAGGATCGGCCCGATGCCGAACGAATCGAAGCGCCAGCGCGGAAGATACGGCTGGCTCACGTTGAGGTACGCCTCATCCGCGAGGAACGGCAGCCACATGTATGAGGTGATGACCGCGACCGCGGCGCCGACGAGCGCGAGCCGCGTGAGGCGCACGCGCCACTCGCGGCGGCGCACGCCGAGGACGACAAGGAGCACGACGACGCTGATCGCCGTCATGTACGCGTAGATGAGATGCGAGAGCGCGAGTGCGGAGAGCACGACGATAGTGCGCACCATGCCGCGGCCGCGTTCGAGCAGCTCGTGCACCACCGCGAGCGAGAGGAACGCGAGGTGCGCGGCCCAGAGCTGCGTGTACATGCCCCAGCCCCGCCAGACGAAGCTCTCGTACTCGAGCCCGAAGCGCCCGTCGCCCGACAGCAGCCCCGCGGCGGCGCCCGCCAGCACTGCCGCGGGCGCGGACGCGCCCATCCGCCGCAGCGACCACCACACGGTGAGCGGCAGCGTCACGAGCAGCAGCCAGCGCACGACGTTGAACAGTGTGAAGAGGTCGATCAGGCCGAACAGCGCGCGATGCAGCGCGACGATCGCGAGGTGCGGGAGGTGCTGGTAATACACGAACGGCGCGAATCCGAGCTCCATCTCCGGCATCCAGAAGTCGAACGGGTCCTCGCCGCGCGCGAGGGCCTCGTTCGCGCGCTGGACGTAGGCGAAATGGTTCGCGTCGTCGTTGTTGCTCGGCAGGGCGACGGTGATCTCCGGTAGGAGCGCGACCGCGTTGAAGAGCATCGGAAGCGCGAGCACCGCGGCGAGCACGGCGTGCTGCACGCGCCGCGTGCTCGCGCGCTCGCGCGCGACGGCCTCGAAAGCGTCGTCCCGCAGGCGAAGCCCGCGACCGCGCACCCATCCGAGAGCCCGGAGCGCTGGCCGCTTCCACCCGACCGGCCGCGGCACGAACGAGGCGTCGAGGGTGGAGACGAGGACAGCGCACGCGACCGCGCACGCGAGCATGAAGAGCGCGATCGCGATCTGGCCGTCACGGCGGAAGACAGTCACGTCGAGCCACGCCGGCGCCCGCACGTCGGTGAACACCGTGCGCGACAGGGCGAATACGAGCGTGAGCGCGAACGCGACCGAGAGTCCGAGATACGGGCCGAGCACCCGCGGCCGGGCCGCTGCGAACGGCACGAGCAGAGCGAGCGCCGGGAAGATGTACCGCTCGTGCGCGCGGGTCGGAAGGAAGTAGAACGCGAGCGTCGCGACCGCGCCCGCCGCGAGCAGCGCCGCCGCGTCCCGACGCCACCACAGGGGCACGCACGACGCCATCACGGCCGCGCCAAGGAGGATCCCGCCCACGACGACGTACGGGTCGTCCGGCTTCCAAAAGCCCGGCGAGATCGACCAGATGTTGAACGCGTAGAGCGAGGTGAGCGGGTATTCCTGGCCCGCGAAGCGCAGGAGTCCCCACAGCTCGAACGGTCCCTGACGGAAGGGCACTGCCACGACCAGCGCGGCGATCGCCGCCGCGGGCAGCACGAGGAGCGGCCGCGCCGCGCGCGAGCGGTAGGCCTCGACGGCAGCGGCCACGACCACGACGAGCAGCGCAAGCCCGAACTGGAACTTGAGGACGCTCACGATGCCGGCGAGCACGCCGGCGACGATCCAGCGCCGCGCCGCCGCGGACAGGAGCGCGAGGAGCGCGACGAGCGTGCCCACAGCGTCGACCTGGCCCCAGTACGGTCCCGCGATCACCGCGCCGGGGGCGAACGACCAGAGCGCGGCGGCGAGGACCGCGCGGCCGGGGCTGCCGTGCCGCCACACGAGAGCCGCCGAGACGAGCGCAATCGCGACGTCCGCGGGGATCGAGACGGCCTTGACCGCCAGGCGCAGCGCCTCGCCATCGAACACTGCCGCAAGGAGCCAGAGACCGTAGAGGAACGCCGGCGGGTAGTCCGCGAAGTAGCCGGACTGGTAGTAGCTACCAGGTCCCGAGCGCACGATGCGCTCGCCCCAATCGACGAAGAGCGCGACGTCCCCGGGGTAGCCGCGCGCTGGAAGGAAGTAGGCGCGCACGACAACGCCGAGGAGAACGACGATCGCGATGGCGATGCGCGCGCGAGCAGGGCTCGCGGAGCTACCTCGTGGGGCTCGGACGCGGCGACGGACTCGGCGACGCTGGCGGGACGAGCTTCGGGTCGAGTTGCTGCGCGCGCTGGAACATCTGGTCCGCCTCCGCGTTGCTTCCCACCTGGCGCAGGAGGAGCGCGAGGTTGTAGTACGCGGCGGCGCTCTGCGGATCGGCCTGGGTCGTGCGCCGGTACAGGTCGATCGCCTCGTTCGTCGCGCCCGCGCTCGCGCGGATGATCGCGAGGTTGAAGAGCGCGGGCCCGAACTTCGCGTCGATCTCGAGCGCCGAGCGGTAGTAGCCCTCCGCGATCTGATCCTTCTTCTGCGTCTGCGCGATCTGTCCGAGGTTGAAGAACGCGAACTTATTCTTCCGATCGTGGCTCAACGCTTCGAAGTACGCGGCCGCGGCCTCGTCGAAGTTGCCGCCGTTCTGCGCCTTGAGACCGCGGTTGAGCGCGTCAGAGGAAAGGTCGGCGTCGCTCTTCGCGCCGCCGCCGCACGCGGATGCGGCGACCAGGACCGCGAGGCCCAACGCCGTCAGCTTGCGCTTCACCCCGCGGTCCATTCCTTGGAGCGGCATGGTAGCGGTCATCGTGACGGGCTCGGTGTCGGTGTCGGAGAAGGTGCGCGCGTCGCAGTCGGCGACGGCGTCGCAGTGGGCGCGGGCGTCGCGGCCGGCGCTGTGAGGTCGGTCGTCGCCTTGTCCGAGAGCTGCGTCGAGAGCTCGCTCATCCGCGAGACGATCGCGTACAGGCGCGGCGCGAGCAGCACCGCCGATGGAGACGGCTGTGCGGAGACGGGAGCCTGCTCGAAGCGGCGCTCGGTCGCCGTGGCGTAGCCCTCGGCGTCGCCGGCCGCCAGGCCGAGCACCTGCCCGAGCGCGACGAAGCCGTTGTGGCGCAGCGTCTTCAGGTCGTCGAGCGCCTTCGTCGCGATCGTGTCGGCCTGCTGCGCGGAGATCGCCAGGTTCAGCCTACGCACCTTGCGCACCTGCTCCGCCCCTTGTTCGTAGGCACGCTCGATGTCGCGCTCGGCCGCCGCCTGCTGCGCGGCCACGACCTGCGGGCTCGCGACCGCTACGGGATCTGTCACGCGAGCGAGGACGCCGGTCGTCGAAAGGACCGCAACGAGGACCACCAACGCGACAACGGCTGCGAGGGCCGCGAGCGCGCGGCGCGGGATGCGGATGACGTACTCCCTCACTTTGCGGACCGGTCCAGCGCGCGCTGCGCGCTGATCGCCTGCGCGACGGCCGAGTCGAGACTGACCCGCTCGATCGCGAGGACCTTGTCGCGGCGGATGCGCATGACGTCGACGGGCTGGTGGAGCTCCCCGCCCCGTTTCACCAGCGCCACCGGCAAGTCGGTGGTGACCTTGCTGGAGTCCTCAAGGTAGTACACGTCGCGCAGCGTGATCGTTCCAGACCATGGAGCGTCGTCGAGATGGCCGAAGTACGCCTGCCCGTCCAGAAGGAACACGGCGGAGATCCGCTCCGTGCCGCTGAAGGGCAGCGCCGCGGGGTCGAGGAGGGTAGACAGGAGGGCGCCGATCAATGCGGGGACGATCGCGACGATAGCGAGTCGTCGCGCACGCGAGCGGGTCACTTCGCGAGCTCGCGGTCCATGAAGAGCCCGACCGACGAGTCGGAGCGCAGATCCTCGACGAAGAGGATCGCCGACTTCGGCACGAGTACGAAGCTGGTCGGATGATGCAGCTCGCTGCCGCGCCGCACGATCTTCGATTGGGCCGGCTGCTGCTCGTCCTGCGCGGGTGTCTGCTGGATGTAAAAGGCGTTCTCGATCTTCACGTACGGACCGAGGCGGTCCACGTAGTGGCCGAAGTACGTCTGTCCGTTCGCCAGAAACACCGCCTGATAGCGCGCGCCGCCGACCGACGGTAACGTGAAGTCCCACCACTCGACGAGAGCGAAAGAACCGAGGAGCAGGCCGACGGCGACGAGGATGCCGAGAAAGGGAACGCGGGCGGTCATGGCCGGCAGGCTATCGCGTCGCGCCCTCGTGCGTGGTCTTGCGATGGCCTGCACGATCTGCGTCAGGCTAGTGGGACCAGACGTCGGCCCGCCAGGTCTGAGACGCGGCGTTCTGGCTGTTTGCCGCAGCGCACGCTCGGATGGTGACCGTGTCGTTTGCTGACACATACGCGCTCCATGTCATCGCTACCGTTTCGATTCCTCCGGTAATTGGCGTCGGTGTCGCGACGACCGTGTCGCCTGCGCGCGCGCCGGTCACGGTCATCGTCGCGCCCACACAAGCGCTAGTGCTCGCAAAGTCGATTGTCCCGGTCGCGGAATAGTGCGCCTTGATCGCGGTCGAGGCATTGCCGTTCACGCCGCCGATCACGAGATCATTGTTCTGCGCGATCGTGACCGTGCCGTTCAGGCTCACCGCGCCGGTGCCGGTGCTGAACGTCGTCGTGCCGGTCTGGTTGATATTCGTGACGACGTTGCCGTTGAGCGAGATGTTGCCGGTGCCGGTGCTGAATGTTCCGGCGCCGCTCTGCGTGAAGTTCTTGCCGGACGCGATCGTGACGTCGCCGTTCAGCGAGACCGCGCCGGTGCTCGTCTTGAACGTGCCGGTCGCGAGGGAGAAGTCGAACGCGCCCGCGCCCGCCGCGGCTGTCAGGTTCTTGCCCGCCGCCAGCGTCGTGCTGCCGTTGAGCGTCACCGCCCCAGAGCTCGTGCTGAAGGTGCCGGTCGATGCTGAGAAGTCGAGGTTGCCGGCGCCCGCTGCCGCGGTGAAGTTCTTGCCCGCCGCAAGCGTCGTGCTGCCATTCAGCGTCACCGCGCCCGAGCTCGTGCTGAAGGTGCCGGTCGAGGCCGAGAAGTCGAGGTTGCCTGCGCCCGCGGTCGCGGTGAAGTTCTTGCCCGCCGCGAGCGTCGTGCTGCCGTTCAGCGAGATGTTGCCGGTGCCGGTGCTGAACGTCGTCGCGCCGGTCTGGCTGATGTTCGTGACGATGCTGCCGTTCAGCGAGATGTTGCCAGTGCCCGTGCTGAGCGTGCCGGCGCCGGTCTGCGTGAAGTTCTTGCCGGACGCGACGGTCACATTGCCGTTGAGAGCGACCGCGCCTGTACCGGTCGTGAGCGTCGCCGCGCCCGTCTGCGTGATGTTCGCGGTCGTGGTGACGTCGGTCGCTGAGACGCTCAGCACGTTCGAACCGTTCACCTGGAGCAGGATGAAGTTACCGGTGTATCCCGTCGCGGCGTTCGCGTAGTAGCCGTTGCCGACGGTGCCGAGCGCGACGCGGACCGCCTTGCTCGTCGCGTCCTCCGTGCCGCTCGGCGTGCCGGTCGCGAAGATCGCCGCGGTGCCGCCGTTCGCGCCGAGCGTCGTGCCCGACACCGCGAGCAGCGTGCCACTCGAGGCCGAGTTGGCGGTAAGACGCAGCGCGCCCGCCGTGTTGGTGTAGACCGCGGATCCGAGGTTCGCGTTGATCACGGACCCCGTGGTCAGCGACGTTGCGCTGATGCCGAGGATGGTCCCGGCCGTCGTCGTGTTGGCGGAGAGGTTCACGAGCGTGCCCGTGAAGTTGCCGGTGCTGGCGATGTTCACCGCATTGCCGCTGAAGGCGGACGTGCCCGTGTTCACGGTGAGCGCGGTACCCGAGCTGAGCGCGTTGCCCGTCGAGACGTTGACCGCGGTGCCCGTTGTCGTGCCGGCGCCCGCGGTGAACGTCTTGCCGCTGGCGACCGTGGTGTTGCCGTTCAGGTTCACGTTGCCCGTGGCCGTGTCGAACGTGCCGGCCCCGGTCTGCGTGACGTTGCCTTGGAAGGTGGTGTTGCCACTGAAGGTGTGATCGCTCGGGATCGTTCCCGCGATCGACACGTCAGTGCTCGAGTTGCCCGCGTTGTCGACAGCCTGCAGCCCGCCTGTGAAGTTGAGCTTCGGCCGGTCCGTCACGCCGACGCCCGCGTTCTGGATCACGTGCGCGCTGCCGGTGTCGCCCTTCGCCCCGGTCGCACCGGTCACACCCTGCGCACCCGTCGCGCCCGTGCTGCCCTGCGCGCCCGTGGCACCTGTCGCGCCCTGCACACCTGTCGCTCCGGTCACACCTTGCGCACCCGTCGCTCCGGTGACGCCGAGCGCTCCGGTGTTGCCTTGCGGACCCTGCGGCCCCGTAGATCCGGTGTTGCCGGTGTTACCCGAGTTCCCT
>WNGF01022014.1_pt1 | contig 12437 bp, 6 predicted proteins | sample 5400641 | NCBI WGS metagenome assembly WNGF01 (sample SAMN13153371, study PRJNA577476) | soil metagenome | isolation source: 80 cm soil or saprolite under grassland replicate 2 | place: USA:California | collected 2016-06-15
TATTCCATTTCTCTTAGGCACTCGGATAAAAGCGCCTGCACACGTTCGCTGGTCCTCACGGGCCCGGCGACGGATAAATAATTGGCTATGCCTTTATGGTCGTGGCTGTCCGTCGAAATTTCATGCGCGTCCAGGATGTCATCCGTAAGCTGGAAGGCCAAACCGAGCGCTTGCGCGTATCGCGTAACTCGTTCGAGGTCTTTGCGCGTTGCTTTACCGATCATTGCCCCGACGCGAGCTGCTGTGGTGATCAAGGCGCCGGTCTTTAAGCGATCCATGCTCTCTAGCATAGCCGTTGTGACCTTGTCCTTGACGAGTTCGAGCTCGGTGCTTTGTCCGCCGATCATGCCTCTAATGCTAGCTGCGGAGGCAACCTCGCGAATGAGATTGGAGGCGAGAGGGCCTCTCAACCGCCGGGTCACGTTTGGGTCCGACATAATAAAAAAAGCTTCGGTAAGTAACGCATCACCAGCCAGCAGCGCTATCGCTTCACCAAAACGCTTGTGGCAGGAAAGCTTGCCGCGCCGCAAATCGTCGTTATCGAGCGCCGGCAGGTCGTCGTGGATCAGCGAATAACAGTGAATCAACTCCATAGCGCAAGCAAACGGCAACAGAAGTTGTCGCTTGGCACCGAACAACTCACCGGCTGCGAGAGTCAGTATGGGACGCAGCCTTTTGCCTCCATCGAACACACTATAACACGCGGCCTGATGAAGGACGGAGGCCATTTGGCTGTCGTTTTTGAGGTAACGAGTTAGAGCGCGATCAACGCACTCCCTGGTCTCGAGCAGATATTTTCGAATATCGAAATCGTCCCGAGTCACGTCGTTTTGATATCAGAATCTTCGTTAGAAGTCTCTTGTTTTCTAAAAACCCTATCAACTCATAACATATTAGACAACCGTGCCGCTGCCCGCCCCATGGCGCGAAACAGGATCGAAAGGCTCGCTCTGGCGGTCAGAAGGGCATTGGACCCAAGTCCAATATACGGCCCTTCAATGTAGAGGCTCCCGTTAGCGTGCTTGATAAAGTGGCCGTTAAAATTGTAACCGTGCGGTTGGGAAAACCACGGCCAGCTGAAGATACCTGTCAGGATCTCACGCATTTTGCCTCCTTGGCGTCCGGGCCTATGGCCGATTGCCTATTTTTCTATCCGGTCCGGTACTGAAGGATTAGGTCCGCGCCGGAAATAAGAGCGACATACGATACGCCCGGCGCAAACGCAAGGAGAGCCCAGACAATTTTCGAATATGGACTAGGAAACCTTCCACCCGCCGCCGAGCGCTTTGACCAAGAGGACGCTCGCGTTGAGACGCCGGCCGAGAATATCTACTGCGGTTCTTTGATTATTGAGTGCCGTGGTCTGGCCCACGACCACGTTTAAGTAGCTAACGATTCCTGCTTGGTACTGGTTCATGGTCACGGCCAAAGATTGTTGCGCGGATTTTACCGCTTCATCTTGCGCTTGGGCTTCGTCGGCGAGGATTCGCTGGGCGGCCAAGTTATCCTCGACCTCTTGGAATCCGGTCAGCACCGTCTCCCTGTAGGCGGCGACACCCGCATCATACGCTGCTCGCGCTTGATCGGTTTGTGCGCCTCTCAGGCCTCCGTCAAACAAAGTTTGCGACACGCTAAGACCCGCAGACCAGAATCGCCCCAGCCACGAAAACCATTTTGCTAGACTCGAGCTTTCAAAACCGCCTCGGACATCCGCTGAGACGGTCGGATAGTACGCCGCTTCGGCGACGCCGATCTGCGCGTTGGCTGCGGCCGCTAGTCTCTCGGCGGCGGCGATATCCGGCCGTCGCCGCAAGAGCTCCGCCGGCACGCCGGCGGGGATGGCAGGCGGCGGCGTGGTAAGCGCTGTCGAAGAAACCGAGAGATCCGCCGGCGCTTTTCCTGTCAAGAGAGCGATGGCGTGTTCCAATTGCGCGCGTTGCACGCCGACGTCGATGGCTTGGGCCTGGGTGGTTTTGAGCTGGGTTTCCGCCTGCAATACGTCACCGCGCGAGGCGACGCCGCTATTGTAGCGGTTGTTGGTGAGATCGAGCGATTTTTGAAAGGCGACGGCAGTTTCGTCGAGCAACTGCTTCTGCGAATCCAGCGAGCGCAATTGAAAGTAATCTTGCGCCAGTTCGGCCTGCGCGCTGAGCTTGGCGGCTGCCAAATCAGCGGCGCTGGCTTGCGCGGTCGCCTCGCTGGATTCGACCGTGCGGCGGATCCTTCCCCACACATCCAATTCCCAAGAAACGTCAATCGGCAATGAGTGTTCAGTAAAGGCGTTCGTCACTTTGGCGGGTCCCGGGTTGACCGTTGCCGAGGGCTGCGAGCGGGTTACCCCAAGGCCGACGGTGACGGTCGGAAAGTAAGCGGCGCGCGCAGCTTGTACGAGCGCGCGCGCCTGACGGAAGCGCGCTTCTGCTTGCGCGATATTTTGATTCGAGATGTCGACCTGCTCCTCGAGGGCATTGAGCTCCGGGTCGCCAAAGATTTTCCACCAGGTTGCGCCGATGATATCGTCGATCGACTGCGCTGCGTTTAACGCACGAACTTCTTTGTAGTTTGCCGGTGTTGTCACGGGTGGACGCGAGTAATTCGGCCCCACCGTGCACGCGGAAAGCAGCGCGAGCAGCGCGCCGAGAACGAGCGATAATGATTCACCGGAGTGGCCATTCGCGCTGCAATTTTCCGTGGCCGAATTCATGTCTGTCTCCTAAACCGCGTGGCGCGCGAGCCGGCCCTGCCTGGCATCGCGCCAGCGCTCGAAATAAAGCCGGCAGCGCTCCATGTAAAGATAAACGACCGGGGTTGTGTAAAGGGTCAGCATCTGGCTGAAGATCAGTCCGCCGACAATGGCTATCCCCAGCGGTCGGCGGAGTTCCGAGCCGACTCCGCCCCCGAGCGCGAGCGGCAAACCACCCAGCAGCGCCGCCATGGTGGTCATCATGATCGGCCGAAACCGCAGCAAGCAAGCCTGATAAATCGCCTGCTCCGAGTTTTTGCCTTCGCCGCGTTCCGCTTCCAGCGCGAAGTCGATCATCATGATGGCATTTTTCTTGACGATGCCGATCAGCAGGATGATACCGATGAGCGCGATGACACTGAGATCGGTGCGGCACAGCAGCAGCGCCAGGAGCGCCCCGACGCCCGCGGACGGCAAGGTCGAGAGAATCGTAATCGGATGGATCGTGCTCTCGTACAGCACGCCGAGAACGATGTACACCGTGATCAGCGCGGCGCCGATCAGCAGCGGCTCGTTTGCGAGTGACGATTGAAAAGCTTGCGCGGTGCCTTGGAAGCTGCCGTGAATCGTCGATGGCAGGCCGATTTGCGCGGCGGCCTCATCGACGCTCTGAACCGCGTCACCGAGCGCGAGTCCGGGCGCGAGATTGAAGGAAAGCGTGACCGAGGGAAACTGCCCTTGATGGGTTACCACCAATGGCACGGTGGAAGGTTCGTAGCGGGTGAGCGCATTCAACGGCACCTGAGCGCCGCTACGCCCGGTCACGTAAATATTTTTTAGTCCTTCCGGGTTTTGCCAGTACTCAGGCGCCACTTCGAGCACCACGTGATATTGATTGAGCGAAGTGTACATGGTCGATACCTGGCGTTGGCCGAAGGCATCGTAAAGTGCGTTGTCGATCGCTTGAGCCGTAATTCCGAGACGCGCCGCGGTGGCGCGATCGATGACGAGGCCGGCTTGCAGTCCCTTGTCCTGCTGGTCGCTGTTCAAGTCGAGCAGCCCGCGCACGGTTTTGAGTTTTTGCAGCATGCGCGGCGCCCAAAGGAGGAGATCGTGAACGCTGTCGCTCTGCAGCGTGTACTGGTATTGCGCATTGGCGCGCCGGCCGCCGACCCGCAAATCCTGCACCGGCTGTAGGTAGAGATTGACTCCCGGAAAGCGCTGCAGCTGGCCGCGCAGCCGTCCGATGATTTGATCGGCGCTGAGGCGTCGATCATTCAGAGGTTTGAGAGTGATAAACATATTCCCGGTGTTTAACGGCCGGCCGCCGAATCCGCCGCCATTGAAAGCCATCACCGCATCGACTGCGAGGTCGTTTTTAACCGTGTTCGCCAGTTGCGTCATCCGCTGGCGCATGGATTGAAACGACGTGGCCTGATCGGCGACGATGGAGCCGGCGATGCGCCCCGTGTCCTGCTGCGGGAAGAAGCCTTTGGGGACGATCACATAGAGAGCGCTGCTGGCGGCCATGGTCATCAGTGTGACCGCAAGAGTGAGCGGCTGATGACGCAAAACCCAAGTGAGCGACGATTGGTATTTGCCTAGCAATAAAAGAATTTGCTTGACTCTGCATGTAGAAATGCTGTTAATAGGCATATCACTGAATAGGAGCACGCAATGTATCTACGCACCACCAAAGTCAAGCGCCCCGATGGTCACATCGATGAGTACATTCGCCTGGTGGAATCGCTCTGGAACAACGGCAGCCCGCGTCACCGAATCGTTTGCAATCTGGGGAGAAAAGATCTGCTAGCGCCGCATGCCGAGGCGCTTTTGGCGATTTTAAAAGGAGCGCCAAAACCCAAGAGCACGGCGGCTCAAGCCATCGGGGCGTGGGACTGGGGAGTGATGCGGGTGGCGCGTCAGTTATGGCAAGAACTGGGATTGCAGGAGAGCATTGATCGTTTGGTCAAGCGGCGCGGGGATCGGGGAGAGTTGGCCGATCGGGCTTTGGCGTTGGTGACCAACCGGTTGTGTGAACCGACGAGCGAGCACGGAATGGCCCGTTGGCTGGAGACCGATTACGTCTGTGATCGAGCCGGACGGCGTTGGTTGCCCGAGTGGCGCGAGGATGGGGAACGCTTGGCGAGCCGCCGACCGCGGGTTCGAGTCCAGGACCGCCAGCTCAGGCAGTGGTATACAACCCTCGATGGATTGGTAGCGGAAAAAAAGCAGATCGAGAAGCAATTGTTTTTTCACCTGCGCAATCTGTTTTCGCTCAAAGTGGACCTGGTTTTCTACGATCTGACCTCCACCTATTTTGAGGGCAGGGGTCCCGGCGAACTGGCCAAGCACGGCCATAGTCGGGACGGCAAACCGCGAAACCGCCAGGTGCTTGTGGGCGTGGTGATGATCGATGGATGGCCGATTGCTCATCATGTCTTTGAGGGAAACAAGCGCGACTCCTCCACTGTAGAGAGCGTGCTTAAGGACGTCGAGGAAAGGTTCGGTCTTCGGCGGGTGGTCTTCGTTGGCGATCGCGGGATGGTGACCTCGCAAAACATCGATCTCATTCGCTTGCGCCACCAAGGATACGTGGTGGGTCTCAACCGCAGAAGGCGTCCCGAGGTGATGGGTTACCTAGAGCGAGCTACAGCTCGGTGGCAGGAGTGCCGGGCAGGCATTGCTGCCAGTGAGAAGGCCGAGGTGCCAAAGACTTTGGTTCAGGAAGTGGCCTCGGACAAACCCGGAGTCAGAGTGTTTGTTGTCCACAGCGATGAGAGGATGAGCTACGAGCGCACAGAGCGCGAAAAATCTATGCAGCGAGTTCGTGAGCAACTGCAGTGCCTGCAAAGACGAGTAGCCGCAGGCAAATTGAAAGCAGCGGAAAAAATCGGCGCTGCGGCGGCCAGCATCTTAGCTCGCCATCATGGATCTCGCTACTACCATTGGGAGCTCAAAGACGGACAGTTTCGCTACTTTGAGCATCCAGTCAAGCTAAAACAAGAACAGGCGTTGGAAGGCAAATACCTGATTCAGACCGAGGAGCCTAATCTCTCCGCGCCGCAAGCTGTAGAGATTTACAAAGAACTCAGCGAAGTGGAGCGGGCGTTCGCAGAGCTTAAGGACGTCATCGAAATGCGCCCTATTTACCACCAGAAGGCCTCTAGAGTCCAAGCGCACATTTTCGTTGCCTCACTGGCATTTTTACTTGACCGTGCCTTGGAAAAGAAGTTGAAGTCTGCAGGACTGGACCTCAGCTCTAAGCAAGCATGGCAGATTCTGAAAACCGTGCGGGTGGTAGAAATCGAGCTTGGTCATGGCGAGCCCAAGCGTTCGGTGACTCAGGGCACGGCGCGGGCTGCACGGATACTGCGGCCGCTCGGGATCAACAATCTTGATCCGGATGCGCCGGCAAAAAGCGGAAAGCAGGCCGCATAGTGACACTTGCCAAAACCCGACTCATTATTTTCAACAACTTACCGGCGTACACCGCAAACATGGGCTAGCAGCCATTGAAACAGCCGCTCGCCGCCTTTATAGAACTTGCCGTGGCGCTGCCGATCGTGCGCCACGAGCAGCGTCCGCTCGCCGCCTTTATAGAACTTGCCGTGGCGCTGCCGATCGTGCGCCACGAGCAGCGTCGCGCACATCATCGGCGTCAGGGTGAGCGATATCAGCATGGAGACGGCGATGGCCATGGACAAGGTCACGGCAAACTCGCGAAACAGCCGTCCGACAATACCGCCCATCATAAGGATCGGGATGAACACCGCGATCAGAGAAACACTGATGGACATGACGGTAAAGCCGATCTCCCTAGCGCCGCGCAACGCCGCATCGAGCGGCGTCATGCCCTGTTCCAGATGGCGGGTGATGTTTTCAATGACGACGATGGCGTCGTCTACGACGAAGCCGGTGGCGATGGTGAGCGCCATGAGCGACAAGTTGTCGAGGCTATAACCCGCCAAATACATGCCGCCAAACGTGCCGAGAAGGGATATCGGCACGGCGATGCTGGGGATCAGCGTCGAGCGCGCGCTACGCAGAAACAAAAACACGACGAGAACCACCAGCGAGAGGGAAGCGAGCAGGGTCAATTCTACGTCTCGGACCGACGCGCGAATCGTCGTCGTGGCGTTGAGTACGACGGAAAGCCTGATGGTCGGCGGAATCGAAGCGCGCAGCAACGGCAAGAGATCCAGCACGCGGTCGACCGTTTCGATAATATTGGCGCCCGGCTCGCGGTAGATCACCAACAGCACGGCGGGCTTGCCGTTCGCCAATCCGCCGGTGCGAATATCTTCGACCGAGTCTGTCACCGTGGCGACATCGCCGACGCGAACGGCGCCGCCGTTGCGATAGGTAATGATCAGCGGCCGGTAGGCGTCGGCTTTCAAAAGTTGATCGGTTGTGCTGAGCCACCAGGTTTGCCGGTCGTCGGCGAGCGCGCCTTTCGGACGGTTGGCATTGGCGCGGTTCAGCGCCGCGCGAAGATCTTCCAGCCCCAGGCCGAAATGATTCAAAATCGTCGGATTGGCATCGACCCTGACCGCGGGCAACGCGCCGCCGCCAACGTCGACCTCGCCGACGCCTTTAACCTGAGAAAGCTTTTGCTGCAACACGGATGAGGCGATGTCATACATGCGCGCCCGCTCGATGAAGTCGGAAGTCAGCGCGAGCATGATCACGGGCGCGTCGGCGGGATTTACTTTTTTATAGCTCGGATTGCTCGGCAGGTTGGCGGGCAATTGGCTGCGGGCGGCATTAATCGACGCTTGTACGTCTCGCTCCGCGGCGTCGATATTGCGATTTAGCTCGAACTGCAACACCACCGAGGTCGAGCCAAGCGAGCTTGAGGAGGTCATTTCGGTTACGCCGGCGATGCGGCCGAACTGCCGTTCCAATGGCGTGGCAACCGATGAAGCCATAGTCTCCGGACTCGCGCCCGGGAGCTTGGCTTGCACTTGGATCGTCGGAAAGTCCACTTGCGGCAAAGGCGAGACCGGCAAGAAAAAATACGCCAGAGTTCCGGCCAGCCCGACGGCGACGGTCAGCAGAGTGGTCGCCACGGGCCTGTTTATGAACGGCGCGGAAAAATTCATGAACCGATTTCCCCAACCGGATGGTTGGCGCGGCTGCGGAGACGCAGACGAACTAGTCGTTTGGCTAAACGGTCGAAGGCGAGATAGATGACCGGCGTTGTGTATAACGTCAGCAGTTGGCTGAGCAGCAGGCCGCCGATGATCGAAATGCCCAGGGGTTGGCGCAGCTCCGCGCCGGTGCCGGCGCTGAACGCCAACGGGACGGCGCCGAGCAGCGCGGCCATCGTGGTCATCATGATCGGACGAAAGCGCAACAGACAGGCCTGATATATCGCGTCGACGGGAGGTTTACCTTCTTGCCGTTCGGCGTCGAGCGCGAAGTCGATCATCATGATGGCGTTTTTCTTGACGATACCGATGAGCAATATGATGCCGATGAGCGCGATCACGCTGAACTCCGTCCGACAGAGCATCAGTGCCAGGAGCGCGCCGACGCCGGCAGATGGCAGGGTCGAGAGAATCGTCACCGGATGAATATAGCTTTCGTAGAGCACGCCCAAGACGATGTAGACGGTGACCAGCGCGGCGAGGATCAAAAACGGCTCATTGGCCAACGAAACGCGAAACGCCTGGGCCGTGCCTTGAAAGCCCGCCTGGATACTCGCCGGCAGGCCGAGGCTTTGCTTGGTATCTTCCACCGCCCGGACCGCCTGTCCGAGCGCGGCGCCCGGCGCCAAGTTAAATGAAGCATTGACTACCGGAAATTGCCCCTGGTGGTTGATCGTCAACGGCGCGTTGGAACGCTCCGATTGAGTGAATGCACTGAGCGGCACTGCGCCGCCGGTGCTCGACTGCGCGTAGAGATTACCTAGATCCGCCGGAGTTTTCTGAAAATCGGGTTTCACTTCGATGACGACGCGGTATTGATTCAACTGGGTGAAGATCGTCGAAATCTGGCGCTGGCCGAAGGCGTCATAAAGCGTGTCGTCGAGAGTCTGCGCGGTAATGCCGAGACGTGCGGCGGCATCGCGGTCGATCACCAGATGGACAGCGAGTCCTTCGTCCAATTGATCGCTGGCGACATCGCGAAGTTCCGGCCTCAACTGGAGCTGCTTGATAAATTGCGGCACCCAAATACCGAGCTCTTTCGCGTCCGGGCTTTCGAGGCTGTATTGAAATTGGGTGCGGCTAACCCGGTCTTCCACCGTCAAATCTTGCACCGGTTGCATGAACAAGGTGATGCCGTCCACCTTGGCGAGCGCCGGTTGCAAGCGGCGGATGACGTCGCTGGCGTTAAGCTGCCGCTGCGCCAGAGGCTTCAAATTGACCAGAATGCGGCCGCTATTGAGCGTTGTGTTGGTGCCGTCGACGCCGATGAACGACGACAGGCTCTCGACCGCCGGGTCTCGAAGAATGACCCGGGCAAGCGCCTGCTGGCGCTCGGCCATGGCGGTGAACGAGACCGTCGCAGGCGCTGCAGAGATGCCGAGGATCACTCCGGTATCCTGCACCGGGAAAAAGCCCTTGGGGATATAAACATAGAGCAGCACGGTGCAGACGAGCGTCGCCGCGGCGACCCAGAGCGTGGCGGTTTGGTGACGCAGCACCCACGTCAAGGTGCGCCCATAGTAATCGATCACGGAATTGAACATGCGTTCCGAGGCTCGATAAAAACGGCCTTGCTGCGACTCAGGTCTATGGCGCAGCAACTTGGCGCACATGACCGGCGTGAGCGTGAGCGACACCACTGCCGAGACCAGGATCGTCACGCTCAAGGTGACGGCGAATTCGCGAAACAGGCGCCCGACGATATCGCCCATGAAGAGCAGCGGGATCAAAACCGCGATCAGCGAGACGGTCAACGACAGAATCGTGAAGCCGATCTGTTTGGATCCTTTAAGGGCGGCGTCGAGGGGCGAGTCGCCCGCCTCGATGTAGCGTGTGATGTTCTCGATCATCACGATGGCATCGTCGACGACAAAGCCGGTGGAAATAGTCAGGGCCATCAACGACAGATTGTTCAAGCTGTAGCCGAGCAGAGCCATGACGCCGAAGGTGCCGACGATGGACAAGGGAACCGCGATACTCGGAATCACCGTGGCGGAGAAAGTGCGCAGGAAGAGAAAAATCACCATCACGACGAGGGCCACCGTGAGCATGAGCTCAAACTGCACGTCTGCAATCGAAGCGCGGATCGTATTCGTTCGGTCCGTCAGTATCGCCACGTCGACCGAGGCGGGCAGCGAACCTTTGAGTTGGGGCAGGAGGTTTTTTATGCGGTCGACCACCGCTATGATATTGGCGCCCGGTTGTCTTTGGATGTTCACGATGACCGCGGGCGCCTGGTTCATCCACGCCGCGAGCTTACTGTTCTCGACGCCGTCGACGACGTTGGCGACGTCGGACAGCCGCACCGGGGCGCCGTTGCGGTAGGCGATGATTTGCGAGCCGTACTGATCGCTCGACAGCAGCTGATCGTTGGCGCCGATGGTGTAGGCTTGGCGCGGACCATCGAAATTACCTTTGGCTTGATTGACGTTTGACTGGGCGATGGCGCTGCGCACGTTTTCCATCGTCAGCCCGTAGGAGGCAAGCTCGGCAGGATTGGCTTGGACACGCACCGCCGGTTTTTGGCCGCCGCTGATGCTCACCAGACCGACCCCGGAAAGCTGCGAAATTTTCTGTGCCAGCCGGGTATCCGCGAGGTCTTCGACTTTCGACAGGGGCAGCGTCTTCGATGTTAGAGCGAGGGTCAAAACGGGCGCGTCGGCAGGATTGGTTTTACTGTAAATCGGCGGGTTGGGCAGATCGGTCGGCAGGAACGAGGACGCAGCGTTGATGGACGCTTGAACTTCCTGCTCGGCGACGTCGATGTTGAGATCGAGCGTGAATTGCAAAGTGATCAGCGAGCTGCCGCCGGAACTCGTCGACGTCATTTGATTGAGCCCCGGCAGTTGGCCGAATTGGCGCTCCAACGGCGCGGTGATCGATGAAGTCATCACCTCGGGGCTGGCCCCGGGGTAAAAAGTCACAACCTGAATCGTCGGGTAATCGACTTGAGGTAGCGCGGAAACCGGCAGCTGTTTGTAGGCAACGACGCCGACGAGCAAGAGACCGATCATGAGCAACGAAGTCGCGATCGGCCGGAGAATAAATGGCCCTGACGGGTTCATTCTTTAACTCCGCGGCGACGCCGCGCTCAGCGTGCGCGCAACCACTTTCGATCCCGGCTGAAGCTTGTCGACGCCATCGACAACCACAGTCTCGCCCGGCGTGAGCCCACTGGCGATCGCGGTATCGTTGCCCTGCGACATCTGAATCGCGACATTGCGCGCCTCGACGGTGTTGTCGGGCTTGACGATGTAGACGTAGGCCGACTGCGGGCTGCGCTGAATGGCGGCATTGGGAACCAGGGTGACATTGTGCAGCGTATCGACGAGCAAACGCGCGTTGACGAACTGGTTGGGAAATAACGCGCCATCGGCATTGGCAAAAACTGCTTTGAACTTTACCGTGCCCGTTGTCGGATCGATCTGGTTGTCAATGCTTTGCAAATCGCCCGTCGCCAGCCGCTGCTTTTGCTCGCGATCGTAGGCTTCCACAGTTAAACGCGCGCCGGACTTGAGCTTCGCCAAGACTGCCGGAAGCTTATCTTCGGCAACGGTAAAAACTACCGTGATCGGCTGCAGTTGCGTGATCACCACCAAGCCGTTGGCATCCGTGGCGTGGATCATATTGCCCACGTCGACGAGCCGTAGCCCGACGCGTCCGCCGATCGGCGCCGTGATTCGGCAGTAGACAAGCTGGAGTTTGGCGTTGTCGACCTGTCCCTGATCGGCTTTTATTGTGCCCTGGTATTGGCGCACCAGTGATTCCTGGGTGTCGAGTTGCTGTTTCGGCACGGAATCCTGTTTGAACAAAACCTGATACCGTTCCAAATCGATCTGCGCGTTGGTTAGCAACGCCTGGTCGCGCGCCAATTGCCCCTCGGCTTGCGCGAGTTGAACTTCAAACGGTCGTGGATCAATCTCCGCCAGCAATTGCCCGGTGGAGACTACCTGACCTTCTTGAAACGGCACTCTGATGAGTTGGCCGTCGACGCGGCTCTTCACGGTGATCGTATTGTAAGGGATGACCGAGCCGAGACCATTCAGATACACATCCATGTCACCGCTCTTTGCCGTTTCCGTCAGGACCGGGACGCCCGGGGCGTTGTTCGCCGAGCGACGGCGATTTTGTTCGGATAGCTGGGCCTGCCCTGACCAGGCGCGAAGAAAATAAACGGCGACGATGAGAGCGATAACCGCGATCAGACCGATCAGCCGGCGTCTATTCGGCGCATTCCGTAATTTTACTTTCGGCGTTTCGTCCTTTTGTCTGGGTTCAGCGACCGGCGTATCCATGATCGTAAAACTGCCATCCTGCCAAAGCTTGGCCATTGGAACATCGACAGGGTGTGGCGCATTTGCTTGCCATAGTGGGCAAGCGTCATGCCAGGCTGGACGGGACGGTCGCGCAAGTTAAAACATTGCGGAAAATGAACTTCCGCCAAATCTACAACGCGACCCATAACAAACTGTGGCGAGAATGTGTGAGGCGTCGTGGCTTTCTGGTAATTTGGTCGGCGAAGCGCGCAGGTGTGGAAGATTTGTTGCGGCTGAATTCACGACGATAGCCGGGTGTGGATTTGCCCGCTGTGCGACTTATCA
>WNGF01020699.1_pt1 | contig 12436 bp, 10 predicted proteins | sample 5400641 | NCBI WGS metagenome assembly WNGF01 (sample SAMN13153371, study PRJNA577476) | soil metagenome | isolation source: 80 cm soil or saprolite under grassland replicate 2 | place: USA:California | collected 2016-06-15
CCGCCGGCCAGCTCGTCGTCCGTGCAGGCGGCCGGATCCGACGCCCTGGGCGCGCGCCCGATGAAGTCGAGCACGTGCCGCTCGCCCGTGCGCCCGCGCGAGATGAGCATGAGGCCGATCCCGCCGGCGCTCGACATGAAGGGCTCGACCACGTTCAGCGTCGAGCCGACGGCGACCGCCGCGTCCACCGCGTTGCCGCCGGCCTGCAGCATCTGGATCCCTGCCATCGAGGCGAGCGGATGCGCGGAGGTCACGACGCCGCGGGCGCCCATGACGGTCGGACGGTAAGCGTGTCGGTGTGGCGGCATGTAGGTCAGCGCTCCTTCCCTCGAGTCTTCTACTTTATCGAGTCTTCTACCTTTTTATAGTACCGGCCGATCGTTGAGGCGCCGGAGGTGCCAGGTCACGTCGATCCGCTCGAGTACCGTCAGCGCGCCGTAGTCCTGACCGAGCGCCAGGAGCCGGCCGAGCGGCAGCCCGAGCGCCCGGCAGATGAGCGTGCGATTCGTTCCACCGTGCGCGACAACGGCGATCGCCCGGCCCGCGTGAGTGCCGGCGATCGACTCGACCCCATCGCCATCTCGCGGAGCTCCGGCACCACCGTGGGGACCAGCCCGTGAGGCGCTCCGATGATCTCGCCGGTCCGCCGGGCCCGGACGAGATCGCTGGCGAACACCGCAGCGAGCTTCACCGAGGAGAGCCGGGCGGCTTGCGCGACGCTCTGGCGCTCGCCCAGCGGGGAGAGCGGGACGTCGAGGTGCCCGATGAAGCGACGCGTCTCGGCCCGCTCCACCTCGCCGTGGCGGAAGAGGTAGATCAACGTACCAGGTGCGCCCACGCCGACACGGTGAGGAGACCGGCCAGCTCCGCGACCTCGATCGCGGCGCCCAGGATATCGCCGGTGATTCCGGACACGCGCGCCGCGAAGAACCGCGTGAGGGCCAACGCGCTCAGGACCGAGACCGCGAAGACCAGAACCGCGACGGCGTGGAGCGCTGCGAGGGCAACGACCAGCGCAATCGCCAGAGCGGTCGGCGCCGCCCAACCGCTGACGCTTGCAGCGAAAGCGGCTCCGAGGCCTTCCATCTTCGCCGCCGGGAACAGGCGCCCGAGGAGCGGCGGCGTGGCGCGGGCGATCACCGGCACGACGAGGAGCGCGCGACCGCGGGAGCCCGACGGCAGCTCGGCGACCGCGACGACCTCCAGGAGGAGAAAGAGGATGAGGCCGATCGCGCCGAACGCACCGATACAGCTGTCGCGCATGATGGCGAGCCGGTGCTCAGCGTCGTGCCCGGCCAGACCGTCGAGGCAATCGGCGAGCCCGTCGAGGTGGAGGCCCCCGGTCAGGAGCTTCCAGGCCGTCACGGTGAGCAACGCGGCAAGGAGCGAGGGGAAGAGCACCGCGGTCACGCGCTCCGCGCCGAAGAGCACCGCGCCGATGCCCAGGCCGATTGCCGGAAACCAGACCGCGGCGCGGCCGAGGGAGTCAGCGCGGCCCGGGACCACGCCGGGCAGGGGCACGATCGTCAGGTAGCGGGCGGCAACGAGGAGGCCCGTCACGCCGCGATGCTAGCATGTTCCTCTTGACGAGCCCGCGGCCACAAGGTGACAATTTCCTCGTGGCAGTGAGCTCACCCGGAACACCGAAAAGGCGTCCATGAGCGTGACCAGCGTAGCGCAGAAGTGGGTGTCGGAGGCCGCCGGCGTCACCCAACCTTCCCGTGTCGTCTGGTGCGATGGTTCAAAGGCCGAGTTCGACGGCCTGATCGAGGCGATGCTGCGGGACGGGACGCTGCTGCCGCTGAATCCCAAAACCTATCCGAGCTGCTATCTGCACCGGAGCCATCCGTCGGACGTCGCGCGCACGGAGCAGCTCACCTTCATCTCAACCCGGGAAAGGGATGCCGCGGGCCCCACCAACAACTGGATCGCGCCGATCGAGGCGAAGGCGACGGCCGGCGCCTTGTTCCGCGGAAGCATGCGGGGTCGGACGATGTACGTGATCCCGTACCTCATGGGTCCCGCCGGCTCGCCCATGAGTCGGGTCGGCCTGATGGTCACCGACAGCGCCTATGTGACCGCGAGCATGCACATCATGACGCGCGTGGGTCCGGTGGCGGTCCAGCACATGCGGCGCGACGACGACTTCATCGCCGGGCTGCACTCACTCGGTGACCTCTCGCCCGATCGTCGTCTGATCCTTCACTTCCCCGAGGAGAACCTGATCTGGAGCGTGGGATCCGGCTACGGCGGCAACGCGCTCCTCGGCAAGAAATGCCATGCGCTCCGCATCGCGTCGTGGCAGGCGCGCCAGGAGGGCTGGCTCGCGGAGCACATGCTGATCATCGGCGTGGAGGACCCCGAGGGTCGCGTCACCTATCTCGCGGGCGCCATGCCCAGCGCCTCGGGCAAGACGAACCTCGCGATGGCGGTGTCGCAGCTGCCCGGTTGGCGCATCTGGACGGTCGGCGATGACATCGCGTGGATGTGGGTGGACGCGAGCGGTCAGCTTCGCGCGGTGAATCCGGAGCGCGGCTTTTTCGGTGTCGCGCCCAACACGAGCCCCAAGACGAACCCCAACGCGACGTCGATGGTGCGCTCGAACACGATTTTCACCAACGTGGCGCTGACCCCGTCTGGAGAGCCGTGGTGGGAAGGGCTCAGCGCTTCCCCGCCCGCGGGGCTCACCGACTGGCAAGGTCGGCCGTGGAGGCCGGGTGACGGCCCCGCCTCCCATCCCAACTCACGCTTCACCGTGCTCGCTCAGCAGTGTCCGTCCATCGCTCCGAACTGGGAGGAGCCACAGGGGGTGCCGATCTCCGGCGTGATCTTCGGCTCGCGGCGCACGGGAGTGGTCCCGCTCGTCTTCGAGGCCTTCGACTGGTCGCACGGAGTCTTCCTCGGCTCGGCCATGAGCACCGAGACGACGGCGGCGATCACGGGCAAGGTCGGGGTGGTGCGCCGTGATCCTATGGCCATGATCCCGTTCTGCGGCTACAACATGGCCGACTATTTCGACCACTGGCTCGCCACCGGGCCCCGTCTGGCCAAGCCGCCCCGCATCTTCCGCGTCAACTGGTTCCGCCGCGACGCGGACGGCCGCTTCCTCTGGCCGGGTTATGGCGAAAACGTGCGCGTGCTCAAGTGGATGGTCGAGCGGATTCGCGGGGCGGCGCGGGCTGAGGAGACACCGATCGGGTGGGTCCCGGCAGCCGGCGCGCTCGACACCGATGGACTCGATGTCACGCCGGCCCAGCTGCGCGAGGCGCTCCGATGCGACGCCGGAGAGTGGCTCCCGGCGCTCGACGAGCTGGGCGAATTCTACAAGCAGTTCGGCTCGCGGCTTCCGGCGCCGATCGCCGAGGCGCTCGCCCGGACCCGGCGCCGCTTCGGCGGCTGAACGAGCCGCCGGCCCGCGCTTCCTATCGCTCCGCCCCCGCGACGCGCTGAATCACCCGACGAACCTCGCTGCGATCGAAGGGCTTGCTCAGTCCGGGGACGCCCGTCTGCTCGAGGAACGTCTGGATCTCCGCGCTCAGCACGTCTCCGGTCATGAGGACGAAGCGGCGACAGAGATCCGGGAGCCGGCGCTCCAGCGCGCGGTAGAGCCCCGGCCCGTCGAGGTACGGCATACGCACGTCGCTCAGAATCAGATCGTAGGAGGTCCGGCGGAGCCGCTCGAGCGCTTGCGTCCCGTCGCCAACGGTGTCGACCGTATGGTGGTCCGCCCCGAGCATCTCACCGAGCAGTTGGAGCACGAGCCGCTCGTCGTCGACGACGAGGATTCGCATGCCCGTGACGACGGGCGCCGCCTCGGCCGCGCGCTTCCCCGCCGTCGCCGGGGGCGTGACCACGGGGAGCTCCACGCGAAAGATCGCGCCGTGACCGGGCTCGCTGACCAGGGACAGCGTCCCCCCGTGCCCCTCGACGATCCCGTGGCAGAGCGAGAGGCCGAGCCCCGTTCCCTGACCGACCGGCTTCGTCGTGAAGAACGGCTCGAAGATCCGGTCCCGGATCTCGGCGGGGATCCCCGGCCCCGTATCCTCGACGTCGAGGCATACGCGGCCGCGAGCGGCGTCGGCTCGGGTGCGCAGCGTCAACCGTCGCGGCGGCGGGGCCTTCCGCAGCTCATCGCGGGCGTTGGTCACGAGGTTGACCACGACCTGGTGCATCTGGTGCGGATCCGCCCACAACACCGGAAGGCCCTCCAGATCCAGGCTCACCTCGATGCTGTCGACGCGAAGATGGTACGCCAGCAACTCTGCCGCATCCCGCGCGATATCGTTGAGGTGCACCAGCTGGCGCTCGGGCGGATGCCGCCGCGCCAGCGCGAGGAAGTTGCGCACGATCGAGGCGCAGCGATCGGCGGCGTGGGCGATGTGCTCGGCTCTCGTGGCGGATGGTGTGCCCGCGAGGTCCTGACGGAGCAAATTCGCGTAGCCCGTCACGGCCGTCAGGGGATTGTTCAGCTCGTGAGCGACCCCGGCCAGCACCGTTCCCATCGTCGCGAGCTTCTCGGTCTGGTACAGGGTTTCGCGCTGGCGACGGAGCTCGACCTCAGTCCGCTTGCGCTCCGTCATGTCGCGCACGATGGCAGACAGGAACTCGACGGCGCCGTCCGCTCCGCGATGGGCGACGGCGACGACCGACACGGGCACCTCGCGTTCGTCCCGGGCCAGCAGAACTGCTTCGCCCGTCCAGAGGCCGTCCCGGAGCAGGGTCGGCAAGATCTGGTCGTGGACGACGGGGCGTAGCCGATCTGGTGCCAGGCCTGCGATCGGGTGGCCGAGCGCCTCGTCGGCCGCCAGTCCGAGCAGCGCTTGTCCTGCGGCGTTGAGGTACAGCAGGCGGCCGGAGAGGTCCGCGATCGCGACCAGGTCGGTGGTCGCTTCCAGGATCGCGGTGAGCCGCTCTCGCGCCTCGAGCTCTTGGCGCAAGCGACGGTAGAGGCGCGCGTTCTCGACGGCGATCGCGGCATGGTCGGCGAGCGCCAGCAAGAGCCGCTCCTCGACGGCGGTGAACTCGCGCGGGCGAGCGCTGCCGACCGCCAGGACGGCCACCAGGCCTTCGGGCCCGACGAACGACGCCGCGAGCGCCTGTCCCGAGCCCCCGAAGATCGCCGTCGGGTGTGGTTCACCGGCCTGGGCGAGGAGATGCCGCACGGAGACCCGACGCTCGAGAGCCAGCCGCTCCGCGAAATTCTGGGTCACCGGGAACCGGAGCGGCTCGGCGGCGCGGTCATTGATCCCCTCCCAGGCGACCGGCCACAGCACGCCGGCCTCGAAGAGCCACAGGACGCTCGCCTCGACCTTGAGGAGCTCGCGGGCCGCGCTCACGACCCGGCGCAGGACCTCGTCGAGATCCTTGATCGTGATGAGCGACTTCGCGAGATCGTTGAGCACAGCCAGGCCGTCCTTCTCGTCGGCGAGGCGCCGATGGGCGAGGACGTTCTCGATCGTCGAGGGAAGCTTGGCGAGATACCCCTCGCGCTTGATGAGATAGTCCGCGACGCCGAGCTTGAAGGCCTGGACGGCGGTGTCCTCGTCGCCCTCGCCGGTCACCATCACGACCGGGATCCGGATGCCCTCAGCCTGGAGCTCCTTGAGCACCTCGATCCCCGAGAGATCCGGCATCCGGTTGTCCAGAAGCAGCACGTCGTAATGAGCGGCCTTCAGCCGGGCGAGCGCCTCCCGGGCACGGGTGACCGTCTCGACGCGGGCGCGGCGGTCGTGCTCGTCGAAGGCGCGGAGCGTGAGCGCCATGTCTTCGGGATGGTGCTCGGCGTAGAGGAGGCGGATCGGTGCACGCCTGAGCTCGCTCGCCGTGCGAAACCAGCGACACGCACTCTCGAGCACGACCGGAAGCGTGGCCAGATACTCCGGGCGCTTCACGAGGTAGTCGGTCGCGCCCGCTTTGAGAAGGCGCACCGTCACGTCGGCGTCGCCCGAACCGGTCACCAGCACGACCGGCACTTCCAGGCCTCGCGCTTTGACCGCGTCGAGCAGGTCCAGCGCCGTCCCGTCCGGAAGGCGATAGCCCGCGAGCAGCACGTCCATGTCGCCGACCGTGACGCGTTCGAGCGCCTCGGCGACGGTGCCCGCGATGGTCAGCTTGATGTGAGGCGCGTGACGCGCGAGGTGACGATGCGTCAGCTCCTGATCGACAGGATCGTCTTCCACATAGAGCACGCGGATGGAATCCATGGCGTTTTCAACCCTCTCGTCCCGTGAGGGAGTGGGGGACACCGGTCGCCGAGGCCAGCCGGCGGAGCTCCTGGCAAACCGCATCCGGGTCCAGTGGCTTGGTGACGCACGCGTCCGCCCCGGCGCTGAGCAGGACCGGAATCATCGCGGGATGCCCGGTCACGCCGAGAATTCGGATGTCGCTCGTCTCGGGGATCCGGCGCAGGCACCGGCACGCCTCGACCCCGTCGAGGCCGGGCATCACGACGTCGAGGATGATCACGGAGGGACGGAACGTCCCGACCTTGACGAGCGCCTCGTAGCCGTCGGTCGCGATCTCGATCGTGAACGGCTCGTCGGACAGGAGATCGATCAGCATACCCACGACGAGCGGCTCATCGTCCACGATGAGAAGCCGGATCCGCGGAGCGGGGCCCACCGGATAGTCAGGCCTTCGCTGAGCACGCAGGAAGCGTTGAAACTCCGCGAGGTCGATGCGGCGGTGACCACCGGGCGTCAGGTAGGCGCCGAGGGCGCCGGCCCGTATCCAGCGCCGAAGCGTCGGGATCGAGACTCTACAATGGGCGGCCGCCTGCCTGGTTGTCAGGTGCCCGCGGCGCATGGCCGACGGCCCTTTCACTTTTTGCACATTTGATTCCTAGCATGGGGGCTCGGCCAAGGCACACAGAAATAGTAGCGAGGCGGGAACTCGTGAACTTTGGTCTGCGCGTACTCGAGGCGCTTGATCAGCTCGTCACGGAGCGCCGCGCCTGGCACGATGTCATCGATCAGCATCTCGGAGGCGAGCTTGTACGTGTCCACGTCCTGCGCGTACTCCTCCCGCTTCTGCCTGACGTACTCCGCCCGCTCGTCCTCCGGCAGTTCCATAATCTTGTTGTAGTAGACGGCGTTGATGGCGGGCTCCGGCCCCATGATGGCGATCTGCCCCTGGGGGAGCGCGATCGCGGCGTCGGGCTCAAAGGCCGGGCCGCACATGGCGTAGAGGCCGGCGCCGTAACACTTGCGGACGATCACCGAGAGCTTCGGCACGGTGGCCTGCGAGGTCGCGAAGATCATCTTGGCGCCGTGCCGGATGATGCCCTGCTGCTCGACCTTCGTGCCCACCATGAAGCCGGCGATGTCGGCGAGGTAGACGAGCGGTATATTGAAGGCGTTGCAGAGCCAGATGAATCGCGCCGCCTTGTCGGCGGAATCCACCATCAGCACGCCGCCCTTGACCTTCGGCTGGTTGGCGACGATCCCGATCGAGCGACCCGCGAGGCGCGCGAAGCCCACGATGATCTCCTGCGCGAAGAGGCGCTTGATCTCGAACCACGAGCCCGCATCGATGAGCCGGTCGATGACCTCGTACATGTCGAAGTACTTCCGCTGGTCGTACGGCACGATCTCGTCGATGGATCGGCCGGCCTTGGGTGGGGCAGCCTCGCGCGCCGGCGGCAGCTCGCGGTGCGACTGCGGCATGTAGGTCAGGTACTGGCGGGCCAGCCCGATGGCGTCCTCGTCGGAGCGAGCCAGGACGTCGCCGCACCCCGACACCTTGCAGTGCATGAGCGCGCCGCCCAGCTCTTCGAGCGTCGTCTTCTCGCCGATGGCCATCTCGACCATGCGGGGGCTACCCACGTAGAGCGAGGCCTTGCCCTCGACCATGATCACGACGTCGGTGAGCGCCGGCAGATACGCGGAGCCAGCCGGCGACGGGCCGAAGAGGACGCAAATCTGCGGCACCACGCCAGAGAGCTGGACCTCGTTGTAGAAGATGCGCCCGGCGTGGAACCGGCCCGGAAAGATCTTGATCTGCTCGGAGATGCGCCCGCCGGCGGCGTCCACCATATAAAGGAGGGGCACGCGGAGCCTTGCGGCCTTCTCCTGAATACGCACGATCTTCTGGACCGTCTTCTCGCCCCACGAGCCCGCCTTGACGGTGTAGTCGTTCGCCATGACGCAGACCGGCCGGCCGCCGACCCTCCCGACCCCGGTGACCACGCCATCGGCGGGGGTGTCGGGCTCGGCCGAGCGGGCGAACAGCCAGTCCTCCTGGAACTCGGAGCCGGGGTCGAGCAGGAGCTTCAGTCGATCGCGGACGAAGAGCTTGCCTTCCTCGCGGAGCTTGTCGCGATACTTCGTGTGGCCCTGCTCGATCCGGGCTCGCTCCCGGCGGTAGCGCTCCTCGCCCGCGCTCATGGCCGCGCTCCGATCACGGAGTAGGGTTGGTCCAGAGGATGATGATGAGGGTCCCGGTACCGTGACGCGGCCCTCCGATCACGGCGGGGTTGCCCGATTGCGCCTGAATGTTCGTGGAGACCTCGGCGAGACTGGCGCGCGTGAGGCGCACGTTGAAGCTCACGGTGCCGCCCCGTACGCTCTGGGGCGTGACCTCGAGCCGGCGATCGCCCGGCACCGGCCAGCGCTGAGTCGTTCCCACGGGCACCTCGGCGCGATAGCGTTCGAGCGACGTGTAGTCCTTGTAGCGGAAGAGCTGGCGAAGCTTCGGCAGGAACGCCTCCAGCCGTTCGTCGGGCGGTTCCGGCGCGCGGCTCGGGGCGCCCGGCGGCGGCCCGTCGCTGGCGAGGACGATCCGCGCGCCGAACCTGACGATCTGCTGAGCCTCGCCGACCGCCGCCACGGCCAGAGCGAGCGCCAGCGCCAGGAGCAGGACCAGGAGAGGCCCGAGCGCGTCCCGCAGGCGCCGGCGCGCGTTGTGCAGCCGCGACATCACGGTCCCCATCGGTATGTTCAGCACCTCCGCGATCTCGCGGTACGAGAGCCCCTCGAGATCACTCAACATGATAATGGCCCGGTGCTGCTCGGACAAAGTCGAGAGCGCCCGGCCGATGCGCTCGCGCTCCTCGACCTGCGCGGCGTGGGTGTCGGGCGCGGTCCCCTGGTCCGCGAGCGCCCGATCCCAGTCCTCCTCCTCCACGCGCTCGGTCCCGAAGGCGCGGCCCCGCGCCGCATGCTGCCGGGCGCGGTCCCGGGCGACGTTGATCACGATCCGAAAGAGCCACGTGTAGAACGCCGAGTCGCCGCGGAACGACGCGAGGGCCTGGAAGGCACGGATGAAGGCGTCCTGAGAGACGTCCCACGCCTCTTCGGGATCGCGGAGGATGTTGTAGGCGAGCCGGTATACCCGCTGGCGGTATTTCTCGACCAGCGGCTCGAACGCCGCCAGATCGCCGGCGCGGCACCGCTCGATCAGGGCCGCCTCGTCGCTGTCCACCCGAATTCACCCGCCCACCCCCTGCCCGTCGCCGGTTAGACGCCGGGGTGGCGGCGGCGATTCACCGTCGCGGCATCGGTCGGCGCGAGGACGACGCCAGCGCGTCGAGGCCGAGCAGATAGCTCCGCGCACCGAATCCGGAGATCTGCCCGCGCGCGACGGCCGCGATCACCGAATGACGCCGGAACTCCTCGCGCGCGTGCACGTTGGACAGGTGGACCTCGACGACCGGCAGCTTGATCGCGGCGACAGCGTCGCGAAGCGCGATCGAGTAGTGCGTGAACGCGCCGGGATTGAAGACCACTCCCGCGAAGCCCTCCCGCCGGGCCGCCTGGAGCCAGTCGATCAACTGGCCTTCGTGATTGGACTGCCGGCACTCGACCGAGTCGCCGCGGCGGCGCCCGTGATCGCGGAGCATTCGGTCGATCTGGGCGAGCGTCAGGCGGCCGTACACACCGGGCTCGCGGGTGCCGAGGAGATTCAGGTTCGGGCCGTGCAGGACCAGGACCTTCATGGCCGCCGCGAGCGTAGCATCAGTGGGCGCCGAGCGGCGCGACGAGCCAGTCGGCAAGCGCGAAGAGCACAAGCCCCGCGAAGACCGTCCAGCCGAGAGCCGGCCCACCCTCGCGGTTCACCTCGGGGATGAGGTCCGACGCGGCCACGTAGATGGTGACGCCGGCGGAGAGGGCGAGCGCGTACGCGACGTGGTGCGCGGCCAGGAAGCTCGTCGCGACCGCGCCCGCGATCGTCAGCACGCCGAGCAGCGCGCCCGCGCCGACCGCCGCCCCGCGCGACTGGCCACCCGCCAGCATGATCGACGCGATCGTGAAGCCCTCGGGTACTTTGTGGACGAACACCGCGATGGACAAGAGCGTGCCGAGCGCGGGCCCGATCATGAAGCCGGCCGCGATCGCGACGCCGTCGAAGAGCGTGTGGACGCCGAGACCGAGGAGCGCCAGGTAGCCCGCCGACGGGCGAAGCAGGGCCTCGGGGTGGATCTCCTCGCCGAAGTGGAAGTGGGGCGCCACGGTGTGCTCGAAGAGGTGCACTCCGAAGTAGCCGATCAGGACGAACAGGAAGGCGTGCGGCACCTGCGCGCTCTCCGGCAGCATCCGCACGAACGCCGCCGCGAGCATGAAGCCCGCCCCACCGGCGACGAAATAGCGCAGCGGCGCCAGGCCTTTCTTGTGCGCGGTCGTCACGAGCAGCGCGCCTGCCAGATCGGCAGCCGCCGCGGCGGCCACGAAGGCCCACTGTGCTAACATGATCCGTTGGAGCATAGCATGGGCATCGCAGCATCGACGCGGCGGCTCGGTGAACTCCTGATCGCGGACGGAGTGACGACCCCCGACATGGTCGCCGGTGCCCTGGCGCGTATCCAGACGACGGGTGAGACGCTCGGGGAGGCGCTGGTGGCCCTGGGCGCAGTCTCCCGCGAAGACGTGCTCAAGGCGGTCGCCTTGCAGCAAAATCTGCCCTATCTCTTCCGCGGCGAGTTCCCCTCGGTCCTGCCGATGCTCAAGGCCGTCTCGTCCAAATACCTCCGGCAGTATCTCGTGTGTCCGATCGGCGTCGATGCGGGAACGCTGACGGTGGCGACCGCGGACCCCCTCAATCCCCTGATCCTCGACGACCTCCGCCAGAGCACGGGGCTCGACGTGAAGATCATGGTGAGCACGCCGGAGGCGATCCTCGAAGCGATCGAGCGCACCTACGACGGCGTGGCGACGCCGCTGCAGCGGATCGTCGAGGGCATGGAGGACGACCACGGCCCCGAGGGTGACGAGGACATCAACCACCTGCGCGACATGGCGTTCGAGGCGCCGGTCGTCCGGCTCGTGAACCTCCTCATCGAGAACGCCATCAACGCCGAGGCCTCGGACATCCACATCGAACCGTTCGAGGACACACTCCGCATCCGTTACCGTATCGACGGCATCCTCTTCGATCAGGAGTCGCCACCGCAGCGGCTCCAGGCCGCCGTGACCTCGCGCGTGAAGCTGATGGCGGAGATGAACATCGCGGAGCGCCGGCTGCCCCAGGACGGACGCATTCGCGTCACGCTCCGCGGCCGCCGCGTGGACATCCGGAGCTCCACGATTCCCACGGTCCACGGCGAGTCGATCGTCATGCGCCTGCTCGACCGTCAGAGCGTCTTCCTGCCGCTCGAGAAGCTCGGCTTCGCACCGGCGATGCTCCCGCGCTTCGAGGCGCTGATCCGGAGGCCTCACGGGATCCTCCTCGTCACCGGGCCGACGGGGTCCGGCAAGACGACGACGCTCTACGGCGCGCTCGACAAGATCAACTCGCCGGACCGCAAGATCATCACGGTCGAGGATCCGGTCGAGTACCAGCTGAAGGGGGTCAACCAGATCGCCGTCAAGCCGAAGATCGGCCTGACCTTCGCGACCGGGCTCCGGCACATCGTCCGCCAGGACCCGGACGTGATCCTCATCGGCGAGATCCGTGACCTCGAGACGGCCGAGATCGCGATCCAGGCCTCGCTCACCGGCCACCTGGTCTTCTCGACGCTCCACACCAACGACGCGCCGGGCGCGATCACACGCCTGCAAGATATGGGTGTCGAACCCTATCTGGTGGCCTCGGTGCTGGAAGGCGTGCTCGCCCAGCGGCTCGTCCGGCGCATCTGCGCGGCGTGCCGCGCCTCCGACACGCCGTCGCCGGCCGATCTCACCGCGCTCGGCATCGCCGGCGCGGACGGCGCTCGCCTCTACCGCGGCCGCGGCTGCGACGAGTGTCGCGGCACCGGTTACCGCGGACGGACGGGCATCTACGAACTGTTCCCGATCACCGAGGACGCGCGCAGCCTCATCCTTCGCCGAGCGCCGACCCGTGACGTCCGCCGGGCAGCGCTCGAGGCGGGTATGGTCACGCTGAGGCTCGACGGTTGGGCCAAGGCGTGCGCCGGCGTGACCACCGTCGAGGAAATTCTCAGAGTCACCCAGGAAGACGCGTAGTCGCGATGCCCGTGTTCGTCTATCGGGCAGCCGACCGG
>WNGF01008129.1_pt1 | contig 12434 bp, 18 predicted proteins | sample 5400641 | NCBI WGS metagenome assembly WNGF01 (sample SAMN13153371, study PRJNA577476) | soil metagenome | isolation source: 80 cm soil or saprolite under grassland replicate 2 | place: USA:California | collected 2016-06-15
ACACGTGATGGAGCAACGCAGTGAATCGCACCTCCTTGTCTCGCCTTGCTACCTGCCGTATCCGCTCCAGCCCATGTACCACCCTGGCCCGGCCCTGGGTCCGGAGAGCAGTCGACTGCAGCGAATTCCTCTTGGCCAGAAGCGCCGGCGTGAGTCAACGCCGGCTTGTTGATCGGACGGGTCAGCCGCCGTCCTGGGAAACAAAAAACGAAGACGATGCACCGCACGGCATCGCCCAGAGCGCCAACCAGCCGGCATCAGTGGGGCCGAACTCGGCCGAGAACACATCCCCACCCGGTGAGGACCTCGCCACGAAAATCCGCGGAATTCTGCTTCGAGGAGACCAGCAGTCATGACCGCCACCAACGGCATCGCAAACGGGGTCGCCCACGATGACTTGCAATACTTCGATGACGCCGAGGATCTCTCGGTCCCGCCGCACAGCACCCAGGCCGAGGAGGCGGTGCTCGGCTCGGTACTCAAGCGCGGTCTGTCCATCGCCGATGTGCTGCCTTTCCTTAAACCGCACCACTTCTACGAAGTGCGCCATCGGCACATCTACGCGGCCATGGCGGCGCTGTTCGAGCGCGCGGCCGCCATCGACTATCACACGATCGCCGAAGAGCTCGAGCACCAGGGAACGTACGAACAGAGCGGCGGGTTGGTCTATCTGTCGGAACTGAACCTATCCACGCCGTCTGCAGCGCACATCGAACATTACGCACCCGGAGGCTCCGGCCGCCGTGCTACCCCACACCGATGCAAGAGAGCCGCCTGATCGCTATTGTGGTTGTCGTCGCGATCGTGGTCGCGCTCGTATGGGCGTTGCGCACGCCAGCTCATCCAGCGGGCAACGGGTAGCGTGTTTCCCGTTAAGTCTGCGCTCGAACGAATCGCAGTCCTGGCCGTGGCCGTTGTTGTCCTGATTGGATTTCTCGTCTGGAGTCGGCGCGCAACGTCGTACCCGTTCTTCCTGGGTGTGCTGGTCGGCACGGGCCTCGTGCTCAGCTTCGACATCGTGTGGGTCCATTGGATCTTCGAACTGCACCACATAACCAACGGTGCAGAGGACGTCGTTCTCGAGCCTCTGTTTGTGCTCACCGGCCTCGCCTTCATCGGGTACGGAATCACACACGAGCGTCAATGGCGCGGCTGACACGCGCGCAGAGCCAAGCTCAGACCCGCGAGCGTCTGATCGCCGCCGCCGCGACCGTCTTCGCGAGGCGCGGATTCCACGGCGCCAGCGTTGACGAAGTTGCCGACGAGGCAGACTTCAGCAAGGGCGCGGTGTATTCCAATTTCGAGTCGAAGGACGAACTGTTCCTGGCCGTGCTCGAGGATCGACTCCACAGCCAGGCTAATTTCTTCGGGCACCTGGCCGAACGAGCTCAGGCACAGCCTGGGGAAGATTTGTCCGCGCTCCTGCCGCCTTTGGATGGGCCTGACGAGGTGTGGTGCTTGCTGGAGTTCGAGTTCTGGCTGTACGCACTGCGCAACCCGGCGATCAACGAACGGGTCGCCGCCCTGTACAGGCAGTATCGTGCTGACCTCGCGCCAATTGCCGCGCCATATGCGGGCGACGGCCTCCGTCCCGAAGATGTCGTCTCGGCGGCGATCGCCCTGTATCACGGCCTGACCCTGCAGTGGCACGCCGATCCCGGCGCGATCCGCCCCGACCTGGTCGCTCGCATTCTGCGCGCCCTCGAGCGAGCGGCCACACTCACGGAGTTGCCGATGCGCGCCCTCGAGCGAGCGGCCACACTCACGGAGTTGCCGAAGCGCCTTACTGGATGAGGTGGAGGATCTCGAGCATCTGGCTGGCGTGCGCCCCGAATTGGATGTCGACGCGTTGGGCTCGGATCATGCCCGAGCGATCCACGATCACGAAGCCCATTTGACCCACGCCACTCATCATGCCCATCGGCTGATTGCGCTTCGGCAGCATGTCATAGGCGCGAGCGAAGCTGAGCTGCGGATCCAGCAGAACCGGCAGAGTGATGCCGGTCATCTGCTTCAAGCGGCGCGAACTTTCGGGCGTGTCGCCATTGATGACGAACACGTCCGCTTGCTGCCGAAGCGCGGCGGCCGACTTCTGCAGCTCACCGAGCTGCTCCACGCACAGCTGTCAAGTGATACCCATATGGGACACGAGCACGAGCGGACGCCCCTGGTCCGCTGTCACCGTGTAGCTTGTCCCGTCTGAGTCCGCGAGTGTGATGGGCGGCGCAGGCTTGCCGACCAGCGTGCCGACGTCCATCGCCACGCTCGGTCCGCCGATAGGAGCCGGTACGCCGGCAGTGCCAGTTGTGGCTCCGCAACTCGACTGCAGCGCGGGCCACACCACGACAAACACGGCGATTACGGCCAGCGCGGCGACAGCCGCGATCAGCCACGAGCGCCGGCGAGGGCGCGCAGTTCCGGCAGAGCGAGCATCACGCTTTGCCTTCTGTCGCACGCTCACCGGGCGCCACCTGGACTAGGCGACGGCATCGAAGGCCGGCGATTCTGCTGTTCCTGAAACTCTCGGTGCTCAGGCGACCAGAGGCGCTTGAAGTAGGTCACCACGGCACTAACCTCTTCATCACTCAATCGACCGCTGAATGGCGGCATCGTGAGCTCGGGCGTCTTGTTGAATGTGTCGCGCAATCCGCCAAGGATGATCTCGGCAAGCTGAGTATCGCTGTGTCGCCAGGTGTGGCCGCTATCGTCGTGCGGCGGGGCAGGCAGATCTCCACGGGCATCTGGCTGTTCCCAGTTCGGGGCTCCCTCGGCGTTCGCGCCGTGGCAGCTTGCGCAGAACTGGCTGTAAATGGCACGCCCCTGCGCAATCCGGTCGGGGTTGAGAGTCGGCAGCGGGGCTGGAGTCGGGCGGGTAGTTGGCGCTGGCACTGCCTGAATGGCGCAGCTGCCCACGAGAAAAATGAGCCCGGCCGCCGTCGCCGCGATGCGCGAGCGTGTGTCATCGAGCGGCAGCCGCATCCCGGCCAGCCAGTGGTCGCCAGGTGGTCGCGCCGTCCTCTGTCAAATACAGGACCCCGGCGGGTGTGGCCGCGTACAGGCGCTGGGGCTGCCGAGGGTCGAGCGCCATTGCCGCGATTGCGCCTTCAGGCAAACCCTCGGCCGACGTCTCCCATGTCTGGCCCCCGTCGGCTGATCGATAGACGCCCGAGTCACCCGCGGCATAGACGTGCTGTGGCCAGTCGGGATCAACGGCTACGACTTGCACCCCGACGTTGGCGGGCAAACTGCCCACCTGGCGCCATCCTCAAAAGCAGTCCATGCTGAGATACGGGCCCTGGGCCGTCGCCGTATACAGCCAGCCGGTGTTCATGCTGCCTGGCAGCGTCGAGTGAGAAATGCCGACGACCGATGCCTTCGGCCCGGCGTCCATCTTCATCCACTGGTCGCCGCTATCCTCGGTTCGGAAGACGCCCTGGCCGTCGATCCACGCATAGACCGTGTCCGGCGCGAACGAGTGCACGGCGAAGGCTGAAACGTCTCGCGTGGGCAGTCCGGCGCCGATCGCACGCCAGGTTCGCCCACGGTCGTCGGAGCGCAGTATTCCAGCCCCCGGCCCACCCGCGAACAACGAGTCAGGCGCCGCCCTGTTCGTCGCGACCTGTTGCACTGCGGCAGATTGGATGTCAGCAGGAATGGTCACAGGAGTCCACGTCTGGCCCTGATCGGTGCTGCGGAACAGGCCGCCAGCCGCTTGCAAAGGCTCCCATCCGCGGCGTCGATTGCCAGAGCTGTCGGCGGGCCAGATTGCTTTGTGGTCCGTGCGGCTGGTTCGGCCCTGCCGCCGGATTGGCAGCCCGCGAGCACCGCGGCGAGAACGACTACCAATGTGAGCAGAAGAGGATGGCGCAGCCAGGCACTATGCCGAATCGCATGGCCAGTCTCAACCAGCATCTGATTTGTGCAAACGCTATAACTGGCTCTAGTACGATGGGCAATGGTAGGCTGATTCGCAGTATGGCCGCCGTCTCCCAGTTGCTGAAAACCCGCGCTTTCGCGCCGTTACTGGTCATCCTCGTGCTAATGACATCGGTGGGCGCGGTGCTTGCGGCGGGAGCCGTGTGGTCTCGACCGGACGAGAGCACGCATCCTGCCCTGACGCTGCCGCCCCTGAAGCAAGTACAAGCGACCGGCCAGATCAAGGAATTCGAGCTAGATGTCGGCCGGACAGGCTGGGAGCTTGCGCCAGGCAAGACGGTCGACGCGTACGCGTATAACGGCCAGGTACCTGGACCAGAGCTCCGCGTTACGGAGGGAGACACCGTACGGGTCACCGTCAAGAACGCGCTGCAAGAACCAACTACCGTGCACTGGCATGGTGTCGAGGTCCCGGTCGGCATGGACGGCGTGCTCGGGTTGTCTCAGGCCCCCATCCAGCCAGGCGACACGTTCACCTACGAGTTCGTCGCTATTCCCGCGGGCACGCGCTGGTACCACGCCCACGCGAACGAGTTGGCGCAGCAGGGCGGCGGACTCGTCGGTGCGCTAATCATCGAGCCGCGCGATCCGCAACCACAGAGTGCCAGACCTGACCGCGAATTCACGCTGGTCAGCGGTGAGTGGGTCACCAGCAGCACGACTGCACCAACTGGCCCGATGCTCATGCCAACCCCAGGCAGCGCTGGTGGTATGGACAGCATGATGGGTCAGGGCGCAGGGCCAATGGCGCAGGGCGTCGGGCGCCTCAACTACGACACGTTCACGCTCAACGGTAAGACTTACTCCGCGGCGCCCCCGCTCATGGTCCGCCAGGGCGAACGCGTGCGTCTGCGGCTCATCAACGCAAACGCCACAGACACTCAGATCTTCGCGTTGCCTGGCCACCGACTCTCCGTGACGCACACTGACGGGAACGTGCTGCAACAGCCGGTCCAGGTTGAAGCCGTGCCGCTCGGGGTTGGAGAACGCGCCGACGTCGAGTTTGTCGCGGACAACCCGGGCCGCTGGCAGCTGGAGGCGTTCATGCCTGCGCTGTCCAGCCAGGGCGAAGTCGTCCCCCTGAGCGACATCGTGTACGAGGGCCACGAAGCCGACGCCGCCCAGGATTTCGCGCCCGATGCCCAGGTACGCATCGCCAGTTACGCCAACTTCGGTGGACCGCCGCATCCTGATCCCCCGGACCGTGTCTATGAGCTAACCCTGTCCGGCGGGGTGATGATGGGCATGGGGTCGCCCACCAACTGGACCATCAATGGTAAGAATTATCCGAATACAGACCCGCTCGAGGTTCACCTCGGGCAGCGGGTGCGCCTGAAGTTGCTCAACATGAGCATGGAAGACCACCCGATGCATCTTCACGGACACACCTTTCAGGTGGTTGCGGCGAACGGACGCGCCATTGACGGGCCGCTCAAAGACACGCTTACGGTGCGACACATGGAGCAGTACGAAATCGAGTTCGTCGCGGACAATCCGGGCGACTGGCTCTTCCACTGCCACAACCTGGTCCACATGGGTGGCGGGCTCATGACTGAAATCCACTACAGGTGAGTCCGGCGCACGAAGTGGCTCAGGCTCGGCTGTAGTTCGCCTCCGAGCATACCTTGCCCACCAGCGCTGCGCGAAAGACGCGCTCAAGTATGGCGGCGTCACGGCCGACTCTCGGCGCCTCGGTTGTCCCCGCTCTAGATCGGCTACTCATTTCGGGTTTTGACAACTGGCTGTTGTTTGCGAACGCCGCATGTGCGCTCGTCCTGCTCGGCTCCATCGCGCCGCCCTTTCTCCTGGAGGCCGATCTCCGCTCGGCAGCAGATGCAATCCACACGCTGTTCCTTCTGCTGTGCCCACAGCGGCCCGAACACTCGTACTTCCTTTTCGGCCACAAGTTGGCAATGGAACAGCGCATACTCGCCATGTTTGGAGCGCAGCTGATCGGAGGTCTTGCCTTTGGGGCTGTGCGCGGGCGGGTATCGAGTGGCCTCGACTGGCGCCTGTTCACGCTCGCGAGTCTGCCGGTCGCCTGGGATATCCTCAGTCAGTCGTTTGGATTCCGTGTCTCCGACTGGCCGACCCGCACCTGGACAGGCGTCTTGTTCAGTCTTGCACTTGTCGGATGGCTGTATCCCCTGCTGAATCGTGCACTCCCAATCCGGGGCTTTGAGCGTCTGGAGAGTGACTAAGAGCAGAACGCGCTAAAGAAGCGCCATCAATGCAGGTTCGAGCTCTTCGACTGGGGCCGATCCCTCGAAGCGATCCTGCACGAGGCCGCCACGATCCACGAGGAACACCCACGGCTCGCTCGGCAGCCTCCACTCATCGACCGTGTGCGACGGCTTCTGCTCCTGGAACGGATAATCGTAAATTTCGACGTGCACAAAATTGGCGCGGTCCGCATAACCGCCGCTGGCGCGGAGCTGTTGGACAGCGCTCAGCTCGGGTGCGCAGATTGCGCTGGTGCACAGCGCCGGTGTCGCGAAGAGCACCACGAGCGGCTTCTGCGCCAGGATGAGCGCGTCGGCGATGCTGAGCTCGTGCAGCTCGCACGGCGGTTGGTTCGTGCAGACGCGTGTCGCGTCGCCGCCGACATCGCGAAGTGTGGGAGATGCCGAGCGCGGGGCGAGGTCACCGTACCCAGGAGCGCTGAAGCGTGCGAGAACCTCGAAGTTGAGTCGCGCCGAACGCGCTGGTTCGCCCGATCGCGCCAGCGTGACCTGGACTCCCCATTGGCCAACATCGTCGAAGCTCGTCTGAGCGACCCAAAAACCCTTGCTTTGGATCTGCACGGCACGAAATACTGCTCTCGCGTCGCCGCGCTTTTCAGCCGTGCCGTTCTTCGTGAGTTTGAAGAACTCGAGCTGTACATCGCCCGCGGTGATTGCTTGATTGCGTGAGTCGATGAGACCGAGGCCAAACCGATTGCGGCCTGCGGCCAGCTCCGAGCTTGCGAGGACCGGCGTCAGGTCCGCGCCTTTGGTTGCTTGAGGCTTGAGAAGCGGAGAGGCGGACGTTGGCGTCGGCGCTGCTGCCTGAGGTTGGCAGCCTGTCAGTGCAACAAGCGTCGTTGCACCAAGGGACAGCATCGTGAGGACTTGCCGTCGGGTCAGCATGCTTACAGCGCCAGTCCGAGCCCGAACGTGCGGATCGCCCACACGTTGATGGCGGTTAGTTGGCCGGTGAACAGCAGCACGCCCATACCGACGAGCACGACGCCACCCGCGCGCTCGATGGTACGCAGATGCGTCCGTATTCCGCGCGCCACGCGCAGCGCACGATCCGCCGCGAGGCCTGCCACCAGGAACGGAATGCCCAGGCCGAAGCCATAGAACAGTAGCAACAATGCACCCTGGGCCACGGTTTCTTCCTGCGCGGCCATCGTCAGCAGGCTGCCCAGGAACAGGCCGATGCACGGCGTCCAGCCGATGCTGAATGTCACTCCGATCAGGAAGGCGCCAACCGGCCCTCTATGCGTCGCGAATTGCCCAGGGTCCACGATGCGCAGCTCACGGGCGAGCCAGCCCAGGCGCAAGACGCCGATCATCTGGAGCCCGAACACAATGACCAGGACGCCGCCGATCTGCATCAGGATCTGCCGGTTGAACAGCAACAAGGTTCCCAATGTGGTCGCGCTCGCGCCCAGGACGGCGAACACAAGCGCAAGGCCAGCAACGAAAGCGACACCGTTCCACCATATGAGCGAGCGCCGAACCGGTTGATCAACGGTGCCCGCTGAGCCGGCAATCATCCCGAGGTAGGCGGGAAGCAGAGGCAGACAGCACGGAGAAACGAAGGACAGCAGCCCGAAACCCACCGCGAGTAGGGGCGTGAACAGTGACAGCTCGGTTCCGTTCATGCTCGGCGCCTCAGCTGCCGGGTTTCGCGCTCGCCCGCTGAAGCTCGTCGAGGAACTGCTCCAACCCAGCTCCGGTGAGCGCGCCGTTCCACTTCCGGATGATCTGGCGATCGGTCGCGATGAAGTAGGTCTCGGGAACACCACGCATGCCGTACGAGATCGATATCGGACCCGAGTTGCCGGCGCCGTTGGGATAGGTAATGCCGAACTCGCGCAGGAAGGCCAGGGCGTCTTCGTCAGTGTCTTGCACGTCGACGCCAACGAGGCTTAGGCGCTCACGGTTGCGCTGCCAGGTCGATTCGAGCAGTGGTGCTTCCTCTCGACACGGCACGCACCACGATGCCCAGAAATTTACGACCGCGGGCTTGCCCGACGCTAACGTCTCATTCAGTCGATACGTGCTGCCGTCGAACAGCCCGAGCTCGAAGTTTGGTGCCTGGCGAAACGGAACGCCAGAAGGTCCGACGGTGCCTTTGTCACGTTGCGCAAGTCCAAACCACAACAGCAGGAGGATTCCAACCACCGCGAATCCAGCTGCAGCAGCAAGTGCGCCAGGTAGCCATGGGCGACTCACATCGGGTTGCCGAGGCGTTACCTCACGCGCGCCCGTTGGCGCCGCGACGTGCTCTTCGCTGACCGTCATGGCACGACTCGCTTCACAGTCCGCACGACTTCTTCCACCGAGACCTGGTCGCCCTGCAGATTGGCTCGCACTTCGCCGCGTGGGTCGACTACCGCAAACCGGTTGCTGTGCGGAATCACATCGGCCCCAGCGAACGCGCGGGCCACTTCGGCCGTGTTCAACTTGAATCCAGACAGGACGTCGAAGACGGCCTCACGCTCACCAGTGAGAAAACGCCACGCCTCCGGATCGGCGTGAAAACGATCCGCGTAGGCAGCCAGCACAGCTGAGGAGTCGCGGTCCGGATCGACAGTCACGGATACCATCTGGACCTTCGATCCAAGTAACCCATCTGAGCGCAGTTGGCCCTGGACCTGAGCCATCGTGGCGGTAAGCAGTGGGCAGGTGTCGGTGCAATTGGTATAGACAAAGCTGAACAGCGCGGCCCGTCCCGCCAGGTCATCCGAGCCAAAGCTTCGGCCTTGTTGATCGGTCAGTTGGAAGCGCGGCGCCGGCCAGAACTCTGGCAACGGCTCCTCCCAGATGCGCACGACGGTCGGGCCGAGTGCAACGACCACTGTGGCCAGAAGCACAACCCCTACTCCTAGCGCCGCGGCAAGCGCGGCGCGTGTCGACCGACCAGGAATGGCGATGCGCGCAGCGTTCATACATCGTTCTCGCGGTGAGGACGACCGCTGGCGCTAGCGGGGCGCTCCGACGGACGAAGCAACCGCCGAGTGCTCGTCGGTCGCCGCGAGCTGCTCGATCTGGCGAGCGACCGCAGCCTGCTGATCGCCAAGTCCCATCAGCTGTGTTCGCAGCTGTGCCAGCTGTTGCTCACGGCTGAGCGGCGCCGCCGGTAGGGTCAGTCCCGCGTCCTGCCCCTGCCGCGCACCCCTTCCCTCCATGCTGACGAACATGACCACCATCGATAAGGGGCACGCGAGCAGCAACAGCACAGGCAGAACCCCGAGGACTGCGTTCGGTGCGACCAGGTAAACGGCGACGCCGACCATTGCGAGCGCGGCGAGCACTCTCCAGTTCAAGCACATCTTGAGCATGTTCATGAAGTCGACGTCGAACCTCCTATTGGGTCTCTGTGCACCGTGGTGCCGGGTCCATCTGCGGAGTTAGGGTTCGTGCGCGGCGCGAGCGAGGCAACCTGCATAGCACGGTTCAATCGCCACAGCGCCAGCACGCCAAGCGCCTCGCTACCAGAGGACGGGTTGCCGGCTTGCCGACGGTTCGCGCGGCCGACGATGAGGAAGCCGCCACTGATTAGCACGACCAGAGCGAGGGACGCTGCGGCGCACAGCGCCATCGCCTGTGCACCTGCTGGATCCATGCCGAAGACTTGCCACAACTCCATGTTCTTGATTCCCTCAGTGCCGAAGCGTGCATACGAGTGGCAGCGCCGTCGCACTAAACGCGAGGAGCCGTGGGGCCAGCTCACCAACCGAGACGACAGTGATGCCGGCGAGTAGCCGACCCGCGATCGGGGGAGCGCAGTGTGCCCGCCCCTCTATGAGACGCCTTACGCGCTCCTCGAGCTGCGCAGCGGAGGCACCCGCATAGGCCGGCACGCCGACCACCCCGGTCGGCTGAGGTGTCGCGACGACGGCACGCCACACCTTGCCCAGGGCGCTCGCCATTGCTAGCGGACGTTGCGTGGCCGCCACCGCCAAAGCGTCGGCAGTGAGTTCTTCGTCAGCCTCGAGCGCTTGCAGCGCGTACCAACTGCCGGGCAGGTATGCGGTCGCGTCGCGCAGGAGCCGTGCAAGCCAGCGAACCAGATGGTCTCGTCGGGCGAGGTGCACCATTTCATGGCCGAGCACGGCCTGGAGCTCGCGCCGATCCAGGTGTTCGACCAGCCACGCCGACAACACTATGGTCGGCCGCCACAGCCCGCCTGACACCGCTAGAGGCGCGGCCGTTGGAAGCAATCGGACAGTGGGGACAGCAATAGCAACGGCTTGGGCAAGTTCGGCCGCGGTGGCCGTCACGGCGCGGTCGCTCACTACAGGACAGACCAGGAGCAATCGTTCGACGAGGGCCTGGCGTGCGACGTTCAGAACAGTTGCACCAACAACGACGGCGCCGAGAGTGCCCAGTAACGCGAAGGTTGCCACGCGGTCCCAGCCCACGAGTGGCGCGCAGTCGGGCCAAAAGTGCGGGATCAGGTGCGCGACCGCGAGCGCGAGCACGATGGGCGGAGCCGCCAAGGTGACCAGCGCTAGCGGGCGCCGTCCCGTGGGAGGCGCGACTTGCAGCAGCACGGCGCCCAGGCCACTCAGCACGGCGACCAGCAGCAGAGCGGAAAGGAGGAAGAAGGTGTGCACTGCGGGCTTAGTCTTCCCGTTCCTCGACAGCCCGGCGCCGCTCGATGTCGTCGAGCAGCCGTCCCAGCCTCTCTTGCACTGACGGGTCCTCTATACGCTCCAGATGGGTCCTGGTCGCTCCGCCGAAATTGAGCAACAGGCGTTCGAGCGCGTCGCCGACGAATCGATCGACGAACGCCTGGCGGCTCAGCGTGGCGCGATAGACAAACGCCTGACCGCCTTTCTCAGCCGCGAGCAAACCCTTTTTTGCAAGCCGGGTCATCGTATTCATGACCGTCGTGTACATCACCGGGCGGGTGGCATATAGGTCCTGCCAGACGGCACGCACGGTCACGGTGTCCGCGCCGTCCTGCGCCAACTGCCATACGCGTTCCATGATCTCGCTCTCAAGATCGCCTAAGGCGACCCGAATGCCAGGCTGGTCGAGCCGCAAGGTGTTGAGGTCGATGCTTGGATCCTGATCGGTCATGTAGTCACGTGCGTGCAACGAGGGTCGTACACAGTTCGCTTGCCCGGACAGTATATAGGCGCCGTGTACGACTGCCAATCGTAGGCTGCTAAACTAAGGCGCCGACAGGTGTCGGATGACTAAGGTGCCGTGGCGCGGGTAGCGGTTGGCCGCGAGCGTAATGCGCGCAAAGCGCGGTCAGCACGACCACGCCCCGGAGTGATCTGGGTAGCGGGTGGGCTGCTCGTGTTAGTTGGCCTCGCGGTGGCCGCCTGGACGCTGATGCGGACAGGATCTGCTCCCCAGGAGAACGGTGTGATTTCCACGCTCCAGACCCTCGATCAACACGCGTTGCTGTTCAGTCCGACCGATCCGAACGTCGTCTTCTTCGGCCATCACAACGGCCTGATGCGGTCCGACGATGGTGGACGGACGTGGAAGCCACTGGTCGACCGTCGCGCCTTCGACGCGATGCAACTCGCCACGGGCGGCCGTTCGAACCCGGGCCGCGTGTACCTCGCCGGACACGATGTGTTCCAGGTGAGCGACGACGGTGGTTCCAGTTGGCGACCGGTCGAGCACAACCTGCCGGGCACCGACATTCATCAGTTCACACTCGACCCGGATAACCCGGACCGCCTGACCGCCGTTGTGGTCGGCTTCGGCGCATTTCGCAGTGCGGATGCGGGCCGAACCTGGACGAAGTTGCCGGCCCAGCCTCCCGGCGACGTGACCGCACTGGCATCCGCGGGCGGCGAACCCGAGGTTCTGTATGTGGGCACTGCCAACTCAGGGTTATTACGCAGTGTGGATTCTGGAACCTCATGGAACGCTGCCTCTGGGCAGGTCGGGTCGGACAGCGGATTTCGCGCCGTCTTGGCCCTTGCCGTGGAAGGCTCCGACCGTCAGACGGTCTATGCCGGAACCGATAGCGGTCTCGCCAAGAGCACTGACGGAGGAGCCCACTGGGCAGCGCTGTCGTATCCCGGCGACAACGCAGTGGCTGTGGCGGTAAGCCCGGCTAACCCGCGCGTCGTGCTGGCGGTTGCGACCTCGCCTCGACACCAGGGCCTCGTCTACCGCAGCGAAGATGGTGGGCAGTCATGGGGCGGGCGGCCGTAAAGCGTACGCCAACCCAGAGGGTTTCATAAGACCTTCGCGGCCTGATCGGCGAAGCCCGATGTTCCAGCCGGGTCGGTGTGCCGACGTCCATTACCC
>WNGF01008401.1_pt1 | contig 12433 bp, 9 predicted proteins | sample 5400641 | NCBI WGS metagenome assembly WNGF01 (sample SAMN13153371, study PRJNA577476) | soil metagenome | isolation source: 80 cm soil or saprolite under grassland replicate 2 | place: USA:California | collected 2016-06-15
TGCTCCTCGGCAAGTGAGTCGCAAGTGGAGCATCGGCGAACGCCGCTGTGAGATCGGTCGTGAGCAGGATCCAGGCAGCGCTTCCAAATGTGAAAATCAGGAACGGACAAAGCGCGAGTCCGAATCCTTTGACGAATGATGCGGCACGACGGAGCCTGTCGGGGCTCATCACTACGAGAATCACCACCCCGAGGACGACGACGAGACTCGAGAGGACGAATGCGTTCCGGTTAAGGCGGCCGACAGCGGCGAAAGCCGATTCAATGCCCGTAAGCCGAAGCTTCGCGAGCATCTCACGGCGAAGCGCATTCAGTGCCAGCAGAAAGCCAGCGGCGATGATGATGATTGCGGCCCAGCGGGTGTCGAGCGTTCGACCTCTCTCAGCAACGACCGCCAGCGAAGCACCCACCAGACCGAGGATGACGACGTCCGCCATCAGCGCCCAGTAGTTGGCCCCGCTCAAGCTGGTGAGGTAGTACGAGAACGCAGGGTCACGGACTCGGAGCAGCGCAGAACGAACAACTCACGACCGCTCCCGGCGATTCGCTCGCTGCGAACGATGTCGAAGATCGTGTGGCAGGCGGCCAGAAATGACTCGCGCGTGGCATCGCCGTATAGCTGATCGCGGCCACGAGAGAGAAGCTTGAACATCGGATCGTCCGGCGGAATCAACTCCACGACGACGACGTTGGTGGATAGATCGGCGAGAAGGGCGAGAATCGCGGGCATTGGAACGCCCGCCGAAACGCGGAGGTGGTGAACGAACGCCAATGCGAGAACTACGTCGAATGATCCCGTCGCCCGGGCGAGGAACGAGCTGCACTCCTCATTGCGCCAGCCTCTCGCAGGCGTCGGATCGGCGAGATCCACAACGAGCGGGAGAATGTCGAGGGCCTCTGCCGACGCACGTCGAAAGGTCATTTCCACGGCGGCCACATCTGAGTCCACTGCTACCACGCTGGCGCCGCACTTTGCGGCGACGACAGAGAAGTGACCCACATTGCAGCCGAGGTCGAGAACGGTCAGAGGCCTGAGCTCCGTGAGGATCTGTTCGAGGATCTTGCCCTTGAACTCGTGATACTCCAGCCCATGCACCTCACCCGAGGTGTACGAGGACCAATGCGACTTCGGATCATCCAGCCTGACGTCACTGAGCGCGCTACGGAGATGTCTGAAGAGATGCTCGAGAACGAACGTCGCGCGCTCCGGAGACGAGGGCCGCACCCGCGGAGCACGACGGACGGCTCTGCTTCCGAGGAGAGCTGGTAATGTCACAAGACTGAGACCGGCGCCGCGCACTTTTCGACGAAGAGGGAGCAGTTTGTACATCTCCTCCGGCTCGATTCCCTCCCTGCCTCGAGAGAACGTAATTCGCGTCGAGAGTCCGAGGGACCTGGCCGCTAACAGCGGCAGCAGGAATGTCCGGACAAACTGTGCGTACGGCAGCCACGTCGCATTAGTGGGGTCTCGCTGCTCGAAGGAAAGCACGTCGATAAAAACCGGTCTGGGTCCACAGAACGCGATGTTGTAAGGCGTCGCGTCCTTCAAGCCCCAGCCCTCGCCAAGCGCTTCTCTCGCCAGATCCAAAGTCAGCTCGGCGGCAGAAGAGAGCATGCCGGCTGCCCATTCGTGGGGATATGTCGGAAACGGAAGTCGCGGATGTTCATAGGCGGCCACGAACGGATCGGAGTCGTCGTCGTTGACCTGTTCACTGAAGGTCTCGAACTCTTCCCGCGGCAGTGCAACAGCATTGATGATCCGTCCAGCGGCCTGTCCGTCGATCGCAAGACGGGAGCGCAGGAATCGCTCGAGGGTTGCGAGTGCACTCGCCCGGACGAGTCTGATTACCCGCCCCCCTGTCACGATGAGCCGCCCTCCGGGATCTCGAAAGGACAGGTTGGAAAACGTCACCGTTTGGGAACGAGACGCTTGATGCTGCGTTGCATGCAGCTATTCAGGATTGTCCGCGGGTTCGGCGGAAGAGGCTCCTTCCTTCGGCTGGATACTCTTGTCCAAAGGATCGTTTCGGCCCCTTCCGAAAAGGCGCCGCAATGCGCGTCGGAAGGTGAACGCCGCTCCTGCCACAGCAGAGAGGAGCAGTTGGACCGCGAGAGAGCCCGCACCTGGATCAATGTACAGTTTCGAAATCCTCCCACCGGATTCGCCGCGGGACTAATGACGGGATGCGCTCGCAAGGTAGGGTCTGCCATTTATTGCAGCTAGGCCTGCACCTCGCGGTCCGCGAGGCGCTTGAATCCTCCTCCACCCGCGCATATGCTAGCCCATGGTGTCAGCCGCCAGCCCGCACGACTCGCTCGTTTTTCCTCGATTTTCGTATTCTCTCCTGACGGCGCTCTTGCCGTACCCAAGCGCACTCAAGGTCGTGAGATCGAAGAGACTCAGCCGCGCGCGGCAGCTCATGGGCAGCGTTTTCCGAATTCGGAAAACGGTCCCTGAAGAAGCGTCATAGACCGCACGAGAAAGGCGGACTCCATTGGGCACACTGAGCTGTTCGGTCGTCATTCCAACGCTGCGTCGCGCCGGGCCGCTCCGGCAATTACTCGTGTCCTTGATTGAGTCGGACACACCGCCGCGCGAAATCATCGTCGTCTGTGATGGCCCGGATCCACAAACCCGCCAGCTCGCTCAAGCGCGGGAGTTCGCGGATGTACAGTGGGTTTTCCTCGAGGTCAACGCAGGGCAGTCCGCAGCACGCGATAGAGGCGTTGCCGCCGCGACCGGAGATGTCGTTCTGTTTCTCGATGACGACATGATCGCCGCGCCAAACCTCGTACGAGCCCACACGTCACATCATGAGGTGACTGACGGAGGCCCTGTGGTCGTCTGTGGGCGAATCATCGAGCAGTACCCGCACCCGCCAGACACAGTGATCGAAACGTGCCTGCGCGCGAGGCGTCATCAGATTCTCGAGAGTGCGCGAAAAGCGATCCGGCAGGGATCACTGGCCGCCCGCTATTACGCCTGTTGCGGAGCCAATTGCTCTTTGCTCCGCGCGACATTCGTCGAATTCGGCGGATTTGATCCCGCACTTCGCACCGGAATGGAGGACGCAGACCTTGGTTTGCGCCTTCTCGATGGTGCAGTTCGCTTCATCGTCGATGACACGGCAGCGGTTTACCACCACAATCAGAAGGATATTCGAGAGACGTTCCTGACCGGAAACAGGGACTCAGCGGTGACACAGGTCCGTCAGGCGCGACGAGGCCGACTTGCTGATGCACACGCGAAGCGCCTTGCCGACGCGGTTTATCCCAGCCGCGGGCGCGCAATTTCGGAAAAAGTGAGACGGTCGAGTCGCCCTGTGTATCTGGCTCTCGAGAGCGGCTTTGAGCGAGCAGTCAGCGCCAGTGGTTCCCTTGCTTTCGCACGCGCCTGGTCTACACTGGCGGGTTCTCGCGCCTACATCGAGGGTCTCGAGATGGAGGGCGAAACTCCCGAGAGCGCCGCGCGCTTGATTCCAGCAGGCCCTCAGGTCGCTCTCTTTCACAGCATCTCTTCGCCGCCCAGCTTGGCCGACCGCTCTCTCTGCTTCCCTCCCGAAAAACTCCGCAAGCTTTGCAGGCGCCTGTCGCTTCACGGAATGCCGGGCCCCGAGGCCACCGACGGAGTCACGCTGTTCACCTTCGACGATGCCTACGAGGATTTTTACATCGCTGCGCTGCCGATCCTCAGGGATTTTGGATTCAGGTGCACGGTGTTCGTCGTCGCTTCGTTGATCGGCTCGACGAATGGATGGGATGAATCGCGCGGCCGCCGTACCAGACAGCTCATGAACCTCGCTCAGCTTCGCGAAATCTCCGACCTCGGCATCGAAATCGGCTCTCATTCCATGACTCATGCGTGGCTTCCTTCAGTCGAACCGGCAGATCTTTGGCGCGAAGTGTTCGACTCCAAGTGCCTTCTCGAAGACAGCATCGGTAAACGTGTCAGATCGTTTGCATACCCGTCCGGTGGCGTGGGCATCCGCGAGAGGCTGGCCGTTCGAGCCGCTGGCTACGACACGGCGATGACGACTATTCCGGGGCGGAACCGGCCGTTCGATGCGTTTGCTGTGCAGCGATGGGAGATACATTCAGGCCTTCGGATTGACGCGATCGCGAAAACCGTCGAAGGCAAACGCCGCCACTTGGAGGACAAAGGTCTCGTCGCCCGCAATCGATCGAGAATCCGAGACGGCATTTTGCGCAGGCTCGCCGTTTACGGCGAGCGTGGATTGTAGCCGCTGTCCCGCCAATTCGACGTCGCCCCCCAATGAACGTGCTTGGTTTTTTCACCTTTCGCGGGGCGCACAATTCTTCAGCCGCGATCGTCTGCAACGGAAAGCTCGTTGCGGCCGCAGAGGAGGAACGATTCAGCCGGCGCAAACACGACGGCTCGATTCCACTCTCGGCAATCGAGTTCTGTCTGGCTGAGGCCGGACTCCGCTTCCGCGACATCGACCTGATCGCATTTCCGGATACCCCCTTCCGTACCGGTCCTGATTCCGCACATGCAGCGGTCGAGACTGAGCTGCTGAAGGAGCTGCGCGCCGCAGGACGAGTGAGTGGTGCCTCTCTCCTTCACAAGCGCGCGCTCGACGCGTGGCTACACGCGGGACTGCCACTGCCGAATCTCGGGATGAACCCGATCGTCGCGGCCGGCCTGGCACTGGTCCGTGAGCGATTTGGGAAGCTCCCGCCATTGCGCTTCGTGGACCATCACAAAGCCCACGCCGCCGCCGCGTTCTTTACCTCGGGACTCGACAGCGCCGCGGTAGCCACCATTGACGGTCGAGGAGGCAATTATGCCACCGCGATCTGGCACGCGCGCGGAAAAGATCTGAAACGGATTGCAGGCGAGCCGTACTGCAATTCGCTTGGGCTGTTCTACGAGGACTGCTCGGAGTATCTGGGGCTGGGAAGGTTGAATCCCGGCAAGACAATGGGTCTCGCGCCGTACGGCCATCCGGACATTCTGGCGGACGCCGTATCACACCTTCTCTCCACCAGGGACGGTCGCCTCTATCGCTACCGGCGCCCGCCGAATGAGGATTTGATCGGATTCCCTCGCAGAACGAGCGAACCGGTGAACACTCCGCCCTTTACCCACTTCGCTGCTGCCTCACAGAACGCCCTTGAGACAGCCGTGCGCAAAATTGCCGTCGCGGCCCTCGAGCTTACCGGAGAGAGCGCCCTATGTCTCGGCGGCGGCACCGCCTACAACTGCACGAGCAATGGCACGCTCAGAGAGAGCGCCGTTGGATCGCCGCTCTGGATTTTTCCCGCTGCCGGCGATGCCGGACTCAGTGTCGGAGCGGCCCTGTTTTCCGCCGCCGAGCGCGGCGACGACTGCGGTGAGAGACTTCCGCACGCTTTCTGGGGACCGGACTACAACGAGGCAGAATGCGAAGCTGCGCTCCAGGACGAGCCGGACCTCGCCATGGAGCGACGGGATGACGGAACCGCGCATGCTGCGTCACTGCTCGCGCACGGTGAGATACTCGGCTGGTTTGCCGGCAGAATGGAGCTGGGTCCGCGGGCACTCGGCAATCGCAGCATTCTGGCCGATCCTCGCTCGATCGCAATTCGCGATCGGGTGAATGATATCAAGGGGCGCGAAAGATGGAGGCCACTTGCACCCGCGGTGCTCGCCTCCAGGGCCGATGAATTCTTCGATATCGCCGACGCAAGCGAGTTCATGCTCTTCGCGACTCGCGTAAGAGCGTCGAAGCAGTCACTGGTTCGTGGGATCGTTCACGTCGACGGCAGCGCGCGTCCTCAAACGGTGACCCGTACCCAGAATCCCCTACTTCACGATCTGATCGCGCAGTTCGAGCGTTTGACCGGCGTGCCGATGTTGATCAACACATCGTTCAATGATGCAGCCGAGCCAATCGTCTGCTCTCCCCGGGACGCGGTAAGCACCTTCAAACGCACTGCGCTCGATGCGCTTGTTATGGGGCAACTCGTCGTGCGGCGTCGCTGAGCGGAATGCGTGACCGTTGAATGCTGAGCTCACGATCTCCGCAAGAGCCGCCTCCAGAACGGATCTGCCGGCATCTCGAGAGCAGGAACCGGTTGCGGGTGTTCCCCCCGCAGCAGCCGCTCCGCGTTGGTTGAGCCGAGCGCGCTGAGCTGTGCCGTCGCTCCCCGCTCGGCAAGCAACTCTGCACATTCCGCCACGTCGCACGGGCCCCGCGAGTGATAGTCGCTGGAGAGGTAATCAGCGGCACCACGTGCCAGCAGATCCCACGCAACGCGCCTTGGCGTTGTGCCGTACCGGCCGACCAGGGATCCCGCGTTCACCTGCATGTAGGCACCCGCGTCACGCCATTCGTCGACGCGCGCAACGTTCGCGGAAATGTTTCCGTACCGCTCTGGATGTGCGACAATTGGAATCCAGCCTCCAGCTCGTATCTCGCTCAAAGCTTCAGCGCTTCGCGGAGGAATCATCATGTACGGAAACTCGACGAGAACGAAATTCGTTCCGGCCAGTCGCAGCCTGGGGTCGGAAAGATCGGGAAAAGGAATGTCCAGCATGACTTCCGCACCTCTTTCGAGTCGGACATCCGGAAATTCTTCTTCAGCCAGAGTTGACAGACCCGTCCAAGCATCGTCGAGGAGCTTCAGAAAATCCTCGAGCTCGCGACTGTGGGACGTGAGCGATGCCCGAATATGAGGCGTCGTGATAATGACATTGACGCCCTGCCCGACCATCGTCTCCAGACCATAATGAGATTCCGCGAGACTCTGCGAACCGTCGTCCACGGCGGGCATGAGGTGACTGTGGAAATCGTGCATTGATCGCAACATAACAGTGGCGCCTCTTCGCGTGTCGGTCGTGATCCCGACGCACAATCGGAAGAGTCGAGTGCTGGCGGCGCTGGAACCTCTCCGGAGACAAACCTACGCCAGTGACGCTCTTGAGCTCGTTGTCGTGATCGATCGCTGTACGGACGACACTACGGGAGCGATAGCCGAGCGATTTGGAAATTCCGTCTCGGTGATAGACTCCGCCGGCACGGGACAGGCCGCGGCGCTGAATTCAGGCATCGATTTCTCCTCTGGCGATCTCCTGATATTTCTGGATGACGAGATGGTGCCAGTACCCGGCTTCGTCGACGCTCACGTCCGCTGCCATGCGGAAAGCTCTGATGCGCGGATCGCTGTCACGGGCTTTTCGCCAGTGATTACGTCCGCGACATCATCGGCTGTCGAGCGCTCTGTCGCTTCAACCTTCGAAGCTTTCCATCGACGCATGGCGTCTCCCGACCGGCGTGATGCCCCGACCGACATGAACGGGGGCAACTTCTCCATCCGCCGGTCGACCCTGATCGAAGTCGGCGGCTTCAATTCGAGTTACTTCTTTCAACGAAATGACTTCGAGCTCGCCGCACGCCTGCTCACCAGGGGCTATCGATTTCGCTACTGCCCGGAGGCGAGGGCGGATCAATACGTCGCCGTCTCGGAAGACGCGGTCATCGCGCGTTCCGACCCAAGAGCCGTCAATGACCTGAGGCTCGCGCGGGAATTCCCAAGGTTTGTTGAATTTCTCCCCTTTGCCGTGCCGGCTCGAAGCAAATGGCGGCTTCGTCGATGGCGCATGCTCTGGGTCGCCCCGTGGATCGCTCCAGTTTCGCTCCGCGTGATGAGGCGAGTCTTCGGGCAGAGAGCTCGGCTTGTCGGCTGGGAGTACACCGCGCGTTATGTGCGCACGCTGCGTCGGGAGCTTGGGACGTGGCAAGCGTTCACACGCCTGATTCGACAGCCAACTGAGCCACGGCCGTGAGCGGAGGCAAATCTCCTTGCGTCTGAGTCGCATCACGGTGCTTCATCTCGTCGGCAAAGGAGGTGTGGGCGGCGTTGAGACATTCGTCGAAAACCTCGCTCAGCATATCAATCGAGAGACGGTCGCGCTCTCCGTATGCATCCTCGGTTCAGAACGACAGCTTGCGCACAAGCTGCAGGAGCTCGACATCGCCCTCACGATCCTGAACTGGAAGAATCGCTTTGACGTGGCAGCGGCTGCAAAGCTCCACTCGCTCGTGCGGCGGGAGCGGATCGACGTCGTCCACGCCAACACCGGCGGAAGAATCCACAGATTCATCGTTCGCCAAGCGGGTTGTCGCGCTGTCGTCACCCATTTGCACGGGATTGCGGAGAGCAAGGTCGAGGCGGTGAGGAAGGGTGGAAGCGCCGCGCGGCCGTATTTCTCCCGACTCGTCCCCGGAAGCGACCATCTGCTTGGGTGTTCGGAGTGGATGACGTCGTCGATCCGCTCCGCACTGCCGGCGCTGTCGAAACGGATCTCGACGCTCTCGTGCGGCGTGGATCTCGAACGATTCCGCGCCGGCTGCGCTCCCCGCGACATGCGAGCAGAGCTTGATCCCGGGAATGATCGCCTCATCGTTGGATTCGTTGGGCGACTGGTTCCTCAAAAGGGCCTTGGCTACCTGATCCAGCTCGCCAAGCTCGTCGCGCACCGCCGGCCGGACGCGATGTTCGTCGTCGTGGGAGACGGTCCGCTTCGCGAGCGTTACACCGCCGCTGCGCGGGACGCGTCGCTGACCAACCTGCGATTCGTTGGTGAGCAGACTGACGTGCGCGTTGCCATGTCCGCCTTCGACATGCTTGTGGTGCCCTCCGAGTGGGAGCCATTTGGCGTTGTGACTCTCGAAGCGATGGCGATGGCGAAACCAGTCGTGGCGTTCGAGGTGGACGGTATTCGCGAGGTGGTGCTGGACAACGTGACCGGGATTCTCGTTCCGCACAGGAACGTTGCGGCGCTGGCTGAACGAGTGCTGTCGTTGGGTTCTAATCCGGACCTCAGAGCGCGATTCGGTAAGGCGGGGAGGCAACGCGCAGAAGCCCTCTACGACTCGCGCGACACCGCCCGGTTGGCTGAAAGACTCTATCTTGGGCTGAGCCGCTGATGCGCATTTTTCACCTGGCGAGAAACCTCCTGTTGCCGCTTCGCCGCCGCTCCCTTCCGATGGCGCGAGTCAGCGTCGCGGCTGGCTTCAGGATGCGGGTCGACTTGCGTGACCGCGTCATTGGAACACGGCTCTACCAGGGTCGCGGCTACGAGGAAGAGTTTCAGCGATTGATCAGGCGTGCCGTTACACCTGGGTCCGTCTGCATGGACATCGGTGCGAATATCGGGCTGCATACACTGGGGATGGGTCGAGCCGCCGGCCCACACGGACGAGTCTTCGCGATCGAGCCCGAGTCCCGCAATTTTGCACTCCTGTCGGAGAACCTGCGGCTGAACCGAATCGAGAATGTGACCTTGATACGCGCTGCCGCCGGCGCGTCGCCGGGTCGATGCTGGATAAAACGCTCGGAGTCGAACCTCGGGGACCATCGCGTTTCCAGCGGCCCTGCTCCGGGCAGCGAGGAGGTTCCGCTCGTTACCGTCGACGAAGCGCTGCGCAATACCGCGACAGGATTAGTCAGCTTCATCAAGATCGACGTTCAGGGATACGAGCCGAATGTTCTTCGAGGAATGCGAGCCACCCTTCAAAAAAATCCCAACGTCGTAATTCTGATGGAGCTCGCGCCGCAGCTTCTTCAGGACGCCGGTTCCTCCGCTGCGGAGCTGCTGGGGCTGTGCCAATCCGTGGGCCTCACCGGCTGGGAGATCGATTCCTACAGGATCGCGCCCATCTCACCGGATTGGATCTACGAGAGGATCGTGAGAGAGGAGGAGGAGTATCTCATCCTGTGCCGTAACGCGCCGATTTTGATAACGCTCCTCGAGGCACACTATGGGTGCGAGTTTCCGCAGCGCCTGATCGGTGGTCGGGACGAAGGGGCTGTTTCCGGACTCGAGTCGCGCTCCTCGTGAAGCATCCCGACCGGATACTGCAATGGGTCGAGAGACGTGTCGGCGCCAAGCTCACGTACTCGCAGTATGGCGAAGACCTCATCGTTGACCGTGCCCTCAGAAACCTCGGCATCACGCGACCCACGTATCTAGACGTGGGCGCTTACCGCGCTCGCGACCTGAGCAACACCGCGCTTTTCTATCGTCGCGGATTGAGCGGCGTCTGCGTGGAGCCTGATCCTGACCTGTTTGAGCTGCTTCAGAGATCTCGAAGGCGGGATCGCTGCCTCAACGTCGGAGTAGCAGGCGGGCCGCGCGACTCCGCCGACTTTTACGTTATGAGCGTGCGGGCGCTGAACACTTTTTCACGCGATGTAGCGATGCGGCTCGAAGCGTCCGGCGAATGTGTCGTGGAAAAAGTCGTGCAGCTGCCCCTCATGACTCTCAACGAGATCATCGCCGCTCATTTCGAGCGCGTTCCGCATTTTCTCTCGGTCGACGTCGAAGATCTCGATTTGGAGGTCCTCACGGCACTCGATCTCGAGGCTTCCCGCCCCGCGGTGATCTGCGTGGAGACGCTGACATATTCCGATCAAGCGATGGATGAGCGCAAAGTCACTGCCATCGGTGAGCTGATGAGCGTCAGCGAATACTTCACGTTTGCCGACACTAGAGTGAACACGATCTTCGTGGATCAACGTGCCTGGAATCGAGCGTAGCTGCTCGGTCGTGATCCCCACGTACGGCCGGGCAGTCGAGTTGGAACGGTGCCTGGATGCGGTTGCCGCTCAGGACCAGCCGGCTCTCGAAGTAATAATCGTGGATAACGCTTCCGGCGATCCGCGCATTCGTGAAATCGCGCGCGCCCATGCCGCGATTTACGTCGAAGAGCCTCGGCGAGGGTTGTGCCGGGCCCGGAATACCGGAGCGCGCGCGGCACGCGCGGAGATCGTCGCCTATCTGGACGACGATTCCCTTCCCGAGCCGGAGTGGCTCGGCGCTATCGCTCGGGAATTTGTCGACGATCGGGTAATGGCAGCGGCCGGTCGCACAATTCCCATCACTCTCGAGACGGAGGCGGAGATGCTTTTTGCGAGTCTTCGCAACCGCGCATACGAAAGGGACGCGCGTATCGTACTCGATCGTACCGCACCGCATTGGTTCGAGATCTGTGGGTTCGGAGGAATTGGAGCTGGATGCAACATGGCTGTTAGACGATCTGCCTTCGACGTCTGGCCCGGATTCAACGAGCGGACCGATCGGGGCACGCCGGTCCACGGTGGCGGCGAGCACTTTGCGTTCTTTTCTCTCGTTGATCGTGGCTACAAGGTTGCCTATACGCCTGACGCGGTTGTCAGGCATCCATATCCCCGAACGATCGAGGAGCTCCGCCGCGATTACCTTCGCGAGCTGTCTGCCAGCACGGCTTATTTCACGCTGATGCTGGTGGAAGCTCCGCGACATCGCGGGGCAACGCTCAGATATATCCTCGAAGCGATTCGCGGCCGGCGGAGGGATTGGCGACCCGGCGGAGAGTATTCTCGTCCACACATTGTCGGCCCCGAACGACGCTTCCTCGCTCTGCTGATGGGGCCGCTACGCTATCTGGAGAGTCGCATCACGGCCTGATTGATTCAACCGTGGGCGTCTTGCTAACCCGCCGTCTGCTTCTTGTACGCAAGTCCTGCCGCGTGGCTCTGGTCGATTACTGACGCGTCATTCGCAGGGAGCGGCGGGAGACCGGGCGGCCGCGGCGAAGATTCCCACTCGAGCTGCCATGCGACAGCGCGCCTGATGCCTTCCTCGAGCGGAACGGTCGGAGTGTACCCGAGGATGGACGTTGCCTTGGAGATGTTCGCTACGTAGTGCGTCACCTCTCCAACGAGCGACGGCGCCGTGGTGATTTCGGCTTGTTTGCCAACCGCGTCGGACACGAGCTGTGCCATGCGGATCAGCGTATTGCCCTGCCCATATGCAAGGTTGATCGTCTCGTTTTTCACACGCCCCGACGCGAGCGCAGCGATCCCGCTGCAAATGCCTTCGACGCAGTCGTCGACGTACGTGAAGTCCAGGACCTTCTCCGGACCGTAAACGGTGATTGGGAGGCCCTGCGAGATTCGCTGCACAAAAAGCGGAATCACTCGCACCATCCGGCCGATGTCGTTGTCGTAGCGCCCATATACGTTGCTGAAGCGGAAAACCAGGTACGGCAGGTCGTAACACCGGAAGTACGAGTAGATAAGAGCCTCTCCAGCGATCTTGCTGGCGGAGTACGTGCTCTCTGTATAAGCGAAATCGGCGGTCGTCTCTTCGGTCTCGAACCGATGGATGTCGCCATACACTTCACGGCTGCTCGAGAAGATCATCGGCGTGCGCGTCTGCCTGCAGTACTCGAGGACGTTGTATGTCATGAGCATGTTCTCGAGCGCGCGGTGCGGCTCGCGGACCAGCTGGTGAACCTTCGCGTGTGCGGCGAGATGCACGACGACCTCCGCCGGCGGGTAGTCGACGGCCCCAATGCCGGTGGGATACGATGGATAGTGGCCGCTCAGGTCCTGCAACATGTACGGAAAATCGTTCGTCCACGTGTTGCGACGCTTGTCGACGC
>WNGF01008995.1_pt1 | contig 12433 bp, 13 predicted proteins | sample 5400641 | NCBI WGS metagenome assembly WNGF01 (sample SAMN13153371, study PRJNA577476) | soil metagenome | isolation source: 80 cm soil or saprolite under grassland replicate 2 | place: USA:California | collected 2016-06-15
AAACGAGCGGCGCGGTGCAGACAACAAGCTGGGCTTCGCTGTCCAACTGACGACCGTCCGTTTTCTCGGCACCTTCCTGGCCGAACCGACCGACGTGCCCGCGGACGTCGTGGCGTATGTGGCTGCCCAGCTCGGCATCGCCGAGGCGGCCCGCGATCTGGCCCTGCACCACATCCAGCGCAAACGCGAGGATCCTGACGTGTGGTACCTGGTGGGCGAGATGGACAACGCGCTTGCCACCGCGCAGATGGCCGCGCAGGCCATGATCGAGCTGTGCGCTGATTACAGCTTCACACCCGATGTCGCCACAGCCAACGCCATCTTCGTACGCAAGACCATCGCGGCGCAGGCGCTGACTGCCGCCGTCGAGAAGGCGCTCGAGGTTGTGGGCGGCGGAGGTTTGTTCCGCTCCGTGGGCCTCGAGCGGCTGCTGCGGGATATCCATGGCGTCCAGTTCCATCCGCTGCAGGCCAAACGCCAGCACCGCTTCACGGGACGCGTGGCACTCGGCCTGGATCCGATCGGCTAACCCGCCGCCCCGCTCGGCGAGACACGCCAGCCCGCCGATTGTTCGACGCTCCAGACGGAGGGTCTGCCCGCGCGCACGCCCTCGAGAGGCATCGTCCTCCTCGCTCGGAGGCACGGATGCCGCACCCACGAGTGTGCGCGGCACGCCATCTGCTCGCTCGGGCCTTGCCGTGGGTCGGCCTGCTGGCCCTCTCGATGACGCTGGCCGAGGCGATGAACGTCGGACTGACAGGCGGCGCGCATGGCGCCGGCGGTCTGTCCTCGCCCCAGTCCCTCCCCTGGTCGGAGACGCACCGTCGGCGGTCGTTGTCGGCACCCTCGTCGGGGATGAGGCGCTCACCGCGCGGAGGTTTCGGGCTGCATCCAAGGTGGTGACGATCACGGCGGAGGGCCCCGGCGGATCATACGACGTGTACTGTGTCACGACCGCCGAGCGGGCCCCCTTCGATGCGGTCTCTGTTCGGGCTGACCAGCTCATGGACTTCCATCGCCAGTTGTGCTCGCCACCGCCGAGTGCGTCGTGACCGGGCCGTCCATGGCCATCTGTGAACGACGCACACGACACCTGATGAGGGCGTGACGGAACGGGGGCGCGAGCTGGCGGCTGCTGATAAGAGGCCAGGTACCGTGGCCGGATCTTTCCGCCTCAGGGGGAGCGCATGACAAAACGGTGGCGATCAGGCAGCGAGGGGTTTGTCGTCGACGGGCTGGTCCTCAGTGGGAAAGCGGGATACCAGGTCCGAAAGGTTGCCGCGAGATGCCCGTTTAGAGCTCGCGTGCGCGTCTGGAGGAGGAGGTGGGCGCCTTGAGGTGTCCACTGCATCGACTGCTTCTTGGCGAAGCGCTTGCTGAGCAGCGTGTTGACCAGCAGCGACTCCACAAACGCGGTTGAGATCGCCTGGCCGGCCCGCCGCCGTGCCGCGTAGTTGGGGATCAGGTCACCGTTTCGCCAGAGATAGCGTTGGAGACCGTGCACTGCCCGCGCCAGGGCCGCGAACTTCGAGTAGCGGTTCGCGAAATACCACATGCGCCCCTCCAGCAGCCGGAGCCATGCGTGGGCGCGCCTGACCTTCCCGTGCCACAGGTTCCACTTGGTGTGCTCGAGCGCCTCCTGCAGCTCGGCGGCGCGCTCGGCGTCCAGGCGAGCCAGCCCTTTGAGGGAATGGCCCAGGCCGGTCAACTGCATCGTGAGGTGGAACCAGTCGACCAGATGCTGCGAGTGCGGGCGCAGGTACCACTGCAACTGGCGCAGGCTCCTCACCGTCCGACAGGAACACGAGCTCCTGGTGGTGCTGCAGGTTTTGGCCCTTGAGCACCTCGGCCAGGTGTCGCCGCGGCTTCGGGTCATGGCTCGGGACGAAGCCGAAGCGCTTGGCGGGGCCCTCTCCTGGCACAGACTCGCCCATGATCGCGACGAAGTGGGTCTGCTTGTGCTCTCAGCTTCGTAGATAGCCGCCGTCGAGGCCGACGATGATCGGCGCCGGGGGCGCGGGCAGGCGCGCGCACTCGCCTGGACAGCCGGCGAGCGGGAAGATGGGCTCGGGGCCGAGTTCCGCCTCGAGCCGGCGGGCAACCCGCATGGTGTCCCGACGAACGGACATCGCTTTCAGCCGCGTGTCCACGGGCAAGAAATCCCGCAGGACCTTGACGAGGTCAGCCCATACGAGACCAGGAACGACCACTTGCTCTCCAGGTACAGCAGCTCGGGTGCCGTATGCTCGGGCAGCAACTCGACGAGCGGGCTGCTGGATGCCCAGCCAGAGTGCCGGCATGGGCACCGACGCAGCCGCGGGTTGGCCAGCTCCAGCTAGCCGAACAAGGTGCGGAAGACGATGGTCTTGTGATCTTTGAGGCCACGGCTTCGGCCGCAGGCTGGGCAGGGCGCGCGCGAGGCCAGGAACTCGGCGACCTGGCGGGCTGAGGATTTGGTGCTGGAGCTCCAACAGGAGCGCCTTGGCCTCTGCCAGCGTCAGACCCAGGTGCTCCAGTCGCTCGTGGTCCTTGTTGAGCACGACGAGGTCATCGACGGACACCGGCTGGTCGTCATCGGCAACGACCCCGAGTTGGAGCTTGAAGCGCAGCGCCATGCGAGGGACCCCCAGAGGCGGAAAGATCCCGCCACGCTACCCGGTCGGCCTCATCGGCAGCCGGAAGCCTGCGCCCCCGGATTGTTATGGCCTCTGCCGTGACCGCTCGGCAGCCGTCGGTGGCGGGCATATGCCGTCCAGGCTTGCCGTCATGGCTGCTGCCCGGTTGATTGTGTTGATCGTCCTGGTCGGCCTGAGCGGCTGTCAGCAGCCGGCGGCAACCACGAGTGGTGTGCCGACCGAAAACGCCTCCAGCTCAGCGCTGGCCACCCGACACCACCACCTGCGCCCACGCCAGCAACGCCGGCCCCAACAGTCACGGCCAGCACCTGGACGCCGCCGCCGCGGACAAAGACCTCAGGCTGCCAGAGCAAGGGCGGCCTTCCGGATCCAGCCTGCACCCCGGGTGCGGTCGACCCGAGCGTCTCGCCGTCGACGATGAGCGCAACCATCTGCACGCACGGGTACACCGCCAGGGTGCGACCGCCGGTCGACGTGACGGAGAAGATCAAGTGTGACCAGATGGCGGCGTACGGACTGCAGGATCAGCGCCTGGCGGACTATGAGTTGGACTACGACATCGCGCTGGAATTAGGCGGAAGTCCGGCAGACGTTGCGAACCTGTGGCCCCAGCCGTGGTCCGGCGAGGCAAATGCCCACATGAAAGATGGGGTCGAGACGTATCTCAATCGCGAGCTGTGTCGTGGCGCCATGCCGCTCGCCGAGGCGCAGCGCCAGATCGCCAGTGACTGGCTGAGCGCCTAGCGGAGCCGCGGGCTGCCCCGCACAATAGCCAGCATCGGTTCGTCGACGTGTTAGCCGTCTGCTCGCACGGGGGCGGCGATCGCGCTCGTCAGGCGCTCGGCCAGCCCGCTGTAGCGGCGGGCGATCCTGTCGTTTCCAACGGCGACCTCGAGCGCCGTCTTGTGGATGCGGCCGGTCTGTCTGTTTTCCAGTCCACCGCTGACGATGATCACTGCTCGCCGTCGAGCGCGTGTCAGGGCCGTGTACAGCAGGTTGCGCTGGAGCATCAGGTAATGGCTTTGACTGAGCACCACCACGACGTTGTCCCATTCGGAGCCCTGCGCGCGATGGCTGGTGATGGCGTACGCCAGCTGGAGCTGTGACCAATCGTCACGGGCATACTCGATCAGCCGTTCGCCCTCAGCGTCCTCCATGCGCAGCGTGAGCGTGCGCGGACCCAGCTCGACGATTTCGCCCGTCTCCCCGTTGAAGCACTCCGTCTGGTAGTTGTTCTTGCCGACGATCAGCCGGTCGCCGACGCGGAAGACCAGGTCGCCGGTCAGCGCCACTTCGGGCTTGCCAGTCGCCGGCGGGTTCAGTCGCGCCTGCAACGCCGTGTTGAGGGCCGCCACGCCAACCGTTGAGGTGTGCTGCGGCGTGATGACCTGGGCGCCGAGACGGACGGCGCTTTCGACCACCAGGCGCTGGGCATCGATGCCGCCGTCTTCGTTGGTCGGTTTGGCGCGCAGGATGTACAGGTCGCCGGCTGCGGTCGAGCGAGCGACAGGCAGCTGTCCTCGATTGATGGCGTGCGCGGCGTCGACGATCGGCGAGCCCTCACCCTGGCGCTTGATGACAGTGAGCAGCGTGAGCGGGATGCGTTCGCTGGCGATCAGGTCGCGCAAGACCGAGCCGGGGCCGAGCTGGCGAGCTGGTCCTTGTCGCCGACGAAGATCAACCGCCGTCCGCGGCCCGATCGAGCGCAGCAGCCAGGCCAGCAGCGGCAGGTCGACCATCGACGCCTCGTCGACGATGATGGCGTCGGCTGGCAGGAACACGTCGCCGAGGCGCGCGAGCGTGAGCGACGCTGCTCCTGCTCCTTCTGGCGCGCTCCAGGCTGAAGAGCTGACGGGTGGATGGTGTAGGCGTCGCGCAGAGTGGCCTCGGCGAGTCTTTTGGCAGCCTTGCCGGTGGGCGAGAGCAACATGTACGGCACGCCACGTTGCTCCAGGAGGTCCACTAGCACGCGGACGCTGGTCGTCTTGCCCACGCCCGGCCCACCGCTGATGATCGACACCTGGCGGCTCAGCGCGGTCGCGATCGCCCGCCGCTGCTTGGCCTCGAGCACGATCTCGTTGGCCAGCTCGGCTCGCTCAATGGCCCGATCGAGCTCGTCCGACTTGAACAGCGGGGCGTCCACCGCCAGCAGTTGGGCCAGGCGATCGGCAGCTAGACACTCATCGTCGTACAGCTCGCGGCCGTACACGCGGGCATCATCGGCCTCCAGGTCGCCCGAACCCCTAGCTTCGACGTGGGCGTCATCGCTCGAGGCGAATGTGGGAACGTCCGCGCGAAGCGCGGCCACCAGTTCCGGGTCCGGCTCCCACCGGCCGGACCCGGCACGCCGCTGCGAGCTGGCGCGCGGTGCGGTCGACCAGCTCGGCCAGCGGCAGGTACCCGTGCCCCTCGGTGCGGGCCGGCGGGCCGAGCATGACTCGAGCGCGGCGTGCAGGCGGAATGGCGAGGTCGGACCAATGCCCAGCATGACCCGCAGGCTGTCGGCGGTGAGAAAGCCGATACCGTGGATCTCGTCGGCCAGCTGGTACGGGTTTTCGCGGACCGGCCGCGCGGCATCGTCACCATACGCCTCGCGGACACGCCTTGCGTCGGCCTTTCCCAAGCCGATGTGGCGAAGCCACGAATCGACGTTGGCGATCGCGGCGACAGTGGCAAATGAGTCGTGGATGACTTGCGCGCGATCAGGTGTGATGCCCTTGATGACGCACAGCTCCTCGGGCCGTTCGCGAATGACTTCGAAGACCCGAGCGCTCGACAGCCTCCGCCGCGCGCACGGGACCCAGGTTTATCTACAGTCTCGGGGCCCCGAGCAGCGTGGGTATCAACAGGACGGAGGCAAAGAACATTCGAATTCGGGTTTTCACAGATGGCTTCGTCTTTCTTGACCCGACGTTGTTGGGTCCGACGCCAGGGGTTGATCTGGTGCGGGCGAAGGCATAACTCCGCGCGGTAAAGCTCAGGTCGTGCTTGGCTTGCGGAGTTGTTGTGGGCTTCGTTGCGCGCGTGGGAAGATCGGCGGCCTCGCAATCCGCCGCCACACTCGTATTGAGGTGCTTGATGCCACCCAGCAGTAGGTAGCGTCGCGCGGCATTGCACTGTGATCGCAAGAGCGTCCGTGGTATTGCGGGGCACGTGGTTTGGGTCTGTCCCCTTGGTAAGCGAGTCGCAGAGCCCGACTACCCCCTGCCCGGCCACGGGGCATTCGACGTCCGCTGATTGGTTATGAAAATGGCGTCTTCAAACCCTACGTAGCGCCTCCCGTGACGCCGCAGGCCTCGCCTCGGCAGAGTCGCCCGATGACAATCGCAACGTGGCTTTGTCCGTAGTCGCCGAACCCCTCCCGCGCCACGCGCTGGCCGTGCCCGCGATCCCGAGTCTCGAGCGAGGGGCCGGTGTGATGGCCACTGCCCACTCCGCCCGCCGAGGTTAGGCCGCGACCCCAGTAGGGGCTGAGGCGCTCGACTGCAGTTTGGCGCATCAGGTCCTTGATCCGGGCGCTCACAAAGCCAGTGGTTTTCCTCAGGCCAAACATTCGGCGATATTCATCCGCGGTGATGCCGTGCTTGCGGACGAGGTGGGTGCCTGCGGCCTTGAAGCACCTGCCGCATGCGTGGCATTGAACTCGGTCGCCATCGGTGAGAAGGACACCAAGAGTGCCGTGCAGCGCGCGGTCCCTCATGCGCTGAGACCCGGCTTGTGTCGGCGGAGGCAGCTCACCCACAGCTGCTGGCGAGGCTCAGCATTGCAGGCTTACGACTGATTGGACAAGACCGTCGCGAGTACTGGTCCGTGGGAACGTCTCTTGGATTTGCGTGTGGGGCGGAGAGCGGCGTCAGCGTTCAAAGACGAGCTGAGGTACCCAGCGGAACCAAAGCACGCGATCCGATGCTCTTCTTCAGCGGGAAGGCTCACCCAGGATCGGAGTCGAGTCAGAGGCCCTCTTCGAGGCGCTGACGGCGCTTCTCCATTCGGTAGAGCCAGACGGCCGCGCCCATGGGGGTGGACGCCAACTCCTGGAAAGACGCCTGGAGTGCCGCCATCTCGGCCTGGTACTCCGGAACGCGATCGGGCGGCAGCCGGATCATTCGGCCCGTTGCGGACCCGACAGGGAAGCCCCCCGTCCTGAGTTGGACCGCCAGCCACGCGCACGCTGCCTGCTCCTGCGGGTCAGAGGCGGTGCTGGCGAGCGCCTCATACTGGTCCGCAATGCGGAGCATCTCGCGGCGCGCGGGGTCATCCGGCCCCTCCATCTGATCCACCCCTCTAGCCTCCCACCATTGCGTCCGTACGACCGGAGCATATCTCGGCAGGAGAGTGTTAGCTGCCGACTCTGCAGCCCTGCGAGATGCCGCTGCTTCGGGGTTTTAACACGAGTGAGAGGCGCGGCCGCCTCAATAGACGGGGCGGCTGCCTATTGCTCTGCGGAGGGTTTTGAACGGCTACTCCAGCAGAGCAGATAGTTGAGCGGTGATCGGCTGCCACGGCATCTGTTCGTATGGCGGCCGGGCGACCTTCGGGTCGACCACCGTGTACGCCTTGTTGCTCATGTAGTCGAAACCGTGGCTCAAGCCTGGCGCATTGTTCGTGCTGCCCGTCACGGCGGCAGCCTGCGCGAGGCGGATAGCGTGGAACGACTCGATATCCAGACCGCGTGTGTGGGGCAGCAGCGGCTGCGCCACGTACATGCCGACGTAGATCACACCCCCGATCAGCATGACCTTGCCAGGTGTGGTTAGATCCATGTTGGATCGTAGCACGTGTGTTCGGCCGTGGAGATGACTTTGTACGCTAGGCCCGATTCAGGAGCATGTACGTCGGGTTGCGACCGTGGTCCCTGTCAAGCGTCGTGAAGATTGGCTGCGCGCTTATCGAGCATGGCTACTCGCTGGTGCGGCAGCAGCGACGGGCTGGCCATGACGGTCGACTACCGGGGAACGTGCTCGCCGCCGCCGTCCATTTCACGAGCGATCCACAGGCATGGTGGCCAGCGTCCCCACGCGGGGAGTGCGGACCATCCACGCGCTGGTCGGCGATCTGTTGGCCCGGCTCAGCCTCGCGGGGCTGGTGGCGCTCCTCGGAGTTGGCTGTAGTCCGCCGGAGTGGCGCTCCGGCATGGGCACCACGCGCGACCACATGTCGCGGACACACGGCCGTTGACGCGGCGCGACTGGGACACGCTGGCGTTCACGCTCAGCGTATGCGGCCACCTGCTGCCCGATTGCCAAGAGGGCTACCGTCGAGCGGCTGGCGGGGCGCTTCGAGCCGGCCGGAAGGCGGCAGCAGACGGAGGCCTGAGGGCCTTCAGAGGTGTGGTTGCTGGCAGTTGGGTTGCAATCGGGTTGCAGTGCCGCCCCGGCGAGTAGCTGAGGAGCCCTCGAAATTGAGCTCTTCAATCTCAGGTTTGAGGAGGCGACGACCGGATTCGAACCGGTGATCGCGGTTTTGCAGACCGCTGCCTTGCCACTTGGCTACGTCGCCTGGGACTGGCGGATTTTAGAACATTGGGTCAGGTGCGTTCCCACGAGCGTGGGCGGGCCTCGGCTGAGGTGGCGCGGCAGCATCGCGGGGGCGAACGTCAGGGTGCGCGTGCGCGCAACCTGATACACGCGATTCTCGGAAGTATTTCACAACCTGTGGGTGATGGCGCGGGCGATGCCTGGCGTGTATAGTTCGCCTCCGTGTCAGACCGCGCGACTCGCTACGGCATGATCCTGCTCGATGATGGCCCGACAATTCTTCGATCGCGCGGTGAGCCGATCGTGTTCCGATCGCCCGAAGAGACGGTCGAGTACGCCCGCATCCACGGCATCAACCGCTGGATGGTGTACGGCGACCGCGAGGGCTGGTGGCCGATCTACACACAGGACGGGCCAATCAATCCGCCACCACCGCCGAAAGAGCGGGTCGACATCTCGCTGCACTAGGCTTGGTGGCACGAGCCATCGCTGCGCTCGGCCTTTCAGGTGTGACAGGCCGGTAGAACTGGCAGTGGCACGCGCAGCGAGTGTGCGCGAGGGCGCACGGCAACGGCGGGGCGATTAGCGCACGAGCTCGACCGGGTAGTCGGCTGCGCGGAGCGCTTGGAGCAGGGCTTGGCCATGGTCACGGTCGCGCACTTCCAGCGTGAGCTCCAGGTCGACGACGTTGATCGAGGGGCTCGACCCGAGACGGTGATGGACCACCTCGAAAATATTGGCGCCCTGCTCGGCGATCAGCGCTGACAGGCGAGCCAGATTGCCCGGGCGATCGGTCAGCTTGGTGCGCAGACGCAGGTGGCGACCTGCCGCGCCGAGGCCGAACTGCAGAATGCGATCGATCATCGACGGGTCGACGTTGCCGCCGCTGATCACCGCACACGTGCGGAGGCCCGCGGCGGAGACCGCGCCCGACAGGAGCGCACTCAGGGCCACGGCGCCCGCGGGCTCGGCGACCGTCTTGGCCCGCTCCATCAGGAGGACGAGCGTTTCGGCGATGGCCTCGTCGGCGACGGTGACCACGTCGTCGACACAACTGCGAATGATCGGCAAGGTGAGCGAGCCAGGAGTGCGCGTGAGTAGGCCATCGGCGATCGTCGCGGCGTCGTCCAACGGGCCCTCATAGCGGTCATGGAAGGCGAGGAACGTGGCGCTGGCGCCCTCGGCTTGCACGCCCACGATGCGGATAGAAGGCGACACGGCGCGAGCGGCAACCGCCATGCCCGCGATCAAGCCGCCACCGCCGATGGGTACGACGAGGGTGTCCAAGTCGGGGGCCGCGGCCAGGATCTCGAGTGCGACCGTACCCTGGCCGGCCATCACAGCCGGGTCGTCGAACGGATGGATGTAGGTCAGGCCCTCTGCAGACGAGAGGCGGAGCGCCTCGGCGTGGGCTTCGTCGAACACGTCGCCGTGCAGCACCACCCGGGCGCCGTAGCCACGAGTCGCGCTCACTTTGGCCAGCGGCGCGTGGAGTGGCATCACGATCGTCGCCCTAACGCCGGTCAACTGCGCGGCGACTGCCACCCCCTGGCCATGGTTGCCCGCGGACGCGGCAATGACGCCGCGCGCTCGGGCATCTTCCGACAGGGTTAGCAGCCGATTCAGCGCGCCGCGGATCTTGTACGAGCCCGTGCGCTGCAGGTTCTCGTACTTGAGCCACACCTCACCGCCGCACAGCTCGGAGAACGTGCGCGACGGCCAGCACGGCGTGTGATGCACGAGCCCCGCCAACCGCTCGGCGGCAGCCTGGATGTCGGAGAGCTGGAGGTCAGGCGTGGCCGCCAGGAGCCTCGGTCTGGCGGAGCCCGTAGTGGCTATCGTTCTGCACCAGCCGCTCGACCATCTCCTGCGGCAGCAGCAGCCACTGGCAGCCACCGCCGGGGCACCACTCGGCGAGCTGCTCGCGCACCTGCTCGAGGGTCATCGGCTGATTGCCGTTCGCCAGGAAAATGCGAAAGATCGCTTCGAGGGTGGGCATGTCGCGGTGCACGTAGTTCTTGGCGCGGCCGCAGTGCTCGCGGATGCACTTCAGCGGATCGCTGCCGTAGGTGGTGTGGCGTACTTCGAAGCGCATGCGCCCGGTCGTCTTGTCGAACACCGGCGCGCGTTCTTCGACCTCCTGGCCGATCTTGGCGCGGCAGGTATCGCACATGCGGGCGCGTACGACGTCGTCGAACGACAGCGCATTCTCGTCGAACCACGACGGGTCGACGTGGTAATAGCGAGCTTCCTCGGCAGCTTCCGGTCCGCCGCCACCTTCCGACAGGCTGCGCGAAGTCTCAATCACGGGTATGTCCTTTTCTGTTGTGTCTCAAGAAGCGGTGGCCTGGGCTAGCACCTCATCCGAGATGTGGACGTTGGTGTACACGCGGGTGACATCGTCGAGGTCTTCCAGTTTTTCGACGAGTCGCATCACGGCCGTGGTCTGGTCCACGGGCAGCTCGAGCTGCGTCTTGGGCACCATCGCCACCTCGGCGCTGCTGATCTCGGCGCCGACGCCCTCGAGGGCTTTGCGGACCTCGTCGAGCTTTGGTGGATCGGTGAGCACCTCGACGAACGTGCCATCCACACTGAAATCGTCGGCGCCCGCGTCGGCGGCCTTCAGCGCCAGCTCTTCGGGATTGTCCTTGCCTTTGGGTTGGCAGAGGATGATGCCGCGCGATTCGAAATTCCACGCCACCGAGCCCGACTCACCCAGCGAGCCGCCACCTCGGGTGAGGGTCGCTCGGACCTCGGCAACGGTGCGGTTGCGATTGTCGGTCGTGGCTTCGATCAGCAGCGCCGCGCCGCCCGCGCCATAGCCCTCATAGACCACCTCTTCGAGCTGGACGCCCTCGCCAGCGCCCATCCCACGCTGAATGGCTCGCTGGATGGTGTCCATGGGCATGTTGGCTTCACGGGCATGGTCCACGGCCATGCGCAGCCGTGCGTTCGCGTCAGGGCTGGGGCCACCCTCACGCGCGGCGACCGAGAGCTCTCGACCGAGCTTGGTGAACAGCTGGCCGCGCTTCTGGTCGTTGGCGCCCTTGGCACGTTTGATCTGGGCCCACTTGCTGTGACCGGACACTGTGCAACTGGCCTCCTTGCTGCAACGCGGCGCATGCTGCTGCCGGCAGGCAGCGGTGATTGTGAGTGAGTCTAACACTGGGGCACGCGGTATCGCTTTTGGCTCGCGCTCTCTGCGACTTTGGGAAAATTACGTTCGGGAGGGATCCGCGCTCGCTTCGGTCCGCGCTCACGATCTGGAAAATCTGCGTGACAGCCGTTCCGCGCTCGCTCCAGTCCGCTCGGGCGCCGCTGGTCGCGTCGCCCGGACGCCCTTCGGGCTGCTCCCTTGTATTAGTGAGGTGCGCTCGGGCACCGTAGTCGAGCGCGGGCAGCGGGCGAGGCAGACCGACGCTCCCGTGGTCCACCAAGACCGAAGCGAAGCGAGGTCGCCTCTGATGGCAGCACAAGAGACGCCCAGCAGGGTGGTGGGTATCGACGTCAGCAAGGCCACACTCGACGTCGCGGTCGTACCCAGTGGTGAGCAGTGGCAGGTCAGCAACGACGCACGCGGCATTGGCCAGCTGGTGGAGCAGTTGCAGCAGCTCGGTCCAGAACGGATTGTGCTCGAGGCGACCGCCGCGTACGAGGTGCCGGTGGTGGCCGCCTTGGGCAGCGTCGGACTACCGGTGGTGGTGGTCAATCCGCGCCAGGTGCGGCAGTTCGCGCGCTCCATCGGGCAGCTGGCGAAGACCGACGTGCTGGACGCCCACGTTCTGGCGCGCTTCGGTGCGGCGGTGCAGCCGCAGGTGCGACCACTGCCGGATGCCGCCACGCGGGAACTGGCGGCGCTGCTGGCGCGCCGACGGCAGCTGGTGGAGATGCACACCGCGGAGACCAATCGGCTGGCCAAGGCGCACGAGCGCGTTCGGCCCAGCATCCGCGAGTTGCTGCGGTTCCTGGACAAACGCATCGCCGAGCTCGATCGCGAACTGCACGATCAGCTGCGCGCCAGCCCATTGTGGCGCGAGAAAGAGAATCTGCTGCGCAGCATCCCGGGTGTTGGTCGGGTGCTGAGTGCCACACTCCTGGCCGAACTGCCCGAGCTCGGCACGCTGGGCCACAAACAAGTTGCGGCGCTGGTCGGGGTGGCACCGCTGAACCGTGACAGTGGCCAGTGGCGAGGCAAGCGCACCATCTGGGGTGGGCGTGCCGTGGTACGTGCGGTGCTGTACATGGCCACCACCGTTGGCGTGCGTCACAACCCCAGCCTGCGCGCGCTGTTCGAGCGCCTGATGGCAGCCGGCAAGCACC
>WNGF01008132.1_pt1 | contig 12431 bp, 10 predicted proteins | sample 5400641 | NCBI WGS metagenome assembly WNGF01 (sample SAMN13153371, study PRJNA577476) | soil metagenome | isolation source: 80 cm soil or saprolite under grassland replicate 2 | place: USA:California | collected 2016-06-15
CGCCAATCAACGCTAAGATTGAAACGGCGGTTGAAATCTTCCTGCTCTTTCAGGATCCGATCGTTCAGCGGCGCGATCGATTCGCCTTCGCCGGTGATCTCGGTCGTGACACCCATCATGACTTTGCTCATCGCGCGCGGATCGATTAGTACAAACTGCTCTGACTGACCGAGCATGTCGATGAATCCGGGCGCGACTATCTGGCCGCGAGCATCAATTTCGCGTTTTCCTTTTGCGCTCTGCAGATTTCCAATCCGCGCAATGCGGTCGCCCTGGATCGCGACCTCCGCATCAGATGCCGGCCCGCCGCTGCCGTCGATGACTCGAGCATTGCGAATGATGATGTCGTAGCTTGCTGCGACGGCGTCTGTTGAACTGGTCATGACGGCGAAGTGAAGAACGACCAGGGTGACGCACAACAAAGTGAAAACTAATCTCATCGTATTGACCTCAACAGGATATCGGAAAAGAAGCGGCGTGATTATAATCGCAAAGTGCTGAAAATCTACGGCCATGAATGAAGGCAGGTACGTTTTGGAACTGAAGAAAAAAGAATCGGTAAATCTCGGCGATGTCGCACGCGTCACCGGCGGCGAGTTATCTGGTAACGGGAATGCGTTTGTAAATGACGTGACCCATGATTCGCGGCAAGCCGGAGAAGGCAGTCTTTTTGTCGCTGTGCGCGGGGAGTTGTTCGATGCGCATAGGTTTATTCCGCAAGTTATCGAGCAGGGCGCCCTCGGGGTCATTTCCGAACTCGAACCAACGACAGAATTGCAGTCAGGAAGGGGGCTTGCCCCCGCCTGGATCCAGGTCAAGGATGTCAGGCGCGCCATGGCCCTCGCCGCCGCTGAGGTTCATCATCACCCCTCGCGCGAACTGCAGCTTGTCGGTATCACCGGCACAAACGGAAAGACCACGACTGCATATCTGATCGCCTCAATTCCCGAAGCCGCCGGCGAGCTGGTAGCCATGACCGGCACCGTTGAATACCGCCTGGGCGCGCAAAGAAAAAAGGCGGACCGCACGACGCCGGAAGCCACCGACATGCAGCGCCTGCTGCGACAAGCCGTCGAAATCAGTTGCCGGACGGCGGTCATGGAATGTTCTTCCCAGGCGATGGATTTTCATCGATGTGATGAACTCGACTACGCCGTCGCGGTGTTTACCAATCTCACCCGCGACCATCTCGACTATCACAAGACGATGGAGAACTACTGGTACGCGAAGCAGCGGCTGTTCGATGGCCGGCTCGACTCGCGGCCAAAAACTTCCGTCATCAATGTCGATGACCCGTACGGTGTCGAACTGGCAGACAAACTCGAGAATGAAGGTCTGCGGGTAATTCGTTACGCCGTGAAATCGGAGGCTGACGTTACTGCCCGAGAGCCGGAGTTTTCTCTGGACGGAATGCGCTTTGGATTAGTGACGCCTCAGGGTGAACGCGAATTTCGTTCGCCGCTGGTTGGTCCGCCACACATCTACAACACGCTGGCAGCCGTGGCGAGCGGTCTGGCGCTGGGTTACAGCTTAGACGTGATCACAAAGGCATTGGAGAAATGCACCGGCGCGCCGGGACGATTCGAACGCGTGCCGCACAACGCCGATTTCGCCGTGGTAGTTGATTATGCGCATAGCGACGATGCTTTATTGAACGTTTTGCGAACCGCACGCGAGGTCACGAAGGGAAAAATCATCACCGTGTTCGGTTGCGGTGGGGACCGCGACCGCTCCAAGCGCGCGCCGATGGGCGCGGCGGCAGGTTCTTTGAGTGATATCGTGATTCTTACTTCTGATAATCCGCGTACCGAAGACCCGAATCAGATTTTTGCCGACGCCGAAATCGGAATTCAAGAGACGGGAAAGCCTTACGAGAAGATCGCAGACCGTCGCGAAGCAATCCATCGCGCCATTTCACAGGCGCGCCCGGATGATTTGGTTTTGATTGCCGGCAAAGGCCACGAGGATTATCAGATCATCGGCCGTGAAGTTTTTCACTTTGACGACAAAGAAGTGGCGCGCGAAGCGCTTACCTCACGAGCGTAAGCGCTTAACCTCCAGCGGATTTCCTTCTCGACAAGATTAGATAGACAGGCAAACCAAGTAATATGAAAAACAAGCTTCCCAAAGGCGGCACTTTTAACGCCGTCCATGCTGCGGATGCAAAATGCCCCTCGGAAAAGAGTTGAATACTTGCCAACATCTGGGGCCGGGCGTCCCAGATGATTCTGCCCAATAACCAGGCAGTTACGGCTAGATAAATGATGGGCACATAGGGATACCCCCAGGTCCGGTACGGTCGGTGGGCGTCTGGCATGCGACGACGAAAGATAAAAACCGATCCGGCGACGAATGCGTAAAAGAGCGTCAATGCGAAAATCGCTACATCGGTGAGGGTGTCATACGAGCCGGAAAGCGCCAGCACTCCGGACCAAATTCCCAGGACCACAAGCGATCGAATCGGGACATGCGTGTGCGGCGAGACTTTGGCCAGTCCCTGGAAAAACAAGCGGTCGCGGGCCATCGCATAAGGCACTCGCGAAGTAGCGAGAATCGATGCGTGCAAAGCGCCGAACGAAGAAGTCATCATTGCGGCAGCCATCAACGTCAATGCGATCGCGCCAAGCAGACGTCTTACGACTTCTGCGGCAACTGATAATGACGCGGGCACGCTCGCGATCTCGGTCGGCGTCAGCACGTGGTAGTAACTGAGATTCACCAGCAGATAGAGTCCCATGACGATGAACATGCTGATGATTAGACCCAACGGCAGATTACGTTCAGGTTGCTTTACCTCGCCGGCCAGAAACGTAATGTTGTTCCATCCATCGTAAGCCCAGAGAGCTCCTAACATCGCGGCCGCAAATCCGGCCGAGCCACCAGCGGTGATCGCGACGCCTTCACACAAACCACCTGCGTTAACCTGCGATAGATGTGACCAATCCCCATTGGTATAAAAAAAAGCACCGAGGCCTACGCCGATTAAAAGCAAAACTTTGATTGAGGTAAGCACCGTGGCGACTCCGCCACTGAATTTAACCGCCGCGCAATTGATGATGACGGTAATCGTGATCGCGGCAAGCGCGACCAGTTGCAGGCGACCAAATGGGATGTCGAGGCCGTATGGGAGATGAAGGGTAAAAAAATTATGCTTCAGTGCGCCATGTAAAAACTCATTCAGAAAAATCGCGAAGCCCACCGCCAGGGCCGCTGCGGATGCGCTGCGCGCGATAGCAAACTGCGTCCAGCCATAGATGAATCCCCAGGGCCGCCCGTAAGCGTCGCGCATAATGCCGTATTCGCCGGCCGCGCGGGGCATCATGGCGAGCAATTCTGCGTAGGTCAGCGCGCCCGCCAGTGACAGCAGTCCGGCCACCAGCCAAACACTGAGCGCCATGCCGGGTGAGCCGACATTACAGGTCATTACGCGGGCTTTTAGAAAAACGCCCGTGCCGATTACGTTTGCAACGTTGACGGAGATGGCGGCAGTCAGGCCGAGGCCCCGAATTAATTGGCCGTTGGAAAGTTTCGAGTTTTGAGTTTCGAGCTTCGAGTTCAATATCTTGTTCGCTTGCCCAGAAGATTAGTGAATAGATTCTTCCGCTAATTCTTGAAAAACTCGGACAGCGTCCTACGTTTGAAGTGACTGCGCCCAGGCTTTTAATTGTCTTGAACAGCTTTCAGCCATCACCTTCAACGTCTTCGTATCCGAGCGCAGGTCGCGAAGCGACGGGAGACGTTCCAACAAGCACAGCATTGAGCGGACTTCGCCTGCCGAACCTCGAGCAATGTAAAGAAAGGCAAGCAGTTCTTTGTTTGTGCCACGCTCAAAGCCCTCGGCAATATTGTTGGAGACAGAGAGCGCGGCTCTTTCTATCTGATTTCTGAGGCTGCGGACTCTTCTGAGTTGAGATCGATCGGTGAAGGCATAGATGTTGACGGCTAAATCGATCGCACTGTTCCAAACGGGTAGGTCTTCGAATCGATCGTAACGCATGGTGTTAATTCTCCTTGGGAGTAATGAGAAAGCCGACATGCAAGATAATTGAAGTTATGAGTACGTCAAGATTCAATTCCAGATTCCAGATTCCAGATTCCAGATTCCAGATTTCAGATTTCAGATTTCACATTCAAGATTTTAATTCAAGGCCTTCGGCTCAAGACTTTAGAGTTGCAAATAAAATGCCTCGTATTAGTAACCTTCCCAGTTCAAGGCTTTAGTCCAGATTTGCGTTGAACTTTTTAGGTTCAGGACTCTAGTTCAGGATTTTCGCTCAAGCCGTTGATTCAAGGCTCCAATCGTTGATTCAAGACTCCAATCAATGATTATTCGCCTATGCAATGACTCTACATCTAATGCATCGGTTTCTCCATTGCCGATTTTCAAATTTGGAATCTGGAATTTGGAATCAGGAGGCTGGAATCACCTCATGACTTCGAAACGCCAGAAAATCATTAATCACCAAACATCATTAGTCAGCAAGTCCTCATACGTGTCTCGCTTCCGAATCATTTCAGCCTTCCCGCCCTCGCGAACAATCACCGCCGCCGGCAGTGGGCGGCCGTTGTAAGGAAACATTTGCGCGAGCGAATACGCGCCTGAGTTCAACAGCGCCAGCACCTCGCCCGGCTTCACTTCCGACGGCAACAGACGATAGTCCGGCAAACGCCCTTGTCGCTCAATATCAAAATAGACATCGCCTGAATCGCACAAAGGCCCGGCAACTTTGTACCTGGCTTCCAACGACTCGCAGGCGCGCGACGCGGAAATCAAATGGTAATACCACTTGTAATTGTTCATCGACAGCAGAATGTTGTACCCGGCATCCGTCAACAGCCATACATCATCAGTTTCCGGGCGCCGTTTGATATTTCGCACTCTGGTGAGCACCACACCCGCGTCGGCGATGACGCTGCGGCCGGGCTCGAGCAGGATTGTTACCTTCTCGAGCAAGTGTTCCGCTTCGGCATCATGCGCCGATTCGCGCGCCACTCGCAGAGCTTCGGTCAAAACTGTCGCCGGCTCGAGGTCAGCTCCCAGCATGTCGCGTTCATGCTGGGGAAGCTGATCTGCCTGCGAACGATCGCGCAGATAATTCACTGGAATGCCGCCGCCGAGATTAATGTGCTCCAGGGTGAGCCCGGTCTCGCGATGGATCGTCACCAGATGGTTCCACATGCTCTTGAATGCTTCCGCAAATGGTTCGACGTCCGGAGTTTGCGAGCCGACGTGGATGTGAATGCCGCAGACATGAATCAAATCCGAATGCTGCAAACCGCGCCGGAACGCATCGAGCACCTCAGAAGACGAAATGCCAAACTTGGAAGTCAGCAGAGCAGTCTGAAGTCCAAGATGCGAGCGCGTGCCAATCTCAGGAACCAGGCGCAAAGCAATTCGCGCTGGTGGCAATCCGGAATTGAGAGCCGCCCGCGCGCGCCGCACTGCGTCTTCGACCAGGCCGATTTCATAAATCGAATCGACGTTGATTGAATAAATGCCGGCGCGGACGGCTTCGTCGATTTCTTCGTCAGTTTTGCTGGTGCCGTTAAAGATAATTTGCTCAGGACGAAAGCCGGCCCGCAGAGCTTTGTAAAGTTCGCCGCCGCTGTTGACTTCGATATCGATGCCGCCATCGCGCACGACTTTCAGCACCGACATATTCGAGTTTGCTTTAGACGCGTAGCAGAACTTGATCGGACGATCAACCTGCCTGGCTGCTGATTGCAAACGGGCAATGTTGGCGCGAATCCGTGGTTCGGAAAAAACGAACAGCGGTGTTCCGTATTTGTGAGAAAGCGCCGTCGCGTCTGCACCGCTGATGAAAAGATGATTATTTTCGCGCGCTTCCAGGAATCCGGGAATCGTCCACTCAGGCGCGGCAGTTATTACTTGTGACATCTGAAGAGAAAACCTCGTCGTTTGTCTGCGGAGTCAGTACCACCCGCGTCAGCGGGTGGTTAACGACTCAACTTAAGATGGATAATGATGCCACCTGCTTACGCAGGCGGTACTGACTTAATTGCGATCACAGCTGCGCAATCATCTCCGCCGGATTCCAATACGCCCGCACGGTCTGAATCTTGCCGTCCTCGTTGACTTCGAAAACATCGACACCTTCGAATCTCACCTCGCGGCCGTTAGTACTGGTGCCTCGGCCGGTCCATTTCACCGCGGCGCCATTGCCGGCGACGAAAACGCTGTCTTCAGTAAGCGCGACGCTCTTGAAGTTCTGGCAAATCGAGGCAAGGAAATCGCGTATCCCGCCGCGGCCCTTAATTCCCGGAGAGCCTACCGGATCATAGGTTGTGCCGTCTTCGGCAAAAGTGTTGGCAAACGCGTCCGCGTCCATGGCGCGAATGGCCAGGAAATAAGCGCGCACCGCCCGCGAGATTCTGTCAGATGAAACTGGTTCAGCCATTAGGTTCCTCCGGATTTCGAGGTCGACTGTCGCCCTTGTTACGCGGGCGCCGCTGCCTGACTCTAAATATACCCACGAGATCGTTTACCGCGACAATCCGCTCGGGGTCGTATACTTTGCTCGCTCTTTTTCCACCAGCACCCGTCGCAGAATTTTGCCGGCGAGCGACCTTGGAATTTGCTCGATGAATTCGAGAAAGCGAATCTTCTTGTGCGGTGCCGTACGCGTGGCCACAAACGATATCAATTCTTCGGCACTCGCTTTGTCCTTAAGCACGACAAATGCTTTTGGCACTTCGCCCGCTTCGTCATCAGGGCAAGGTATCACGGCTGCGTCGGCCACGGCCGGATGCGTCAGCAGAACGGCCTCGAGTTCAGCCGGAGCAACCTGAAAGCCTTTGTACTTAATGAGCTCCTTAACGCGGTCGACGATAAAAAAGTCTCCGTCATCGTCGGCGTAGCCGATGTCGCCGGTGTGCAGCCAGTTATCACTATCGATCGTGCGCGCGGTCGCCTCTGGATTGTTGAGATAACCTTTCATGATTTGTGGACCGCGCACGCAAACTTCGCCTCTCTGGTTGGCAATCAGCTCTTCCCCGGTACCGGGATCGACTAGTTTGCATTCTGTGTTTGGGGCCGGCGGTCCTACTGAGCCGGGTTTCATTTTCACCGGGTCAGCAGGACTGCTGTGCGTCACGGGGCTGGTCTCAGTCATGCCATAGCCCTGGCGAATCCCACAGCCGATTCGCACCATGCACTGGTCTGACAATTCGGCGCTCAGCGGCGCCGCCCCTGAAAAGATCATTCTGAGACTCGATAAATCGTAATTGTCGACGATCGGGTCCTTCGCCAGTTTCAAAACGAGTGGCGGCACGATGTGCGATAACGTCACCCGATACTTTTCGATGAACTGCAGAAATTGTTCCAGATCAAAGCGCGGCATCGTCACAATCGTCGCGCCCATATGAAGGCCCATGTTTAAGACAACAACCAATCCGTAAATATGAAAGAGCGGCAATACGCACAGGAGGGTGTCATTGCGGTGAAAATATTCAAGGCCATCCATTTGCCGCATGTTCGCGACCAGGTTGTAGTGCGTCAGCATCACGCCCTTTGGCAAGCCTGTCGTGCCGCTTGAATAGGGAAGCGCGACCAGATCTGCTTTGGGATTGATCCGAACCTGCGGAATCGGCCCATCGCTGTTGAGGAGCGATGCGAACGGCGTTGCCTGGTCGGCCTCGCCAAAAACAAAAAGCTCTTCAATATTTGCCCGGGTTGCGGCGGCGCGGGCTTTGTCGATGAAATAAGGAGCTGTCACAAGAAATCTTGCCTTTGCATCCTTCAGTTGGAAGGCGGCCTCTTCGGCCGTGTATAACGGGTTTAGCGTAGTGTTAATGCCGCCAAGCATTGCGACGGCGTGAAAAATGATTCCGTATTCAGGACAGTTGGTGCTGAAGATTCCGAAAACATCGCCCTGCTTGAATCCTCGTTGAGCCAGGCTGGCGGCCACGCGGCGCACGGCCTGCTCGAATTCGGCGTAAGTGAATGTTTGGCCCGTCGGGCCATCAATTAAGGCGGGCTTGTCCTTGAATTCAGCCGTCGAACCGAAGATAAAATCCGTGAGTGAAACTTCAGGGATGCTGACGTCAGGGTATGGGCCGCGAAAGATCATGAGCAATTTTGAGCGGCACTATACACGATTCCGCTGATCAGGCGGCAGCAAAGTTGTATATTGTCGCGTATAACATTCGATCTTCAGGCCGAGATTGCTGGTACGAGCCTATAGGCGGGACTTCAAGCTTCACATGGGAACAAAGCCGCGCACTATCGTTTGTTTCGCCACGTTTTTCAAAGGCGGCGATTTCATGCGTGAATGCAAGGCGCAGGGCTGTCACGTCATCCTGGTCACCAAAGAAAAAATGCTGCATGAGGATTGGCCGCGAGACGTGCTGGATGAAGTGTTTGCGTTACCGAATGATGCGCCCGTCGAGTTGTTTCTAGACCTGGTCAGCCATATCGCGAAAACGAATAAACCGGATCGGATTGTGGCGCTCGAAGAGTTTGACGTAGTTATCGCGGCCCTCGCGCGCGAGCACCTTTGCCTGCCCGGGATAAACAGTTCTACCGCGAAGGCGTTCCGCGACAAATTCGCCATGGCCGTGAGAGCGCGCGACGCAGGGCTGACCGTTCCTGAATTTGTTCCGGCGATTAACAACGACGAGATCAACGAATATCTGGATCGCGTTTCGCCGCCGTGGGTGCTCAAGCCGCGTTCGGACGTTTCGGCCATCGGTATCCGCAAGGTGGAAAGCGCTGACGAATCATGGGCGGCAATCGACGAGCTAAATCAGCGCGAAGCTCTGCGCGAGCGCGCGTCATATTACGTTTTAGCTCAATTCATTCCCGGCGAAGTCTTTCACGTCGATTCACTGGTAAGCGGTGGCCGGGTGATCTTCGCCGGCGTTAATAAGTATGGCCGCCCGCCTTTGCAAGTCGCGCACGGCGGGGGCGCGTACATCTCGCGAACAATCGAGCACGATTCGGCGGAAAAGAAAAAGCTGCTCGAGATAAACCGGCGCCTGATTAAGGCGATGGGCATGCAAACCGGCGCGACGCACGCCGAATTTATCAGGAGCGAGACAGACGGAGACTTCTATTTCCTGGAAGTTGCCAGCCGCGTCGGGGGCGCCTACATCGCGGACGTTTTGGAAGCGGCGTCAGGAATCAATTTGTGGCGTGAATGGGCGAAACTCGAAGTGTCTAATTCAGCAAGGCGCGCCAGGCCGAAGCCCAGAAAGGAACATGCCGGAATAATTCTCTCTCTGGCGCGGCAGGAGTTTCCCGACACCTCTGCCTACGTCGATCCGGAAATCGTTTATCATGCAAAGAAGAAACACCACGCGGGATTGATCGTCAGGTCGGCGAGTTACGAGCGGGTAACTGAATTGCTCGACGATTACGGTCGCCGTTTCGCGGAAGACTTCATTGCGGTGCTGCCGCCGCTGGAAAGACCTGAGTGAAATAGTCGATGGCTGTCCCTTCCAACTGGTACGAAAACTTTTTCAGCGGTCTCGCGCTCGACTTATGGCGCAAGGCAATCTCACCCGAGCAGACCAAAGCTGAAGCTGATTTCATTACAGATAGTCTTGGATGCCCGGCAGGCGCTCATCTACTCGACGTGCCCTGCGGAAATGGAAGGTTGTCGTTTGAATTGGCCCGGCGTGCGTATCGGGTGACGGGTGTGGATATTTCCGACGAATTTATTGCCGAAGCGCGTTCATTGATCGCCGCAGGCTTGCCTGATCCATCCGCTGACGCGGATGGTACTAACCAGGTGCGTTCATTGATGGCCGCAGGCTCACCAGATTTATCAGTTGAGGCGAACGAGTCTCATCCCACGCGACGAGTTGAATTCATCCTCGGCGACATGCGCTTCATCGAAGGTGAAGCGATCTATGACGGTGCTTACTGTTTCGGAAACAGTTTCGGTTTTCTCGAGTATTCAGACATGGAGAAGTTTCTCAACGGCGTCGCCCGAGCCTTGAAACCAGGCGCGCGATTCGTAATTGAATCCGGCATGGCGGCTGAATCGATTGTGCCAAAGTTTGAACCGGAAGCTTCACATCAGATCGAAGACATTCAAGTGACGATCAGGGAGCAATATCTGGCCGAAGAAAGTTGCATCGATAGCGAATACATTTTCGAGTGCGATGGAAAGGTCGAAAGCAGGAAGGCAAAACACTGGATCTATACCGTGTCGGAGATCCGCCGGATGCTTGAGCGGGCAGGCTTCGTCATTAATGACGTTCTCGGGTCCTTGGATCGGAAGCCTTACGAGCTCGGCTCGACTGAACTGTTCGTGGTCGCGCAACGTGCGTAATATGCGGAAACCCGAGGGTGAGACCGCGTTATGGGCACCCTCCCTGACGGTCGAGTCCCTGCCTGCTACTCGCTTATGCTCTGGCTTCGGACACCCGTTTCAGCGGCCAGATGTCTACCGCGATAGATTCCGCATATTGCAGTAACGGATCACCGGGTGGCGTGGGAATTCCCAACGATTCGATCATCGTCGATTGACAGGAGATGAGCGTCGCGGCTCGCAGGGGCCACGGCTCATGAAAGATTCGACTTCGATAAAGCTTGCCGCGGTGATACGAGTAAAGACAATAACGCTCCGTGAGAAAGAATTCCGGAGAGCCTGCTGCTGATTGTGGCAGTGGCGCCTCGATAATCCAGTCCACCTTTAGCTCAGCACGCGGGAAGCTCCTGAATTGGTCTGGATTCAACCCGCCGGCGAACTCGTCGAGCGCGGCCGCGAAGAACTCACCATAGGTAAGGGGATCGGATCGGCGCGACGAATATTTGATCGTCTTACCATCCTGGCGCAGGTGCATCTGAGCTTTGAAGTAAGGCAAATGATAAAAGGCGCGCGCGCCCCAGACTGCCGGACGACTCGCGGCGTCCAGCGAGAAAAACCAGACGCCCGGCACGCCCTGATAATGAACGTAAGTGCGCGCGTTAAGCTCGTGGAAGGCGCTCGTTCCGGGAATTGGTGGCAGGAACGAGGCGCGAATGCCCCACATCGTAAACGGGACAATTCCTATCCAGGCTGTTCCTTCAAAAGTATCGAGGGAAAGTTGTCGCGGGATCAGTGGCCGCAGGAGATCAGGCTCAATCGGCCAATGCATGAAGAGCAACTTGCCCCAGTTCTGATGCAAGAGGGGAGTGCCGTTCGGCTGCGATCGAATCGAAAGGCGATCGATTTCCAAGATTCAGTTTTCCAAAGTCAGCGATAAATCCAACAGTCTCAGAACCGCTCAATCATTGAGGTGATGGCGAGGTTGGCTCCAATATATGGTCGAGTTCCCTGGCAGTCTTGTTTGGACTTTCACAGAACTGCTGCACCGGCGTAAACAGTTGCTGACAGTTTCGGTCCGAAGAAAGATTAATGCGTTGGCATTGCTCGACGCGCCAACGAGCGCTCTTTATGAAATCGGTTTGTTTTGGCACTTCGTCGCAAAACCCTGGCGTCTTACGGCTGACATCCAGACAGGCGCGCATGAAAAGCGTCGACGAGAGCACGCTGGTCAAGCCCGGTTCCTTCTTGTAGCGCGAAACAGATTCGTCGACACAACCCTGGTTGTCGGTAGAGCGACCAAAGTCTTTGCCTTCAGTCATCACGGCCTTGCCCTTAGCGAGCCAGGCGTCCTTGTGGCTCGATACATAATAAATTCCCGCGGCAATTGCCCCGATCGCTAACACCACGACGACTGCCAAAACGATGAGTAGGACTTTCAGCCAACCTGGCATGGTGAACCTCCAATCAGATTAGGGCGCGAATTGTTTTCTTACTTCAAATGCCTGTCAAGCCATTCAAGCACGTTGTTATGCCAGAAAGCGGAATTACCGGGCTTCAAAACCCAGTGACCCTCGTCAGGAAAATCAATCAGCTTTGATTCAACACCCATGCGCTGCACGGCCGTGAACATTTGCAGGCCTTCGCCTTCGGGTACGCGATAGTCCAGGCCATTGGTGATGATCAGAATCGGCGTGTGAAAGTTGCGCACGAAATTATGCGGCGACCAGCGTTCGTACATCGCGGGATTTGTCCAGGGCGTGCCCTTAAACTCCCATTCCGGAAACCAGAGTTCTTCCGTAGCGCCGTACATCGCCGTAAGGTTATAGACGCCGTCGTGCGAGACGAGCACCTTATATTGAAAACGCGGATCATTATTGTGACCTTCAATCCAGTCGATCATGTATCCGCCATAGCTCGCTCCCGCTGCGCCGATGCGGTTCTTGTCGATGTATGGCAACGCGGCGACTTGCGCGACCCCGTTGCTCAGATCAGTAAAAACTTTTCCACCCCAATCACCCGAGATCTCTGCGACAAATTGCTGGCCATAGCCGGTCGAACCGCGCGGGTTCGGCATGAAGGCAACGTATCCATCGCCGGCGTAGATTTGCGGGTTCCAGCGATAACCCCAGTTGTCATTCCACGCGCCCTGGGGAC
>WNGF01008133.1_pt1 | contig 12431 bp, 10 predicted proteins | sample 5400641 | NCBI WGS metagenome assembly WNGF01 (sample SAMN13153371, study PRJNA577476) | soil metagenome | isolation source: 80 cm soil or saprolite under grassland replicate 2 | place: USA:California | collected 2016-06-15
CCTCTCCCTCCGCCGCGCCGCATAGTCGCGCGCGACGGTCGCCGCGAGACCGGGGGTGGTCTGGCCGAGGCGCTCGAGGGCGAATTCCACGATGTGCTGCCAGGCCCCGAGCATGTTCAAGCGCTCCCGGCATTGGCGCTCCGGGTCGTCCCAGAACCACCGCCGGGTGTCGGCGATGGCGGTGACGAGCACGGCCGGATTGACTCCGGCGGGGCTGCAACAGGCGGTGCAGGCCTCGGTCCAGCTCTGATCCACGCCGCCGGAGTAGTCGAGCAATGTATCGTCGAGGTCGAGGAGCAGCGCCTTCACGGTTCTTCTCGAGCGATCACGCCCAGCATCGTCTCGACCGCGCGGAGCATGAGGGGAAAGTCCATGCTGGGCTGCTCCAGTCCCGAGGCGGCGACCATCGATGGGAGCAGGGGAAAATGGACGAAGCCAACTCTCGGTGGCCGGGACTGGTGGCGCACCGCATGGAGCGTCCAGTAGAGCGTCTGATTGCACAGATACGTACCCGCGGTGTTCGAGGCGTAGGCCGGGATGCCGTCCGCGACGAGCGCCTTCAGCATCGCGGCGAGCGGCAACGTCGAGAAGTACGCGGCTGGTCCGCCCGGAACGCACGGCTCCCCGCTCGCTCGAAAACCCGCGTTGTCGGGCTGCTCGTAGTCCATGACGTTCACGGCGACGCGCTCGAGCGCGACGCGTGCCCGCCCGCCAGCGAGACCGAGGTGCACGACCGCTGCCGGCCTCGTGTCCGCGAGAGTTGCCGCGAGCCGCTTCGCCGCGTCGGTGTGGTGAACGGGCAGAACCGCGCCGAGGATGCCGAAGTCGCCGACCCGGCGTCCGTCGACGGCATTGGCCAGCCCCTCGGAGGGGTTGACGGTGTGAGCCCCGAACGGCTCGAACCCGGTGACGAGGATGACGCGATCTTCAGGCATCGCCTGTTCTCTGGCTACCGCTCAGTCTGCCACATCGCCCGTCAGCCGCGCTGCACGAGCGGAGCGAGGCGGGGTAGCGTCACCGCCACCGCCACCGCGATTGCCGTCAGGAAGAGCCACGGCAGGGTGTAGTCGCCGGTAGCTTCGAGCATCACGCCGAAGATCGGTGGACCGATGATGGTCCCGCTCCACGAGCAGGCGGTGGCGGCGCCGGTCAGGAGGCCGGCGTAGCGCGGTCCACCGATCTCGGCGACGAGCGCGAAGTAGAGCCCGACCCACCCGAACGCCCCGGCGCCCGCGACGAGAGCCAGCGGAATCATGAACCACACGGGCAACCGGGTCCCGAGGGCGAGCGTGGCGTAGGCGACGGCACCGATGGCCGCGCTGGCCACCACGCCTGGTCGACGGCGGCCGCCGAAGGAGCGATCCGAGATCACTCCCCACACGACGCGGCTGACCGTCCCGCCCACCTGCGCCAGAGCGAGGAACTGCGCCGCAGTCACCGCGGAGACGGCAAACGTCTCCTTCGTGTAGAGCACGAGGTAAGCCAGGAGCGAGGACTGGGTGATCGAGAGCGCAAGCCCGCAGCCGAACACGACGAGAACCGGCGGGCGCCGGAGGAACGTGCTGAGCTCGGCGAGCCGCGGCTGGTCGCCCACACGGGTGGGCGAACCGGTCGGGTTGGGACGGTAGAAGATCGAGACGAGCGCGGCCGAGATGAGCGAGAGCGTGCCCGCGGCGGCGAGCGCATGTCGCCAGCTCCAGGCCCCCGCGATGGGCGGCAGCGCCAGCGCCGCGGCCAGCCCGCCCAGCGTGAGGCCGGTCTGCTTGACGCCCATCGCCATGCCGCGCTCGCGGGGCGGAAACCACTCCACAACCGCCTTGCCGGTGGCGGGATTGAGAGCGCTGAATCCGAAGCCGCCGAGGACCAGCAGCGTGAGGAGCCAGACGAGGTTCGGGCTCAAGGCCGCGAGCGTGATCATGGCGCCGACGAGGAGCTGACCGAGCCCAAGGGCGAGGCGAACGCCGAGGCGGTCGGTCAGCCAGCCGGCGGGGAGCGCCATCAGCACGCCGCCCAGATAGACCGCGGGCAGGAAGAGGCCGACCTGCACGCGGGAGAGCGCGAGCGATTCGAGCAGGAACGGCGCGAGTGGAGCCACCGCCAGGGCGGTGAGGGCGCCGAGACCGTGGGTGAGTGTCACGAGTACGAGGATCGGCCAGCGGGATCTCACAGGGTCGCGATCGTCTCCCCTTCGGGCTCGCTCGGGACTATTCTCTAGCTGTGATCATCGCCCAGATTACCGACATGCATATCCGGCCCGAAGGCGTCCTCGCCTACCGGCGCGTGGACACGGCTCCCTACCTCGCCCGCGCCGTCGAGCACCTGCGCTGCCTCAAGCCGCGCCCCGACGTCGTGCTGGCCACAGGCGACCTCGTCGATGCCGGGACGGACGAGGAGTACCGGCGCCTTCGCGGGCTGCTGGCGCCGCTCCCCATGCCCGTCTACCTCATCCCGGGTAACCACGACAATCGCGATGCGCTCGCCACCGTGTTCGCCGACCACGCGTACCTCCCGCGGGGTGGCCGATTCATGCAATACGTCGTCGAGGGATATCCGGTGAGGCTCGTGGCGCTCGACACGCTCGTGCCCGGCCAGGTCGGCGGCCTGCTCTGCGAGGAACGTCTGGGCTGGCTCGCGGCGCGCCTTGAGGAGGCGCCCGATCGCCCGACCGTCATCTTCATGCATCATCCGCCGTTCGTGACGGGGATCGCGCACATGGACAGCTACGGCCTCGCCCGCGCCCGCGAGTTCGCCGAGATCGTGCGCCGCCACCCCCAGGTCGAGCGTATCGTGTGCGGCCATCTGCACCGCCCGATCCAGGCGCGCGTGGGCGGGACACTCGCGAGCACCGCGCCGAGCACCGCGCATCAGGTGGCGCTCGACCTCGAGGACGATAACCCCCTGATGTTCACCATGGAGCCGCCGGCGTGCCAGCTCCATGTCTGGCGCCCCGGCACCGGCCTCGTCAGCCACACGAGCTACATTGGCGACTTCGACGGGCCGTACCTCTTCTCCGATGGCAGGAAGGCGATCGGGTAAGGCCTCAGCCCCGCAAGAGCGCCTCGGCGGCTTCCATGAGCGTCTCCGAGAGGGTAGGGTGAGCGTGGATCGTCGCCGCGAGATCCTCGACGGTGAGCGCCGTCTCGACGGCGAGCGCGCCCTCGGCGATGAGCTCGCCGGCGCCCGGGCCCACGATGCCGACGCCGAGGACGCGGCCCGAGTCCGGGTCCGCGATGAGCTTCGTTAGGCCGTCGCTTCGCCCGAGCGTCAAGGCACGGCCGGCAGCCGCCCACTCGCGCTTGGCCACCTTGACCGTGCGACCTCCGCGCTCCGCCTCGGACTCGGTGAGCCCGCACCAGGCGACCTCCGGGTCCGTGAACACGACCGCGGGGACGACGACGTTGTCGAACGCCGCCGGGCGCCCCGCCATGACCTCGGCGGCGACCTTGCCCTGGCGCATCGCCCGGTGGGCGAGCATCGGCTCGCCGGTGACGTCGCCGACCGCGTAGATCGCCGGATCGGTCGTGCGGCAGCGGTCGTCCACGCCGATGAAGCCGCGCGGATCGGCGCTCACCCGGGTATGCTCGAGACCCAGTCCAGCACTGGCCGGCTGCCGGCCGATCGCGACGAGCACGCGGTCGAACGCGGCGGCGCCGTCGCCGTCGAAGCGCGCCTCGATCGCCGAGCCTCGTTCGACGAGTGATGTCACTCTGGCGCCGAGCCGGATCTGGGCGAAGAGCTTCTCGCACCGGCGGGCGAGCGGATGAACGAGCGCGCGGTCGACGCCCGGCAGCAGGCCGTCGGTCATCTCCGCGAGCGTGACCGCGCTGCCCAGCGCGGCGTAGACCTGCCCGAGCTCGAGACCGATGTAGCCGCCGCCGATCACGAGGAGCTGCTCGGGCACGTCGGCCAGCTCGAGCGCCGCGGTCGAGTCGATGACGCGATCGCTCGAGACGGTGAGGCCGGGCAGGCCGGTCGGCGCCGAGCCCGTGGCGATGACGGCATGCTTGAAACGCACCTTTTGCGGCTCGTCGCCCTCGACGCGAAGCTCGCGGGAGCTCTCGAACACCGCGCGGCCGCCGATCACCTCGACGCCTTTCGCCTTCGCGACCGACGCGAGCCCGCGGGCGAGCCGGCCGACGACCCGCTCGGCTTTCCACTTGCGCAAGGGGTCGAGCGACACCCGCGGCTCCCCGAAGTCGACGCCGAGCTCGCGGGCGCGCTCGGCGTCCTCGATGAGCGCGGCGACGTGGAGCAGCGCCTTCGACGGGATGCAGCCCTCCCAGAGACAGGCCCCGCCGAGGCGCTTGCCGGCGTCCACGACGACTGTCTCGAGCCCCAGCTCGGCGCAGCGGAACGCCGCCGAGTAGCCGCCGGGTCCGCCACCCACCACGGCGACGTCGACCTCGATCATGAGGTCGCCCATCACCACGGCCTGATCAGTCCCTCATTCCGCGACGCCGCGGACCGCCCAGGCGCGAGCGATCAGACGGATGCTGCCGTCGGCCTGGATCGGCAAGGTCGACCGGACGCGCTCACGGAGGGCGGCGCGGCGGTCCTCGCTGAGCGACATGCAGTACCCGGGCGCCGGCGCCTGCCCGCCGAGGAACGGCGACCAGTAGTCGTCGAAGTCCTTGAAGACCGTCGGAACGTCGATCGCGAGAACGCGGACGTCCTGCAGGCCGGCGCCCTCGAAGAGCTCGACGAGCGGCGCGGGCCTGGCGAGTGGAAAACGCCGTCCTTCGTCGAGCTCGAGCGCACCGGGATCAAGGGCGACGGCCGCGTCCCAGAAGCGGCGCATGAGCTGCATCTCGCCCGCGTAGTCCCAAACGTACGCCGCCGCCGAGCCTCCGGCCGACAGCACGCGCTTCATCTCGCTCACGGCCCGCGCCTGGTCCGGCACGAAGTTCAGTACCAGCCCGGAGACCACGGCGTCGTGCTCGCCGTCCTTGACGGGGAGCGCCTGGGCGTCGCCGGCGCGGAAACTGACCCGCGGGTCGGTGACCCGCGCGCGGGCATACGCGAGATACTCCTCGGACGGGTCGACGCCGACGACCGCGTCCGGTGAGCAGCGCGAGACGATGGTCTCGGTCAGGGCGCCGGTGCCGCAGCCGACGTCGAGCCAGCGGAGGTCGTCGGGCGCGTCGAGCCAGCCCAGGAAGTCACGCGCGACGAGCCGGCTCCAGCGGCCCACATAGGGCTCGTAGGCGTCGGCGCTCGACCAGGTATCTCGATGGTCGGACATCAAGGCCTCCTTTTTAGCCACCTGTCGGATCACCACTCCAGGAGAAGCTGTTCGGGGCGCTCGAGCCGCCGCACGATGGCCGCGGCGAAGCGGGCGCCGTCGGCGCCGTCGGCGACGCGGTGGTCGAACGTGAGCGAGATCGGCAGGAGCGTGCGCGGCACGATCCGGCCCTCCTGCACGACGGGCTCTTCTCGGGCGCGGGCGACGCCGAGGATGGCCGCCTCGGGGTAATTGATGATCGGAATCGCGCCGGTGCCGCCGAGCGCGCCGATGTTGGTGATCGTGAACGTTCCCCCGCGCAGGTCGTCGAGCGTCGCCTTGCCCTCGCGCACGCGCTGGGCGAGCCCTGCCAGCTCGCGCTGCAGCTCGACCAGCGGCTTCCGATCGACGTCGCGGATCACCGGGACGATCAGGCCGCGCTCGGTGGCCACCGCGACGCCGAGATGGCAGTACCGCTTGAGGATCAGCTCGCCCGCGGCCGGGTCGAGGCTGGCGTTGAATTGCGGGTGCTCGTGGAGCGCGAGCGCGGCCGCCTTCAGGAGAAAGCTCGTCAGGGTGAGCGTGAGGCCTCGCTCGCGTGCGGGCTCCACGTTGCGGCGGATGATCGCGTCGAGCTCGGTGACGTCGGCACGATCGAAGTGCGTCACGTGCGGGATCAGCGTGGCCGAGAGCGTCATGCGCTCGGCGATGGTGCGACGCAGGTGGGACAGGGGCTGCCGCTCCACCGGCCCCCACTGCTCGAACCTGGGCAGCGCCGGCGGCTCGACGCCGACGGACCGTAACGGCTTGGCGATGGCGTCGCGCTCGGGAGCCTGCCCGGCCGGCGCGACTGCCCGTCGCTCGGCGCCGCCGCTGGCGGCGCGCACGTCGTCGTCAGTCACGCGCCCGCCCGGCCCGGTGGCCCTCACGGTACCGAGATCGACGCCGAGCTCGCGGGCGAGCCGCCTCGTGGCCGGCGTCGCGGGCACCGGCCCCGCGCGGGCGCCGGCCACCGCCGATCCTCTGCTCGCGCCGCCCGAACCCATCGCCGGCGCCGACACGGGCCCGCTACCTCGCGTGGTCGCGGCAATTGTGGACGCGGTTGGGATCTGGCTCACGTCGGCGGCCGCCGCGGGCTCCCGTCGGGGCGGGGAGGTGGGGCGGCCCTGCCGCAACCTGTCGTAGTTCTCAGGTTGCGGCAGGGCCGCCGCGTCGTCGAACGTGACCAGCACCTCACCGACCTTCACGGTCTGCCCGAGATGGACGTGAATGCTGGCCACGCGACCGCCGAACGGCGAGGGGATCTCGACCGTGGCCTTGTCGGTCTCGACCTCGAGCAGCGGAGCGTCCTCGGCGATGACGTCGCCCTCATTGACAAGGACCTTGACGATCTCGGCCTCGGTCAATCCCTCGCCCAGGTCGGGCAGCGCGAACGGCCGGGGCATTGCCTCAGAACGCGAGGGTCGCGCGCGCGGCGGCGACGACCCGGGGGACGTCGGGGATGTTTGCCTTCTCGCGCGCGAAGCCAACGAACGGCACATCGTGCGCGGCCACGCGTCGGACCGGCGCCTCGAGCGACAGAAACGCGCCGTCCATGATCGAGGCGGCGATTTCGGCGCCCGGGCCGAAGCTGCGCGGCGCCTCGTGGACGACGACGGCGCGGCCGGTCTTCTTGACCGAGGTCACGAGTGCTTCGCGATCGAGCGGCGAGATCGTCAGCAGATCGATCACCTCGGCGTCGACCCCGTCCTCGTCGCGGAGGACATCGGCGGCCTCGAGGGCGACGCGGACCATGGCGCCGTAGGCGATCAGCGTGAGAGCGCTCCCTTCGCGCGCCACATGCGCGCGCCCGAGCGGCACCGTTTCGCTCTCCTCCGGAACCTCCTCCTTGGCGGCGTGGTAGAGCGCCTTCGCTTCGAAGAAGATCACGGGATCGGGATCGCTGATGGCGGCGGCGAGCAGCGCGCGCGCATTGCGGGGGCCCGATGGAATGACCATCTTCAGCCCGGGAATATGAGCGTAGAACTGCTCCTCTGATTCCGAGTGATGTTCGAGAGCGCGAACGCTTCCCCCGTATGGCATGCGGATCACCATCGGGATGTGAAAGCGTCCCTGGGAGCGCGCCCGGTAGCGCGCGCAGTGGTTCTCGATCTGGTGGAAGCACTGGAAGGCGAAGCCCGAGAACTGGATCTCGCAGACAGGCTTGAGGCCGTAGAGGGCCATGCCGACGGCGGTCCCGATGATGGCCGCTTCGGCCAGCGGGCTGTCGATGACGCGCTGGGAACCGAACTTCCGCTGCAAATCATCGGTCACGCGGAAGACGCCGCCGTCCACGCCGACATCCTCGCCCAGGACGAGCACGTCAGCGTCGCGCTCCATCGCCTGGAAGAGGGCGAGGTTGAGCGCCTTGACCATGTTCAGCTTGGGCATCGCGTCAGCGCCGCGTCAGCCGCTGGCCCCGCATCGGCGTGGGGCTCGGCGGCGGCATCTCACTGGCGAGCGCCTGGGCGGCCGGCTCACGCGCGGCCATCTCTTCCCGCTGAGCCTTGAGGTCCGCCGGCAGCTCGGCGTACACGTGGTCGAACATGGTGAGCGGATCGGCGGGCGGCGCCGACTCGAAGCGACGCACCGCCTCGGCGATCTCCTCGTCGATCCGCTGCTCGACGTTCGCCTCGAGGAGATTCCGTTTCACCAGATACGCGCGGAAGCGGGTCAGAGGGTCCTTCTGCTCCCACATCGCAACTTCTTCGTCGGTCCGGTACTTGCTCGGATCGTCGGCGGTCGTGTGAACGCCGAGGCGATACGTCACACACTCGATCAGCGTGGGACCGTCGCCGGCGCGCGCTCGATCGACGGCCTCGCGGGCGGCGGCGTAAACGGCGAGGACGTCGTTGCCGTCCACCTGGATACCGGGCAGGCCGTAGGCGAGCGCCTTCTGGGCGATCGTGCGCGAGTGCGTCTGCTTCTTCAGGGGCACCGAGATCGCCCACTGGTTGTTCTGACAGACGAAGACCACGGGGACGTGCCAGACTCCGGCGAAATTCAGCGCTTCGTGAAAGTCGCCCTCGGACGTCGCACCGTCGCCGAAGTACGCCATGACGACCACATCGTCGCCCCGGTACTGGGCGGCGTAGGCGAGACCTACCGCGTGGGGAAGCTGGGTCGCGACCGGGATCGTGATCGGCAGATCGTGCTGGTCGAGGGCCGGCTGGCCCCCTTCGAGATGACCGGCGAAGAAGAGCAGGAGCTTCTCGATTGGCCACCCGCGCCAGATCATCGCCGCCGTCTCGCGGAACGACGGCACCATCCAATCGATCCGCCGCAGGGTGAAGGCGCTTCCCATCTGGGAGGCCTCCTGACCCTTGGTCGGGGCGAAGGTCCCGATGCGTCCCTGGCGCTGCAAGCGCACCATTCGCTCGTCGAGCCGGCGGCCGAGCACCATCGCGCGATAGAGGGCTCTCAGGTCTTCCCCGGCAAGCTTGGGCTCGAGCGCGGTGTCGAGGTTGCCGTCGCTGTCGAGGACCGACAGGTATTGCACCTGGAATCGAGGTTCGAGGGTGATTCTGGGCATTGGCGGCCCAGATCCATTCTACCCCCCCAACCCCCGAGAGCTACCTCTTTGCGGCCTGGGCCTTCTTCGCGGGGGCGGCCGCGGCGGGCTCGGCCCGCTTCGCCTTCGCCAGGGGCTTCTTCTCGCCGGCGGCGACACGCTTGGCGAGGCTTTCCTTGAGCGCTTCCATCAGGTCGATCACCTGGGCGCGCTGGACCTGGGGCCCGGCGACCGTGACTTCCTTGCCCTCGACCTTCTGGTTGATCAGGTCGAGGACGCGGTGGCGATACTCGTCCTGGTATTGCTCGGGGTGGAACTCGTCGTTCGAGAGGCCGTCGATGAGCTGGAGCGCCAGCTGGAGCTCGCCCGCTTTGATCTTCGCCGACTGTCCACGGTCGATCTCGCCGAAGTCGCGCACCTCGTCGGCGAAGTACATGGTGTGGAGCATCAGGCCGCCCCGGGCCGGTCGGATGATAACGAGACTCTCCTTGCCACGCATCACGAACTTGGCCAGGGCGACCCGCCCGCCCTTCTCCATGGCGTCGGCGAGGAGGCGGTACGCCTTGTCGCCGCCCTTGTCGGGTCCGAGATAGTAGGTCTTCTCGAAGAAGATCGGATCCACGGACTGGAGCGGCACGAACTCGGCGATGTCGATGACCTTCGAGGCCTCGCCCTCGAGCGACTTCAGCTCCTCGTCGGCGACCCTCACGTACTGGTCCTTCGTGAACTCGTAGCCGCGAACCAGGGACGCCCGGTCGACGACCTCGTTGCACACGGGACAGAACGTCTGCTGCTTGATCCGCGAGCCGCACTTCGCATGGAGGAGGTTGAAGGACACGCTCGCCGAGGACGCGGCGGTGAAGAGCCGGACCGGGATCGAGACCAGGCCGAAGGAGATCGTCCCGGAGCCGATGGAGTGCGGCGCCATGGTTTGCACCATAGCACGATGCTCCCTATGATGCGCGCAGGCATGGTCTCTCCCATGGATAGCGTGTCCGCGCCGGTCGAGCGGCGACATGTCGGGGTCTTGACCGCCCTGTCGGCGCTCGCCCTTGTTGCCTTCTTCGCCCTGATGGCCTGGCTGCAGTACGGCGGATCACGCGTGGAGTCGGTGGCGGAGCCCGAGCGTGCGCTCGCGCTGATCGTCGGCCGGACCATGGATTTCGACGAGGCGCTCGCCCGCGCGCCGGCGTGGGAGCGGTTTGTCTACCGTGTGATGTCGACCGAGCCCGCGAGGGATCTCCAGGAGGCAATCCGGTGGTACGAGGAGCTGGCCGACGAGTCGTTCGATCCCACCGTCGATCTGCACCTTGCGATCCTCGAGGGTGAGGCCGGGCGTCTGGACACCGTCCAGCGCCGGATGGAAGAGTGGGATCGCCGACCCGACCCGCTGCCCGCGCTCGCGCATCTCGTCGCCGCTGCCTATCTCGGCGACGAGCTGAATACGCCGGACGGGACGGCCCTCGACGAGGCGCTCGGAGAAGCGCTCGAGCCGGGCTGGTTCAGGGACCGGATCGCCACGCGCCTGGCGTCCCGAGCGGGCGAGCGCGAGCTGCTGGGCAGGGTGACGGAGGCGCAGGTCGCTCGGTCCGACCGGCTGCTGCTCCGCATGCGTCCGATGATCGCGCTCGAGCTGGTGTTGCTCGGCGTGGCGCTGCTCGCGCTGATGCGGCTCGCGAGGCGGCGTGGCGCCCTCGCGCGGGTGGGCGCCGCGATCCTTCCGCCGCCCTGGCGGGGTCGCGAGGGCGTGGTCGTCCTTGTCCGCGGCGGGGCGCTCGGCGTGATCATGCTCAGCGTCCTCTACCTCTATTCGGTCGTGGGCCCCGAGCAGCCGTTCACCCGGGTGATGCTCGGTACCGTGACGAACCTCGCCTTCGTGCCGGTGCTGGTCCTTGCCCATCGCCGCCTGCTGCGGCCGTCGGAGTTGCGCTTCGGTGAGAGCTTCGGGCTGGTGCCCGTGGCCGGCGGGGGGCGAAGCCTCGCCCTCGTGTTCCTCGCGCTTCTCGCGGTCGGCCAGCTCGGCGAGGGCGTGATGGACGTAGCCGGGCGATGGCTCGGGCTGTCCGCGCACTGGACCGAGTGGTTCGACCGCGACCTCGTGTGGGGCGCCCCGCTTGTGGTCGGCGTGACGCTCCTCGACACGGTCGTCCTCACGCCGGTGTTCGAGGAGATCGTGTTCCGCGGGCTCCTGTTCGCGACCCTGCGCCGAAGGTTCGGACCGAGCGTGGCGGCAGTGCTGAGCGCGGGGATCTTTGCCGTCGCCCACGGCTACGGCGTCCTCGGCTTCGCGGCCGTCTTCTGGAGCGGGCTCCTGTGGGCGTGGGCGTACGAGCGAACCGGCAGCCTGCTCCCGTCGATCGCGTCGCACGCGGTGGACAACCTCATGGCCTCACTCGGCGTGATCCTGGTGCTGCGTGGCTAGCCGCGATCTCCAGGAATATCGACGAAAGCGCGATCCCGCGCTGACGTCGGAGCCGTTCGGCGGCCCGGGCCAGGCCGGTGGCAGCCGGTTCGTCGTTCACAAGCACTCGGCGCGGCGGCTCCACTATGATCTGCGCCTGCAGATCGACGGCGTTCTGAAGAGCTGGGCCGTGCCCAAGGGGCCCTCGGTGCGCTCCCACGAAAAGCGGCTCGCCGTGCACGTCGAGGATCATCCCCTCGAGTACGCGGACTTCGAGGGCGTGATCCCCGAGGGCAACTACGGCGCAGGCCCGTCGATCGTGTGGGACGCCGGCCGGTTCCAGCTCGTGAAGCCGGAGCCTGCGCGCGAGCAGCTCGAGCGCGGCAAGCTCGAGTTCGAGCTGTTTGGCTTCAAGCTCCGTGGGCGGTGGACCCTCGCGCGCATGAGCGGCAAGGAGCGCGAGTGGCTGTTACTTAAAAAAGCCGACGCGTACGCCGGCGAGACCGAGCCGACCGAGCGCTTCCCCGAGTCGGTGCTCTCGGGCCTGACGGTGGAGGAGCTGCGCGACGGCCCGGGACGGGTCGAGACGCTGCGCAAGCGCCTGGCCGAGCTCGGGGCGCCGCGCGCCGAGATCGCGCCGCGTGGGGAGCTCTTGATGCTCGCCACGCTCGTCGACGCGGCCCCCACCGATCAGGCGTGGTTCTTCGAGATCAAGTACGACGGCGTCCGCGTCCTCGCCTCCCGCGCCGATGACCACGTCGAGCTCCGCGGGCGGAGCGGTCAGGTCGTCACCACCCGCTATCCCGAGGTGACCGCGGCCCTGCGCGCGCTGCCGCTCCCGCGATTCCTGCTGGACGGGGAGATCGTCGCGCTGGACGACGCAGGGCGCTCGAGCTTTCAGCGCCTCCAGGAACGGATGGGGCTCACCAGCCCGGCCGACATCGAGCGCGCGAGCGCGGAGGTGCCGGTCAGCGCGGTCTTCTTCGACGCGCTCGGGCTCGACGGACGCGACGTACGTAGAGTCCCGCTCGAGGCGCGCAAGGAATGTTTGAGGCTCTTTCTACCCGCGCGCGGCGTCGTCTACTACAGCGATCATGTCGTCGGCCACGGCGCCGAGTTCCTCGCCGCCGCCTGCGAGCAGCATCTCGAGGGCGTGATCGCGAAGAAGCGCGACAGCGTGTACCTCTCGAGACGCTCGAAGGACTGGCTCAAGATCAAGTGTCAGCTCCGGCAGGAGTTCGTCATCGGCGGCTACACGA
>WNGF01008136.1_pt1 | contig 12430 bp, 17 predicted proteins | sample 5400641 | NCBI WGS metagenome assembly WNGF01 (sample SAMN13153371, study PRJNA577476) | soil metagenome | isolation source: 80 cm soil or saprolite under grassland replicate 2 | place: USA:California | collected 2016-06-15
TGCGGGGCTTTCGGGACGTGGAGCTGCGGCCCGGCGCAGGCACTGAGTAAAATAGATGCAATCAAGAGAATTGCTGAACTTGGCCAGGCCATAGTACGCAAGAATTAACCGGGCACATATACTCGACTATGCATCGGAGGTCAAATGATATGAGTCGTGGGGTTAGCCGCCGATGGTCAAAAACAACTTTCACCGCGGCTCTTTGGCGGCTATATTGCATCCAGCTTTAGACCGGCTAAGGAAAGGTCAAAGTTACCGATAGCGTGATTCGATTGCGATGCGAGTTGCGCAATTATGTATTTGAAGATTTGTGCTCTTTCAGGAGGCTCTTGGCCGCCTCCTTCAGATCCCCTGATGGATTCCACTTGTCAGGAAACGCAATGAGCATGATTTCCCCGACATACTCGGGCAGTGGTCTACGTGTTAGTCCGCGAAACAACCGGCTCAATTCACGGGCGCAAGCTTTTATTTCGACCTTTCCGGGACTGTAAGCTTCGGCGGCGCCAAATTCCCGAAGCGTTTTAGCTATCGTTTCCAAATCTGCAGATTCGGGATACCTCGGCATGGAAAAAGCGTAGGGGAATAGTTGCTTCCACAGCTTAAGAATTTCAGCTGCTTTGATCAGCGTTTTAGAGTGCTGTTTCCGCCGCTTTTCACTGCGTACATAGGCGCTGGCTTCTATTACCGCCTTATAGCGCACGAGGTAGGTCTTCCAAGACCCTAACAGATCCAACACCGCCATCGGAGAAATTCCATAACGATCGAACAATCGGCGCAGTATCCAATCGCAATCAACAGCCGTCCTGGTCGCCCAGTCAAGTAGCTCGAGCCTCATTTCTTCAGAAATCGTCTGGCGCCGGAATTCTTGAATGGTGCTACCACCGATTTTGGTTTCCTGGACCAGTGCTTTTCCATCTTTATAGCCTTTTAACGCAACCCCTTCGAACAATGGGTCCCAACTATCGAACCATATCTGGAGCTCGTCCTCGTAAGACTGCGTGTGCCTTTTTGGCCTGGGAATCGGAATAGGGCGCCATCGCGCGAGTCGGTGCCGAAAAGGGGGGACAGAAGTCTGAGGGTTTGTGCGCTGTTTTGTCATCTTACGGTGCTGCCGACTGTACCTTATAACGTACCTCAGGAGAAATAACGACCGCAATGAAAAATCGAAATTTGACCAAGCGTTCTATGTTCCTTTGTTCACTTAGATTGCCCGCCGGGGACAAAGAATTGTGGCGCGCAGCGGCAGAACGCGAAGGTATGTCCCAATCGGAGTTTTTGCGTCAGGCGCTTCGGAAGCGCGCGCTAAATGTAATCACGGGCGCATGGCGAACGAAGGGCTAGCATGGGTTTTTACGATCCACGCGGTCGATTCCAACCGAGAATTGATCACGAGTAAACTCAGAAATTGACTGGCTTTGTAGCTGGTCCCGTTAGTACAGGAGACAATCGTAGTGACACCAAAAAAAATCACCAACCTCAATGACGTGAGAACCGACCGCGGTGGTCAACATGCACTCGACGAATTCGATCGGCTGGAACTTCGAGGGGGCGCACGACCGCCTGACGACATGAAACCGGATGACTACGTAATCGAGTGTACGGATTACAAGGCCAAGCATAACAAAGCCGGCGAGATTACTGCGGTCGTTCTGATCCACATCACCATCGATGGTATGTGGCGCGATGTCGAGTTGCGGCAATGGCTGCCCATCTACCCAGGCAAGCCCATCAATCCGGGCACGAAAACTTGGGACCACTGGACGCTCGCATTAGGTAGAAAGCCGCACCGGCGCGAGAAGTTTCATCCCCGAGTGTTTATCGGCAAAAGATTCGTAGCTGAGGTGGGCTACAGCAGCAAAGAGGAGGAGGCCAGAGCGTTTCTTGCTGAAAATACACGGCGGAAGAAATATCCATCCGACCGGCTGCGGGTTCATCGCTTAAAGGAGTGGATCCCATGAACCTCAAGGAGCGGTTAAACAATCTCAATGATATCACTGAGGCTCAACGTCGCACCATGTCACGGTGCATAGTGACACGTTACACAGTGACACCTATCACCGAGCACGCATTCCCAATGACACACAACACACATCGAGACACCTGTCACGATCATTGGGAGGTTGCGCCTCACACGGCGCGGGATCCGGCAGAGGGGTGGGCTGCCGGAATTTAACCAATGAAAAGGCGAACGAGCAATAACAACGACCGCCAAACTGACCGAGCGGGCCCGGCATTGAGAGAGACCTCGGAAAAATTGAAGTGCGCGGCAACCGAGAATTACGAGCCGACCCCTAGGGCCTGGGTTGTGGAAGTAGTTCGAGATCATGATGGCAAGCTGAGGGCTACAAAGATATGTTCAGCGCCGCTCGAAACGCATCTGTGGCTACTGCATGACGCGCAATTTTGCCCGCCTGACGACGACCCGATTTTCTTTGAAGATGAAATACCGGCCCTCCGTACAAAATCAGTTGATGAGCTGAGACGGATTATTCGGATCAAGAGGGTGTTTCCTCCAGGATCGCGCGTACGCCGATGAGGCACAGTGACGGGGCAGAAGACAATGACCAAAAGGACAGAGCTAGAAGTCGTCGAACCTTCGCTCCCGCGACTGAAGAAACCGCACAATCTCAACGAAGCGAAAGACCGACTTAGGGAAAACCGTGGCGAGATCGCTCAGCTGGCCAAGGGTGCCGTCAAACGCTTCTACGAAGCGGGAATGCTTTGCAGCTACGTAAGAGCGAAAATCGGTCACGGCAATTTCACGACATGGATCGAGGAGCACGTCGGCTACCATCCACGAACGGTTAGGCGCTATATGCGCTATTTCGAAGCGTGCAACACCGCTGGGAAACTCCTGCTTTACAAAACGGACAGGTCTAAAACGGACACGCTGTCCCTTTTGCCCCCAGCCGAAGAGGAAGAGAGAACCCGCCCGCACCACGAACCCGGCGATTCCCCAGAATGGAACGCGACCTACTGCGCGAAGTCGCTCTTTAGGCGTTTCGAGAACCTCACGGCGCGGCGCACTTCGGAGGAAAGATGGGAGGTCCTCGAAGCATTCAATGAACTTGCGCGAGATTTCATTACTGGCAGACAGATAGATCGCGACGTGATTCGCGCCGGTAAAGCCATTCCGGGCGAAGAGGGTAAGTGAAATGGCGCTGAAGAGACCGTGAAGAACGGCACAAACTGTATCGGCACAAATGTCATCAAACAACCAAATAATAAAGGAGGCATTAATGGCAACAATAAAAGACGACGACATTATCGGCTTTCACTTCGCGTCAGAAACGGTTTGCAGAGAGTGCGCCAAGGACACAGAGGAGGAAAGCGTCGAGTTGGACGACATTATCGTGAAGAATGATTCTGACACAGACTGTCTGTTCTGCGACAGATGCAAGAAACGCATCTACTGAGTTGATGTGCATGCACTGATTAGTCAATCCAAACAGCAAACGGAGGAAGTATGGACGAGAAGCCTAAAATAGGCAGTGACAGCGAAGGCCTCGGTTTTTGGAGAGCTGGCGAATTCGTTGTCGGGCACGTCCCAGAAGTTAACGGATCTGAAGCCTGTGAGCTTCCGGAGTTCGTTCCGACTAAACACGAGGTAATACAGATTGCGAAATACTGGTTCCATCGAAGATTAGATAACTCCTTTTTCTTCTTTACGTTTACCCAAACCGGTAGTTCCGAATGGCGCACAAACAGCTACGCCAATCGTCGCCTAGATCGTGTTGCCGCCCTGCTCTCCGAAGAGGAATTCGAAAAACTGATTGTAGACGTGGAACGCGATTACAAAGATAAAAACGGGATCACCGACGAGGTCTGGAATATATTCACAAATGGATCAAAGGAGGAATTGGAAGCTTACCAGGACAAGGTACAACAGGAAATTGCAGAGTCGATGAAGGAACCGCCAGAACCTAACGCAGAGCAGAAGAAATGACAATGCATACGTCAAAAGCATTTAAAACGTAAGGAGTAAATTTTTATGCTCAACGAAGATGCTTATTCAGTCAAAGGGTGCCAAGTAATTTACGCGCCCAAAGGCCAAGCCGGCGAGTATTCGAAACTCGCAGCTAACCCATACAGAGGATGCGGCCACGAATGCATCTACTGCTATGTGCCAGCAGCGATCAGGATCAGCAGAGATGCCTTTGATCACAACGTGTTTCCAAAGGCTGGTTTCCTGGAGCGGCTAACGAAAGATGCTGCGAAATATCGGGCGCACCGCATCACCGAACAAGTGATGCTGTCGTTCACCACGGATCCCTACTGTCTTATAGATGTCGCACACCATCTTACGCGGCGGTGCTTAACCGTGCTCCGCGATCACGGGTTGGGCTTTTGCACGTTGACCAAAGGCGGTGCCCGAGCGTTGCGGGATATCGATCTGTTCAGACCGGACCGGGATGCCTTCGCATCGACGCTCACCACCCTAAACCCAGATCAATCGCGTGAGTGGGAGCCAAAGGCGGCTCTGCCCGCCGATAGATTGGATACATTGAAACGATTCCATGGGGCGGGAATTTTCACATGGGTGAGTCTTGAACCTGTGTACGACACAGCGATGACGATCGCTCTGGTCAAAGAGACGGCGGAATACGTGGATTTTTATAAAGTCGGCAAGATCAATTATCACCGCATCACCCGTGAAATCGATTGGCGGCGATTCACCGAAGACGTTCTGAAAGTGCTGAACGACCTCGGTAGGAAGCATTACATCAAGAAAGATTTGCAGCCATTTCTTCCACCCGGTTACAGCAATCGACCTCACAGCCAACCTCCCCAAACCAGAGATGTTGGTAGACCGTAACACCGTAACGCCCGAAACCGGTGAATCAAACGGATGTACTGAGTTGGTGCTCGTTAACGGAGCTGCTTGGGAGGAGCTGTGAGCGAGCATCTAGAAGTGAAAATCCTTGTTACCGGCAAAGCAGTTGCCAGAAGAAAAGACAACCTTCCGCTGACTGAGGCAGACCGAGCTGTGGTGCGTCAGCTCGCAGCCGATTTGCGCGCACAGTCACAACGACTGGGCATCACCGTCGCGGACGTGCTGCGCGTGTTTCCCGGCTCTCGACTCGTCGAAAAGCCGATCGAAGAGCCGAAGCCGTCATGCTGTTCGCACTGCGGCAAAGATTCAGTTCCGCCCTGGCGAAGAGGCGGAAAAATAGTTCAGAACGTTGGCTCTGATGGCACACGATTTTGGGCGTGCATTTTTTGCGGGCGACGATTCCAAAACAAACACAAGAAAAGGGGAGATTAGGGAGGAAAAAATGCGAGAACCCAAGAACAATATAAGACTGGTACACCCAGAGTGCTCGCCGATCCCGAATCCTGAATTAGCGGCGAAAGGCGCAAAGTATTTCCTGGGTAAGACTGTGAAAAAGCGTTTCGCAAGGGAGCACATGTGGGTGCGTATTGATGGGCTAAAGGGCAATGTTCTGACCGGGATTCTGTACAATGACCCTATTATGACGGCTCTAAAGTTGGGCGACAGAGTTGAGGTCCGGTTAAATGAGATCGAGGAGGTATGTGAAATATGAAAACCGACAAAACCGGAGATCAGCGCTGGCACCGGCGAAGATTTTTTAAATTCCTCGATGCGGAGCCGGCAGGAATAATAGAGGATGGCAAGTTTGTGGCTTTTGACCAGCAAGAGCCACCGCTTATGATTTACGGTTATGAAAGCGATTCGGCCTACCGCGATGACCACGAGTACATTGACGAGTGCATTGCCAATGGCTGGGTACCTGGCGAGTGGTTCTCGGAGGCTTGCCCGGAAGGCGAGTTTGGCGACCAGCGTGGCGAGAAGCTCATAGAAATAACTGAGGACGAATTCAATGAAGCCCAGCGGCGTGGGTGGCCACCAAAGGCAGGTGAAGCATTCGATAATTGACGCAAACAAAGTTCAGCTACAGGCGGAGGGAAGGATCGCATGAGCGAGCCCGGGAAGATTCTGGGCGATGCCTTACGTGCTGAACTGAAAGAGATCGTTCGCGAGGCTTTGCGTGAAGAGCGGATGGAGAACGGCACCGTGAGCGCCACCGAGAAGGACACGCCGTTGACTGCGGATCAAGCCGCCGCGCTCATGGGCGTCAGTCGCCGCTGGCTTCTTCGGCATGCAGCAAAGCTCCCGTTTACTCGTCGTATCAGTCGAAAAAATCTGCGGTTTTCCGAGGCCGGTTTGCGCCGCTGGCTCGCCGCAAAAAAGCCGGACTCCCGGCGTTGACCACCACGCCGCAGACGAATAAGTAGGCCCTCCCACAAATAAGGAGGGCGATGCCTATTTATGAATGAAATAGAAAAAGCAAAAGCTAAATATCAAAAGGCTCTAGCATCACTGGAGGAAATAAGCAGCGATATCGCGCGGGCCTTTCCGGCACCTGATCGGATAGGAACCCGGCCTGTACCACGCCCAGGAGAATCAACGCCTAAGATCGACCAGACTCTGTCAAAGCCGGATTCTGCATCAGCTCCGCTGAACGCCAAGCAAACTTCATCCGGGAAAGTCGTTGTTAATTCGATACCCCTCCGGTCGACTGGCAGTACATTGCCGAAGGTTCCGCGTGGTATGGGCCGCGTATATCAGCCAACGTGGCGCGATAAGAAGTCTGGCGAGGAGCGAACATCCCCAACATGGTGGATAGCTTATTCTTTACGCGGAAAGCTCATCCGCGAGTCATCCCATTCCAAGAAAGAATCCGGTGCTCGCAATCTGCTCAAAAAACGTCTTGGTGAAGCCGCTCTCGGCAAACCAGTCGGCCCGGACGTCGAGAAGACGACTTTCGAAGACATGGCCGCGATGATCGTGAGCGACTACCGCGCTAACGGTCGCCGATCATTACCACGTCTTGAAGACGCCATCTCGCATCTACGTGGATTCCTAGGTCACTATCGCACAGTGGAGATTACCGGCGATGTAGTGACGGCATATGTCACCTTCCGGTTGGATGAAAAAGCCGCTGCCTCGACTATCAACAACGAGCTGGCGGCATTATCGAGAATGTTCACGCTGGGCATCAGGTCGAACAAAATAGCGACGAAGCCTTACATCGGCAAGCTCGCGGTCAGCAATACGAGAAAGGGATTTTTCGAATGGGAGCAATTTTCTCCTGTTCTTAAAAATCTACCTGAAGACATCCAACCGGCCATCGAGACAGCGTACATCACGGGATGGCGTATTCATGATGAGATTTTTACTCGTCAGAAACATCATGCTGACGTGAAAGGGCGCGGCTGGTTACGTCTTGATCCGGGAGAAACCAAGAACAACGAAGGCCGCAACTTCCCGTTCACCGCTCGGTTGCGAGGGATTATAGCGCAACAACTCGAACGCACCAGAGCACTCGAAAAAGCCACGGGTCAAATCATCCCATGGCTGTTTCATCGCGAGGGCAAACCGATCAAAACATTCAGGCGATCATGGCTCACGGCCTGCGTGGCGGCGGGGCTAGGAACAGAAATCAGGTCAGCAAATGGCAAGCTGATCAAGAAAATCGGCAACCGGATTCCTCATGATTTTCGCAGAACCGCCGTCCGCAACCTAGAACGTGCCGGTGTTTCCCGTAGCGACGCCATGAAAATGGTCGGCCACAAAACCGAATCGATTTATCGACGCTACGCCATCGCTGATGAAAGGTCCATGAAAGAAGCCGCCGGGAAGCTCGATCAATTCCACGCCTTGGACCAGCAGCAAACGGAAACTTCAAAGTAACTTCAAAGTGAGCGCCGTTTATGGAGCTTAATCGAGAGCGCAGAGCCTGTAACTGGCTGATTTCCAAGAAAGGGAAATGTGGCCAGGGACAGAATCGAACTGCCGACACGAGGATTTTCAGTCCTGGAACAGTACTGGGACTATGTGACACCATTGGTCGTCAACTGAATGAATCCAAGCGTGTAAAGCCGTTGCGCTTGCGCCCAATTTGCCGTTTGGAACACATAGAAGCAAATAGTTCTGGCAAAGTTGTGACAAAGTAAAAGTAATGAACTCTGTATTGAATGATTTAAACTACGATTCCAATAAGTAGCGTTGCCACTTATTTCCGGGACCCATCTCTTTCGACCACTTCTGCCTTGTTCCAGCAACTAGCTATGAAAGTTTTCTCTGCTCTGTTTCTGTCGTTTTGCCTATTCAGGGTCTCCTCGACTGGCTCGAGCTTGGGTCGAATGAAGGAAAAATCGACGTAACGATCAATTAACCGCAGGATGCGATCTTCGGGGATGAGTTCTTCAGGATGTAGATAGTCTCTTCCTTCTTCTTCGCACCTATCACCAACATCTCCCAACGATCAATCGAGAGGAATACTACCACACATCAGAGAAAGTGAGCTCGATTTTTTGTAGATAAAGGAGTTTTTTAATAGCCTGTAAAAAGATTTGACCCTAGTCCTACTAGTTGCCTGCTTCTAATGCGTGACCCTCTTGATGACCCTGAGGAGCCCGACAAACCCAATTCCCAAAAGGGTTAACGTTCCTGGCTCGGGAATTGGTGTGGTCCCACCAGCGGGTATGGTAAGTCCCTCGTACCGGAGACGACGAGTCGTTTCTGATGGAATCTTTCAGGTGGCTCACGCTGGTGCCGAGCTGGTAAGCTGCGCTTTTTGCGTCATAGAGGTTATATCCTGGGTTCTTCTGCTGCCACCCTATCCGCCTGTCCACTGAGTCAGGGGGAAAATATCTCGGCTGTTCTTTCCTGAAGTTCGGGTCATACTTCATCCACCCGCAAGACACGCAGCTAAGACGCGCAGGGGATTCCAAAAACTCCGGTTCTTGTTTCAGATATCCACCGCATGTTGGGCATCGGGCCATGATCCCTCCGTTTCCCTTAATTGACGCGACAGAAGAGCAATTACTCTCGTATAGTACCATGTGTGAATGAACAGCAGCAAAAAACACGCCTGCTCAAAGCGGAAGACATCGCCGTCATGCTCGGTCTAAAAGTGCAGACCGTTTACACCATGGCCCGGCGTGGTGAGTTGGAGAAAGTGAAGCTATCGCGAAGGTGCCTCCGCTTCCGGGCCGATGATGTCGAGCGGTTCATCGAACGAAAGGCCGGGCTGAGCCTATGAAGACGCCTCACGCCTTATCCGGCTTTTCACCGGTAACATCGGTAACACGTCTGTGTTTACGCAGAGATAGCCTCGTTTTCATATCGGTAACATTTCCGGTTTGTGACCGATGAAAATTACACCTAAGTCATTGTTTCTGAATGCTTGTTACCGTTGTGACCGATCGGAATAGGGAAATGAAGCGCAAGCCGAGCATCATCGAGGCAATCAAGAACCCGAAGCTCTTCGGCTCCCTTCCTCGATTCAAGAAGCTGGAGACTTGGACGAATTGGATTGTCGTCTTGAAAGCCATCTTCGGTCTGCCCATGACCGCCGAAGATCTCGTCATTTTCAATCGCTACACGGGGCGTGCATCGCCGCCGCTGGTCGGCTCTAAAGAGAACTTCCTCATCATTGGCCGTCGAGGTGGAAAAAGTTTCATATCCGCGCTGATAGGAGTGTTCATCGCCTGTTTTTTCTCTTTCGTTGAATATCTCACCACCGGTGAACGAGGCGTGGTTCTGATTCTCGCCGTCGATAAAGCCCAAGCCAAGGTCGTCTTCCATTACTGCAAGGGAATTATCGAAGCGATCCCCGCCCTTCGCCGCATGGTGACCGCCTGGCGCGCTGATGAGGTCGAACTCTCCAATGACATCACCATAGCCGTCAAGACATCGGACTACAGAAGCGTGCGCGGTGTGACCATCGTGTGCTGCATCTGTGACGAGGTCGCGTTTTGGGATTCTCAAGGCGTCAACCCCGACACCGCTGTATTCAGTGCTCTTAGACCGGCCATGGCCACCATACCCATTGCCAAGCTCATCTGCATTTCTACCGGTTATGCTCAGGTCGGCGTGCTCTACGACATGCACAAGAAATATCACGGCCAGGATGATAACGAGGTTCTCGTATGGCAAGCCGATACCGCGACGATGAACCCGACCATCTCCCAGAACTTCATCGACAAAGAAATAGAAAAAGATCCAGAAGCGGGCCGCGCTGAATGGCTTGGACTATTCCGTGAGGATGTTTCGGCAGCATTTCCGCTGGAAGTCATCGAGGCCTGCATCATCCCAGGTCGCTTGGAACTTCCACCATCACCGCACGTGGTTCAGTATTTTTGTTTTGTTGACCCATCCGGCGGGCGACATGACGCGTTTACCTTGGCGATAGCTCATCTGGACTATGAGGACCGAGTCATTCTCGATGCAATCCGGGCTACCCGCCCACCGTTCGACCCATCGGAAGCCGTCAAAGAATACTGTGCTTCATTGAAAAACTACGCGCTCCTCAACGTAGTCGGCGACAACTACGGCGGAGAATGGCCCAAGGCTGAATTTGCTAAACATGGCATCAGTTATGAGCTAAGCGAGAAAACGAAATCGGAATTGTACCTTGCGACGATTCCCGTGTTCACCAGCAAACGGATTGAGCTTCTGGACATCGACAGAATGAAAATCGAATTCCGCCGTCTTGAGCGCCGACGTGGCAGAAGCGGGAAGGACAGCATAGACCATCCACCACGGGGCAGTGACGATATCGCCAATGCTGTGAGCGGCGTTACCTGCCTTGCATCTGACCATGCCGGGCAGTTCGTCATGCCGGAAGCCTACGGAGAAACGATATGCAACCATTTGAACTTTTACTTGGAAGGTTTGGCCCGCGAACCGATTAGGGGCCGTTATTGGTGATATCTAACACAACCGAAGGAGGGCATATGAGAGTGCGTTTAGTAGAAAAGGAAGAAGCTGGAATCGAGCTTTGGAGGATTGCAGGCCAATACAAACAGTCTAGGTCTGATTTGAACGACAAACAGGCACTTAAGCTGGCCATGCTGGGCAATCCCGAGCTGGCCGAATGTTATCTTGGTTGTCCCGTTAGGCGAGATGCCGCTGATGAGGTGAGAAAATTCCTGATGAACCGATGAAGGCCATACCGATACGCTGTAGCGCAGCGGTCAACCTTGAACTCTCGGAACTCAAGCCGTTGCAGGGCGGCTTGAAGGAATTGAGCGATGCCAATTTTGAGAAGCTCAAGCGAAGCATTCTCAAGCACGGCATCACATTTCCGTTTTTTATCTGGCAGAGCGAGGGCGATAATTACATCCTGGACGGCACACAACGCGACCGCGTTCTCACCAGAATGGGTAAAGACGGATTCGAGATTCCTCGCCTACCCTGCGCGCTCATTCAGGCGAAGGATAAAAAAGATGCTGCAGAGAAAATTCTCCTCATCAGCAGCCAATATGGGAAGATGACGAACAATTCACTGGAGGATTTTCTCGCCGAGAATGATTTGGATTTACCGGAGCTGCAGGACGAGCTGGAGCTTCCAAGCATAAACTTGGAATATTTTCGCGATGCAGATTTCCAAGCCGTGAGCGCAGAAGAGCAAGGACGGCTGGACAAAAAGAATCCGGTGATATGTCCCGAGTGCGGTCATGAATTCATCCCATAAGCCGACGCTTAGAATCCACTGGTGTAGTTACGAAGCCGCCAAATATGCCGTTCGACACTGGCACTACAGCCGTTCATTGCCTTGCTCCAAGACAGCGCGGTTGGGCGTTTGGGAAAATGACAAGTTTATCGGTGTCGTTGTGTTCGCATGGGGAGCGAACCGCCATCTTGCGGGTGAATATAAACTCAAAATGACCGAGTGTGCCGAACTTTGCCGGATTGCTTTGACGGACCACAAAACACCGGTGAGCAAGATTCTTTCAATCGCGGTGAAACTGCTCAAACGTGAAATGCCGGGAATCCGATTGCTCGTGAGTTATGCGGATCTGAATCACGGCCACCAGGGTAAAATCTACCAAGCGAGCAACTGGCTTTTTGTCGGTGAGACCGGACACGAGGCCGGGATAATGCTGAACGGCAAATTGACTCACCGCAGGACCATCAACTCCAAATACGGAACGAGCACCATCGAATGGCTGCAACAGCATGTGGACCCGCGTGCGACTCGGTACGAAGGAAAACCAAAATATAAATATCTGCTCCCGCTCGATGATGAAATGGCAGGAACCATCAAAACATTGGCTAAGAGTTATCCTGGGAAATGCGCCACAAGTGAAACCAGCGACACGCCTGGAGTCCGTCCAGGAGAGGGCCGGGCAGCACGGACCGTGGCGCTCCATTTCCCAAACTGAATAGATGGAGAAATCAGTTCAATCCTACGTCGCAGATTATTTTTCTCGCATCATCGAATCACTTTGTCCGCCCGGTACAGCATCGACTGCGGAATCGTCAGGCCGATCTGCTTCGCGGTCTTGAGATTGATGACAAACTCAAACTTCGTCGGCTGCTCCACGGGCAGGTCGGTTGGCTTTGCACTTTTGAGGATTTTGTCCACATACGTCGCGGCGCGCCTGAAACGCTCCG
>WNGF01021726.1_pt1 | contig 12426 bp, 11 predicted proteins | sample 5400641 | NCBI WGS metagenome assembly WNGF01 (sample SAMN13153371, study PRJNA577476) | soil metagenome | isolation source: 80 cm soil or saprolite under grassland replicate 2 | place: USA:California | collected 2016-06-15
CCATCCCAGCGTTGGCTTTGATTGACGTACCTCCTCGACACCAACATCTGCGTTTACGCCATCAAGCGCGAGCCGGAGGTGTTACGCCGCTTACAGGAGCGCAGTCCCGATGACTTCGGCGTCAGCGCCGTCACTCTCGCGGAGCTGTTTTTCGGCGCCGCAAAGAGCAGCCGTCCACAGAGCACGCGGGCGGGCGTGGACGCTTTTCTGAAACCGTTCGAGGTTCTGACCTTCGCCGCAGAAGCAGCCGAGCAGTACGCGGAGATCCGTCTTCAGCTCGAAAAGGCAGGCAAGCCTATAGGCGAACGTGATCTGTTGATCGCCGCAATCGCGAAGTCTCGCCGGTTGACGGTCGTCACCCACAACGTCCGGGAGTTCTCTCGGGTCCCCAACCTGAGGGTGGAGGATTGGCTCTGAGGGCCTGAGCAGGTCCGCGACCGAGTCCTATCCAGAACCAGCGCTCGGGACCGCCGTAGCGATCCACGAACCAGGCCCGGGATTGCCGGCCATCGCAGAGATCATCCGCGAAGTAGCAGGTTGTGAAAGGTCCAGAAGTTGCAGTCTCCACACCGAACGTCATGCCGAAGGAGAATCACTCTCTCAGGTACCTCGTCACCGGCGCCAACCGCGGGATCGGCCTGGCCTTCGCGAGGCATCTCTCGGAGCGAGGAGACCAGGTCCTCGCCACGGCCCGGCATCCTGAGAAGGCCCGCGGCCTCGCGAAGCTTTCGCGCCTGGAGCAACTCGACGTCGCGGACGAAAAGAGCATCGCGAGTCTGGCGCGCCGTATCGCGGACCAGCCGCTCGACGTCCTGATCAACAATGCCGGCATCGGCGACGCGGGCCCGAGATTCGGACACGTTTCGATAGAAGAGCTCGAACAGGCTTTCCGCGTCAACGCCATCGGCCCGGTTGCCGTCACCCAGGCCCTGCTGCCCAGCCTGCGCGCCGGACAGCGCCGTACCGTCGTCAATCTCTCGAGCGGCCTCGCCTCCATTTCCGAAAACGAAAGCGGAGGCTGGATCGCCTATCGCGCTTCGAAGGCGGCGTTGAATCAGTTGACTCGCACCATGGCCGGCGAGCTCAAGAAGGAGGGCTTCATCTGTATCGCGATCTGCCCCGGCTGGGTCAAGACCGATATGGGCGGCCACGGCGCCTCCGTCTCCCCCGACGACAGCGTTGCCGCCATGCTCAAAGTCGTCGATCGCCTGAAACCTTCCGACACCGGCCGCTTCCTGGACCGCCGCGGCAAGCAATTGCCGTGGTGATCCCGGCCGTGTGCCTCGGCGCCTCTGTACTGCGGTATCCATGACGGAGTCGGCAAACCGGAAAACGATCCAGGCCGCTCAATAGTCCAATAAGCCACGAACGATCTCACTCACTTCCCAGGTCGGCGGCGGTAGCAACAACCTGTTAGACTGGCCAACCTGAACTTTGCGATCATCGACGGAACCCGGCGCGAGCAGAGGACAAGATAGTGAGACCAGAACGACGTCAGGTACCCAGGTATCCGTTTATCGCGAACGCGGAGCTGGTGGAAGAGCGATCCGATATGCAGATCGCTGTACGCGTGAGTGAGCTGAGCCTGGGCGGTTGTTATTTGGACATGATGAATCCGCTTCCCATGGGTACGCTTGTGCGGGTGAAAATCTCCGCGGGCGTCGATTTCTTCGAGTCTAAGGCGGAGATTCTTTATTCGCTTGCGCACCCGGGGGGCGTCGGGATGCGTTTCATCGATGTGGAGCCGCAGTACCTCGCCGTATTGCAGGGATGGCTGGAGAAAGCGGAGAGGGATCGGCAGAGACGCCTCGGTTAAGCTGACCACGATGTCGCCGATGCCGCGCACCTCAGATCCTCGCATCGACCTCGAGGGGTGAGCTCGCCACGGTTGTGGGGCAGGCTCCTGTTATCCCGAGGTCGCCGACGCGCCAAAGCCGCTATGGCGACGGCGCGAGCGCAGCGACGAGGGATCTGCTCCGAGAATATCAAAGGTCGCGAGAGCAGATCCTTCGCTTCGCTCAGAGCCCTGCCCTGAGCTTGTAGGCATCCATCGGAGCAACCGGGGCTTCGCTCAGAGCCCTGCCCTGAGCTTGTAGGCATCCATCGGAGCAACCGGGGCTTCGCTCAGAGCTTGCCCTGAGCTGGAGGGCCTCGCTTGAACAGACAGAGCAGATCCTTCGCTTCGCTCAGGATGACAGGGAGGAGAGCGAAGGGATGACAGGGGCGGCAGGAGCGAAGGGATGACAGGTGGACTTTGTCCGCGAAGAACTCGGGATGCTAGCGGAACCGCCGTCAGCTGATGACGGCATCGCCGATGGAAGTGTCGGCGTCGGTTGGCAGAGATTCGAGGATCTCGGAAAGCCGCGCGCCGATGTGCTCTCCCAGCTTCCGGTAGCTCTCCCACTGCGCCTCGTCGAAGAACTGGTCCGAAGTCGGTTCCTGCGGAAACCGCGGATGGTTCGCCGCGTACTGCACAACATCCGAGGGCTCATTCCCGAGAAGCGTGGGCTTGACCAGGAGGAGCAGCCCGCGTTGACCGTCGGGATACTCGACCGCCGCCGCGGCGATGTGACGCGTCGCGCGCGGCGGGCCGGCGCGCGACGCCGCCTCCGCCGGTGCGGCCGGTTTGAGCTGGGCAAGCGTGCCGACGCGATTCTCATAGTCCCGCGCGATCTCAAGGAAACGGCCGCGGTATTCCTCTCCGGCAAACCGGATCTCCGTGTCGAAGTCGAGACGGGCTTTGCGGACCAGACTCCCCATGTCCTCGAAAAGACAGCCGGGGTCCGCGCCATTGTCCAGGATGATGATCAACGGCACGCGGCGCCGGATCAGTTCGTAGGCGCCCGTATTCTCGAAATGGCCCCCGTCGGAGAGATACCACCTTTTCAGAGCCGTCCCCGGAAACCGCGCGAGCAATTCGTTGAAAAGAAGCCGCTGCACAGGGAAGAGCGGAAGGCGGCGCGCCAGCCGCTGCAGAGCCCTCGGCGGTGTTTGAAACTCCCGGTTGGCGGGATCCACGCCGCTGTTCCACCAGTATCCCAGCCGCACATTTGCCATGCCGGACAGCAGACTCAGACCCAGGCTCGTCCGGTATCCGATTCCTGTTGTGAACGCCGCCCCGGAGATCCCGACCCACTCTCCCAGAGTCAGCGGCTCGACCTCGATCGGGTCGCCGGCGCGGTTCGGGGCGAAGATGCGAAACCCGCTCGCGGGCGAGAGCGACTCGAGAGTGCGCTTGCGCGTGAGACGGCCCGTCGCGATGCCACCGGCGCGACCGGTCCAGAGCGCATGATGCCGGACTCCGACACTCAATCCGAACGGCCCGACGGCCAGAGGCACGCCTTTCCGGTCGCGCTGCTCGATCTGCGACCGCCCGTCGATTGTCTCGTTGATCGTCGCGTTGATCAGGTGAAGAGGACCGCCGTGCCATTCCGGGTGGTAGTCCTCCCAGCTCACGGCGTCGCCGGGAACCGCGTCCGAGATTCTCATCCCCTCCGGCTTCCAGCGCGCGGGATTGGAAGCGCCCAGATAGGCGCGCGTCAATCGGGCGCCGTACAAGGCCTGGAGGGACGACCGGTTGAGAAAGGACGGTAGATGCCCGAGAATCAAGCAGACGAGCGCGAAAACCAGAAAGACCGCCGACGCCGCGCCCAGGCGCGGGCTCCAGAACACGATCCAGCCCTCGCGGAGGACCCGAGCAGAACCCGACATCACGTCATTCAGATCGTAAGTGAGTCGCGACAGGAACCCGAGCAGAGCGATGATGAGAAGGATGCTGCTGACACCCGCGATCAGGCTCACCGAGATCTTGGGCCGGCCGCCGCGGGTGAAATTACTGATGAACGGCGCCAGGCGCTTGCCAAACGTGAGGAGCGTAGCCAGAAGTGCGAGGACCTTGGCGGCATCCCATGCCGCCGGATGCGCGTGGAGGTTCTGACCGAGACTGTCTATCAAGGCCACCGCCGACACCACGCCGGTGCCCATCAGCGCCTGCATGAGGGCTCGGGAAAGTCGGTTGCCTCGCTTCCAGCGTGCCACCTCGGTTGGCGCGGACCAGCCCCCCTGCGCCGCCACGGCCGAGAGGACCGCCGCCAGAAGCCAGTATGCCGCCAGCGCCAGGAGAAATGCGTCCAGGCCTCTGGCGCCCCAGAAGAAAGCGGCCGCGATCACACCCAGGGCGGCGGCGACGAGCAGATCCCGTGCCCGTGTCAACCAGTAGGCCAGACCGGCCGGCACCGCCAGGACCGCGGCCGGGACCGCCGCGAGCAGGAAGTAATCACTGATCCACACGGCGTGGGCTCGGGAAGGATCGAAGCGCGACAGAAAGCCGGCAATGAATGAAGTCGGCCCGACGTCCAGCGCGTCAGGGCCGAAGACTCGACCGGCCACGGCCGCGACGAGGGTTCTCAGAAGGAGAAAGCCGGAGAGTCCCGTAACGCAGAATGTGATCAGGACGAGCTGAATCGCCGCCCAGTTGCGGAGCACGACCGCCCCGGCCAGGAGCGAGTCGCCGCTGCCGTTGGGCGAGAGATAGCGGCCGTTCTCCCGCAGGTGGGCGAGCGGCTTCGCGTGTGAATCTTCGAGGATGTTCGAGACCCGCTCGGCGGTCGTCGCCCCGAGTATGTCACCGTCCGCTCCCGCCTGATCCGTTGGATGTCCTGCCTGATCTTTCCTTGGATCCACATACGGCCGCAGATAGAGATGCCCGAGAAAAGTGCCGATGTATCCGCCGCCGGAAACGGTTGACAGGAAATCGATGCGGCGCAGGAAGTTGGACCGCGCCAGCGCCTGGAAGACCCCAAGGCAGAACGTCGCGCTTCGGATCCCCCCGCCCGAGCACGCCAGGCCGATCGGCAATTGCGGGTCCGCCGGATCCAACCCGGCCGCCTCGCGCCGCTTCTCCATGGCCGCACGCTCCAGCTGCTGGAGCCTGCGGGGGTACGCCGAATCGTTGTCGTCCGGCCGGGCCTCCTGCGGATTCTCCGAGTCTGTGCCTCCGCGTCTCTTCCAGAAAAGTTTCATTGGGTCAGCCTCACTTACCTCGGCGTCAGGAGTTTGTCGAGGTCAAACGTGATCCCGATATTGCCTCGGGTGTTTCTCTCCTTGATGAGCTCCGTGCGGTTCGACGCCGTGAAAGAAATGGGAATCGAAACACCCGAGTCGCCCACGGGAATGGAGTACTTGGCCTGGAACACGGCAATGTCGCCCGGCTGGTTGACCTTCCGATCGTTGATCAGGAGATCGATTCCCATCGGCTTCTGATGCAGGTGCTCATACAAACCGCTGAACGTGAGAACGCCTCTGGCGATGAAGACCGGCAGGCGGCCGACGGCCACGTCCCATTTTGCGGCGACCTGAAAGTCCCGGAAGGATCCGTCCATTCCCGGCCGGGTCCGGTTGAAAAAATTCGCCGAGGCCGTCACCGTGTATTCGCTCTCCATCAGGCTGGCAACGTAGACCAGCCGGACCGAAGAAAGATCCGGAGCAGTCACCGCAGCCGCCGGTGTCGTCGGGGAGGATGCCGCCACGCTCACGACCGGCGGGCGGTTGAAGTCGTATTCCAGAGTCAGACTCGGGGCCTTGGAGATCTCCTTGTAGAGCTCTCTATTCATCGCGTCCAGCGCCAGCCTCGCGGCGCCGTAGGCTTCCAGCCGCTGCTCCCCGTTCGGGATCGTGGTCGTGAGCTTCTGGATCTCCTCGAGGTATGCCGTGAACGCGCCGGTCAGAACGGCCTTGTCCGGATCGCCCTTGTGTTTGTCGAAGGCTTCCATGGCCCTGTCCAGAGCGGCGTCGAAGGCCGGCAGCGCTGTCAGGGGACTCATCAGGTCGCGGCCCTGGTTGGCCACGTAGCGGGCGGACGCCGACGTGCTCAAGTCGCGGATCTTCCGCCAGTTCTTGGGCGCAAGGGGGTCCCGATCGTGGATGAGAATGATTCGCGCGCCGGCGTGGGAGAGTTGCTCGTAATCCGCGCGCAGCGTCGAGCCGCTGGTCGTGGCGGCCTGGTCTGTCCGGCTCGTATCGAACGACACCGAGAGGCTGACTCGCTGCAGGAGCGCCAGCGTGTTGTCGTTGGGTAGGGGGGTATTGGGCCCGTAGGCGTTCGCGAGGGCGGCGATCAGCTTCGCCGGGGTTGTGCGGAACGTGACGGTTGTGCCGTCGAAGGCCTGTATGAGGCCTCCGTATTCGACCGCGAGCCCGATCAGGGCGGGGACCGAGCCGCCGGACACGAGGCTGGTGGAGCCCGCGGCGCCGCTCGCCGCCCCCACCTGTTTGTCGATCCGGCGCCGTTCCAGGATCCCGGCGAACTTCTTGTCCAGGCCGCCAGCGCAGGCCCAGATCGTGGTCGTGTCGTTGAGTCTCTGGCTGAAGAACGGGGCTCGGCCATCACCGCGAGGACGGAGATCAGGCAGACGGCAGAGAACCGCATTGTGTGTCGCGCTTCTTCCGGCTCTTTCATCGCTACCCCTGCCGGAACTCACAAGAAAGCTGGACGAGATCACCGGCCACGGGCGGAAAAACATCATCGGGCCCGTCGCCCGTCCCGTCTTTTCCGGAAAAGCTCACCTGATACTTCGCGTCAGGATCCATCTGACCGGCCGGCGGAAAGAAATAGACGATCTGGAAGAATTCCCTCGCGCCGGGGGGCATCGTAAACTTCCGCTCCTCGACGGGCTCTTGCGGGGTCGGTTCCTGAACCTGTGTCCACTGGCCGCCGCTTTCGAGATCGGCGAACGTGGCTTGGTAGGGCGTCTTGCTGGCCTCGACTCTGACCGTGATGACTTCCCCCAGAGCCGCCTCGAACAGCTCCCGGTTATTGCTGATCCTCTTCATATCCTCCCTCCTCGAGCCAAGAGCCGGTCAGCGCACAAGAGTCAACGGACAGCCGCGGTGCGGCGGAAGGGGATCGGGTCTTCGATCAGCGCGGGGGGCGTGGCGCGGGGGTCGTCGGGGACGAGGGACGGGCCGGCCTCGCCCGCCGGGCGGGGCTTCCATCGGCGCGGCACTCTTCGGATGCCGACCGGGAAGATCGTCAGGTCTCCTTCGGCGTCGATCCGCATGCGCAGGAACTGTTTCCAGTCTTCGATCCGGAGAGCCGCGAAGGCCTCGTCCGAGTGGCGGTTGAAGAGATTGAGCGAGATCAGAAGATAGATCCCCATGATCAGAGATCCCGCCAACCATCCTCCGGCGGCGACCGCGAGGGCGCAGCGCCAGATGTATCCGAACGAGTCCGGCTCGAAGCCCTTGACGGAAACACAGTAGTACGCGGCGCCCCAACCGATGAAAAAGAGGGCGCCCAGATGGGCGAGGCCGTGCGACAGACCTCCGAGCGCGCGATAGACGCGCGAATGTGTGTCCGTGAAGAGAAAAAAGAGCAGAAGAATGGCGAGCACCCAGAATCCTGCGAGAGGCTTGTTCAGGACATCGTGCAGTGTCGCGGAAACGGCCTGTCCGATCTCGGAGACGCCAAAGCGGCCAATGTCAGCGCCAACGGCCCAGGCGGTCAGCAGGTACAGAAACGCGGTCAGGAAACCGAAAGTGGGATTGGTCCAGGGAAAGAAGAGGTTGCGCCAGCACAGAGCGCGCGAAGTCCCGGGGTCGGGAAAACTCTTCGCCAGTTCGTATTCTCCTTCGAGCGTCGAGACATCGGGACCGTGTGTCGGATGGAGAGCCGCCCCTCCTCCTCCCGCGGTGATCTTCTGCCGTCCGTCGGCAGCCGCGTGCCGCCGATAATGGTGCAGGTCCCCCGACAGGAACACGGCGATGCGCCTGCCGGGCCGGGCCGGTGTGGCGAAGACCTTCTCCTCCAGGAAACGCAGGCTGCTCGTGTTGTACACGGTGGCGTTGTACTTCGCGTAGACATGGGAGTAGATCCAATGCGGCTCGGCCGTGCAGAGGATGATCCGGTCCTCCGGCTTCATCTCTCCGGCGACTCGCTTGAAGAACTCGATCTGAGGCGCATCGATGTCGGAGCCCAGTTGCACGTCGGTCCCGATGACCCACCAGTGGCGCGGCAACTTCAGCGCGAAATAGCTGCGCGTCTGCGGTGTCTCCCAGCCGCCCAGCCAATCGTGTGAGCAGAAGAGCCGCGTGAACGCGACGAGACTGTCGTACCAGTCGTGATTGCCGGGGACCGCAAACACTTTGGGGTTGGGCGGATCGGTCCGCGGGAGAGCCGTCTCCCAGGGCTGCACGAGCTTTTGTTTGTATAACTCGCGACTCGCGGCGGGATAGACCTGGTCGCCGCCGAAGACGAGAAGCCGGCCCCGGATCGTGCGGTAATCCGACCCCTTCGAGTCATGCAGAGTCAGCTCCGGTTGAGCAACTGTGGACGCGACGGCGTACGTCGAGTTCCAGCCGTCGCCGGTGTCCGCCACGAAGTCCATCCAGAATTCCTCAATGGAAGAATCCCCTTCGGAATAGTCGAAGGAGCGCGCGTCGGGAACCGCGAGCGCTTCCATCAGGCGCGGGTCCGCCCGCTGTCCGAACACCGCGGCGGCCAGCACGTCGGGCGCGTGGCGAATGAGCTCGAAGGGGGAAAACCAGGGAGTCATCCTCGCGCGCTTCATGGCCAGATTTTCTGTGGATTCTAGCCTTCCTGGCTTCGAGCGGCGATTCTAGAATGGATGAGGAGGACCAGCCAATGGCCAGCCACGACTCCTTCCTTGAAGAGCTCCTGCAAGCATTCCCAAACCAGGTGCACCTGGTGGCGCGGTTCGCCGATGACGCGCTGGGATTCACCGAGGCGACGACCCTGCGGGTGTTCCTTCCCGACTTTCATTGGATGAGCCGTTCCTGCCTGGAGCGGTACAGCGGAGGTTACCAGTTTACCGGGAACCGGCTCTTGAAGAACGGCACGCCGATGTTCCATGCCTTGCTGCGGATCCTGGAGGGGGTAAAAACGGCCAAAGAACCGTTGGAGGTTTACCAGCTCGGCGACCGGGTCGATCTGTGGCGCGAGATGACAAAAGACGACCCCAACGTCCGTGCCGCCTATGACCGGGTGCGCAACGATCCGGACGTCCAGGGTCTCGCAGACCGCCTCGACGTGCTCGAAGCGAAGTACATCCGCGGAAACCACGACTCCTGGCTCGCCGGGGTCGAAGCCGCCGGAGGCATTCGACCGTCAGCGAAGGAGTTGACCGCCGCCGGGAATAACATCTTCCTCACGCACGGGCATCGCTACGACAACATCGAGATGATCCTGCCTGACTCCCTGAAGGCGGAATTCGTCGGTATCCTCCCCAAGATCAAGCCCGGGACGCATGGGACGGGACCGTTCAGCAAGGGCACGATGAAGAAGCTCAACGGCTACCTGACGCTTCGCGAAAAGCTGCATTTCCCGCCCGACTTCCCGCCGCCGACCGTCGTGCCGGACGGTGCACGGCTCATCCTCCAGGCGCCGGACATCGAAGCAATCGAAGGCCAGAGCACGACCTTCCTCGATCTCAGAAGGTTTCTCCACGGTCAGGGTACTCTCAACGACTTCGAGCATGCGAGCTACCTGACATTTGGCGACAAGATCTTCACAGTCGAGCAGAACCACCCTCAGGATCATCGCGTGTACGTGATCGGCCACACCCACCACGCGCGACTCCTCGTCGACCACCTCCCCGGCGAGCGGCTCCTCGTCACCATGGATTGCGGTGGTTGGATCGAAAACTGCACCGTCTACAACGACAAGGCGAAGCACTCGCTCATCGCGCCGTCAGCCCAGGTCGGCGTCCAGTGCGGGGATGATCTCCGAATCTATCAGCTCGGCGGCAATCCCGAAGGCTAACCCGGATAATTCACGGACACCCAGCCGAACCGACCTCTGACGTCCGCTACATCCCTTTGACCCGAAACAGCGTGATCGAGTAAGTTTCCTCCATGACGCTCCCCACCGAACCGATCGGCAGCATGCCCCGCCCGGCGGCGCTCATCGAAGGGGTGCAAGCGGCCGCCGCCGGACAGATCGCGGCGGAGAAGCTTGAAGCTCTCTTCGACGACGCCGTCCGCGACACGATCCGGCGTTTCGAGGAGACCGGCTCTCCTGTCATCACCGACGGCGAACAGCGAAAGCCGAGCTTTGCGACCTACCCGGTCCACGGCCTCGCGAACCTGGCGCCCGGCGGCGTGACGATCCCCTTCAAGGATGGGCACACACGGCAGCTCCCGGTCCTGACCGCCGGTCCCTTCCGATATGCGACGCACGCGGCCGCCTATCTGGACGCCGCAAAGAGATACGCCCGCGTCCCCCTGAAAGAGGCCGTGATCTCCGCCTCGGCATTGAGTCTCCTGTATCCGCAGGAGGGCATCCCCGGTTACACGAGAGAAGCCTTCCTGGAGGATCTCGTCGGTGAGGCGGAGGCCGACATTCGCCAGTGCCTGGACCGCGACGCGACCGTCCAGATCGACTTCACGGAGGGCCGGCTCTCGGTCAAGCTCGACCCGTCGAAGGCGCTCCTCGACTCTTTTGTAGATCTGAACAATCAGGTTCTCGAGCGGTTTACGGCGGAGCAGCGCAGGCGCATCGGGGTCCACACCTGCCCCGGCGGGGACCGGGACTCCACACACAGCGCCGACGTGGACTACGCCGAGCTGTTCCCCGCGCTCTTTCGGATGAACGTGGGAAACTTCTTCATTCAGCTCGCGAGCGAACGGGATCGTCCGCGCGTCCTCGCGATCCTCGGAAAGCACGCGACCGGGGACCGCCGGATCTTCGTCGGAGTCACCGACCCCATCGATCCCCGAGTCGAGACGCCTGAAAAGGTCCGCGACCGAGTCCTCGAGGCCGCAAAGTTCATCCCCCCATCCCATTTCGGCACAACGGACGACTGCGGCTTCTCCCCCTTCGGCGACGACACCTCCACGTCCCGCGAAACTGCCTTCGCCAAAGTCCGCGCCCGCGTCACCGGAACCGAAATGGCGTCGAGGATCCTCGGAGTGTGACAGAGCCGTCGGCCGGCCACTTTCTTACATCCTCCTTCTCAAATCCCCAAAAGACCGGCCTCTCTCAACCTTCCGCTGATCGTGGATGACACGGCGCTCAGGGGTCTCCCATACCCCGCTCGCGCCCTTCCCCCTGCTTCGGCCTCACGGCTCCGCCGCATGACTTGACTCGGGGTCGCGCAAGGCGCTACCTCTCACCCCTCTCCGTCATGCCGGTCTGGCGGCGCGTTCCCGACGAGCCAGTCTCCGGGTTGCCGTCTACTGGGAAGTAGCCGTTGATGTCCACGACGAGGATCTTTCGGAGACGAGAGGGAAGGTGGAGGCCGCGGTCTAACCCCGGCTCGAGGTCGTCTCTGGCTGGGGAGGCGTTGCCTGCCGGATTCTCACTCTCAGGCCGAGGCGGCGGCACGCGCGGACCGTCTCCTCGCGATCAACGGCCTTCAGCCAGGAGTTGAGCGGAAGATCTTTCGTCTTCTGGTATTCCGCTTCTCGAACCCGGTGAATCCATTCGAGCGAAGGCGATTCCCACTCGGGTTCCGATTCCGCCACTTAGACCTCCTCGGGAGAGACGATCTCGATCAAAGGATATCCCAGGCGCAGGTTCACGGAGTTGACCGCTCGCCGGGTCCGAACGTTAACCAGGTGCCGGAAGTTCCACGATACGAGAGCATCCACGTGGCCGGCGCTGGCCGCGGCGACATGCCTCAGGTCATTTCGGTACCGAGGCGGGATCACCGCCAGGGTTTCGTACGCCGAAAAGAGGGAGCTGCTCTCATCACTCTCGATGACAAGCTCGAACTCGATGTCTCGGATCGACGTAAGGATTGCTCCCCTGACAGCATCCGGCGCCTGCTCAAGCTCCTCTTGTACGACGTTCGAGATCACGCCCACGTGAACCTGGGCACTGATTGACCCGAGAAGAGTCCGGCTGATCGTCACCCGCCGTTGATCATCATGATCCAACAGCGCTCCCAGAACGGAGGTATCCAGGTACAATCTCATTCTCCTGCTCCCTCCCTGCGCTCGCCGACGATCTTACTTGGTTGGAATGAGTTACGCTATTTGGTGGAGCGGGGGACTCAGCCGCAAGAGGCGCCTCTACGGGCGGACCAAGCCGGGGACACTCCTAAAGCACCAGCCATCCGGACAGACACCAGAATGAAAACTCCGACCTGCTAACCCACATCACCGGGCTTTTCAATGTCTCGACGATCACCTCCCGGATTACGTTCTTGGATGGCTTGACAGAGATGCGCGGCCGATGACGAAACCGCCCCGTCCTGGCATCCGGAGACGTTCCGGGCCCGGATGCTACAGCGCGAAGCCTGCTCTACTGGAAGTAGCCGGTGACATCCAGGACGAGGTCGGCGTGGGTGCCGGCGCCCGTCCCCAGGAAGACCGAGATGTTGGCCGTCGGATCCGTCGTCAGCGGCACGATCGCCCCGTTGGCAATCGCCGGCTCCCCGGCGTCAAAGTTGATCGTCGACACCAACG
>WNGF01008141.1_pt1 | contig 12425 bp, 10 predicted proteins | sample 5400641 | NCBI WGS metagenome assembly WNGF01 (sample SAMN13153371, study PRJNA577476) | soil metagenome | isolation source: 80 cm soil or saprolite under grassland replicate 2 | place: USA:California | collected 2016-06-15
TCACGACTTGATGTCCCGCACCTGGAACGCCGTGGCGCCGATGACCAGAAAGGTGAGGTTGAAGCCGAGCAGAATGCTCAGGGACTCGCCAATCCTCCACCACGGAATCGGCTGGGCGAACAGGAATTGCCAGATGTTCAGGTGATACGTGAGAAACCAATGCTGCAAATCGCGGAAGTAGGGAATGTTCTGCATGATGAAGTTTACAAAGACGAACGACAGCGCGAGGATCGTCGCGGCCGCCGGCTTCACGTTGAAACAGGAAAACATGAACGCCAGGCCCATCACCGTGCACGCCTTCGTCGCCATCATCAGATGCGCCGCGGCGTAGTGTTGCCAGCCGCTCGAAGCATCAAACACGCTGAACAGTTCGCCGGGAATGAGCACAAAAAGTCCTTTCCACGGAAACCAAAGGGAGCCGAACGCCACTCCGAACAATCCCAACGCCATCACCAGCGTAAAGGAAAAGATCGCGCCGGCCAGCCATTTCAGCATCAGCAGGCGCACCCGCGATATCGGCCGCGACAAAATCATCCGCAGCGTGCCGTCCTCGGCCTCCTTCGCCACCAGATCGCCGCCGATGAGCGACACGTATAGCGGCAGCAGAATATAGGCAATGGGCAGAAGCATGAACGTAGCGACCGTCAATGCCGAGATATATTCCTGCGCCAGGTAACCGTTGCCTTCCAGCGTGCGCATCATGTTGACGCGCGGGCCGTTGGTGAATCGGAACAACAGAATGATGACATTCTGCGCCAGGAGAAACATCAGGAAGCCAATGTAGGTCCGCTTTTTGGCGAACAACTTCCAGAGTTCGTTGCGCAGTTGTAAGTAAAACATGCTCATTCGTTGAATCGTTGAATCGTTGAATCGTTAACGCTTCAACGCTTTTAACGGTTTAACGATTAGGGTCATTCCGCATCAATCCGAGATAAAAATCCTCGAGCGTCTGTTCGTGTCGCGCGATCTCATAAACCGCCATCCCCTGCTCCACCAGACGGCGCACGATCTGGTCCGTGCCGACATCCGGCGCCAGCGCCACGAATTGTCCGTCGCGTTCGTCCACGATGAGCTTTTCCCCGCGCAACTTTGTGACGGCCTTGGGAAAATCATTCACCCGCAGCCGCACCCAATCTTTCGTCTGCTTCGCTTCCGCCAGCGAACCTTCAAACACTTTCCGTCCCTGGCTCATCACGGCGATGCGCGTGCAAAGCTGCTCGACTTCGTTGAGCAAATGCGACGACAAAAAAATCGTCAGACCCAGTTCGCCGCGCAGTCGCCGGATGGTTTGCCGCATCTCATGAATGCCTTCGGGATCGAGCCCGTCGCCCGGTTCGTCGAGGATGAGCAGTTGGGGCTGGGGCAAGAGCGCCTGCGCCAACGCCAGCCGCGCCCGCATTCCATGCGAGTAGGTTTTCACCTTCGATTTTTCGCGCCCTGTCAGCCCGACCCACTCGATTACTTCGCGGATTCGCTCCGGCGGCGTCGGCGCGGTATAATGGCTCAGAATCTCCAGGTTCCGCCAGCCGCTGAGATAGTCGTAGAACACCGGCGTTTCAAAGATTGCGCCGACCCTTTGCAGCGCGAGTTGGCGCCGCCGCGTCACGTCGTGCCCGCAGACATGAACCTCGCCCTCCGTCGGCCAGACCTGGCCCAGCATCATCCCGATGGCCGTGCTTTTGCCGGCGCCGTTGTGGCCGAGCAGCCCGAAAATCTCACCGGCGCGCACGTGCAAGGTCAGATCGACCACCGCGACGCGTTCACCGAAGCTTTTGGAAAGGCCACAGAGGCGAATCACTTTTTAACTCCTGGATCGTCAATCGTAAATCCGTTCACTTCGTTCCTTCCATCGCCAGCAGGTTGCGGATGTGCCCGTCGGCGTAAAGGTAATTCACGCCCTTCTTCGCGCCGCGCGCCTGGTGAAATGCCTCTTTGTCGAAGAAAACGGGAATCTGATGCGGATCGAAATCCATGTTCAGCACCTTCAAATGCTCGGCGTCCTGGCCGTTGAGCAGACTGTTCCATGAATAACTGGAGCCGGTCTGTTCGTAAAGTTGCTTGCGATCGGAAGGACATCGCAAAATTTTCACCGAACCGACGTGATTCGAGAGAACAACATCAACGCCCGGCAATGTATTTGTCGGCACCGCATTCGTGTCGAAAGATTTGTCGCGCATCACCGGCAGCCGGTTGTTGTTGTCCTGCACGTAGAGCTGCAACGCGATGCCGATTTGCCGCAGGTTGCTCAGGCAGGCTGTCGCGCGGCCGGCCTCTTTTGCTTTGCTTACCGCCGGCAAGAGCAAGCCTGCCAGAATGCCGATGATCGCCAGCACCACCAGCAGTTCAATCAAAGTGAAGGCCGATCTGTCAGTCGTCCGTTGTCCCTGGTCAGTTGTTTTAACCACTGACCACTGACCACTGACCATTGGCACCTCAGAATCCTGACTCATCGCCCTCCACGAAACATCCGCCCGCTCTCCATCGTCCGTTGCAATTCCTCGAGCAAGGGCGCCATCTCGGCCTTGGTCTGCGCCGAGCTTTCGCTGTAAAAAGTTTTCAGGCCGATTTTTGTAACTTTCTCCTGCAAGTCCTTGCTCAATACGGGTGGCGCATTGGTGGTCGCCTCCGAGGGCGCCTCGCCGTCTTCTTTCATCTTCTCCTGTTCCTCCTTGAGCCGCCTCAGGGCGTCGCCGATGGCCCGGCGTCGCCGTTCTTCCGGCAATTGCTCGAAGGAGGCGAGCATCTGCTTGAAACCGGTCGGCATGGTCAACTCGATGAACGTCCCCTTCTCCTCCTCGGTCATCGCTTCAAACCACGTTTGCGGGACTCGCTCGACCCGGGCTTTCCGCCGCTCCTCGGGCGTGAGTTTGTTCAATTTCGCCGCCAGCTCGCGGATCGCCTTTGCCCGCGCGTCACCCGACATCTGGTTGAGACCCACCGCCCGGGCATAAGCCCGCACCTTGTCCGCGGTCATCCGCGAATTCTTCGCAATGGCATAACCCGCCCAGGCCACCACCCAGGCCGCCGTGATGATGGCGACAGCGATGACAATCGGCCGTTGACGTTGGCTCGACACGATCGGAGTCTAACGCAATCCAGCGTTATCGCCAGAGCCAAATCCAAAGCTCAAAGCTCAAAGCTCAAAGCTCAAAACAAGCTCCAATCCTCAAGTCTCCAAGCCCCAAGAAACCTGGAGAGACCGGAGCTTTTGGAGCTTGGGGTTTGGAACTGGCCATTCTCTGAACCTTTGAACTTTGAGCAGGGTGAGTTCAAGAATCGTCGCAAGAGCCGTAGCCGCCGAGGTTACGAGACGGAACTGTTTTTCGTGCCAGAATCCGCCTGCTTACGTCGGCGGCTACCCTTCTTGAACTCACCCTCGAACTTTGAGCTTGGCACCTTTTTTGCCGCTTGCTTTGCCGCCGACGCCGCTTACTTTCCCTCCATGTTCGCGACGGAAACGAGTGAAGAAGACCCGCCCACGGAAGCCCAACCTCCCGCTCCCGCGCTGATGGAATCGTTGAAACACCCCGACCGATTTGTTCGCCGCCACATCGGCCCCGGCGACGACGACGCCCGGCGAATGCTGAAAGAACTGGGATATGCCAGCCTCGACGCGCTGACGGACGCCGCGGTGCCGGCCAGCATTCGGCTCCAGCGGCCGCTGCATCTGCCCGATGGCCGCAGCGAATTCGGCGTCCTGGGCGAACTTCGCTCGATTGCCGCGAAGAACCGGGTTTTTCGCTCCTACATCGGCATGGGTTACTCCGACTGCATCACGCCGCCGGTGATCCAGCGAAACATTTTCGAAAACCCGGGCTGGTACACACAATACACGCCTTACCAGGCCGAGATTTCCCAGGGCCGACTCGAAATGCTGTTGAATTTCCAGACGATGGTTTGCGATCTGACCGGCCTGGAGATCGCCAATGCCTCGCTGCTCGATGAAGCCACCGCGGCCGCCGAAGCGATGATGATGTGCCATCGCCTCAATCACGAGGGAGGCCGCAACGCGTTTTTCGTCTCGCGCAATTGTCACCCGCAAAACATTGAAGTCGTCCAAACCCGCGCCGGGGCGCTCGGTGTCGAAATCGTCGTCGGCGACCATGATACGTTCGCTTTCCGGGCCGGATTCTTCGGAGTCCTGGTTCAATACCCGGATACATTCGGCGCGATTCACGATTATCGGTCATTTATTGAGAGGGCGCACGCTGCGGGCACGCTGGTCGTTGTCGCCGCCGACTTGCTCAGCCTCACATTGTTGAAGCCGCCCGGCGAATTCGGCGCCGACGTCGCGGTTGGCAGCGCGCAACGTTTCGGCGTGCCCGTCGGTTACGGCGGGCCGCACGCTGCCTATTTTGCCACCCGCGACACTTTCAAACGCCAGATGCCGGGCCGGCTGGTCGGCGTCTCGAAGGATTCGCGTGGCCGCCCGGCCCTGCGCCTGTCACTCGGCACACGCGAACAACACATTCGCCGCGAGAAAGCCACCAGCAACATCTGCACGGCGCAGGCGCTCCTCGCCAATATGGCCGCCGCTTACGCGATTTATCACGGGCCTCAGGGACTGAAGCAAATCGCCCGGCGCGTCCATTTCATGACCCGTATTCTCGCCCTCGGCCTGCAGCGGCTCGGCTACAAACCGGGGCAGATGCCACCCGTACCTGACCGCACGCCCACCCCTGACCCCTCCCAGGAGAGGAACCTGGCGGGCGCGACTCCTGATTGGCTCCCCTCCCCCGGAGGGGCTGGGGATGGGTGTGCCTTGCCCTGCTTCGACACGCTTTGCGTCCATCTCGGTTCCAAGCGGTCCGCCGACATCATCAAAACCGCCGAGTCGCACCGCGCCAATCTGCGGGTCATCGACGCGGCCACGGTCGGCATTTCGCTCGACGAAACGGTGACTGAAAACGACCTGGCCGAGCTGCTCCAGATTTTCAACGATGACCGCGCGCCGGCTTTCACCATCAAAGAACTCGCAGCGGGAGATCAGCTTGACGTCCCCGCCGAGTTCGTTCGCCAAAGCAAATTCCTCACGCATCAAGTCTTCAATCGTTACCATTCGGAAACGGAGATGCTCCGTTACCTGAAGCGGCTCGAAGCGCGCGACCTGTCGCTCACGACCTCGATGATTCCGCTCGGCTCCTGCACGATGAAACTGAACGCCACTTGTGAAATGCTGCCGGTGAGCTGGCCGGAGTTCAGCCGGATCCATCCTTTTGCGCCTCTGCGCCAGACGCAGGGTTACCAGGTCCTGTTCCAGCAACTCGAAGAATGGCTCGCTGAAATCACCGGCTTCGCGGCGGTGTCGCTCCAGCCAAATGCGGGTTCGCAGGGCGAATATGCCGGGCTGCTCGTCATTCGCAAATATCACGAAAGCCGCGGCCAGAGCCATCGCAACGTCTGTCTTATTCCCACGTCCGCCCACGGCACCAACCCGGCCAGCGCCGTCATGGCCGGCCTCAAAGTCGTCGCCGTCGCCTGCGACAAGGAAGGCAACATTGACCTCGCCGATCTGCGTGCCAAGGCGGAGGCGCACCACGACAACCTCGCTTGCCTGATGATCACTTATCCCTCCACGCACGGCGTGTTCGAGGAGAGCATCCAACAGATTTGCGACCTGATCCACGAGTTTGGCGGGCAGGTTTACCTGGACGGCGCAAACCTGAACGCGCAGGTGGGTCTCTGTCGCCCGGCCGACTTCGGCGCGGATGCCTGCCACTTGAACCTGCACAAGACATTTTGCATTCCGCATGGCGGCGGCGGGCCGGGCATGGGGCCAATCGGCGTCGCCGAACATCTCGTTGGCTTCCTGCCCGGTCACCCGGTGGTCAATCTGGGCGGCGAAAATCCAATTGGCGCCGTCGCGGCGGCGCCCTGGGGCAGCGCGAGCATTCTGCCCATCTCGTGGGTTTATATCGCCGGAATGGGCGCCGCCGGCCTGACCGAGGCAACGAAGGTCGCCATCCTCAACGCGAACTACATTGCCAAACGTTTGGAGAAACATTTCCCGACGCTCTACCGCGGCCACGGCGGCCTCGTCGCTCACGAGTGCATTCTCGATTTGCGCGATTTTAAGAGCGTCACCGCCGAAGACGTCGCGAAGCGGCTCATGGATTACGGCTTCCACGCGCCGACGTTGAGCTGGCCGGTCGCCGGCACGTTGATGGTTGAGCCAACGGAAAGTGAATCCAGGGCGGAACTCGACCGGTTTTGTGACGCGATGATTTTCATCCATGGCGAAATCATGGCGGTCGAATCCGGCCGGATGGACCCGCAGAACAATCCGCTCAAGAACGCGCCGCATACGGCGGACATGATTGCCGCGGACAACTGGAACCATCCCTATTCGCGCGAGCAGGCGGCTTTCCCCGCGCCATGGCTCAAGGAACACAAATTCTGGCCCGCGGTCGGGCGCATCGACAACGTTTATGGCGACCGTAACCCGGTCTGCACCTGTGCGGGGATGGAGGCGTATTCCGCCTGAATGCTGCAGATGGCTTCGAACCTCTTAATGTCGAAAATGACAATCGACTGACCGGATGCTATGAAGATTACCGAAGCTTTGTTGGCGGAACATGTCGTTTTCCACCACCTGTTTGACTACCTGGAGGGCGCGTTGCCGAAATTGAAAACTGCGGCCGAGGTCAGATCGCTGGCAGGTTTGGCAGAATCGTTGCTGAAAGCCCACTCGGACGTGGAGGAGAAACTCCTGATCGAACCGCTGGACCATTGCCTGGAACAAATCGGCCAGTGCGATACGTTTCACCAGGAGCATGAAGAGATCGACGAAAACCTCAAACGCGCGCGGACAGCCCGCGACCTCAGGCAGGCCCGCGCCAGCATGATGGCCGCCGTAGTCGCCTCGCGCAAACATTTCGACAAGGAGGAACGCATCGTCTTTCCCCTGGCCGAAAAACTCCTCAAATCCCGTACGCTCATCGAACTCTGGAACACCTGGACCGAACAGCGCAACCGAAGGTAGGACAGCGCGTCCCGCCTGTCCGCAGGCAGCCCCTTCCTGCTGCAATCCATTTCCGCAGACTTCGATACAATTTGTCCCGGCTGTGACATAGTTTGCATCGTTTTCCTCGCCTGTCCGGCACTCAACCTCCTGCGAAGGCGTCCTCCGGTGCAGGCTTGCGTCGCAGACCCAAACGCGCAAATCTGGCGTCAGCGACCAGAAAAACATCAACTATGAAACTGATCCTGCTGCTCCCACTCGTGCTGGCGCCGGTGATCCACGCCGCCGACAACAAACCGAAAGCCGAAACATTCCTGGACCCGGCCAGGGCAGGTCGGGACTATCTCGACCAGGGAGAGTACCGAAACGAATGGGGCGGCGCGCAGGTCATCGCGTTGGGCGAAGGAAACTTTCGTCTGGTGACCTACCGAGGCGGGCTGCCCGGCGGCGGTTGGGACAAGGAATTCAAACAGGAAGTGTCAGGCAAACGCGACGGCGAAAAGATCGTGTTGGCTGGCGAGAATAATTACCGCGCGGAGATTGCGAACGGGAAGATCAGTATCACGGTGCAAAATGGCGGCCCCTACACGATGGACAAAACAGAACGGGGGAGCCCGACGCTCGGCGCGAAACCGCCGCCGGGTGCAATTGTGTTGTTCGACGGCACCAGCGCGGACGCCTGGGCCGGCGGACACCTGGACGAGCGCCATCTGCTCGCCGCGGGTTGCAAGAGCAAACAGAGTTTCACCAATTTCACGGCGCACCTTGAATTCCTGCTTCCATTCGCGCCGCTGGCGCGCGGGCAGGACCGCGGCAACAGCGGCATTTACCTGCAGGACCGTTACGAGGTCCAGGTGCTCGATTCGTTCGGACTCAAGGGCGAGAACGACGAATGCGGCGGCTTCTACTCGCAGACGGCGCCTTCGGTGAATATGTGTTTCCCGCCGCTCACCTGGCAGACCTACGACATCGACTTCGCGTCTGCGAAATACGACGAATCCGCCAAGAAGACCAAAAACGCCGTCGTCACCATCAAACACAACGGGGTCACTATCCATGAGAACCTGGAATTGAAAGGGCCGACGCCCGGCGGAAAGAAGGAAGCTCCCGGCGGCGGTCCGCTTCAAATTCAGGGCCACGGGAATCCGGTGTTTTATCGAAACATCTGGGTTGTGCCGAAGTGACCGCCCGGCGAAGCGCTCCTCCGGTGGTGGGAACTGTGCGCGCCACGTTCGCCGTGTGGGATCCAAACTACCGGTCAACCTGAGACGCTGAACGTCCGTTCGAATCGGCCAAAGTTACGGAGATACTTGACTTCCAAGGCAACCAGGAGAAATTACACAACTGCTTGGTCCGCAGAATATCCTCTCCGGGCAAAGAAACCCGGGAAATCCTATGAGAAAACGCGTTCGACTCCCTCAGGGGCATGTCCCTACCGGCTGCCCGGTTTGCTCGATCATTCCGTCCCACATCCTGCGCCACCTGTCCCGGCACGGTCCCCAGCAACTGCGCGAGCGCATGCTCCAAACGCTGCAACATTCCGAACGCCTGCGCGGCCACCGTGACATGCTGGCCTACCTGGGCGCCGTGGCTCTGGCGACACCCACGGGGACCAAACGTCGGACGATCTATGATCTGCGCCACGGCACAAAACTGCCCGGCCAACTCGTCCGCGACGAGGGCGACCCCCGGAGAAAAGACCAGAATGTCAATGAAGCCTATGACTACTCCGGCGCAACCTACGACTTTTACGATCAGGTGTTCGGACGAAGCTCCGTTGACGGCAACGGCATGCGGCTCGATTCTTCCGTTCATTATTCGACCGACTACGACAACGCCTTTTGGAACGGCGCGCAGATGGTCTATGGCGACGGCGATGGCGTCATCTTCGAACGATTCACCAAATGCCTGGACGTCATCGGGCACGAATTGACGCACGGCGTCACCCAGTTCGAGGCCGCCCTCGCGTATCACGACCAGCCTGGCGCTCTTAATGAATCGTTCTCCGACGTTTTCGGCGCGCTGGTGAAACAATGGAACCTCAAGCAAACTGCTGACCAGGCCGATTGGCTGATCGGCGCCGGCTTGCTGGCCAAAGGCATCAATGGCGTCGCGCTCCGTTCGATGAAAGCGCCCGGCACGGCTTACGACGACCCTCAACTGGGCAAAGATCCGCAGCCCGCCCACATGAAGGATTACAACCAGGACAGCGCCGACAATGGCGGCGTGCATATCAACTCCGGCATCCCCAATCATGCGTTTTATCGGGTCGCCACGTCGCTCGGCGGTTTCGCGTGGGACAAAGCCGGCAAAATCTGGTACGACACTCTCACCAATGTGATCGGCCCCAACACAAGCTTCGAACAGGCGGCAGACGCCACTATCCGCTCGGCGGGCAACCTCTATGGCAACGGCAGCCAGGAACAACAAGCCGTGCAATCGGCCTGGAAGCAGGTCGGCGTCCTCAAGTAGTTTCAAGCGCACGGCCGGACGCGAACTGGAAAACCGCGCCCGGGACCTTTATCCTGGTAGTCATGCGCCTCACGTTGACTCGCAGCGGCGGTTTCGCCGGCATATTGCCTCCGCCGGTTACGCTCGACACGGCACAACTGCCGCCCGCTGTCGCCCGACGCCTCGAGGAATTAGTTGCCTCAGTCGATTTCTTTAATCTCCCCAACACGCTTGCGGCGCCGGCGCGGCAACCCGATCGCCTGCAATTCACGGTCCGCGTCGCCGACGAAAACGGGCGCGAACACACGGTGACGTGCGACGAGGAAGTCGCTTCCGAACCCTTCCTCGAACTCGTCCGCGCTGTGCGAACGACCGCAAGAAAATAATCTCACATCGGACCCATTGACCAGGGTGAGTTCAAGAATCGTCGCAAGAGCCGTAGCCGCCCAGATTACGAGGCGGAAGTGTTTTCCGTTCCAAAATCCGCCTCCTTGCGTCGGCGGCTACCATTCCTGAACTCACCCTCACCCATTGACGACTGCGAAGCCGCCAGCGCGACAATCCGCCATTCGAAGCCGCAAGTGTCGGCGAGCGGGAACGATTTGTATCCGGAAACTGGCCGCCGCCTGTCGGCAATGTGGGCAGCAGAGCGCCCGCGTCCTTCTGGTTGGCACGCCTCCGGGCGCTGCTTGCGGCGCGAACAGGCGGATTTGTCGGTCAAAGCCGGTCGCGGCACTCGCGATGCTACAGCGTATGCCGCTGATGAACGCTTCGGGCTGACCAGGCGCGGGGCCAGTGCCGGCATGAATCGTCGGGACAGAGCGGTCCCCGGTTCGATGTCTGGAAAATGGCGCGAATTGTGGCTCACAGGGTCCCGGGATGTTTTTATCCTTCGGGTTATGATCGGCTTTACTACACAACGAGATAGGCAGGACGGTCAAAAAGTCGCCCGGGACGGTTCCGGGGCCGGGCGCGTAAAGCCGGGCGACATCATTCTCTGGGTTGAGAATCATTTGGAGTCCTGGAGGCAAATCACGCATTTCATCAGCCTGGCGCACGGCAAGAAGTTTGACGCCGACGATGAAGCCCAATTCCTGGAATTAAAGGGTGTCATTGTCCAGGAGTTGGAAATGATCCTGGCGTCGGGCGAATGCCTCTCACCCACCAAAGAGGACGTCCACACGATGATGAATAGCGTTCCTTCGCTTTCTTATATCAGCCAGTTGAACGATGGCGCTCTGCGCAATATCGAGCATCAGTGGCATCTGATTTACATCGGATGGCATGCCGCTTTGGGACGATTAAAGGTCAGACACAATGCCGTCGAGTCACGGTATCCCAGGTCCGGTTTTCTCTGGTCGGCGCGGTGATTCCCGCGGCGAATGAGCCCTCAGATTTCATTCAAAACCACCCGCACCGCGGCCAGCAGCGCGGCCACACGCGTCCGCAACGGAAAATCCGAAGGCGCTTCCAGTGTGTAGCTGTGCCGCGTCCGGTTCATGATCAGGTAGAACGCCTCCGGCCATTGCGGCCGTTTCGCGAGATCAACGTCAGGCCGGATGATACCGCCCCGCGCCGGACGGTCCTCGATGACCGGCGAAGGATCGACGGGACAAACCTGCGACACCGCCCGGACCATTTTCTCTCCCAACGACGCCTCCCGACCGGGATTGACTTCGTAAACATAGAAGCCGTGCGATTCCCAATCTTCGTGCAGGCAAAGCGTCAAATCGAAACCCGGCTGTCTCTCGAGCCAGGCGACGTGCGCGCGAACTTCGGCCGATCGCAGATGGCGATAGTCCCTGTTGAGGTCTATGCCCGCGTCGTTTTCGCGGCGGTTGAGCGGAAAGCCGGTGGGGTTCAGGCACGGACAAACCCACAGGTCCGCTCCCTCGGGCCATCGATTTTCCTGTAACAATTGCCGGACGGCGAGCGGACCAGCCGGTTCATCGCCGTGTATCCCCGTCGAGAGGTAAAGCCTTTTGCCCGGCGCTTTGACCCGTCGCCGGAACGCCAGCAGGTCCAAACTGCCTGACACCGGCAACTCCTCGATCTCCCACCCGTACTGGCGCGCCGCCTCCAGGTCGTCGCGCAAGACCTGATTGATGTCGATGGTCTCACCAAAGTAAGCGCCGTTGTTCTTGCCCAGACGTTGAACGGAATGCGACATGAAAAGAACCTAACGCGATGGCTGAATGATTCAAGCACGGCAATAGGCCAAGCGTCGGAAGTTTTCGCGGATTTTTCGTCCTCGTCGTCGTCCTCGACCTCGACGGGCGCACTTCCGATTACGAGGACGAGGAGGAGAAGTAGGACGAGGACGATTTGGTGGCGGTTCTGCTGCGCCATGCGATAAGCGGATTAACCGCCGGGCGAGCGATCGCCGCGCAACGAACCGTCCGCGACGGCCTTGCCCGGGTCGCGGAACGGCGGGCGCATTCGCAGACCGAGTTGCTCGAGCATCGCCCGGTCGGCGTCGTAATCCGGCGAGGGCACGGCTTTGGTCAACATGCTTCTGGTCTCGCTCGAGAAAATCGAATTGGCGCCCGCGAGAAAGCACAAGGCCTGTTCGGCCACGTTGAGCCGGGCGCGTCCGGCGGACAATCGCACGACGGACCCTGGCATTACAATGCGCGCGGTGGCAATCATCCGCAACATTTCATCGAACGGCACGTCCGGTTGGTCCGCCAGCGGCGTTCCCGGCACTTTGGACAGAATGTTGACCGGAACCGATTCGGGGTGCGGGCGCAAGGTGGCCAGCGTGTGCAGCAGCGCAATGCGATCGGCAATACTCTCGCCCAGGCCGAGGATGCCGCCGCAACAAACGGTGATGCCTGTCTTACGAACGTTTTGCAATGTGTTCAACCGATCCCGGTAGGTCCGGGTGCTGATAATGGTCCGGTAGTGGTTTTCCGAGGTGTCGAGATTGTGGTTGTAGGCGTAGAGCCCGGCTTCCTCCAACCGCCGTGCCTGCGATTCCGTCAACAGACCGAGCGTGCAGCAAACTTCAACC
>WNGF01008143.1_pt1 | contig 12424 bp, 12 predicted proteins | sample 5400641 | NCBI WGS metagenome assembly WNGF01 (sample SAMN13153371, study PRJNA577476) | soil metagenome | isolation source: 80 cm soil or saprolite under grassland replicate 2 | place: USA:California | collected 2016-06-15
CACGCGTAAAGCACTACTGCTGCTATCGCCCCGGCTGCGATCATGAGCGTCAGCTTCGGGAGCAAGGGTACTCGTTTCATGAATAGCTCTTGGGTTGAGGAAAAAATCCGACGCGCGCTTCTGACAGTCATGGCTCGCCCTCGTCGGGCTCGAAGAACATCGTGGGAGGAGCGCCTGATATTCCCGCTTCTCTCAGCCACGCAGTCATCACCTTCGCCAACGCCTGCTGATCTTCGGCGTCGAGTCGCCGGAGCGCGGAGACAAGACGTTCCTGAAACGGCTGAGGGGAAAGTTCCAGCAGCTTCTCACCAGCTCGTGTGAGAGAGAGCTCCGCTTTTCGATTGTCATCGCTCGATTTGCTTCGGTGAAGCAGACCTTTCAGCTCCAGCCTCGCTACAACCTCGGAGACGGAGCTCTGCGAGGTGAGCGTGGCCTCGCAAAGATCGGTGATCGAAAGGGCTGGTTTGCTCCCGAGCTGACGAAGCACAAAGAGTTGCGCGGAGGCGATGCCACCGCGGGCCCGAGCCTCTGCATCGGCTCGTCTCAGCGCTCTCACAATTCTCCGGAGGCCGTCCATAACGATGGCCGAAGGCGCGCTCCTTCCGTCGCTTACCCACACTGCGGCCGTTCCCCCGCGGGAGACCTGCACGCTAATGGCTCATCGTTGTGAACTGCTTCGGCGTGCCAACCTGAATGATTCCTACTGCTCCTTTCTCTGCGTCGGCAAAGCTGTGAGTCACGAACGGATATAGGCCTTCTCCGCTGGCATTCCTGTCGAATACAGTCTCGAAGATTGCCCCGCCGCCCGCAGGGACCATGTACGTCTGCACATTCCGCAGGGCGTGACCCGGCTCACCATCCGGATACACTCGGTCGAAGACCACTCCGACGATATGGAAGTCGCTATTGAAGGACGGTCCCGCGTTGATCACGAACAACCGTACGCGGTCGCCAATCTCGACTTTCAGCGGAGAATCCTTGTACTGGAACGCGCGCCCGTTGAAAACGACCTGGCTCGGCGCCTTTGCCATTGCCGCTTGCCAGTCGGGCTCCGTGGTCGTGGTTGACGTACCGGTGGCGATGTCCCGCTGCTTCGCGTAAAACTCGCTCTGCACCAGCACGAATTCCTTGTCGGCTTTCGTCCCCCATCCATCCCTTGGATCGACGATTATGGGCAGGTACATGCCCTGCATCACATGCATCGTTACCGGGGGAGTTCCGCAATGCACCATGAACGCGCCAGCGTCGCGTGCTACAAACTCGAAGGCCAGGGAATCACCTGGATTGATCGTTCTGTACGCAATGTTCGCGGGAATTCTGGCAGCGTGAAAATCGATTGAGTGTGGCATCGGTGAGTCGTTGATGACATTGACTCGAACCTTGTCACCTACCCGAACTCGAATGACGGGGCCGGGCACTGTGCCTCCAAACGTCCACCCTTTGTATCTCACTCCTTTTGCGATTTCGATCGTTGCATCCTTGATCGGAATACGAAAGGATTTGACGTCGGCATCCGATGCTTCGGCGAGACTGGCGTCGTAAGAAGGATTCGTAATGCGGACGGTTTTATGGAAATCGGTCGTTTCGACCTTTTCGGCCCGGCGAGCCGGTGAGAACGCCAACGCGGTCAAGAGAATCGCAATCGCAGAGATCGACGCGAGCAGTTTTTTGGAAATCATCCGGCCTCCGATAACAGGAACGAAAGACATTGTGAGTTTTCTGTGATCGGAAGATGCATCGGACCCGATGGTTGTCTTGTCGGTGAAAGGTGGAAGTTCATCAGACGAATCACGCCCACTGTGTGCGGAAATCCCTGATCACATTCGAGCAGTCCGAGCTCGCTTCTCGGTCTCAGCCTTGCGCGAATCGGCGCGAAGAAAGAGCGCGCCGAAGGCGATCCACAGAAACGCGCCCGACCAGTGATGCGACCAGATCGCGTCGAGTAGCGAGATCCCGAAGAAGATCAGAAATACGGTGACGTTTGCACCGAGCCTGAGTTTTGCCCATACCCCTCCAGAGGCGATGGTGAGGAATCGCCCGTAACGGTTTCATTGTCCGCAACGATCGCATGTTCGCGCCACCGTGGCACCCTTGTTATCGGGCAAAGCCGGAAACGGAGGTGCTGGAAACCCTGATCCGGCGTAGATGGGGCGCCTGGCGTTCCAGCCTGTCGGAGTTTCCCCCCAGGATTTCAAGATTCCCCTGATAAGCCGGCCTTCCACCGGCCCGTATCCTCGTGGTGCACGGGATGGCACATCATGACCGTGCGGTGAAGCTCATACATCGAGGAACGACGGCCATGCTCAGACTACGCGATATCATGACACGACAAGTGGTGACTCTCGAGCCTCAAATGACTCTCCGGGAGGCGATGGAGGTTCTTGTCGCTCGACATGTGAGCGGCGCTCCGGTTGTCTCGGGACAGAAGGTCGTCGGAGTAATCTCCGCCGGAGACCTGCTGTCATTCGCAGCCGCGCCACCGCGGGACGATGAGCAGCAGGAAAAGCCTATCTTCGGCAACGAGTGGGACGAGCTCGCCGAATGGGAGGATGACGAGGCTTCGGAGTCGGCGTCATTCTTCACCGACATGTGGGACGAGCACACCGAAGAAGCGACGGACGTGATCGATACTCAGGGTGAGTCTTCGTCGGATCCCCTGTCGAGCCATCTGGTCGAGGAAGCGATGACCAAGACTATTCGGTGGCTGTCACCAGGCGCGGACGTCAGAAGTGCCGCCGACATGATGCGGCAGTACGGAGTGCACCGTGTGCTGGTAGTCAGCCGCGGTCGCCTCGTCGGCCTGGTGTCCGCAATGGACATCGCCAAAGCGGTTGCCGACCGGAAGCTGATCAATCGTACTTACGTGTTTGACAAGAATCCGTGACGCCGATTGCCGAAACCCTGCAACTCCCGAAGCGCTGACCGCCCGATCTTCAGGCCACACCAGGCACGAGCAGCACCGAGCACCGCGCTGCCCGCATCACTCTCATCGCAATTCCTCCGCCGGGCGCTATAGAGAATGCGCGCCGGCGCTTCACACCCAGCACGATCATCTCTGCCTTGACGCTCGTTGCGAACTCGCTGATCTCGCGCGCCACGTCGCCGTGCAGGACCACGAGATCGCGCTGCATCCGGGGAAGCTCTGCGAGATCTTCGGCCAGCCGCTCGAACGCTTTCTCGACTTCGGTACGATACTCATTGTCGTATTCCGCCCAATCGACGCCGAGAGCTTCCGAGCGCGGCTCGACATGGACGACCGAGACGCTTTCAGGAGAGCCGAGAATTTCCAATGCAGCGACGAGAGACGAGCGGTCGGAGCGGACAAGATCGAGACCAAGGATGACTCGTTTTGGAAGACGGGCCATCGACTGCGATGCCACGAGGAGCGGCCGCTTGACGAGCCTCGCGAGATGCGTCGCTGTCTCTTCTCCAAGCAATCGGTCTACCACCCCGTGACGGCTCGCCCCTACGACAATGAGATCCGCATTGCGTTCCTTTGCAACCTGGGCAATGACCGCCGCAGGTCGTCCGCTGCGAATCTCCGTCGTCCATTTCGCCAGCCGGCCAAGCTTGAGGAGCTGCTCGACCATATCGGTGCGCAGCGCGTCTTCTCTCGATTTTTCTATCCCGGTGCTGACGATCGGTGTACCCGGTGGCGGCACGATGACGGGAAGCGGCTCCAACACCGAGAGCACGTGCACTCGCGCACGACATTGCGCCCCAATGAACTCGGCCGCGGTGTACGCGGCACGGCTTGTCTCGGAGCCGTCGGTTGCGACCAGGATTACCGGCGAGGTCGCACGCAAAGGGTGCTTCTCATCCAGCTCGCGGGCGATGGAAGGATTGGCTGTCGCGTTCATGGTTCTGCCTCCGTTCCTTATTCGGGTAGCGATTCCGGTGGCGCGCCGGGAATTCGTGTCTGTGCGGCTGCCTCTCTTTGCGCGGAAGCCAGCGCCTGCGGGCTCACGTATATCTCGAACTGAACCCGGACTTCATCTGCGGTGCGGAGGACTCCGAACCACGGACGAGGCGGCGTGATCCCGAAATCGGTCATGCGAATGGGTACTGTTCCCCGCGCGCGGCGGGTGCCATCGGGAAGTCGCTCCGTCTTCACAGTCATGCTCACCGGCCGCTCTGCCCCCGCGACCGACATTTTGCCGGTTGCCTGGACCGACAGCGCGTCGTAGCCGCCTGCGGGCGTAATCTCGAAGTCGGCGATGATGTAGCTCGTGGCCGGCGGCTTCGGCGCTTTCAGCGCGTTATACATATTCGCTTCCATGTGGCGGTCGCCGCATTTGAGCATCCGGACGGGGACGATTACGTCTACGCCGCGCAGCGATTTCGCAACAGCGGCATCGTCACGGCTGTCAACCGAGCTCGCATCGATCGCAATGAGGGCTTCCAATGCGGTCGCCTTGCATGTCCAGTTGCGGACGTTGGAGCTTCCCTCGAGCCAGAGCTTGCTGTCGGCACGAACGGGAAGGCGTAGTGTCGCCGATTTCTCCTGCGCGGGAGCAGCGCTTCCCATGAGCAGCAAGGCGCCGAGGAGGACAATCAAAGCGGTAATCAGTCTCATGCTCTCAGAGTACGGTTCCGAGGGCATCTTGAGAGTCAGGCGATGTTTGTGACTCTTGTAGGGGGAATCCTTTAGGGTTCTCAGTCCTCGGGTAGCGCTTAGCAGGCAGCGGGTCCCGGGTACCGCGTACCGGGAACAATCCATCGCCGGAGTACAAGCCTCGACGCGCTGAGAATCATGTGATCCTTGCCGCCGATCTTCAATCCGTCCGTATGCACGCCTCCTCGAAACTCCGAGCCAATCCAGTTCAACGGCATCTTAACGCTGCGGCGAGTGATCTTCTCGGCGGCGATGATCGGGCCCTCGAGTTTCCCGACGATGATGTAATCGGTCCTGATGTTCAGCATGCGGCCGACGCTGCCGCGATTCGTCTCGAGACGACCGGCCGTGAGACGCGCATCACCGATCTGTCCCGTGACCTCTCCGGACGGAGGCACTACGAGTCGAACTCCCAGGGTTTTCTGAGCAGTCCAGTTCACAACGATGTGCGCTGATCCGCACCACACCCCAATAATCGAGTCGCGGGTTGCTTTCGATTGCGACAGTACTGCTTCAGGGACCAGTGAAGTCAGAAAAACCAGAGCGATCAGAGGAATTGTTGCGAAGCTTGGCATACGTTGTCCCAGTACTGCGAGCAGACTCCGACGCATGGTACCCTCCCTCCGCCCAGGCTGGCCAAGCTTCTACGACTTGAATGTCAACAGGGTCTGGCCGCCCTCGTACCGCACGCACAACACATCGTCCTTCAAGTCCGGCCCCCTGCGCACCGAGATCGAATCCGGACGCGGAATGCTCCGCGCAAAATGGCGGTCGCTCCCGACGAAGTCACCGAGAAGCATTTCGACTCGTCCATCCCGGCGGTCGTAATCCGCTCCGATGAATGGAAGCTCCACAACCTGCACGAACGCACCGAGTGCCGGTCCATCGACTTCGAGCGTCGCCCGACGACCGGAGTTTCGTTGCGTGAATTGCTTGAGCTGTGAGGGCCACATCGCGGCGTCATACGCCGTCAACGTTTCGGTTTTGGCCCCTTTGACCGCCACGTCATTCGTCGCCCCGGAATCAGCGGTCTCGGGAACAATCAGCACGGAGCAGCTCGCGCCGCGGAGAACGTTCAACGCAACGCCTCCGCCCATCAGCCGGCGCAAGCCATAATGCCGCCTCAGACCGAGCACGAGCAGATCGATCTTTGCATGCTCGACGTAACGGAGCAGCTCTGCCGCCGCGTCGCCACGCAGACGAATCAGGTCCGGGCGCATCCCCGATGCCTTCGACAGAGCCTTCTGGATTACAGCAAAGGATTCGGTTACCGCGCTTTCATACGCCCTTGCGAATGTCGGCGAATCCGAGCCCGGGAAGTCTTCACGTCGCTGAACGTGCACGCACGTAACACTCGCTGTAGGGCCGAACATCGATAGCACGGGCCCGAAGTCGCCGAGCTGCGATGGATCCAGATCCATCGCTATGGCAACGCGGTGCGGGAGACGCTGGACTCCCGGCGCGGCGACGAGGAGCGGGATATTTCCCAGCTGGGCGACATGGGCTGCGGTCTCTTCCCCGATCAGCCTGGCGAGAAAGCCGTGACGGCTGGCCCCCACAATGACGAGTTCGGCGCCATGTTCCTGCGCACTCTCCGCGATTTCCGCTGCCGGGACGCCTGTGCGGGCTTCGACCACCCACGCGTCGCTTCGCGGCGCGTGCTCCTCGATTTGCAAGCGGATACGACCCGCAAATTCCCTGGAACGGGAGGAATTCAGTCCCTCGAAATCGAGAAGTGCGTGTGGAACCGTTGCTGGCACTGGAAGTGGCTCGAGCACGGATATCACGCGGACGTCCACGTCGTTGATTTCTGCGATCAGACTCGCTGCTTTGAATGCGGCGCTCGACGCTTCGCTGCCATCGGTCGCTACAACGATGGTCGGATGAGCGTTTTTCGCGTCCCCGGGTTGAAACGAGGTCTCGGTCCGCGAAGGCTCGATGGCGGTCATCGGGTTACTAGCTCGGAATGGGTTAGCAGGATGGCGAGGACGATTGCGATGTTGATGGGGATTCCAAGCTTTGCCTGCGGAAGGTTCAGGATGCACAGGAGCAGCGAAGCGACGGCTGCGCCAAAGGTGAATGCAGGCCACCATGCCGTATGGCGAAGCACCCCTACCGCCGCGATCGTGAAAACAAGCGCACCGCCGAGCCAAAAGATGCCGACGATCCGCATCACGGCCATTCCAGTGGGAATCCGACCCGCCAACAGTGTCGACTGCGGAGTTACGCTGCTCGCGAGTCCCCACGGTCCGGCGAACCCGACGAGATGAGCGAAGCCATGCAGCAGGAGAAAAAGCGCGAAGACGACATACATGCTCGGCCCCTCGGTGGGTCAGCTCTTTGCGGGCGCTATGATGATTGGCGTTCGAAACTTGCGCAGGAGCTCGCGGGAGACGCTTCCCAGAATCGCACGCGCCAGCCGTGGCATGCCGTGAGTACCGACGGCCAGCAGATCTGCCCCCACGCACTCGCAAAATTCGGCAATGGCCGGCACAGGCATCCCGTTCAGGACGACGGTTTCCACCACTACGCCGGCCGGAGCCCGAAGCTGAGCCACGAATCGACGGAAAAGAACGAGGATTTCTCCAGGATAATTCTCCTTCTCTCGAGCCACAGAGCCATCAGGGAACACTTCCACCGGCTCCTCGACATAGACCAGATAGAGAGTGCCGCGCCCGGCGAGCATTTCGACAGCAATCGACGCGGCACGAGCACTCGCGAGTCTGAAATCGATGGCCGCGACCACAGTCGACGGTTTCTCCATCGCATCGTCGACGACAAGCACCGGAACCGATGAGCAGCGCATCACCTGTATCGTCGTGTCACCGCCAAGGAAACGGTCGATTGCTCCGCGCTGACTCCGCCCGAGCACGATCAGATCAGCTGCCCGCTTGTCCGCTGTCCGGGCGATCTCGCGTGCGGCATGGCCGATAATGATCTGCCGGCTCCAGCCTGAGCGGTCGCACGCATCGCCGATCGCATCGCGCATGGCTGCATCGCGAAGCTGAATTCGAAGATCCTCGATCTCCGAGCGCGGCTCGTCCATGCCGAGATTGAGCTTGTAAGACGACATGGGTGGAAGGACACTGACCACGTGGACATCCCAGTCATTGATGGCCGCGATTGCGGCTGCCGATCGGATTGCCGCATGCGACGCGGTTGAGCCATCGAATCCGACGACAATTCCTCCGATCGACGGTGTCTCGAATTGCCACTGCTGTTCGGAGGTGATGGGAGCTGTGCTGTTCGTCACGGTGTCCTCCGCAATGCGAAGTTGGGAAATCGGCCGCGGTTCTCGGGCGATCCCGAAAATGGCGCCTCGGCGGTGGTGGATCAGTAGGCAAAGCCCTGAACTCTTGTGAGGCAAACTCTTCGGGCACCCCCTCCCGATGGTTGATTTCCCTGACATGATTTGCATAGAACCGCTGACTTCACCTGGAGCCTGTCACGACGACATTTCGCCCATGAAACCGACCCGCTCAGTCACGATCCGCGAGTTGGCTGCCGACGAGATGCACGCCCTGCTGGCACGTAGTCACGTTGGCCGAATCGCGTTCTCGTTTAACGACCAGGTCGACATCAGGCCGATCCATTACGTCTACGCCGACAACTGGTTGTACGGCCGGACTTCGCCGAGCGACAAGCTTGTCACTTTGCGGCACAATCAATGGGTTGCGTTCGAGGTCGATGAGGTGAAGGGGCCTTTCGATTGGCAAAGCGTCGTGGCGTACGGAAGTTTTTATCGCCTGAGCGACGAGTCCACGCCCCAGTACCTCGAGCTGCGCGATGAAGCCCTCAAGCTGATTCGCTCGTTTGCTCCGGAGACGTTGCGCGAAACAGACCCGGTACCATTTCGCACCGAGCTGTTTGCTATCGCGATCGACAGACTCACGGGTCGTGCAGCAAGTACCCACTGATCGACCCGGTTTGTTGAACCGAATACACGAATGCCAAACGGAGAGCTTATGTATCGCGTAATCATGGTGCCGGTGGACGGATCTGCCTTCTCGCGGGAGGCGGTCTTTCAGGGACTTCGCCTGGCACGGAAGAACGGGGCACAGCTTCGACTCGTGAGAGTCGCCTCCATCCCGGGACTCGTCGGGGGACCGGATACGGTTTCTCTCGAGCAGACAGCTCGAATGAGCGAGCGCGACGCGATGCTCGCACAGCTCTATCGGCTGGCAGCAGAATGCAGGGCAAACTCGCCGGTGGACGTTACCGCGACCGTCGAAGATGGCCCCGTCGCCGACGCATTGAGGGGACACGCGCTGCGTCACGAGGTTGATCTGGTCGTGATGGCAACGCACGCACGCCGCGGAATGGCCCGGGTCTGGCTGGGCAGCGTCGCCGACAGGCTCATTCGCGAAACGGGCCTCCCGGTATTGATCGTGCGACCGCCATCGCTGGCCACGGAGCTGGTCGACGGCGCCTGCTACAAGCGGATTGTCGTGCCGCTCGACGGGTCTTTGCTTGCGGAACACAGCCTGCCATCCGCTCTCGCTCTCGCTGAGCTGGAGCACGCCGAGCTGACACTGCTGCGCATAGTTCCGAGCGAGAAGAGCATCCCGTCAGGGGAGCTCCATGCGGCAATCGGTCCTGCGCGTGCCCAGGATGTCGACGAGGCGGAACGCTATCTTGCCGGCGTCCGGGTGCGCCTCGCTGACCATCCCGTCCGCATTCGCGCCGCAGTAGTCGTCGCTGAGGACGTTCCACGCGCCATACTGGGTTTCGCGCAGGCGACCGATGGAGACCTGATTGCGATCGCCACTCATGGCCGTGGTGGCTTTGCGCGCGCAGTTCTTGGCAGCGTAGCGGACCGGGTAATGAGCGACGGTGTTTTGTCGGCCCTTGTGATTCATCCTGCCGAGCAGCTACAAGCAGCGTTCGTACCGGAAGCCCGGACCGCTGGCGTCGCAGTACTCGGCTAAAAGATCGAGGTCAGGCGTGCCGTCGCCACGACGGGAGTGGCGCAGATGGCTGGCAGCGGGATGGCACCCGCTGCTGACACTCGCGTTCGTGGCGACTGGCGCGCTTGTCCTTGTCAGCGACGCAAGTCCGGGGCTGGCTGCGGTTGTCTGGTGGCTTGGCCTTGCAATCGTCGGGACGCCGCTTGTCATCCAGACGTTTCGTGAGATTGCATCGGGGCGGTTCGCCGTCGATCTGGTGGCGACTCTGGCTATCCTCCTCGCGCTTGCTCTGTGGCAACCGCTTGCCGGCCTCGTCATTGTCCTCATGCAATCAGGCGGGGAAGCTCTCGAGCGCTACGCGGAACGGCGGGCGACCGATGCCGTCCGAGCTCTCGAGGATGCCGCACCACGAATTGCGCATCGAATCTCGGGCAGTGCCGTAGAGGACATAGAAGCTGCTGAGATAGGAATCGGCGATGCGCTGCTCATTCGTCCCGGCGAACTGATTCCCTGCGATTGCATCGTCACCAGCGGCCGCTCTCACGTCGACGTCGCGAAGCTCACGGGAGAGCCACTCCCTGTCGCGGCGGAGCGCGGATCACGCCTGATGAGTGGGAGCCTCAACCAGGAAGGCCCCATCGAAGTCGAGGCACTCGCGCTGGCGAGCGAGAGTCAATATGCGCGGATCGTCGAGCTCGTTCGCTCCGCACAGGCGAGCAAGGCCCCGCTCCAGCGACTTGCCGATCGCTACGGAGTGTGGTTCACCCCTCTGACGTTGATCGTCTGCACGGCAGCGTACGCGATTTCGGGCGATCCGGTTCGCATCCTCGCGATTCTCGTAGTCGCCACGCCGTGCCCTCTTCTTCTCGCGGCTCCGGTTGCGATCATCGGTGGAATCAACTCGGCGGCCAGGCATCAGATCATCATCAGAAACGGAACCGCGCTCGAGAACCTTGCACAGGTAACCACCGCAGTCTTCGATAAGACAGGGACGCTAACCGTGGGACGCCCGCAGGTGCGCCGTGTAATCCGCGCTGGAGCGCTGACTGATTCGGAGATCCTCCTTCTCGCCGGAGGGCTGGAGCGCGGCTCGAGTCACCTCCTCGCGCGCAGTCTCGTCGAGGCGGCGGAACGTGATTACGGCGCGGTGCCCGACGCTACAGAAGTGCAGGAGGATTCAGGCCGCGGTATCACCGGCATCGTCGAAGGCCATTCCGTCACCGTCGGCGCGGCTTCCTGCGTGATCGATCGTTATCCACAGGTTGCCCTCGAATTGAAGCAACTCGATGATGCTGGCGAAGGGTTGAGAGGATACGTCGTTGTCGATGGAAAACTCGCGGGAATCGTCGAGTATGCCGACGAAGTGCGGCCCGGCATTCCCGAGCTGCTCGCTGCACTGCGAAAGCTCGGTGTACGTCGGACCCTTCTCCTCTCGGGTGACCAGTACGCGAACGTGCACGCGGTTGCCGAACAGCTCGGAATACGCGAGGCAGCCGGCGATCTGCTACCCGACCAGAAGGTAAGTGTCGTGACCGATCTCGTCGCAGCAGGTGAGCATGTGGCGATGATCGGTGACGGCACGAACGACGCGCCAGCATTGAGCGCCGCTACCGTCGGTCTCGCCCTTGCCAGTCAAGGCGGCGGAATCACCGCCGAGGCGGCCGACGTCGTAATCCTGGTGGACGATCCGTCACGTGTGGCTGAAGCGATCCGCATCAGTCAGAGAGCCATGCGTGTCGCTCGCCAATCGATCTGGTTCGGGCTCGGTCTGAGCACAGCCGCCGCAGCAATCGCTGCGGCAGGTGGAATCGCGCCTGTTCAGGGTGCGTTGCTGCAGGAGATCATCGACGTGGCCGTGATTCTGAACGCATTGCGGGCGAGCAAACCCGTCAAATCGAGCGATGCAGGAGAGCTCGGCGTTCCCGACCTGGCCTACTTGCTCAAGAGTCCGAGCTTCAGCGCGAAATCCACATAGTCGGACCGATGAGTGAGTCCAAGCTTCTCGTTGATCCGCTGCTTGTAGGTATCGACGGTTTTTGGGCTGATGAAAAGCTTCTCGCCGATTTCCGGAGCGCTGAATCCGCCGGCAACGTAACGCAGAACATCCCGCTCTCGCTCGGTGAGCTTCTCATACCTCTCTCGATCGTCGGCGTGCTCTGACTTGCGCTGAATTCCCTTGGCCAGCGCGCGGGTCGCGGATGGCTGCATGTACATGTCACCATGTGCAACTGCTCTGACGGCATCGACCAGCTCGCGGTCCGCAACGCTCTTCACGAGGTATCCACTCGCGCCCGCCTCGAGGACTTTCACGAGGTACGCATCTTCGGCGTGCATCGTGAGAATGAGGATCTTCGTCCGAGTCTCTTTCGTGACGAGCTCCTTGGTGGCGGTGATCCCGTCCATCTCGCCCATGGACAGATCCATCACGATGACATCCGGATTGAGGCGCGCGACCATTGCAACGGCGTCGCGTCCGTTCGACGCTTCGCCGATTACCTGAATGTCTTTCGCACTGCTGAGCACCGCCTTTACGCCAGCGCGGACGACCGCGTGATCGTCTGCGAGCACCACCTTGATCAAATCAGTCGTCATCAATCCTCATCATTCATGTGCAGTTCGGCGGTCACTTTTGTTCCTCCATTCTGCGCGCTGGCTACGCTCAGGACACCCCCACTCAGCGCCACCCGGTCCCGGATGGAGGAAAGTCCATTGAGTGAATTATCAGCTTTGGGGCGTCTCCTGTCCAATTCGTGGGCGTCTTCGGTGACTTCGAGGCGGATCGCTCCGTCGTTGGAGCAAAGCAGAATCTCGGCCGACCCGGTGCCGGGCCGCATCTCAGCGTTCTTGAGCGCTTCCTGAGCGACTCGAAACAGTGTGGCGGCGACAGTCTCCGGCACGGGAG
>WNGF01008144.1_pt1 | contig 12423 bp, 11 predicted proteins | sample 5400641 | NCBI WGS metagenome assembly WNGF01 (sample SAMN13153371, study PRJNA577476) | soil metagenome | isolation source: 80 cm soil or saprolite under grassland replicate 2 | place: USA:California | collected 2016-06-15
GGGTCGCTGAGCTGATCGACGCCGAGGAGCTAAAGACCGAAGTCGGCGAAGTGCTGTGGCTCGATGAGGCTCGTCAAGGACATCAAATGCTCGAAGGCGCACCGCACCGGCGCGGCAAAATTGTCATAAAGGTCGCCGATTAATCGGGCTCCGACCCGACGATAGATGCAAACTACGCAACTCACGCAAGTCTGACACCAGCGCCATCCAAATTCTTTTCAGAAACTTCAGCAACGAACCGATCTGTAAATTTAAGAATCAAGAGTCCCGACCCTCTAGCCTCTCTCCATCTGGCACCTGAACACCAACGAGCCCGCCGTGCAGAACTATACACCCGGCCCGGCGCTCGTGCCCGGCGTGTGGTTTGAGTACGAGATCGTGATGCAGGCAGATGACTACGCAGTGTTTCTTACCAACGTCCAGTCCGGCGAGCGCGTACGCACGACGACGTTCCATAACACTGACGGCGAGCGCGGACGCGCACCGGGTTTCATCGGCGTGCAGGCGTATGCGGGCAACACCGTCGCCTGGCGCCACATCCGCATCAAGCCGTAACGGTGCAGAGGGGCGTTAGGGACCGAAATCTGGAGAGTCGACCGGGGACTGAGGCAGAGATTCGCTGACGTAATCTAGCAAAGCCGACAAGGATTTCTTTATCGTGATCAACTATTCGGATATCGACCAGTTCGTCGACGTTCCCTTTTCCCCTTTTCCGTCAATGGCCTTTGGGACGATCTGCTAAACGATCAGAGCGCTATGGTCGAAAACTTTGGCCTCTCCAATCAACGCATTGACTCGAACTGGGGGCGGATCTATTTCAAAAAGGAGTAAGTGCTGGTTTGTTCATGTTACGCATTCCATGAGAGGTCTTGATTCCCCACGTAATTCTTCGTTTGACGCCCCCATTTCCGCGAGTAGAATAAGCGGCTAATTAGCCCAGTTCTGAAGCCAGGGCGTAATCTGTGGTAGAGTCTCTACACGAACACGAATCAGGGTCACAAGTGACGGTCTTCGATCCGGTCACATCTTTGATTCTGCATCTTCGCCCGGATTAGTTTCCCCGCGGTTGCTCGTGTCTTTTGGAAAGGAAGTGTTGTGGTCGAGGGATATGAAAGCAATTGAAGTATACTGTCTCCGGAATACCCCCCGCATCCATTCAGATCCACGCTCCGTGAAAATATTCCTTCTCTAGGGAAAGAGATTCCCGGTGTACATTTCGCGAGTTCACGTCAAAAATTTCCGATGCCTTAAGGATGTGAGCTTCGACACATGCAAGACCACCGTCTTGATCGGCGAAAACAATGCCGGCAAATCCGCAGTGCTTGAGTGTATCAATGCCATACTGGGGCAACTGCGTGCGTCCCGCTTTGAACCAAAGGACCTGCACACCGCCTCAAAAGAGATGTTGCCGGAGAAACGGGACCCCATCGAGGTTGAACTTGAGTTCCAGCCAAGCACGGGCACGGCCTTCACCAAAGAGGAGCACGAAGTCTTCCTCAAGCAGTTCGATTTTGATGACAACGGACTTGAGCGCTTGCGGATTTCGGCGACCTATTCCTATGACGTGGCGGCCCAAGAATTTGTTTACGAGGCGCACTTTCAGAAGAAAGACGGTCCCGGAGACCGGCTGACTCAGCGCTACACCAAAGCGATTCCTTTTTATCTCGCGGAAGCACTCCGCGACCTTGGCCGGGAAATGGGGACACGAGGTGGGTTCTGGGGCAAGCTGATGGACACGGTGAAGCTAAGCGATGCGTCAAAGCATGAGATTGAGAAGCTGCTCGGCGATGTCAATGCGGAAATGCTTAAAGACAAGACTCTTAATGCTATTCAGATCAAACTCAAAGAAATGCTTGAAACGGTGATGAATCTGGAGAAAGTGAAAGAGGGGGTCGTGATTTCGCCCTTGGCTCAAGAGACAACAGAGATGGTGCGGAGATCAGACATCTATCTCAAGGCACCGGGAGCTGACGTTTACTTCCCGCTAACAACTTTCGGGATGGGTATCCAGAGTGTCGGCGTGCTGGCCTTGTTCCGAACGTACGTGGAGACGCTGGGGCTAACCAACGCCATCCTCGGAGTAGAAGAGCCCGAGGCACATCTGCACCCGCATCTCCAGCGATTCATCTTCGGAGAGCTTCACGGTCTTGCAAACCAAGTATTCCTGACAACCCACTCCACCTTCATTACGGATGAGGCTGGGCTCTATGAGATCGTGCTCCTCAAGCGCAAGGGACCAGTTGCGCTGGCACGGCAGATCCCTCGTGTGCTGCCGTCTGGGAAGCCATTCCTGGAGAAGACAGAAGAGCGAATCCTTCGCAACTATATTAACGCCGAGAACTCTGAGGTCTTTTTCGCTAAGTGCGTGATCCTGGCTGAAGGCAAATCAGAGAAGTTGACTTTCCCTATCTTCGCTAAGGCGATGAATATCAACTTAGATCAGGTTGGCGTGTCAGTGCTGCCGGTAGGTGGAAGCCAGTTTCGACCGTTTCTAAAGATCCTGTCCCCGCCAGTTTTCGACGTGAGCTGTGTAGTGGCCTGCGATGGTGATGCAGCGAAGGCCCTCGCGAACACCCTGGAGAGCCTAGATCTTGTTCCTAAGGACAGTGTGAAGAAGTCATTGCAAAATGACCGGCTACTTGAAGATGTGCTTGAGCCAAGGCGCTGTTTTGTTGTCGGCAAGGTCGGCGTGAAGGAAAACCTTGAGAGTTTCTTGTTTGCCCAAGGATTCGTCGCGGAATTTGAGCAGGCCATCAGTGACTTAGATGGAGCAAGCAGCCTCGACGAATATGTGCAGAAAAGAGATGCTACTCTTAGGGGGCAGGGGAAGCCAGCCGAGTACCATAAGCTCGATCGGAAACAGCACATTCTCGACTACATCAACGATGCGAAGCCGCGCTATGCGGAGAGAGTCGCGGAGCTGATGACCAAGGATGGGACCACTGATGAGCGGATCCCTGACGTGTTCAAGAAGGTGCTCAGGGCGGCGGAGGCTGCGAGCCTCGCGGCCGTGAAGGGATAGTTTCGATGGACATCCTCAAGAAGGAACTCGATCCAGATCAATTCAACGCCGTATCCAACCTCGAGAGGCCGCTTCTCGTTCTGGCTGGCCCGGGGAGCGGCAAAACCCGGTTACTGACGCACCGCCTTGCCTACATCCTTCGGTCACAACCGCGGAAAGATTTTAAGGTACTGGGGCTCACCTTTACCAATAAGGCCGCCACCGAGATGATGGAGCGGCTGGTGCAAATACCGGGTTATCGTAAGGAGCGGGTTTTTGTCGGTACATTCCATCGGTTTTGCCAAGAGACGCTGCAGGCCTATGCCTGCTACATCGGAAGGAGCAGGCATTTTACTATCCTAGACACAGAGGGCCAGTTGTCAATTCTTACCGAGTGCCTGGCTGAAGTGGGCATGACGAGAGTGCCGCCGGAGGGGATCAAAAACGCCATCGAGACGGCGCAGAAACGGATGCTGAGCCCAGTGCTGTACGCGAAGATGCTACTCAGCAGAGGAGACTCTACCAGCGCTGCCGAAGTTTATCGCGCCTATGAGTTCCACAAGCAGGCGAGCGAAGTCCTAGATTTCAATGACCTGATCCTGCTGTCGATTGAGCTGTTGCGAAGCGTGCCTGCGCTACAGAGGATTTACCAGGATACCTACGAGTTCGTTTGCATCGACGAATGCCAGGACACCACCCTCGCACAGCTAGAGCTGACAAAAATGCTGGTGCCACAAGGAAGTAAGACGCTCCTGGCTGTGGCGGACGAGGACCAGCTTATCTTCGAGTGGAACGAGGCGCGGGTAGAGAACCTCAATGAGCTTGAGGCCCACTACGGGCTCACTCTGTTCAATCTGAATCGGAACTATCGCTGCCCGCCGGATGTGCTTGATCTTGCGAACAAGCTCATCGTGAATAACAAGCGGCCGGTTCGTGGAGAAGAAGAAAGACCTTGTTGCGGTGAAATTGGCGACCGGCGGCTCTTATACAGTGGTGGAAGCGACAGACGAAGACGACGAAGCCGCGTTCGTTTTGAAGACGATCAAGACACAGATGGCTGACGCTAAGGGAAGGCAGTACGGAGATTTCGCGGTTATCGCGAGGAACCGATTCCTATTTGACGCTGTCAAAGGCATGCTATCGGATGAGGGGATTCCCTTTGTCCTGTTCGGGGATGAGAGCTTCCTGAAGCGCCGAGAGGTGGCCGTGTACCTCTATGCTTTTAACGTGGTGCACAACCCCGACGATGTCGAGAGCCTCAAATCCTTGTGCGTGTGTGTCCAGCCCGCCGCGCTGGTTGAACTGGGCGCGATACAGGCACAAATCTACAAGGTCGGAAAACGTCTCTCAGCAGTCCTCGTCCCCGAGAGAACCATCCCTGGTGTAAAGGATATGGGCCGCCTTGTGCACGTGATACAAATCTACGATGCGCTCCGAGCGCTCTCGGGTTGGGAAACAACGGTCCTCCGTCTCTTCGGGAGGGTAGAGGAACTGCTTCACGTGAAGGAGCGATTGCTACATGAACAGTCGCCGGAGGCAGAGGAGAAGCTGGCGAATATCGAGGCACTACAGGAGTTCATCGTCAGGTTCGACAGCACTGCTGAGGACCGGTCCCTCGGATCGTTCAACGCGGAAGTGCTACTCAAGCGCTCCAGCACCGACAAGTCATCGGTCGACAAGTTGGATCCGGGCACGGTGAAGCTTCTGACGATCCACGCGGCAAAGGGGACCGAGTATCCGATCGTGTTTCTGACGGGACTGGAAGAAGGGACGCTCCCTGACTACCGGTCGGACGAGGCCCAGAAGATGGAAGAGGAGCGCCGGAATTGCTACGTCGCAGTGACACGCACTATGGAGCACTTGTATCTGTCGTGGTGTACGAGGCGGACAAATCGAGGCGGTACTTGGCAAAAGGAGCCGTCACGGTTCCTATTGGAGATGGTGGCTCAAACAACTGAATTATAGTTAAGGGGCGCATGGGATGAGCAAGGAAATTCGATTCGGGCCTGAAAATCCGCATCCCCTCAGCACACTCAAGACGGAGCTGGTGTGGGATGGTAAGTACGACGAGTATGGAAACCGGCGAGAGATCGATGTCGCGGGCTGCGCGATGCCATTACAGAAAATTGAGACGATTGATGAGCCAAGGTCAAGAGCCGAGGCGCAAGGAAAGCTGTTCGATACAAAGAAATCTCACCCTGACGACTTCCGAAACATGCTTATTTGGGTAGACAACAAGCTGATAATGGCCAGCTTACTTAGCCATTTCAAAGGCAAGGTTGATCTTATCTACATTGATCCCCCGTTCGATGTAGGTGCGGACTTCACAATGGATTTACCGATTGGCGACGCTGGCGAGACAGTCAACAAAGACCAGTCTACTCTCGAGATGGTCGCCTACCGCGACATGTGGGGTAAAGGCACGGACTCCTATCTCCACATGATGTTCGAGCGTCTCACCCTCATGAAGGAGCTGCTCAGCGAGACGGGGAGTATTTATGTGCATTGTGATTTTCGGATGAACGGATACCTTCGACAGTTGCTCGACGAAGTCTTCGGATTGGAAAACTTCCGAAACGAAATCACATGGAAACGCCGTGTGGGAATGAGCAGCGCCGTGCATGAATCAAACCGATTTGGAGTATGCACCGATGTGGTTCTCTATTACTCTAAAACGGAGCTCGCCGCGTTTGAACCGCAATACAATCTCGACTCGGCCGACTATCAGGAATACATCAAGACCCGGTTCACCTACATCGACGATAAAGGACGCAAATACCAGCCGACGAGCCTTGTAAATCCCGGTTACCGTCCTAATCTGATTTACGACTATAAGGGATACAAGTCACCGCCGAACGGCTGGATGATTACCAAAGAAAAGATGGAAGAGTGGGATCGCGAGGATCGTTTGCATTTCCCTGAGTCCAAGGATGGCCGAATCCGCCGAAAGAGCTTCGCAGACGAATTGAAAGGGATGCCGGTTCAGAATCTTTGGACTGACATTAGCGAAATAAATTCTCAAGCTGAGGAAAGAGCGGACTACCCGACCCAAAAGCCCGAAGCCTTGCTTGAACGCATCATCAAAAGCTAGCAGCAATGAAGGCGGCCTGGTAGCGGACTTTTTCTGCGGAAGTGGAACGACCGGCGCCGTGGCAGAGCGCTTAGGCCGCCGCTGGATTATGTCAGACCTCGGCCGATTCGCCATCCACACCTCACGGAAGCGCCTGATTGAACTGCAACGTAAGCTTCATGAGAAGGGTCAGTCGTATCGTGCCTTCGACGTATACAATCTCGGTCGCTATGAACGTCAGTGGTGGCAAAAAGAACAGCTCAAAGGAGCTGACGACGAACATAGAAAGGTTGTCCTGGGTTTCTACAAAGCGGAGCCTTTGAATTCTCCCGTCTCGCCTTTGCTTCACGGTCGCAAAGGGTCCGCTTTAGTTCACGTTGACTCTATTGACTCAGTGTTTTCTCGTGTCGAGCTTCGAGACGTAGCGAGGGCGGCAAAGGAAGCAGGCGCTAAGCAGGTCAATTGCCTGGCGTGGGAATTTGAGATGGATTTACGGCTTGAGGCACACAGGCTCCAAGCGGATTTGGGCATTGAGATTCATTTGCTTCGTATCCCACGCGAAATCATGGAAAAGAACAGAAAGGAAGTAACGTTTTTTGAAGTTGCGACTCTAGAGGCCGAGCCGGTCTATAAGAAGAATGGAAAAGATAAGACGGTTGACATCAAGCTCAAGAAATTTTTGCCATCGTTGGCGGAGGTGCCGGAAAGGGAGCTTGAGGCTTTGGAGCAGAGAGCAATTAAGCATGGTTTCGACTTCATCGACTTTTGGGCAGTTGATTTTGATTACAGGGATGGTCAGCCCTTTAAACATCACTGGCAGGCTTATCGAACACGGAAGGATCGGAGCTTGCCGACGGTGAGTGCTCAGGAGTTCAGTTATGAGGAGCCGGGAAAGTACATAGCCTGCGTGAAAGTCGTCGATACGTTCGGGTGTGACACGAGCATCACCGTGCCAGTCGAGGGATAGCCCTAATGGCCGAAGACATCTTGAACCCTAAGGCTATAGAGCAGCTCTATAAACCATGGGACAACCCCAGCAAGTATAGAATCAAGGGCGGAGAAGTTCGTGATGGTCGCCGCCCGAGTGCAATCGCGATTGCTCAGAACCTTCGGGCGGCCGTTCGTGAGTGGCGCGAGGGAATTTCCGGTGGTGGGCAGTATGCAGGCGCCTCCGATACGACTCTTGAATTGCTTGATCACTGGTTTTTCCGGGATCACAAAGTAAATCTTCCTGACGGTTCTTCCTATCCGTTTCGCTACCACTTCTGTCAGCGTGAAGCGATTGAGACTCTTATCTATTTGATAGAGGTCCGCCGCATCAACCGTCTGACCTCCCTTGTCGCCGAATTCGAAGGGCTGAATGCAGAGATTGCTGCACTAGGTGTCGATCCTGATTACGACCAGTGGGCACGGTACGCTTTCAAAATGGCGACAGGATCAGGAAAGACGAAGGTCATGAGTCTCGCCATCGTCTGGAGCTACTTCCATGCGCTGCGTGAAAGCGAATCCCCCATGGCGCGACATTTTGTTGCGGTTGCGCCGAACATTACGGTTTTCGAGCGACTAAGAGTCGACTTCGATCCGCCCGAGGGTGGGCCAAGCATATTTGACAATGACCCGCTGATCCCTTCTGCATGGCGAGGGGACTGGAATCTAACAGTTACTCTACAAGACGACGCAGGCGGAGCGGCTACCGGCGGCATACTCTATTTGACTAACATCCACCGACTCTACGATCCGGCTGTTCGCAAGAAGAAAGAAGCTGAAACCTATGCTTGGGCAGGTCCGCCGGTGTCAAAGGCAAAGGCCTTGGACACTGGAGAAGCGCTTCGTGAGAGAGTTACCTCGCATCGGCGAGTGATGGTGATGAATGATGAGGCGCACCACGTATGGGACCCAAATTCCGCCTGGAATGAAGCCGTAGATTTCATTAACACGAGCGTACGCCGGAAGTTCGGGGAGGATTACGGGATCGTCGCGCAGCTCGATTTTTCGGCCACGCCAAAAGATAACAAAGGGCAATTCTTCCAGCACATCATCTGTGACTTTCCACTAGGCGAGGCGGTTGACGCCGGCATCGTCAAAACACCTATCATCGGACGAGCTAGCAATCTGAAGGAGCAGCCGGGCGACGACGCGGCCATTGTCTATCAGCGACACCTGCTTTTAGGGTACGAACGTTGGAAAGCCTCACGTGAGGAGTGGGGTAAGTCGGGGAAAAAGGCTTTGATGTTTGTCATGACTGAAGACACCAAAGCTGCTGATCAAATCACAAAAGAACTGAACGCCTCGCAGCTTTTTAAAGAACTCAATGGCCGGACGATCAACCTTCATACCAACCTGAAGGGTAAGCTCAAGAAGGTCGGAAAGGGCGCTGCGGCTTACCAAGAATTTATTGAAAGCGACAAGGACATTTCCGACGATGATCTCAGGGCTCTCCGCAAACTGTCCCGAGAACTGGATTCTGACCCACAGCACTATTGCATCGTGTCTGTTTTGATGTTGCGCGAAGGCTGGGACGTACGCAACGTGACGACGATCGTGCCTCTCAGACCGTATTCATCGAAGGCGAATATCTTGCCCGAGCAGACCTTAGGAAGAGGTCTTCGACGCATGACCGCGCCCGGAGAGGTCGACGAAATCTTAACAGTGGTCGAACACAAGGCGTTTGCCAGTCTGTACCAACAGGAACTCAGCCAGGAGGGCTTAGAAATTGAGGTGGTGGAAATCGACAAGGTGCCTCGAACCACAGTGACGATCTACCCTGATCCGGCCAAAGCGAATTTCGAGAAGCTCGAATTAGAGTTGCCACAGCTAGCGCAAGAGTACCATGTGGTTCCAGAACTGAAGGGATTGGGAATCGACGATGTTCGTAATCGTTTTGACAAGATGGGACTCAAGCCCCTGCGCATGGGTGAGAAGGCGACCAGTGAAATTGACTACGAAGGTAGGACCCTGCTGACGGATGAAGTGGTCCAGCAGATGAAGATTTATATTCCACTCCTAAAGAGCGGATTTGGAGCAGTCTCTTACTATCGCGAGCAGCTAGAGAGGATGTGCTCTATTCGTGGGACACATGCGGTCCTTGCGCCTCTTTTACAAAGCTTTTTCGAGGAAACTCTCTTCGAGGAGAAGCGGAACCTCAACGACCCGCAACTTGTAAACCGGCTCGGCGACGGAGACGTGGCCGAACATATTCGCGCTGCATTTGTTCCCTTGATCCGGGAGCGCACGATAAGGCGAGAGGAACGCATCGCCGGGGCGCCTCCCGTCCGACTAAGTTCTTGGAAACCCTTCCAAGCCACACACTCGGAAACGCGGCCCACGGTAAGCTCTCCCGGAACGCTTTTTAACCTGGTGCCATGTAACCGCGAACTTGAGGTGGCCTTTGCCAAATTCATAACGGGCGCTTCGGACGTAGAAGCTTTTGCGAAAAACGCGGGACCGCAGGCCTTGCGCATCGACTATCTGGCAGCCGGATCGCGGCTCGCTTTCTATACGCCAGATTTTTTCGTCAGAGCGAAGGATGGGAATTGCTTCCTCGTCGAGACTAAAGGCCGCGAAGATAGGGAAGTACCCGCCAAAGCACGGGCAGCTGTAGCATGGTGTAAGGGCGCCAGTTCAAAAAAGGCTAAGTGGACATACGTTTACGTTCCTCAAGGCTCCTTTGGGCGACTGGATTCGAATCAATTCAAAGATCTCGTTTCCTTGTGCCAACCTGCTCTTTCCGAACTTGTCAGCGAAGATGTGGCTCCTCAACTTCAGTTCTTGTTTACAAAGTCTGAAGAAGAGGCACAGCTAAGGCTCGACGAATTTGTTGCTGCGGCGGATTTCGATAAGTTGCCGCCCAGATATCAGAAGAATATCAACCAGGCGGTAATGCTGTACCGGTTTATCGAGAATAAAGACACTCTATCTTTCACGCCGGTATTTACCCCTTTGATAGGTTCGCTGGAAGATGCGAGCAACACGCTTTTGGTAGAGCGGCTTGGACCTTTTGTCCCAAACAACAAGCCTGGCCAGAAGGATTTCTTTAATCCGGACCTAAGCGGTTTCGAAAAGGCCAAGTACTATCAAGGGGAGATCAAGAAACTAGAGAGAACACTGGTCTTTAAATCGCCAATTTCCCCGATGGGGCATTTGAAGTTCTCGATTGAAGTTGCTCAAAAGGCGGATCGGACGGGCGGAATATTCGACGCCTTGCAGAAAGCCTTCGGTTCGCGTGAATTTGATACGCTGTTAGGAACACTGAATCCAGTTTATGTGTTTCGCAATAAGTTTGTCGCTCACCAGGAAAAGGAAGAGACCGTTGGAAAGGATGTTGCTCAAGGTCAGCTTAAAGGGTGGATCGGAACTCTAGTTTTGTTACATCGCTCTCGCCCCGTTGCGTAATGCCGGTTACTTTCAGTAAGTGTGAAGGCCGAGCGATGGAGATTGCCATGGCAGCGCGAGCTAGAAAAGTTGCCGGTTCGATCCGGTGGCGGCCAGAGGGAGTCGACGGTGCGAAACGTATCGCGTCAATTTAATTACACGTTACCGGGTCGGACCTGCGCAACATATTGATCCGCCGATATAAGATCGTAGAAAAGGGTGGGCCCAGATGCTTAATTAACCGAGTCTTTTTGCACGTGAACACACGTGCTCGGAGGCAAGTAATGAATCGCGAAATCGCGAAGGTTGGTGGGACGTATACACTGCGGGAACGGAGCGAAGCTTACACGGGTAATTTTGCCGGCGAAAATGACGCGCTAATGCTAAACAACACTATTCTATGGGAGAAAAATGCTGAACGTGCTGAGACATAGCGTAGTCCACCCGTAGCTGTTTATTGTTAGCCACTTCTGAATTTCAAAGCCATCTTCAACCGGTTAATTCTTTCGCGTAGGACATCCGTGTTAAAGGGAAGATTCAAAAAACTCGCAGCATCTTGCATCGTTGCAAATCGTCCGGTATTCCGAAAGTGAAAAAGGAGCAAATTTTCTACATAGAACTTTGTCAGGAAAACTAGGTCCATTGCGTTAACGCTTTGCTCCGCGGAATGTACGAATCCGTGACGCCTATTACGTAAGTGGTTAAGCACTTGGCGGTGGAAATCTCGCTCCTGATAGAGAAAGAGACAGCGATTTATGACCTCTTCTGTCTTGCCATCTACTGAGCCGGTTAGAAACTCAAGTAAGCTCCAGAGTTTGATGTGTGCGGATTCATAGTCGAGGCTGTCCAATGCGCGGCAGTATCTAAGGACCGCAGAGACAAGTGCCGCGGAATAAGGAGATTTATTAATTAACGGCCTGATCTGTTGCTCGTCTTTCTTAGCGTTCGTCCAGCTATTACCGACCACAAATTCTGGATTGTTGTTTAAAACAAAAGAGGCTTCATATAGGTAACTTTCATCAGCGGGTTGTCCGTTAGCGAAGTGGATAGTGTGTACCTGCCCCAATCTTATTCGATTCACGGGTGTTCGTACCGCAACCGGAAACTGATAAGCAATGCGCCTGTTTATACCAAAGTTCCAAAGACCTCGGATAAAATCTAATGCGTCGATAGCTTTATCAATCGCTTCCGACTTGGAACGCGTTTGGATTCTCAGACGCACGCTTTGGTAACCAGTCGGAAAAGGATTATGAGAATTTACACGAAAGTCCCTTTTTCACCCCGTTGAACCGAGTTCGCCGTACTCGAAGCGTCGTGGGCAGAGAAAGAGATGTTGCAATAATAAAGGTGGTTGGCTCGGTTTTGAGATAAGCATTTTCAAGTCTGCCAATTTCAGCCATGATCGACCGCTGCGTCAAAGGCTTCGCGGCTGCTCGCGAGAAAAGCGCCTTCGTTATTATTGAACTGCGCTCTCTTTCTGGAACGTCCACAGAGAACTCTATTGAACCTTCAAGAACGATTGCCAGGTCTCCGAATCGCATGCCGCGATACGCTATTTTTCCATCTGGTCCAGTGGACTTTGCTTCTTCGAGTTTCCTAATTATTGGATTGAGATCACCAGCTTTATCTGCAAGTTTTGCCATTTTGGATCTCGTTGCTCATCGAGTGAGCTATGAGGTCACAGATGCTTGATTGTGTGAAGGTCGCGGCTTATTCTCTGTGCGAATCCAAGTTAGGTAATTTAGTTAAGTCAGGCATGGAAGAATACGGGGAAGCAAGTCTCGCTATCATCTCCGTCATTTTCGCATAGATAGCTTGATCCCAGCGACGGCATAATTAAACAGGCTCTTCTCCTTCTCGAGTGGGTAAAAATAGCATGAAAAAGGGTTTGAGTACGAGGGAGATTTGACTATTTCAAGGGTCAAGAAATCTGGCATGATTTGGGGATGCGAAAACATCGACGTTTGTGGGACACGTATCG
>WNGF01020324.1_pt1 | contig 12423 bp, 9 predicted proteins | sample 5400641 | NCBI WGS metagenome assembly WNGF01 (sample SAMN13153371, study PRJNA577476) | soil metagenome | isolation source: 80 cm soil or saprolite under grassland replicate 2 | place: USA:California | collected 2016-06-15
CGACGGTTTTACAGACCGTTGCCATTAACCGCTCGGCCACCCCACCTGGGCGCCTTTTGGGCTGGGGAATTCTACGTTATGGCTTCCGTGGGTGGCACAGCGCCCTCTATCGGTCGGGGCGGGGATGATAACGATTGGCTCACGTCAGCCGGCAATCGTGCGCAGGTGGCGTGCCACAACTTCAGTTTGCAGGCATTCTGGTCGACTACTAAGACGTGGATGCGCCGCAGACCCTGCCAACCGGGGTCATTACCTTCCTGCTCACTGACATCGAGGGCAGTACTCGGCTGTGGGAGCGCGAGCCCGATGCCATGCGCCTGGCACTGGCGCGGCACGATGCGATCGTCAGCGCCTGCGTCCGCCGCCAACAGGGGCACGTGGTCAAGAGCAAGGGTGAAGGCGACAGCGTGTTCGCGGTTTTTCTCCGTGTACGCGACGCGCTGAACGCGGCGCTCATCGTGCAAATCGCATTGGCGATGGAGAAGTGGCCGACGTCGACCCCGATTCGCGTCCGCATGGCGATCCACACGGGGCATGTCGAGCTGCGCGACGGTGACTACTACGGTCCGACCGTCAACCGCTGCGCGCGACTGCGAGCGCTGGCCAAGGGCGGCCAGGTGTTGATCTCAGGGGTGACCGCGCAGTTGGTTCAGAATGGTCTGCCGAGCGGCGCCACCTTGAGCGACCTCGGGACGCACCGGCTCAAGGACCTGGCGGCGCCGGAGCGCGTCTGGCAGCTGCTCCATCCGCAAATGCTGGCCGCCACGCTGCCGGTAGCCGCGGCTCATGAAGAGCCGCGCCGCGCGTACGTGCTGACCGACCATCTGAACGTTGGCGCGGATGGCTTCGCGTGGGGCGTCGGGGTGTCGCACTCGAACGACGACGTCGGGATTCGCTGCTACGCCTCGCCCAAACTGGCGGCGCTGATGAACCCGCTGCGTGAGCGGTTTCGTCTGCCGCGCGTGTGGGAAGCCAACGTCGACCGCGAGCTCGAGCCGGGTGAGGGCGTGGTCAGCCGTGAGCAGGTCGAGACCGTGCGGCAGGTCAGTGTGGCGCCGATGACGGCGCAGGATTACGCGCGCTTCGCCGCGATGTGCGCCCAAGCAGCGTTCACGTCTGGTGAGCTCGCCGAAGAGTTCTCACAGTGGGTCGAGAGCTGGCTCGCCGGGATGGACAACTCGGGTGTCGCCGCTCGAGTGATGGCCGACCGGCTGGAGTCCGAGTCGAGCCGCGAGGACCACGAGCAGTTGATGGCCGCAAACGCGGCTCGCGCCGCGATGCACGCCGCCCGCACCACCTGGCTGGCGGGTCGTGCCCGAGACGAAGAAATCGCGCGAGCCGCCGAGCTTGCCGCGGAAGCGGTCGACATGGCGCTGCGGCTGGCCAATTTCGACGCCGCCGAGCTGGCCGAGCGGGCAGTCAAGTCTCCCGCCGCCGCCCTGTCCATCCGATAAACTCACCGCTACCAGCCGGCGTAGCAAAGTGGTTTCTGCAACCGCCTTGTAAGCGGTAGACGTGAGTTCGATTCTCACCGCCGGCTCTGTTATTGAGGCTGTCGTCGCACCATTGTCCAGGGTCGACCTTTGCCCTTGTTCAAGGCTCGGTAGTTCGGCGTCAGCGCGTGGCAGTTCGCGCAGACTAGCCGAACGTTGGCTGGACTGTGATCTGCCCACTCACCATTGATGTGATCGATTTCGAGAGGCACCTTGCCGGTGAGGGGGTGACGCTCCGCCCAGCCGCAGCGAGAGCAGCGCTCGCCACCTCGTTCAATCAGGTATCGCCTCACGTGGTCGGACACGCCAGCTACGGTGCCACCGGGCATCTCGCCCCGTAACCAGCGCGCGACGTAAGCGCGATACTGTGTGGTTTGTTGGCACCGCAGGCTGCAGTACTTCGCAGCATTCCGTTTGCGGGGCGCTCCACAGCCCACGCAGGTTGATTGCACGCGCATCGGCCTGAAGCCAATAATCACATAGAACGCCTGTTCTCCAACTGGGTGTCGTTGTAGTTCGCCTCACCAGCCTGCGTCGAGGCCGTCGCCGAGGAGGTTGATGCCCAGGACTGTGATGAGGATGGCCAGGCCTGGGAACACCGCCGTCCACCACGCAATGCGGAACACCTCGCGGCCTTCGGCGAGCATCGTGCCCCAGGCGGGTGTGGGCGGCTGAACGCCCAGGCCCAGAAAGCTGAGCGCGGCTTCGGCGAGGATCAGCGTGCTCACGTTGACCGTGGCGATGACCACCACCGGCGGCAGGATGTTGGGCAGGATGTGTCGGAGCAGGATGCGCACGTGCCCCGCGCCGCAGGCGCGCGCTCCTTCGACGAAGTCCTTGTTCTTGACCGACAGCGTGGTTCCCCGCACCACTCGCGCGAATTGCACCCACGTCACCAGGCCGAGCACCAGCACCACGTTCAACAGGGATTGGCCGATCACGGCCATGATCGCGATGACCAGGAAGATCGGCGGAAATGACAGCTGCACGTCGACCAGGCGCATGATGCCATCGTCGACCAGTCCGCCGAAGTAGCCCGCCAGCAGGCCCAAAGTCACCCCGAGCGAGCCAGCGATCAGCACGCCGCCACCGCCGACCAGCAGGCTGGTGCGCGCGCCGAACACAATCCGGCTGAGCAGGTCGCGCCCGAGGTGGTCGGTCCCGAGCGGATAGCTCGGGTCGGCGCGTAGCTGCCAGAAGGGCGGCAGGAGCACCTTGGGCAGCTGCTGGTCGGCATAGTCGTGCGGTGCGAGCAGCGGCGCCAACACAGCGATAGCGCAGACGAACAGCACAATGAGCAGCCCGCTCACCCCGGCGCGGCTGCGGAAGAAGCGAGCGCTACGCATGGCGAATGCGCGGGTCGAGCGCGCTGTAGAGCACGTCGACCACCAGGTTGATGACGACGAAGAACAGCGAGATGACCAGCACGATCGCCCGCACCAATGGCAGGTCGCGACTGTTGATCGATTGCACCAGCAGGAAGCCCAGGCCAGGCCAGGCGAAGACCGACTCGACTACGACCGACCCGCCCAGCAGCGTCCCGAATTGCAGACCAAGCACGGTCACCGTCGGAATGAGGCCATTGCGCAGCGCGTGACGATAATTGACCGCCACCCAGGTGAGCCCCTTCGCGCGGGCAACAACGATGTAGTTCTGACGCAAGATGTCGATCATCGTCGCCCGCACCAGGCGGGTCATGAGGCCGATGCTGTACGCCGAAAGGGTGATGGCTGGCAGCACGAGGTGCTGTGGCGTCCCCGCGCCAGACGCGGGCAGCACTCGCAGGGCGTCGGCGAAGACGAGGATGCCAATCAGCCCGAGCCAGAACGCTGGCGTCGAAATGCTGAGCAATGAGAACGCGGTACCGATGACGTCGACGACACCGCCGCGGCGCGTCGCCGACAGGACCCCGAGCGGGATTGCCACGCACACCGCCAGCAGAATGCTGGTGCTGGCCAGTAGCAGCGTCTGCGGTAAGCGCTGCAGCACCAGCTCGAGGGCATTGGTGCGGTACTTGAACGACTGACCGAGATCGCCCTGCAGCGCGTGCTCGAGGAAGGTGACGTACTGCACATAAATTGGCTGGTCAAGGCCAAACCCGCGGCGGATGTTCTCGACGTCCTCGGGGCGGGCATCGATCGGCACCAGCGCCCGCACCGGGTCGCCCGACAGATAAATCAGCGCGAACGCCAGCAAGCTGACCGCGAGCAGGACAAGGATGGCTTGCAGCAGGCGGCGAACCAGGTATGCGCTCACGCCGCCGCGAACAACTGGCCGTCGCTATACGTGACGACGCCGCCGACGATCGTTGCCACCACGGGCGTGTCCTGGATGTCAGCCTCGGGGCACGTGAGCGGATCGGCGTCGAGGATGACCAGATCGGCCAGCTTTGCGACTTCGAGGGAGCCCTTGAGGTGATCTTCGAACGTCAGGTAAGCGCCCGCGAGCGTGTACATGTACAGGGCTTCGCTGCGCGTGACGCGTTCATCGGGGCCAATCACGCCCGAGGCCAGGGTCTCACGGGTCACCAGGCTCTGGAGACCAAGCAGCGGCTCGAACGGCACCACGTCGCTACCAGCGGCGACTACTAGCCCCTGATTCAGCCATTCGCGGTGCGGGCTCGCGTGCTGCATGCGCTCCTCACCCCAGCAGGTGAGCATCGCCGCGGCGAACGCGTACACGAGCAATTGCTGAGCCGAAATCACCACGCCCAGAGCGCGAGCCCGCGCCATCGCCGCGGGACTGGCGAAGACGGCGTGCATGAGCGACCAGCGGCGGTCGCGAATCGAGTGCTCGCGATCCGCGGCTTCGAACGCGTCCAGCGCGAGGTCGACCGCGGCATCGCCGACGCAGTGCACGCCGACCTGCCAGTGGTTGCGACTGGCCAGCCGAAGCACCGCCTCGAGCGTCTCGCGCGGCACGGCTTGCACACCCCGAAACGCAGGGTCATTGGCGTAGCCGGAAGACAGCCAGGCGGTTTCGACGAAGCCGTCCACGAACAGCTTGAGCTGGCCGAGCCGCAGCATGTTGTCGCCGAGGCCGCTATACGGGCCAAGCGCCTCCAGCTTCCGCAACAGCTCGTCTTGACTCAGGCTGAGCGGCACGTTCATGTCGAGGATGGTGGTCATGTTGGTGCGCACCGTGAGCACGCCCTCTGACCACAGCTCTTGGTAGGCACGTATCGCGTCGGGGGTGAGCGCGGGGTCGATCACGCTTGTCACACCCGCGCGACTGAACAGTCGCTGCCCGTTCTGGATGGCATGCCGCTTGGCGTCTGCTCCGGGCACGGGCAACAGGCGCTTGAGCAGGCCGAACGCGGGCGGCTGCACGAGCAGGCCGGTGAGCTCGCCCGAGACAGGGTCGCGTTCGAAGTGTCCGCCGTCGGGCTCGGGTGTGCGCTCATCGATGCCCGCCAGCCGCAAGGCGTGCGAATTGGCGACGGCAAAGAAGCGCGTACCACGCGGCAGGTACACGGGGTGGTCCGGCGCCACCGAATCCAGCTCACGGCGAGTGGGAAACCGCCGTTCGGCTAGGGCAGTCTCGTGCCACATGCCCGAGGCCTCGATCCACTCGCCGCTGGGCGTGATCGCGGCACGCGCGGCAACGGCGGCCAGTACATCGGCAACGGATCGACTGCGCGACAGGTCGACCTTCTGCAGCTCGTGCCCGACATGGGAGACGTGCGCGTGTGAATCGATGAAGCCGGGCAAGACCGTACGGCCTTCGAGGTCGATCTGCTCGGTGGTGGGGCCTGCCAGCGCGCGGACGTCGGCATTGTCGCCTACAGCCAGGATCTGACCGTCGGCCACCGCCAATGCCGCCGCTCGTGGCTGGGCGGCCGCCATGGTCACGATGTTGCCGTTGTAGAAGAGCGTGTCAGGCGCGCGGCGGATCATGGCGCACGACCTGGCCCGCCTGCATCACAAAGCGCAATCGGCGCAAGTTGGAGATGCTCTCGCTCGGGTTGCCGTCGACGGCGATCAGGTCGGCCACTTTGCCCACCTCGACCGTGCCCTGCCGATCGGCCACTCCGAGCCACTCCGCGGGCCGAACCGTCGCCGTGCGCACGGCTTGTAGCGGCTTCATGCCTGCTTCGACGTAGAACTCGAGCTCGCGCACCGTCGCCGTGGTGCCTTCGTATGGCTCGGCCGGCATCATGTCGGTGCCCAGGGCAATCGACACGCCCGAACGGATCGCGCATTGCAGCGCCGCGAAGTGCTGCTCGCCTGCCTGCAGCGCCTTACGAATCATCCATTCGGGCGCACCGATCTTGTGGAAGAAGTCTTCGCAGCGACTGACCACGATGGTCGGCACGTACCACACCTGCCGCTCGACCATCAGCTGGACCGTGGTGGGATCGAGGAAGTAGCCGTGCTCGACGCAGTCCAGGCCGCACTCGATCGCGTCGCGAATGGCGCCCGATGGACCAGCATGAGCGGTCACCTTCTTGCCCGAGCCGTGCGCGGTCTCCATCACCGCGCGCATCTCGTCCTTCGACAGCTGCGCATCGCGGATGGCCTCGTGCTCGCCGGCGATACCACCCGAGATGCACATTTTGATCAGGTCAGCGCCGGCTTTGAGCTGCATGCGGACGACTTTGCGAAACTCGTCGGGTCCATCGGCTTCGATCGTGCCCGCGCGGGTGTGGCCGTGCCCGCCCGTGGCGATCACCGCCATGCCAGCGCTGAAGATGCGCGGCCCGGCCGTCTCGCCACGCGCGATGGAGGCCTTGAGCGCGAAGTCGGCGTGTTTTCGTTCGCCGACCAGGCGCACGGTGGTCACACCGGCGTGCAGGGTCTCGCGCGCATTCTGAGACATGCGCAGCGCCAGCGCCGACTCACTCTCGTTGGCCATGCGGTCGCCTTCGGTGCCCGGCAGGATGAGGCCGAAATGGACGTGCATGTTGGCCAGACCGGCCAGTACGTACGCGCCGCGAAGATCGATCTCCTCCTCGGCGTCCGCGAGCTCTGTGCGCGTGCCGACTCCGCGAATGACGCCGCCGTCGACCACCACCGACGTATCGAGCCGCGGACGATCTGAGACACCGTCGACGACGGAGCAATTGGTGAGCAGAATGGCCATCTACGAGGACAGCGACCAGTCGCGCACGATGATGTACGGGTCGGGTCGTGCCTCGAACCCCTGCAAGCGCGAACGCAGCCCGTAAGTGTCTTTGACTTCGTCGTTGGTGTAGCCCTGGAAGAACGCTCCGCCGCTCTTGAACGCACGCGGAAAGGCGATCTCGGTGGCCGGTTCGACAGAGCCGATCAAATAGAACTGACTCGTATGGCCGACGATCTTCTGTACCAGCGCGTTGTAATCGGGCAGATTGAGCGTGATGTTCAGACCAACTTTGTTGAGCTGCCCGACGATGGCTTCCGCTACGGCTTTGTCGTTGAGGTAGCGGCCATTCGGCGCGTCCAGTGTCGCCTCGAAGCCATTTGGAAAGCCCGCTTCAGCGAGCAGTTGCTTGGCTTTGGCAGGATCGTAGGGATATGGCTTGAGGTCGGGATCGTGACCCAGCATGCCTGGTTTGGTCGCCGATGCCAGACGCGTAGCGGCCCCGCCGAGGACGAACTGGATGATCTCGTCGACGTTGACCGCGTGGTTCAGCGCCTGCCGCACCTTGGGGTCGTCGAACGGCTTCATCGCGAAGTTGAACATGATGGTGATCAGGATTCCGGGCACGCGCTCGAGCTTCATATCTGGCCCGGAGACCTGATCCGCGAGCTGCGGCGGGATGTTGGCGATCAGATCGGCCTGACCAGTTCGCAGGGCAACGATCCGCGTCGATGCCTCGGTGACCGGTTTCCAGGTCAGACGCTGAATCTTGGCCTTGGTACCCCAGTAGTCGGGATTGGCTTCCATCACCAGCCGTTCGCCGGGTACCCAGTCCACGAATCGGTACTGACCCGTGCCGACTGGCTTCCTGGCTATCTGATCGCCAGCCGCCTGCACGGCCGTTGGCGACATCATGAATGCGTTCTGGATAGCCGTGAGCGTGGCGGCGAACGGGCCGTCGGTAGTCAGCTCGAGCGTCGACTCGTCGACGGCTTTGACACTGGTGATCGGCTTCAGAACGGCCGCTTCGGGGTTCTTGGTAGCGGGATCGACGAAGCGGTCGAGGCTGTATTTGGCCACTTCGGCATTGAACGGTGAGCCGTCGTGGAACTTGACGCCCTGACGCAGTTTGAAGCGCCACGTCGCGTCGCTGGGTGTCTCCCAGGATGTGGCCAGGGCGGGTAGCGGCGCCAGCTGCGGGTCCAACACGATCAAGGGCTTCGCCGCGGGCGCGATCGTCGGCGCCGCGGCAGCGGGCGGTGCCGTCGCCGAAGCGGGCGCTGCCGTAGCTGGTGCGGGCGCTGCCGTCGGGGCGGCCGGCGCTCCTGGACCGCACGCGGACAGGAGACTCGTGCCGAGACCCAGCAGCCCGGCGACACGGATGAATGCGCGACGGCTGGTCGTCGCACCCGGGGCCCGGTGCGAGCGTGACATGGCGGTCCAGCATACCGCCCGCGGGCCGCTCGACGGTCGTGCTAAAGGCCGACTGACTGCAGCGCTTCGCGCAGGACTTTGTACGAGTTCAGCAGGCCTTGCTTCTCGTCGTCAGCCAGCGGTGGCGGGACGATCTTTAGCCGGCCCTTTCGGCCAATGACGCAGGGGAGAGAAAGGGCAACGTCGCGCATATCCAGAAACTCGCCGTTGAGTCGAGTCGACACGGGCAGCACCTGGTGGCTGTCGTCCTTGATCGCCTTAACCAACTCCACGATCATCGGCGCGACCGCGTAGAACGTGCCGCCCTTGCGCTTGATGACCTCGGCGCCGCCGAAGCGGGTCGCGTTGACCACCTCGTCGACCATCTCCTTCGAGTAGCCGGGGAACTCTTTCAACGGGATGCCCGCCACGCTGGCGCCGCTCAAGTACGGGTACTGGCTGTCTCCGTGCTCGCCCAGCATGTATGCGAAGACCTGCCGGGGATCGACCCCGAGTCGGTCTGCAAGCAGCGACCGAAGACGAGTGGAATCCAGCAGCGTCCCCGTGCCGATTACCCGTTCGGAGGGAAATGCGCCGTGCACCGCGGCCTGGTAGGTCAACACGTCGGCGGGGTTGGCGACCATGATGATGAACGCGTCGCCCGCGTGCTTGGACAGGGTCGGCAGCACGCTTTCCTTGAGGTTGTCGACGTTCTTCTTCAGCAGGTCGAGGCGCGTTTCGCCCTCCCGCCGCGGGATACCGGCGGTGATGATGACGAAGTCGGCGCCGTCGCACGCCTCGTACCCGGGCCCGCTGAAGGTCACTCGATGCGACAGGTGCGTCCCGTGCAACAGGTCGAGCATCTCGCCCTCGGCGCGCTCGGTCACCACGTCGACCACGGCGAGCTCATCGGCGACACCGTTGAGGAGCAGCTGGAACAGCGTCGTGGCGCCGACTCGGCCCGCCCCGCCTACAACTGCGACTTTCACAAGGAACAGCTTAGACGGCTTAGACGGCGACGGGTGTCAAGCGGCTCTGCAGTGCCTGGTGCTGTTTGCGAATTTGGGGCGGTAAACGGTTGCCGAACTTGGCCAGAAACTCGCCCTGGTCCTCGGCCTCACGCAGCCAATCGTCGCGATCGATCGCGAACAGGGTCTCGGCATCCTTGGCCGAGAGGCCGAGGTCTTTGGCGCCGATCGCCTCGGGCGTTGGCACCATGCCGACTTGCGTTTCACGCGCGGTGGAAACGCGGCCATTGCGCGAGCCGAGTACCTGCTCCCGCACCCAGCGCAGCACGCGCATGTTCTCGCCGAAGCCGGGCCAGATGTAGTGACCCTGATCGTCGGTGCGGAACCAGTTTATCTGGAACACCGCCGGGGGCTTGGAGGCGCGGCGGCCCATCTCCAGCCAGTGCGCCCAGTAGTCGCCCATGTTGTAGCCGCAGAAGGGCAGCATGGCCATCGGGTCACGCCTGACGACGCCGACGGCGCCCGTCGCGGCCGCGGTGGTCTCGGATGCCATGGTGGCGCCGACGAAGACACCGTGCTCCCAGTCGAACGCCTGGTAGACCAGCGGGATGGTCCGCGCCCGCCGCCCACCGAACAGGATGGCGCTGATTGGCACGCCTTGCGGGTCTTCCCAGTGCTCGGAGATGACCGGGTTCTGGGTGGCCGGGGTGGTGAAGCGGGAGTTCGGATGCGCCGCCTTGGTGCCCGATTGCGGTGTCCAGGGGCGACCCTGCCAGTCGGTGAGGTGATCAGGGACTGGGCCGTCGATGCCTTCCCACCACACGTTGCCATCGTCGGTGACCGCGACGTTGGTGAAGATCGAATTGCGGCTCACCGCGTCCATCGCGTTCGGGTTGGTCTTGCGGTTGGTGCCCGGCGCGACGCCGAAGTAGCCGCTCTCGGGGTTGATCGCCCAGAAGCGCCCATCGGAGCCGATATTGATCCAGGCGATGTCCTCGCCGACGGTCCAGACTTTCCAGCCGTCCGACTCGATCGGGCTCTTGAGCATGGCCAGGTTGGTCTTGCCGCAGGCGCTCGGGAACGCGCCCGCGATGTAGGTGACGTCTCCGTCAGGTGACTCAAGGCCGAGGATCAGCATGTGCTCGGCGAGCCAGCCCTGCTGCTTGCCCATGTTGCTCGCGATCCTGAGCGAGAAGCACTTCTTGCCCAGCAGCGCGTTGCCGCCATAGCCCGAGCCTACTGACCAGATAGTCCTCGACTCAGGGAAGTGGACGATGAACCTTCGATCGGGGCTCAGGTCGCCCAGGGAATGAAGGCCAGGCACCCAGTCGGAGGCGCCTTTGTTGAGGCGGTCCAGCGCGACCTGACCCATGCGGGTCATGATGCGCATGTTGGCGACCACGTACGGGCTGTCGGTGATCTCGACGCCGATCTTGGCATACGGCGAGGCGATCGGGCCCATGATGTACGGCACGACGTACATGGTGCGGCCCTTCATCGCGTCCTTGAAGAGTGGCCAGACCTTCTGTTTTGCCTCGGCGGGGGGCATCCAGTTGTTGGTGGGCCCGGCGTCCTGCTGGTCTTCGGAGCAGATGAAGGTGAGGTGTTCTGTGCGCGCGACGTCCTGCGGATTGGAGCGGTGGACGTAGCAATTGGGCAGCGTGTCGTGGTTCAGTCGGCTGAGGGTGCCGTCGGCAAGCATCTCGCCAATGAGGCGCTCGTTTTCGGCGTCGCTGCCATCGCACCACACCACCTGGTTGGGATGGGTGGTGCGGGAGACTTCATCAACCCACTGTTCCACGGACGACGTCATTGGCATGCTTCCTTCGTGCGCAGTGAAGTTTCAACTTTACCACCCGCGGTGGCAGTGCCGTGGCAGGATTCTGGCAGCCTCGCGGCAGTGGCGCGGTGGTGTGTTTCCTGGCGGTATACTCTCGCTGCACTCGCCATCAGATCCCGTAGCTCAGTGGATAGAGCGCTTCCCTGATGCGGCGGGGGTTGTTTAGCAACTGAATAGCGACTGATCCCGTAGCTCAGTGGATAGAGCGCTACCCTGCGGAGGTAGAGGCCGTGCGTTCGAATCGCACCGGGATCGCCCAAGTTGCCTCTGGACCCCTGTTAGCGGCCCCAGCGTTTGCGGCGGCTCACCTTGTTCAGACTGCCGTAGGTGTCCGTCAGGGCGTGGCAGTTGGGGCACAGCACCCTGAGATTCGGCCGACGATTGTTCGAGCAGTCCCCATCGATGTGGTCCCAGGTGAGTGGTATCCGCCCGTCAGCCTGGCGGCGTTCCGCCCATCCGCACAGCACGCACTGCTCGCCGTAGGCGGCGAACCACCAGCGCTTGATCCAGTCGGGGATACGCCCCTCACCAGCGTGCGGCGGGTTGAATTCGCCAGCAAGCCAGCCTCGTAGCTGCCGCTCAGCCGTATCTGCGGTGTAGCAGTCTGCCGAGCAGTAGCGCCGGTTGCTCTGGGGAACAGGTGCTCCGCACACCCGACATGATTTGGGCACATATGGCACGCGCGGCTTGATCCCCCGAGCGAGCCGATACGCGCGCTGATACGCATTTCGCGCCTCCTTTGTTTTCCACGCCATCGCCGTTGCCGTACTCCCAGTTGAAAAAGGATGTTTTGCTTGCCAAAACATCCACACCCCCGCGGGGCGAGCGGGGTGAGCGCGTCACCCGCAGGGCCGCAACGGAGCGAGGCACGAGCGAAGTGGAGGACCCGCCGCAGGCGGGTTGACGCGCGAGGGGCCGCAGGCCCCTTTCCGTGGTGCCAATCAGTGCCGGCTCAAGAAATCTCGAAGGCGAGCAAAGTGCGTCACTAGTCGCCTACGTGGCTATGTCCTCGCGCAGCCGAACGAGCTTTGCTAATCGGTAGTAGGCGGGCGTCAGGTAACCTCGATTGCCCTCGTAGTCAAATGCCGTTCCGCCGTAGGTTAAATAAGCGCCTGTTCGGTTAAGTCGGCCCATTGCGCCATCGAACTCCTCCGACGGAATCATGCAGCGACTGCACGCCTTCGTCCGAAAGTCGGGCCAGATGCGAATCGCTCTTTGAAGGATGTTCTCGCCGTCGCGCCGGGGGTTTGCCTCCTCGAACTCGCCAAGCGTCGCAAGCAAGCAAAGCTCGCGGTACGACAGGTCATCCAGCATCCCGAGGTAGTCCTCATACTCGTCGGCGCCCACGCCAGGCCGGTCGCCAGCCGTACCGAGAAGAAGGCGTGCGAACCATCGGATCTTCTCATGACGGCGCGTATTGAGAACCGCGCGCACGGTCGCTAAGTGGTTGTGCAGGAACGGCTCTGATTCGACTACCTCCGGTGTTAGGAGTGAGCTACTAGCGGCCAGTTCGTCATAGAATGTTCGAGCCCGATCGAGACGAATCTGATTCTGCTTCGCAGCCAGCGCCGAAATTGCAGCATCGGCAACTGGGCCCCACGGAACGAGCTGCACAAGGCCGCGAACCAACGCGTTGCTGCTGTACTTA
>WNGF01030285.1_pt1 | contig 12420 bp, 14 predicted proteins | sample 5400641 | NCBI WGS metagenome assembly WNGF01 (sample SAMN13153371, study PRJNA577476) | soil metagenome | isolation source: 80 cm soil or saprolite under grassland replicate 2 | place: USA:California | collected 2016-06-15
AAAACAAACGCGGCGGCGCCCAAATCCTGGCACTCATTCGTCCGCGCGCAAGCTCAAGACGGTGTTCAGTGGGACGCGTTTCCAGCAATCTCACTCGGGAGTTTGGATCGACCTCGACCTGGCCGATCGAAGCCACCTGGATCTTGGCGCGCGATACGTTGTCAGTCTCTAGCCACTGCCCTACGGCGAGCCGACTCTGATCATTCATCTTGGCTGAACCAATTAACGGCGAGCCATCAAGTCGCGCAACTTCCCACGACGGCCTGGATTCTCGTTCGTAGAACCAGTAGGCCCCTAAGCCCGCTGCCAAAATCAAAGTAGCAACTATTGCGGCAAAGCGCGGCTGCCAGATTGCGGTACGAAATCGACTTGGTTCATCGTGAGCAATCTTGTGGTAACCGACCTGGGCATCGATGAGGGCATCGAGTCGAACCTCCAGATCGTTCCAAAGAGAATCGGGAGCAGCAAATTCCGACAGGCGCTCAGCAAACCTCACACCCAGCTTGATTTCTTCAAACTCCGCCCGGCATTGCTGACAGCCAATCAGATGCTCGGCAACCACGCTCGCGTCGTGAGGCGTCAGCTCTCCATGGCAATAGGCGGATAAGTCTTTGCTAACGTGCTTTCCAAACATCTCTATTCTCCCAAAACTAAATGGTCACGAAGATGTGCCAACCGTCGCGCCAGTTCTTTATGGCCGCGGTTGAGGCGAGAGGCCACCGTACCCTTCGAACAACCCAGAACATCTGCAATTTCCTCATAGGAAAGTCCCTCAACATACTTAAGCAGAACGGGCATACGAAACTTTGGTTTAAGTTCGCTGATCGCCGCCTTCACAGAATCGGCAAGTTCCTTGCGCTCGTATCGTCGCTCAGTTGGTCTTCGTTCACTGGTGTTCTTAACGGGAAGACTCTCCCCATAGCCAGGATAGCGCCTGCCTCTGCGCTGCTCGTCGATGCAGGCATTTACGACCAGGCGATGGAGCCAGGTGGTAAATTGCGACTCACCGCGAAACTGACCTATCGAGGTCATCAACTTCAAAAAGATCTGCTGCGTGACATCACTCGCTGCGGTCTGATCCCCGCCGAAGGAATACAGGGCGATGGAAAAAACCCGGTCTTTGTAGGCATCAAATAGCAGACGGAATGCTTCCCGGTCGCCCTGCTGGCAGTCTTTGATTACCCGTTCGTCAATTATCGGTTCGGCCATTACAGCGCGCTGCTCCATCCCTGCCTCCGTTTGCTTTGCCGTCGAACATTAGACGGAGGTCGGTTCGGGTTTCTTCCGTTTGGCAGATAAAAATACTGCAAATCAACGGGAAATAAGGACTTGTTTCACAGAGATCCACTTCCGGTCTAACCTGCAACTAGTTCTGCTGCCAGCGGAGTTCTTCGTCCCAGGCACCTAAACGTACCTCGCGTATCACGGCTTAACTTTCCGATCTACTTCCGTCCGAGCGATACCTATCGCATTACTCCCGGAACTGATCTGGCAGTCTATGAAAAAAGGAAGTTATAGGGAGCGTTCCAATGACAAAGCCAGAAGGATCCGGATTCTAGGTGTCGGCGTACTAAATGATTTCGAGCAAAACGGCTTTCGGGCCGTGTTGGCTCACGAGTACGGTCATTTTTCCCACCGCGACACGGCGGGAGGCGACATCGCGTTGCGCGTTAATGCCGACATGATGAATTTTGCTCATGCCATGATTGTGAGCGGACAGGCTGTCTTGTGGAACATAGCGTTTCTCTTTCTGAGGATTTACCACTTCATATTTCGACGGATCAGTCACGGGGCCACTCGATTGCAGGAGGTGCTTGCCGATCGAGTGGCAGCGTCGAAATTTGGAGCGGTAGCGTTCGAGGAAGGTCTGACGCACGTAGTGCGCAAGAGCGTGGAATTCAACTTCGTTGCCATGCAGGAGATAAACGAGTCGTCAAGTTCCCGCCGCGCGTTGCAAAATCTTTCCGAACTCCGGGTCGTGGGTAATCCTGACTTGGAGGAGGAGATTGAGAATTCGCTCAATCGTCAGACTACTGAGGATGATACCCATCCCAGCCCGCGCGACCGTTTCCGCTTTACCGGTCGAATCGTGATTGCCACCGAGGAACCGGTTAGCGGCGCCGTCTGGGACTTATTTCGAGATCGGGACGCGCTAACGCGCGAGATGACTTCTCAGATCCAGTCCGAGCTCCAAACCACATGATCAAGGGAATGGCACGCGGTCTGGAGCTCGCGAATTGAGGCAGTCTCGCCTCATTTTAGTTACTGAGTCACCCGCACCAGCAATTCGGTTCCTGACTCAAGCCTCAGCTCCTTGCTTCCTTGAACAGCTAAAGAGCCGGCGCCACCTGCGCCGCCCAGGATTAAGCCAATTCCCGCGCCCTTGCCGCCGCCTGCAATGGCGCCAATGATCGCGCCAGCCGCAGCTCCGATCCCTGCACGTTTTACGGTTTGGTTGGTGCGGCTGCCCGATTCAACCCCTCCTTCATTATCGGCTCGCCCCCCATCGGTGCCATAAACGCGCGTGACATAACCGTGGAGCGTGCCTCTGCGACCCTCCGACAGTTCGATTGAATCAAACGCGAGGTTCATCGAAGTGCGACCCTTGATCTTCCCCGATTTCTGGATCGAACTGATGTGGCCGCGTACCTTCGCTTCGTTGAATCGTACTGGATCGATCACAGTCGCATTGAATGTCTCACCAACTCGCGATTCTTTGCTGGACAGAGAATCTTCCAGGCGAATTTTCAGATTGGTGCCGACGGGGACCAGCCTCGTGGCCGTTCCGGTGGCCGTCCTTCTGACACCGCGTCTCAGCCTCGGCTTCGTCTGAGCATCGGCGATAATTAACGACGACAGCAACATTGCTGTAGTAACAACAGCGAGTAATAACCTTTTTCCAGGATCTGCGTTCATTGTTCCCTCCGTTGAAGCGCCTTGCCGGCGCGTTTCAGTCGGTTGTGAGTTTTAAGTCGACGCCCCCGCCATGCAATCGATAGCCTCGTTGTGGCAATTGCTAAGATAGCAATGCGGTGGCTCCCGAATTGATCTTTAAAAAACTCTTTTCGTGGCGTTTCGTGTGACTTCGCGGATTGAACCCATCCCTTTTAGAAGCGATCCGCGAATCACACGAGAGGTCACGAAACGTTAAGTGACAGCCAAATTCGTTGCTGACTCCTCGTCAGAAGTTTGCCGCAGCTCATCATCGCCTTCAAGCGAGCGCTGGCGATGCACTGCGCCGTCTGATTGGAAAATGTAGGCCGAAGGCGCCTCGCGCATGATGATGTCCTGCAGGCGCATCAAGCCATAGAGCAAGGCTTCCGGTCGCGGTGGACATCCCGGTATGTAGACATCCACTGGAATACAGCGATCCACGCCTTGCATCGCAGGCACCCATCGCGATCGCCCACTTCGGCTCGGGCATCTGCTCGTAGACCCTGCGCACCACCGGGCCCATTTTCAACGTCACGGTCCCGGCAATAATGATTAAATCGCTTTGACGCGGACTGGGCCGGAACACGCCTGCTCCAAAGCGATCGATGTCAAAACGCCCGGCCCCCGTGGCAATCATCTCGATTGCACAACAAGCCAGGCCAAAAGTCATCGGCCAAAGCGCCGACTTACGCGCCCAGTTCACCACCGGCGCCGCCAAGTCGACAGTTCTGGCTCCGACGCTGCGGCGAACGGAGTTCATGATCGAGTCGACGGTTGTTAGTACGAATCCTTCTTGATGTTCAGCCATAAGGGAATTTCGGATTGCGAATTTCGGACTGCGGATTTGTAAATGCACGGACCGAATTCCCAATCCGAAATTCGAAATCCGAAATCCGAAATTTTTAGGCCCACTCTAAAGCGCCTTTGCGCCAAGCGTAATAATAGCCAACTACTAGTATTCCTATAAAGACAAACATTTCCACCAATGCAAACTTTGTGAACGAAAAGTCGTCACCCATAAAAATGATGGCCCAGGGCAGCAGAAAAATCGTCTCCACATCGAAGATCAGAAACAGCATCGCCACGATGTAATAGCGCACGGTAAAACGGTCGTGGGCCTCTGTCTTTGGATCAATGCCACACTCGTAGGGTCGCATCTTGTCTTTTCCATAGTTGATCGGCCGTAGAAATCGCCCCAGCACGATGGGCAGAACGGGAAACACGATCGCAACGAGGAAAAAAATCATTACCGGCCAGTAGGCCGTTAGGGGACTGCCGAGCTTTGTTGTGTTTACACCGGGTGCCGTTGCGAGGTTCTCTTGCAGCAAAAAGATCGCGTTAAGTATCAGCATCATTAGCGATTAAGACCGGCATGTGTGCGCGTTGGTTTACTTGTGGAACTAGAGGATTCTAGGCATCGGCTCGGCGAGTTGTCAATTGACGTTTACTTTGCCGCATCGTGAGGCTTACCTGCCAGTAATGCGACGGCATGTCGCAAGACTGGCTTTATGACGGCGAAACTCTCGCTCACGCTTTTAGGCGAGCCGGGCAGGTTAATGATTAGTGTCCCAGAGCGAATGCCGCAGACGCCGCGCGAGATCATCGCCATTGGTGTGTGCTTCAGTGTCTCAATGCGCATTGCTTCAGCAAGCCCGGGTGCTTCGCGTAGGATCACAGCTAAGGTTGCCTCGGGAGTATTATCTCTGGGCGCGAAGCCTGTGCCCCCCGTGGTGACGATCAGATCTACATTGGGCGCATCAGCGAAGTCACGCAAAGTCTCGGTGAGCGGCTCAAGATCATCAGATACTATCTTTGTGGTGACGATCTCCGCGCCGATCTCTTTCAACAGTTGCATGAGCACCTCGCCCGACTCGTCCTTCCTCTCGCCGCGCGAGCAGGCATCGCTAACCGTAATCACAACTGCGCGAATGCCGACGTTCATCGAAGTTATTTGGCTGGTTTCTGTTGCTGCGCCCAGGCGCGGATCTTCTTCATCCATTCAAGGCCGCTGAGCGTAAGGCTCTGAGCTATGAAATCAGTCAGGACTCTGGCTGTGATGAATGGCAGGGCTGAACTGCGTTCAGTCTTAACGTAAACACTATTTACAAGACTGAGGATCTCGATGCTCTCGTCGTCGTATCGCCAGATCTCTGGAACCGCAAATTGAGCGAAGAGCGAGCGCTTATCGATTGATGAACTCGTGATATCAACTTCGAAAACAATGTCAGGTGGCGGGTCGACTAAAAGATCAAGCTCCTCCTTCCCCCGGATGGCCGCCTCATTCTGAACATAAAAGCACGAATTGGGCTCGAAGCCGCGCGCGATGTCTTCCCGTTTAAAGGTTGTAGAACCAAGGCTGTCGACCTCGATGTTCATTTCCAGCGCAGTAATTCGCACCAGAAGCTCAATGTTACGGTTTACTTTCTCATGTTTAGAGGTGGGGCTCATGATTTCCAACCTTCCTCGGTCGTAGGTGAGGTGAGGAACGCTACAGTCGGAAAGATCTGTGAGGAGGCGTTCGTATGTCTCCCAACTAACATTAGGTAATACAATTCTCGCCGCGGTTGTTTTTGGCAGATTCAGTACTGTCGACATATTGTTACCGCTTCCCTATCGTTCGCACGTGTTCACCGCTCGTAAATCGTGAATCGTGAACCGTAAATCGTGAATCGTGAATTAAGAAAACATCTATTTACGACGGTTGTTCGGGTGTTTTCTGTTGCCGCGCCCAGGCGCGAACCTTCTTGATCCACTCCAAGCGACCTATCCTAAAACCCTCGTGAAGAAACCGGGTTATGGCTTCTCCTGTAACTTTGGGCAACGCCAAACTAGTTTCGCTGTTGCAGTATTCGCCGCTCTGAAGAATGAAAATCTCCATCTCCTTCCCATCGAAGCGCCATACTTCGGAAATACCAAAGGCAGCGAACAACGGAAGCTTTTCAAGACTGGGACTTGTGATGTCGATCTCCACCACCAATTCCGGCGGAGGGTCCACAGCGAGATTGAGCCGCTTCTTGCCGCGCATACGCTCTTCATTCTTAAAGTAGAAGCAGGAGTCGGGTTCAAAGCCACGCTTGAGATCCTTTCGTTTATAGGTTGTCGAGCCGAAAGCCCGACTCTCTACTTCAAATTCTTCAGCCAATAGCTCAACGAGCAAGTTTAGAGTGCGATTAATCTGCTCATGTTCTGGTGAGGTGACCATGATCAATAGATCTCCGCGGTCGTACGTGAATCGGGGGCTTGCTGCGTCTGGGTGATCTCGCAACAAGCTCTCGTAGGTCGACCAGCTAATGTTGTGAAGGAGGACGCCGTCCGTGAGGACTTCCTTTACTCTGGGCGGTTCAAGAAGAGTAGTCATAATGAACTCCTTAAAAGGCTCCTATCTTCGCACTTGTTCCTTCAGCCAGCAAAGGTTCTCGCCGCATTCACGAGGCTGGTCCAACGCTTTGCAATCATCGCGCCGGGACTGTTCCCAAAGCGTTGCCAACCGCGTGCAAATCTTGCAACGAACGGACCTTCACCACCCCATCTGCTGCTAACGCTCCAATCGCTTCGACGATCGCTTGGGCTCCGGTCATCGTCGTAACGCAAGGGACGTTGTACTGCAACGCCGCGCGTCGAATCGCTTGTTCATCGAAGTGCGAAGCCCGGCCGAGCGGCGTATTAATGACCAGAGCAACATCTCCTCGCTTGATCTGATCCACGATGTTGGGCCGGCCTTCGTTGACCTTGAAAACCGTTTGCACGTCCAAACCAACCTCGCGCAGACGCGCTGCCGTCCCAAGCGTAGCCATAATCCGGAAACCGAGACGGGTAAGCCTGCGCGCAATAATAACCGCTTGACCCTTATCCGGGTCGTTCACGCTGAGGAACGCAGTACCACTCTGGGGAAGCGTTAACCCAGCCGCCATCATCGCCTTGCCATACGCTTCACCGAACGTCTCGCCAACACCCATTACCTCTCCAGTCGAATGCATTTCCGGACCAAGTATGGGATCAACGCCGGGAAATTTCGCAAAAGGGAACACCGGCGATTTTATGCAGAACCTGTTGACAGAAAGATCAGGGGGAAGGTCGAAATCAGACAGTCGCCGTCCGGTCATTACGAGCGCGGCAATTCGCGCGATGGGAACGCCGGTGGCCTTAGAAACAAAGGGAACTGTCCGCGAGGCACGTGGATTCACCTCCAACACGTAAACCCGATGATCCTTAATCGCGAACTGAATATTCATCAGACCGGAAACTGAGAGGGCGCTTGCGAGCTTGCGCGTATAGTGTCGCATTGTTTCGATATGCTCAGGATCGATTCGCACAGGTGGCAAGACACACGACGAATCACCTGAATGAATGCCGGCCTCTTCGATGTGCTCTTGTATTCCGGCAATCACGCAGGCACTCTCATCCGCCAATGCGTCCACATCAAACTCAGCGGCCTGCTCGAGGAATTTGTCGATTAGTACTGGCCGGTCCGGCGTGAAGCCCACTGCTGTTCGCACATACCCGTCGAGGCTTTCCTCATCATAAACAATGGCCATCGCCCGGCCACCCAGCACATAACTGGGACGCACCAGCACTGGATAACCGATTCTGGCGGCGATTTGTTTCGCTTCTTCGGCAGTTGACGCCATGCCGCTGTCGGGTTGCGGAATGCCAAGTTCCTGCAGCAACGCGCCGAACCGCTTTCGATCTTCAGCCAAATCGATCGAATCAGGCGTCGTTCCAATAACCGGCACACCAGCTTTGTGTAAGCGCATCGCCAGATTGAGCGGTGTTTGCCCCCCAAACTGCACGATAACTCCCTCTGGTTTCTCTACGTCCACAATATTCATCACGTCTTCAAATGTAAGGGGCTCGAAGTAGAGACGATCTGAAGTGTCGTAGTCGGTAGACACGGTCTCGGGATTGCAGTTCACCATGATTGTCTCGAAGCCGGCGTCGCGCAGAGCAAAGGAAGCGTGGCAGCAGCAGTAGTCGAATTCGATACCCTGGCCAATGCGATTGGGACCGGAGCCCAGGATCATGATTTTGCGTTCGTTTGTCGGCGCTGCTTCGTCTTCTGATTCATATGTCGAATAGAGATAAGGTGTGAAGGATTCAAACTCCGCGCCGCAGGTATCAACCCGTTTGTAGACAGGAACTAGACCAAGACTCTTGCGATAGGCCCGCACCTCGTCCTCGGATCTCTCGGTCAGATACGCCAGGCGCCGATCGGAAAGAGCAGCCTCCTTAAATTCGCGCAACAGTTCTTGCGGAACCGATTCGAGCTCGCGTCCTTCGACTGCCTGCTGGATTTCCATCACCTGCTGAAGCTGTTCAAGGAACCAAGGATCGATGCGAGACAGGCGATAAATTTCTGAGATGGATACGCCGTGCTGAAGCGCGTAAGTGATGTACGAGAAGCGCTGAGAATTAGGGCGAGCAAGTTTACGTTGCAGCTCATCGGCGGGCACTTCCTCCAGGCGCAGAGGGTTAACTGCTTCCAGAGAGCGCAGGCCTTTGAACAAAGCCTCCTTAAAGGTACGGCCTTTGTTATGTCGTTTGGAATTTCGTCGAGGGTGTAACCAACAGCGAGTTTTGCCGCGATCTTTGCGATCGGGAACCCGGTGGCCTTCGAGGCAAGGGCGGACGAACGCGATACGCGAGGGTTCATCTCGATGATGCGGATCTCGCCATTTTCGGGGTTTACCGCAAACTGGATGTTCGAACCGCCAGTTTCCACGCCAACTTTGCGAATCACAGTGATGGCCATATCGCGCATCTTCTGATACTCGACATCGGTAAGCGTCTGCGCGGGCGCAACTGTGATTGAGTCCCCGGTGTGCACACCCATCGGGTCGAAGTTTTCAATCGAGCAGATGATCACGACATTGTCAGCCAGATCGCGCATCACCTCGAGCTCAAATTCCTTCCAGCCGAGAATTGATTCCTCGATCAGCACTTGATGCATTGGCGAGGCCGCAAGACCCGCGCGAATAATCTCCTCAAACTCTTCCGGGTTGTAAGCGGTGCCACCGCCCGTACCACCGAGAGTAAAGGATGGTCTGATGATTGCCGGGTATCCAGTGTGAGCAACAATTCGCTGCGCGTCGTCCCAGGAACGTGCGAAACCTCCCAGAGGCATCGGCAATCCGACTTCGTCCATAGCTTGCTTAAACAGTTGCCTGTCTTCCGCGATCTTTACCGCCTCGCGTTTTGCCCCAATCATTTCGACGCCACATTCATCCAGAATCCCTGAATCCGAAAGCGCAATGGCAAGATTGAGTGCAGTCTGCCCACCGACTGTTGGCAAAAGCGCATTGGGCCTTTCACGACGAATTACTGCAGAAACAGATTCAACCGTAAGCGGCTCGATATAAGTCACGTCCGCAGTTTCCGGGTCCGTCATGATCGTAGCCGGATTGGAGTTAACCAGCACCACCTGGTAACCCTCCTGACGCAGCGCTTTGCAAGCCTGGGTGCCCGAATAATCAAATTCGCAAGCCTGACCAATAATAATAGGACCTGATCCGATGATCAGGATTTTGTTGATGTCTGTGCGTTTGGGCATTCGGGATAGCTTAACTCAGGAACGCATGATTTACCCGAGCGGAGTCGAGGCATTATACATAAGCCGTCTGACTCAGACTAAACGAGGACAATCTCGGTTGTGTCATATTTTAAGTATCTAGGTGCTCCATTACGGAAACTCGCAAAGACGATCCACTAAACACACGAAATCTCATTAAATGTTCGTGTGGTTAGTGTGATTTCGTGGGTCGTCTTTTATGAAATTTCACGAAGAAGGCTTAGCATTGAGCGATCAACGGAAGATTTGGACGCGAGTGGGAAACACTGCCAAGGGAGGAATCAGCGGCGCTTATCGAGGCTTCTGCGGTAATCATCACCCTTAATTAGAACTTTAGTGCACATCTCATAGAGACGGCTTCGCAGAGGCATGCCGATGCGCTCTTCCAGTGTCGTCAGCTCTCGTGCGGTCGCTAACTTAGAAGATTTGCTACGGCGTGCACCTTCCCGGTCTTCATCGCGTTCGATTACAAGTTCATCTGCATAGTTCGTCGTAAAAATAGTGAGCTTCTTATCGTTGTAACGCGTATTTATGATTTGGTAGAGGGTATCGCGCACCCAGTCGGTCGGTATGCTTGCACCCAATTCGTCGAGAACCAGAACCTCCGCCTGATACACGGGAGCGAGCACCCTTAGTTCTGAGGTCTTGGAGATCGGATTGTAAGAATCCTGGATCCCTTTCAGAAGCGTACCTGACTCGTAAAACAGACAACGCACACCTCGGTTTATTAGTCCCAGGAGGATTGCTGTAGCTAAGTGGGTCTTGCCGACGCCTACGGGACCCATCAGCAAGAGACCGGCATCAATTCCCGGATACTCCTCGACGAGTTTCCTGCCGAAGTGGTGGGCCCAAAACTGTGAATCATTTTTGGGGTAATAATTGTGAAAGGAACAATCCTGGAAACGTAGTGGAATACGCGCTGCTTCCAATAACCTGTTGCCGCTTTTGGATGAGCACTCGTTGCATATTCGCGCCCCTTTGCCAGGCACGATTTCAACGCCGGTGCCAAAACAAACGGGACAGACGGACGGCTCGGAAGTTTCGTCTCCGTTGTTGACCATCTGGATGGCTTTTTTGATAGAGTTGTCTGCGGACATCAGGAGTGGTTAGAGGCGAAACAATCACAAACTGCACATACCTCTCATTCGCGTCGGATTATAGCATCGCCAGTGCAGAACACAACGAAAGTAGTTTTTCGATCGCGTTAAATGTCTTCAATGGATTGATAAGAATTTCAAACAACTGAACTAAGCCAAATAATATGCGTTTGTTAGATTCATTGCTGACCAAACTCGGATTCAAAAAGGTTAATGCTGAGCGCTACCCAATTAGAATTTTTCTTCTGGACGACGATAAACGCCGTCACGAGTGGTTTGCGTTACGATTCAAGGGCGATTTCATTGATATGGCCAATAACGTAGAGCAGGCACAACAACTATTAAGCACAAATGCGTACGACGCGATCTTTCTGGATCACGATCTGCATCCAGAACATTATAACTCCAGCAACGCTGACGATACTCGGACGGGCTTTGCGATAGCGTCGTGGCTGGCGTCAAACCCGGAGCTGCAGCGCGCTTCAACAATAATGGTCCACACACGAAACGCGGATGGCGCGATGCGCATGGTAGAAGAAATGCGACGGGCAGGGCGCAGTGCCGAATATGTACCTTTCCCTTTGCTTACGGAAAGGATTAAGCATTATTGGAAAAGGTAAGAATGTGGAAGTTTGACGGTTAAAGAGGAGTGATTCAACTAACCTCTTTTCCTCGTCTCGCGATCCAACCGATAAGGTACTCATTATTGATTTCTTTGCGAGTTCCCCATCCGCCAGGTACAACGAGGATATGGAGCGGCGGGCAATTATCGCGATCATAGTCCAGCAGCACGTGCAGACCGCCTGAGGCCGCAAACGGTTCCAATACTTCCGCGATTAACTCTACTTTGAAGGGCGATGGTTCCTAACGGCGACGTTCTTCATTCACGCGTGTGACGGAAAAAACTTCGAACGGTCCAGAGAAATCAAGCACCTCGACATCTGGAAATACGAGAATACCTACACCAAGACGTTTCATGATTCAGAGCCGCCGCCTCTTGAAAGGATAGCGTCGGCATCAGCTTACTCGGATGTCAATCAAGTTTCAGGCTCTTGATTTGTTGGCGAAAGGTTTTTGACCATAGCAAAGAGAGGAGTCCCAAATAATTCGAAAGGCTCTTCATTGCTACGCTCAAAGCCAAAACGCTCGTACAATCGGATTGCCCGAGATAAAAAAGGCGTTGTACTGAGCGTCATCCGCTTATGACCACTAGTGGACGCAAAACTTTCTACATGTTTGAGGAGTAGTTCGCCGATCCGTTTACCTCTCGCTGTCGGCACAATTCCCATGCTTCGAACATGCAATGCCTCACCTTTGACAACCGCTGCAACGGTGCCCACGATCGCTTCATTATATAGTGCGACCCACATTGGCCCTTCGTTCATGCGCGCCTCAACCTTCTCTTTGGTGAGTACGGTGGCCGTAAAACCGCCATCAGTATAGGACGACCGGTATTCTACGAATGCTTTTTCGAGAACTGACGCCACCGAAGCGGCATCCTCCCGCATCGCCAGTCGTACTTCAATGTCAGGTGGGCATTGTATTGTCACTGCGACGTATGTGATTGATGTCAGTCCACTTCGGAGATTCCTGAAATGGACCTTCCGGTTACAGATGACGGAATAATGTTGGCCAGGGACGGAATCGAACCGCCGACGCCGGCCTTTTCAGGGCCGCTTACCGAATCGCCGAAGTGGTTTGAAATCAACAGATGTTACACAGAACGTAGGCTTTATGCGTTAGGCCTTCTAGTATTGCTTGGGATGATTTGGGCTGTTTTGGTCTCTTCGATGTACGCGTATTGTACGCGGGCTTTGGTTGGAG
>WNGF01017382.1_pt1 | contig 12419 bp, 11 predicted proteins | sample 5400641 | NCBI WGS metagenome assembly WNGF01 (sample SAMN13153371, study PRJNA577476) | soil metagenome | isolation source: 80 cm soil or saprolite under grassland replicate 2 | place: USA:California | collected 2016-06-15
TGCAGGCGGTGACCGCGACCGCGGCCTGGTAGGCCTTGCGATCCGCGCCGGACTTCAGATACGCGTTGGCGAGCGCGGTGCTGCGCACGATGTCGAACGCCAGAATGGCCTCGTCCAGCTCTCGCAGCAGCGCGTCCGGCGACCGGCCCGTCGTGTCGATGCCGGCGCACTCGGGCTCGATCACCGACGTGAACAGCTTGTTGGAGCGGGCCACGTCGTTGATGAAGTTGGCCATCATGTAGAGGACGCGCGGCTGGTACGGGTTGTCGCTGGTCCGAAACCAGTGATTCGCCACATTGCAGTAGTCGAAGGGATGCTGGCCGTCCGTGAACTGCCGGGGCACCGTCGTCCTTAATATCAGCTCGGCCGCCCCGAGCTGGATGGTGTCGCCGAGACTCCTGATCGACTTCCCGTTTTTCAGGTGCGTGGTGATCAGGTTCCAGACGGTCGGCGCGTCGGCCTCCAGGAGGAGCGGGACCATCTCCTCGACCTCGGCGGGCGTGAGCGGCGCGTGATTCGTTTGCTTGAGAGTCTTCCCCGCATCGGGAAACTCGGCGGTGACCGTCACGCAGGCCGCGTCGTAGAGCGAGTAGTACAGGGGGCCGATGGCCATGTCCGGGACGCCGATGTAATAGACGCCGTGAGACCGATCCCACCCCATGAAGTCGGCGAGGTCGAGCACCGCGCGAGCCCGCAGCGCCTTGTGGCCGGTGTTGCGCGCCTTCCGGCCGATCACCGTGTCTTGCAGGTCGATGAGGCCCAGGAAGAGTAGCTGATCGCGGAGGAGCGGGCGCGTCTCCTCGTCGGCCGCCAGGCCGAGGAAGAGGCCGTAGGCCCGTCGCACGTCACCGCTCATCGTGGCGATCAGATGCGCGTGCAGGCGCTCCTCGATGGTGCCCGTCTCGCGGATCGGCGCCTGCTCCTGATTCCACACGACCGGCCCGTAGCTCGGCGGCGGCACCTGCATGCCTTTCATCGTGGCGTACCGGCCGGGATACTTGCCGAGCAGCTGGTTCCAGATGTCGAGCCCGGCTGGGATGTACCAGACGGACTGCAGCAACGGCAGCAGGCGATACGGCTCGGGCAGGAACGGCGCCAGGCTCGTGGAGGTCCGGAGACCGAGAATCGTGTGGTCGTTGTTGATGAGCGTGATCTGCCCGTCGCGCACGTTGATGTGGTTCGGCACCTGGATGAACGGTGCCTCCGCGGCCGTCACCACGCTGAGCGCGTCGCTCACCGAGCGCCCCTGCCGCGCCACCATCTGGAAGAAGAGATCGGTCGTGCGCGGCTGATCGCGCTCCAGGATGGCGTCGGTCAGCAGGTCGAACGCTTTGTCCTCACGAATCTCGTCCCGGGTCACTGACATCACCCTCTCCCTTCGCCTAGAACAGCGGGCTGTTCGATTCGAGACCGAGCACCGTGCGCCCGACCGCCTCGTAGTTCACGAATTGCAGTTGATTGTGGCGGGTGACGACCTCGGCATCGCGCGCATAACGCTCCAGCGGGCTCTTCGTGAAGATCGACGTGGTGCCGGCGGCGGCGCACACCATGTGCGTGGCGGTGCCGGCGCTCTGGGCGGCGTGGGTCATCGCCAGACGCAGATCGGCGCGCTGCCGCTCCGTGATCGGCCGCGCGGCGAGCACGGTCTCCCACATGTCCTCGACGACGTCGAACAGGAGCGCCCGGCCCGAGCGCAGCACCGCCTCGGCCTCGCCGATCTTGGCCTGCACGATCGCCCGATCGCGCAGGAGCTCGGAGGACGAGCGCGGTACCTTGACCTGGGCGAGCTCGACGAACTCGTCGATCGCGGCGCGGGCGACGCCGAGTCCGACGCAGCAGAAGCCGCAGCCCGCGAGGTCGAACCCGTGCATGCGGTTCATCGGCCCGGTGACGCGCGCGCGCAGATCGAGCGCCGAGAACGTGCGCTCCTCGGGCACGAAGAGATCGGCGACCTCGATGTCGTGGCTGCCCGTGCCCCGCAGGCCGCTGACGTCCCAGGTGTCGATGATGCGGGCGATCGACTTCGGATAGAAGTAGGCGATCCGCACCTCCTGATCGCCGTTGAGCCGCAGCCGGGGCGCGTCGCCGTCGAAGACCTTGCAGGCGCCGTGCAGCGCCGACGAGTGCATGCAGCCGCTGGCAAAGAACCAGTGCCCGGTGACCCGGTAACCGCCCGGCACGGCGACGGCGCGGCCCCGCGGGTTCGCCGAGCCCGCCGAGATGCCCACCGGATCGCTGAAGAAGATCTGGCGGCGAACGTCCGGCGCGAACTGTGCGCTCTGGCGCAAGGTGTTGATCCCCATCGCCAGGCACCACCCGGTCGAGCCGTCGGCGCGCGCCACCTCTTCGATCACCTGCAGCGTCGTGACGATATCGGCGCCGAGCCCGCCTTCCGCCTCCGGCAGCGCCACCCTGAACAATCGGGCGTTGGCGATGTCCATGACGAGATCGGCAGGTAGCTTCCGCGCCGCCTCGATCTCGGCGGCCCGTTTCCGGATACTCGGCGCGAGCCCGCGGGCAACCTCCAACGGCGTGGTCGCTGCCGGTACCGTGTCGGTGATCATGGTTTTGACGAGCCGCGAGCACCCGCTGGCCCCGGGCAATCCTGCCCCCGCGGCGGGCGCGCCGTCAAGGAGCCTTTGCCACAAGGTCGATGTGCAGAATCACCTCGTCCTTGTTCTTGATGGCGCCCAGCAGGGCGCTGTAGGGCGGGTAGCCGAAGCTGCTCTGCTTGAACTTCAGCTGGGCGCGCCCCCGGAGCTGGGCGCCCTCCATGCTCATCTGGACCGGAAACTTGAGCTCGTTCGTGACGCCGCGGATCGTGAGGCGGCCGGTGACCAGAAGGCGGCCGTCGGGCTGCGTGGCGATCGCGGTCGACGTAAAGGTCATCGACGGGAATCGTGCGGCAGCGAGCTGCCCATCGGCTTTCATGGCTTTGTCGATCTCGGCTCGATCACTCGCGGAGGGCTCCCCGACCATCCCGAACTTGCGGCGCGTGCCCGGATCGTCGGCGATCAGCGACCCGACTTCGACCGCCACCCGGATAGACGACGCTTCAGGATTGCGCGGATCGTACGCGACGGTGCCCGAAAACACGCTGGCGTGGACCACGTGGTCGTGGCCGAGCCTCGCCGCCACGCCGTCCTTGAAGAGTTGCAAGACCAGCGAGCTCTGGGCGGGGTCGACCTTGAAGCTGGCCGAGAGGACGGGGCTTGCCCCCACGCCGATGATGAGCGCGCTCACCAGCGCGACCCGCACCCTAAACGTACAGACGCTCCGCCTTCCGGATCGCTCGTCTTGCGCCAGTTCCGGAGCAAGAATCCCGGCCTTGTTTTCAAGACGGCCCGCATGTGGCGGACCTTCATCCAGCGCTCCGCCCGCCAGCGGAGGAACTCGATCTCGTCGGCCGCCACGTGCTCGCTCCGGACGACGGCGGTCGTCCCATCGTACTCCTCGAGGTTCTCATTGATGACGAGCCCCCGATCACGGAACTCCCTGGTCATGGGTGTCCGCGGGTAGGGGGTGGGGTGCTGGATGTAGGGGTAGTCCACCCAGCGGCGGGCGAAGGCGAGGTTGGCCTCGATCGACTCCCGGGTGTCGTCGGGATTCCCCACGATGAGGCCGCCCACCACGTACATCCCGTGCCGGTGGAGGTGCTCGATCGCCGTCGTCGTGGCGTTGCCCAGGGTCTTGCCGTTCGCGCGTAAAGCGTTCTTGGCCCCGGCGCGGAGGAAGCGGAGATCGTCGTCCAGGATGTTTTCGATCCCGAGGAAGACGTAGCGGAAGCCCGCCTGGCGCATGAGCGGCGCCAGCGTGGTGCCGTGAGCGGCGATGGCCGACGTCATGGCCTGCACGAGGTAGTCGAGGTCGTCAAGGCCGGCGTCGATGATGGCACGGCAGAGGGCCTCGAACCGCCGGACGTTCAACGTGATGTTGTCGTCCACCAGGAAGATCGCCCGCGCTCCGTGATCGCGGGCGTCGCGGATGTCCGCCAGGACACGGTCGAAGGCGAAGGTGTGGAAGTTCCGGCCGCGCATCTCGATTATTGAACAGAAGCTGCAGTCGTACGTGCAGCCCCGCGAGGTTTCCACCACATCGACCGGTCGCCCGAGGAACGCGTAGTCACGAAGGACACGAGCGTCCCGGTTCGGCAGCCTGATCTCGCCGTCCGCGAGGCCGTAGACCGGGCGGTCCGGATTGTGGCGGAACCCTTCCCCCTCGCGGTAGGAGAGACCCGCGATGTTCTCGAAGCCACCACCGCCCTCCAGCGCCCGCACCAGCTCGCGGAAGGTCAGCTCCCCCTCGCCCCGCACGATGAAGTCCACCGCCGCTGTCGGATCGGTATAGGCCTCGGGGGCCAGGCTGGGATCGTAGCCGCCGACCGCGATCCGCACGCCAGGACGGAGCGCCCGCACCAGCTCGATGATGCGCAGCGCCGTCTTCCGCTGGAAGGTCATGATCGACAGGCCGACCAGCGCGGGCTGCCATTCGTGGACGAGGCGCTCGACGGTCGCCCGGACCTCTCGCTGGACGAGGATCAGGTCGGCGACGGCGACCCGGTGGTGGGGGTCGACGTTGCCGGCCAACGCGCTGAGCGCGCCGTTCGGCATGCGGATCCCGACCGTCGGCATGTGCTCGAACGAGTCCGGCATCGAGACGAGAAGGATGTTCATTTCAGGATGATCTCACAGCGCGAGTCGTTGGGGTTCGACGAGCCCGCGCAGCCGGACGAGCGTTCTTGACTGCGCGTCCGCGGCCGGGCAGTATCAGGGTCCCTGATCCGCGATGCCACGACTCGACCGCCTGCCGCAGATCTCCCGTAACAACCTGTTGACCTTCCCGGCACAGGTCAACGACACCGCGCCCTTCGTGCGCCCCGGGACGCCACTGGCCGGGTGCCGGCTGGCGATCGTCACCACGGCCGGCCTGCACGTTCGCGGGGATCGCCCCTTCACGCCCGGCGACCAGACGTATCGCGTGATTCCCTCCGACACGCCGACGGCCGACATCCTCCAGAGCCACACGAGCATCGGCTTCGACCGCGTGGCGATCATGCGGGACATCAACATCTCGTTTCCGATCGACCGGTTGCGCGAGCTGGTGACGCGGGGCGAGCTCGGCGGGCTGGCGCCCTACTGCTACTCGTTCATGGGCGCCCAGCGCGAGGCAGCCCGCATCGAGAGCGCGACCGGTCCCGAAGTCGGCCGGCGGCTCGCGGCCGATGGTGTGGACGTGGTGCTCATCACCCCGACCTGACCGAACTGCACGCACACCGGTGGTGTGCTGGCCCGCGCCCTAGAGCTCACGGGCATCTCCACGACCTCGATCAGCCTCGTCCGCGAGCACACCGAGAAAGTGAAGCCGCCGCGCGCGCTCTACGTGCCCTTCCCCTTCGGCCACGCGCTCGGTCGCCCCGACGACCCGGAGCTGCAGCACCGCGTCCTCCGCGCCGCCCTCGGCCTCCTGAGCGAGGCGGCCGGCCCGGTGCTGCGCGATCTCCCGGAGGACGCGGAGCCCGGCGACCAGCCGCCGGCGCCGCCGCAGGCGTCGGGCATCAAGCCGGCTGAGCAGGTGCCGGACGACGTCGCAATGGAGACCACGCAGATGCGCCGGTACCACGAGCGCTGGCTCGAGAAGAGCGGCGGCCGCACCCTGCTGGGACTCACCGGGATCCCGGCGACGAGGTTCCGCGGCGTGGTGCGCTTCCTGGAAGGGTTCGCCGACGGCCAGAACGTCGACATGGCCGAGCGTCCGCCGGAGGTGCCGCTGCCGAACTTCGTCCGCTACTGCGCCGACGACCTCAAGGCCCTCTACTTCGAGGGCCACCTGGCGATGAAGCCGGCCGCGGGTGGGGAAGAGATCGCGCGGTGGTTCTGGAGCGAGACAGCGGCGGGCCGGCTCCTGAGGCGGGTCCGCGACCGGCTCGACACTTCCGACGACCCGCGCTGGAAGGCGGCCGCCTTCGGGATCGCGCGGTAGACAACGAGTCAAGGAGAACGTCCCCATGCGAACAGTCCGAACGGTGCAGCCACTCCTCGCGGCGCTGTTGACTCTGATGGCCGTCTCGCCGGCGAGCCCCCAGGGCGTGATCAAGCTCCCGATCGTCGCCGAGATCACGGGCGGTGGCGCCAGCGTCGGCGCGATGTGGCGCGACGCGGTCAACCTGGCCGTCGAGGACATCAACAAGAAGGGCGGCATCCTCGGCACGAAGCTCGAGACCTCCGTGCAGGACACCCAGACCGATCCGCCGACCTCGGTGGCCGTCATGCGGCGCGTGCTCAATGACAAGCCCTTCGCGATCTTCGGCACCGTGTACAGCTCGAGCACGGTCGCCAACATGGACATCGCGCGCCAGGCGGGCGTGCCGCAGTTCACCGGCTCGGAGTCGATCATCATCACCCAGAAGGGCAACGACAACATCTTCCTGACCTCGTTCACCCAGGACACCGGCATGGCGAAGCAGGTCCGCTGGATGCTCGACGACCTCAAGGCGGAAAAGATCGCCCTCATCTGGGTGAACAACGCCTTCGGCAAGGGCGGCCACGATATGTTCGTGCAGTTCCTGAAGGAGCGCGGGAAGGCGCCGGTCGTCGACATCTCGACCGAGGTGCAGCAGGCAGACTTCACGCCCGAGCTGACGAAGGTCCGCGCCTCGGGCGTCACCCACGTCATGGTCTACAACCACGAGGAGGAGAACGCGCGCTTCATGATCCAGCTCCGGAAGATGGGGCTGGCGGTCGAGCCCGTCGGCGAAACGACGCTCTGCGCGCAGACGACGATCACGCCCGGAGGCGCCGCCGTCAACGGGGCCAAGTGCCACGTCGGGTTGACGGCCGGATCGCCGGTGCCGCTGATGGTCGACATGAGCCGGCGGTTCCAGGAGAAGCACAACCGCGTCCCCGACCACAACGCGTTCAAGGGTTACATCGGCGTCCACATGCTGAAGGCGGCTGTGCAGCGGGTCGGCGCGTGGGATCAGGCCAAGGTCCGGGCCTGCCTGCACAACAACGTGTTCACCACGGCCGAGGAGGCCGGCCTCCTCATGGACCTCTACGTCAACGAGAAGGGGAGTCTCGACCGGCCGAGCTTCATCGTCGAGGTCAAGGATCAGAAGTCGGTCGTGACCAAGACGGTCGGAATGCTCGGCGGCCCGTACAACACCCGTCCCTGCAAGTAGCGCCGGGCGGGAGAGCGAGCGACGTGGCGGACTTCGTCCAGCTCTCGATAGCCGGCGTGTCGATCGGCGCCATCTACGCCATGGCCGCCATCGGCTTCGTGCTCCTGTGGCAGACGTCGAACACGATCAACTTCGCGCAGGGCGAGTTCGTCGTGTTGCCGGCCTTTACCATGGTGTTATTCTTCGTGATCTTCCGGCTCCCCTTCGCGGTCGCGATGCTGGCCACGGTCCTGGTCTCGACGCTCCTGCTGGGGTGGGGCGTCAAGCAGCTCCTGGTGACCCGGCTCCTCAAGATGGGCGTGCTCCCCCTGGTCATCGCGACCATCGGGCTCAGCCTGCTGATCCGCTACTCGCTGCAGCAGTTCTGGACGCCGCTCGCACTGCCGTTCCCGGCCATCTTCTCGCGCGACCCCATTCGCCTCGGGACGATCGTCGTCTCGCTCGAGGAGATCGGGAACATCGTGTTCGCCGCGGTCGCCATCGGCGCCTTGCAGCTCTTCATCACGCGCACCAAGCTCGGCTGGGCCATGCAGGCGGTCGCCCAGAACCGCACGCTGGCCTCCGTGCTCGGCATCAACGTGTCGCGCCTGGTGACGATCACGTTCATGCTGAACGCCGCGCTCACGGCGGTCGCCGCCATCCTGATCGCGCCGGTCTACCTCGTGAAGTACGACATCGGCATCAGCCTGGGGCTCAAGGCCTTCTACGCGGCGATCATCGGCGGCTTCAACCAGATCCGGGGAGCGCTGCTCGGGGGTCTCCTGGTGGGCGTGGTCGAGACGCTCTCGGCCGCCTACATCTCGAGCCACTTCCGTGACGCCTTCGCCCTCGTGATCCTCATCGCCGTGCTGCTGCTCAAGCCCGAGGGGATCTGGGGCGTCAAGGAGGAGTGGGCGTCGTGACGCGTGGCCGCTGGGGCCTCATGGCCGCCCTCGCGCTCAGCATGGTCGTCGTACCCCTCGGCCTCGACCAGTACAAGCTCTACGTCCTGAGCCTGACGCTCGTCTATGTGATCCTCGCCATCGGCCTCAACCTCACCCTCGGATACGCGGGGCAGATCTCGCTCTGCCACGCGGCCTTCATGTCCTTCGGTTCGTACGCGGTGGCGATCCTCGGCCAGCACGGGGTCGCCTTCGAGATCGGCCTCGTGGTCGGGGTGGCGGTCGCGTTCGCGTGGGGCCTGGTGCTCGGCTTCCCGGCACTGCAGGTGAAGCACCACTATCTCGCCATGGTCACGCTCGGGTTCAACATCATCGTCTTCCTGGTGCTGCGGAACTGGGAGTCGCTGACGGGCGGGTCCTTCGGGATTTCCAACGTGGCGCGTCCGGCCTGGGGGCCGCTCAGCTTCAAGTCCGACCGCGCCTTCTACCTTTATATCCTCGCCTGGGCGGCCGTGGTGGTCGCCTCGGCCTACTGGATCCTGACCTCCCGCTGGGGACGCGCCTTCCGCGCCATCCGGGAGAACGAGATGCGGGCCGAGGTGGTCGGGGTCAGCCTGCGCAACTACAAGCTGATGGCCTTCGCCATCGGGGCCGCCTACGCCGGGATGGGCGGGGCGCTGTTCGCGCCGCTCCTGGGCTACATCGATCCGGGCGCCTTCACGCTCGACCGCTCGATCCAGTTCTTGATGATGGTCGTGCTCGGCGGGCTGGGACGCTTCGAGGGGCCGTTCATCGGCGCCCTGGTCGTCACCGTGCTGCCGGAGGTGCTCCGGGGCTCGGAAGGTCTTTACCTGATCATCTACGCGCTCGCCGTGATCCTCATGATGCTGTTCATGCCGAAGGGGCTCGTCGGCCTCTGGGACCTCGCATGGCACTCCTCGAGATCGAGAACCTCACCAAGCACTTCTTCCGCCTCTCCGCGCTGAGCCGGGTCAGCCTGAGCGTCGAGCCGGGCGAGCTGCTCGGCGTCATCGGCCCCAACGGGTCGGGCAAGACCACGCTCTTCAACTGCGTCACGGGCGTGCTGCGCCCCTCGGACGGCCACGTGCGCTTCCGGGGCGAGGACATCACGGGACAGACCGCCGACACGGTCTATCACCGGGGTATCGCGCGGACGTTCCAGCTCATCCAGCTCTTCCCGGAGATGACGGTGCTCGAGAACATGCTGGTCGCCGCTCAGGAGAAGCGGGGCACGCTGCTCTCGCGTCTGCTCCGTCGCGAGGAGGCCGAGACAGCGACCCGCGCCCTCGAGTTGCTCGAGTTCCTGGGCATCGCGGGGCTCAAGGAGAGCCTCGCGTCGAATCTCTCCTACGGCCAGCAGAAGCTCCTCGACTTCGGGATGGCGCTCATGTCCGACCCGCAGCTCATCCTCCTCGACGAGCCGATGGCCGGCGTGAACCCCACGATGATCAAGAATCTGATCGGCCACATCCTCGAGCTGAACGCCCGGGGCTACACGTTCGTGGTCATCGAGCACAACATGGAAGTGGTCATGTCGCTCTGCCGGCGCATCGTCGTCCTGAGCCAGGGCGAGCGCATCGCCGAGGGCACGCCGGCCGAGATCGCCGACAACCCGCTCGTGCTCGACGCCTACTTCGGGAGGTGACGGTGGCCCTCCTCGAGGTGCGCGACCTCCACGCCGGATACGGCAAGCTCGAGATCTTGAAGGGCGTGTCCCTCCGGGTCGAGCCCGGTCAGGTCGTCTCGATCATCGGCCCCAACGGGGCGGGGAAGTCGACCGTATTCAAGACGGTGTTCGGTCTTCTGCCCGCCCGTCAGGGCCGGGTGCTCCTCGGCGACGAGGACATCACGAATCGGCCCCCGGCCGAGCTCCTGCGCCGCGGTATGGCATACGTCCCGCAGGGACGGAACGTCTTTCCCCTCATGACGGTGGAGGAGAACCTCTTGCTCGGGGCCTACACGCGGCCGCGCTCGGCCGAGCTCGACGGAGAGGTCCAGCAGCTCTACGTGACGTTTCCCGCGCTGCGCGAGGCGCGCCGGAAGCGGGCCGGGGACCTCTCCGGCGGTCAGCAACAGATGCTCGAGATGGCGCGAGCGCTTCTCCTCAAGCCGCGGCTGATCCTGCTCGACGAGCCGACGCTCGGCCTGGCCCCTCTCGTCTTCAAGGAGATCTTCCGCATCGTCGAGAGCCTCCGACGGCTCGGGCAGACGATCCTCATGGTCGAGCAGAACGCGGCCAAGGCCCTGGAGATCTCGGATTACGCCTATGTGCTGGAGCTGGGACAGAACCGCTACGAAGGCTCGGGAGACGAGATACGCACCGACGCCCGCGTCCGCCGGCTCTACCTGGGACGGTGATCCGCTTGCAAGTTGTGCAGTGTAGCATTGGGGACCATGAGCACCCTCGGGCGCCGCGCGCTCCTTCACGGAGGGGTTGCCACGGCGGCGCTCTTCGCCGTCAGCCGGCCCGTGCACAGGTCCAGGACGCGGCGTGGACTGGGCCAAGTTCGCCGATTCGTGGCGCGGCCTCTACCAGCCGGCGATGGACGAGGTGCGCAGCGGCCGGCGCCCGTGGACGAAGCTCGACGACCTCCACCGCGAGAGCCTCGACACGCTGCTGGTCCAGTTCGGCATCAAGGGTCTCTCGGAGGCCGAGATCGACCACCTGAACCGCGCCTGGCACCGCCTCGACCCCTGGCCCGACGCCGTGCCCGGCCTGACCCGCCTCAAGAAAAAGTTCGTTCTCGCCACGCTCTCGAACGGCAACGTCGCGCTGATCGTCAACATGGCCAAGTACGGGGGACTCCCGTGGGACGCCGTCCTCGGCGCGGAGGTCGCGCGGCACTACAAGCCCCAGCCCGAGACCTATCTGACCACGGCCGCGCTCCTCGGACTCGCACCGGGCGAGTGCATGATGGTCGCCGCCCACAACGGCGATCTCGGTCACGCGAGCGCGCTGGGCCTCCGAACGGCGTTCGTGCCGCGGCCGGCCGAGCACGGCCCGAATCCGAACAAGGACGTCGCGCCCGCGCGCCAGTGGGACGTCATCGCGCGCGACTTCCAGGACCTGGCCGAGCAGCTGGGCTGCTGAGCCGGTCCGCCGCTCCGGCGGATGCGGAGTATCATAGGCGGCACTTTCGACCCAGCGAGGAATCCCATGGCGAAGATCACCCAGTCCGTCGATCTCGCGGCCCGCGGCCGCGTGGCCGTGCTCACCGTGGACAATCCGCCCGTCAACGCGCTCAGCCAGCACGTGCGCAAGGGACTGCACGACGGGATCAAGCAGGCGACTGCCGACGGCGGCGTGCAGGCCATCGTCATCGTCTGCGCCGGGCGCAGCTTCATCGCCGGCGCCGACATCACCGAGTTCGGCAAGCCCCCCTCGGAGCCGTCGCTCCACGCGGTGCTGGATCTGATCGAGGGCGCGCCGAAGCCCGTCGTGTCCGCCATCCACGGCACGGCCCTCGGCGGCGGTCTCGAGGTCACGCTGGCCTGTCACTACCGCGTCGGCGTGAAGGGCGCCCGCTTCGGTCTGCCCGAGGTGAAGCTGGGGCTTCTGCCCGGCGCGGGCGGCACGCAGCGGCTGCCGCGCGTGGTGGGCGTCGAGAAGGGCCTGCAGATGATGGTCAGCGGCGACCCCATCGGTGCCGACGAGGCACTCCGGGCCGGGCTCATCGACGAGATCGTGGACGGCGACCTCGCCACCGCCGGTGTGGCCTTCGCCGAGAAGGTGCTCGACGAGAAGCGTCCGCTCCGGAAGATCCGCGACCTCACCGACAAGATCGCGGCCGCCAGGAGCAAGCCGGAGATCTTCGCGGAGTTCCGCAAGAGCGTGGCGCGGCAGACGCGCGGCTTCCGGGCGCCCGAGAGCATCGTCAAGGCCGTCGAGGCGGCGGTCAGCCTGCCGTTCGATCAGGGCATCAAGCGCGAGCGGGAGCTGTTCGTCGAGCTCCTCAACTCGGCGGAGTCGAAAGCGCAGCGCTACTTCTTCTTCGCCGAGCGTGAGGCGGCCAAGATCCCGGACGTGCCGGCGGACACGCCGGCCAAGGAGATCAAGAAAGCGGCGGTGATCGGCGCCGGCACCATGGGCGGCGGCATCGCCATGAACTTCGCCAACGCCGGCATTCCCGTCACGGTGGTCGAGGTGGCGCAGGAGGCGCTCGACCGCGGTCTCGGCGTCGTGCGGAAGAACTACGAGGCGACGGCGGCCCGCGGCCGGCTGACGCCCGCGGATGTGGAGAAGCGGATGGGCCTCATCACCGGGAGCGTCGACTTCGAGGCGGCGGCGGACGCGGACATCGTCATCGAGGCGGTGTTCGAGGAGATGCCCATCAAGCAGG
>WNGF01016984.1_pt1 | contig 12418 bp, 9 predicted proteins | sample 5400641 | NCBI WGS metagenome assembly WNGF01 (sample SAMN13153371, study PRJNA577476) | soil metagenome | isolation source: 80 cm soil or saprolite under grassland replicate 2 | place: USA:California | collected 2016-06-15
ACTGCAGCAGCGGTGAGGGCGGGAATTGTGGGGATGGGCTGAGGACGGAGGGTCATAGCGCACCTCCTCATATCAGTATATGGATAGGTACAGGCATGATACGCCCCGCGTCAAGGTCGACTTACCCAACAGAGTCTCACACCAAAAGGTCTACGTGCGGAATAAGGATGGGGCGTGGTTGATGCCGTGTTCACGAGCGAAAGCGCGCAAGCTGTTGCGGGCCAAGCGGACGCGCGTTATTCGACTGCGTCCGTTCGCTATCCAGCTTCTATGGCAATGTGAAGGGCATGTGCAGCCAATGACGGTGGGCATCGACAAAGGGAGTCATACAACAGGAATCAGTTGTGTGGCGGGTGGGAAGGTGCTGCTTTCAGCGGAGATTCGCCATCGCCGCGATGTGAAAGAGAAGATGACAACACGCCGGATGCACCGCCAGAGCCGCCGGGCGCGTAAGTGGTATCGTCCGTGTCGGTTCCAGAATCGGGCAGCGAGCAAACGGAGCAGGCGGCTGCCACCATCCATTCGCACCAATGTCGAGGAAGTGATCCGCGTTGTGCGCCAGCTTCCCCTGCGGATCGGTAAGATTGTGATCGAAGATGTACAGGTCGACATCGCCCGCCTAAACGACCCCACGCTGCGGGGGAGTCGCTATCAAGACCCAACCCGGCTCGATGAGAATCTGCGGATAGCCTGCCTCATGCGAGACAGGTATACCTGCCGGCACTGCGGCACGCGCAAGGGCCGGCTGGAGGCGTACCATATCGTCTACCGGCAGCATGGCGGCAAGGACACGCTCGACAACCTGCTGACTCTCTGTGAAGCGTGCCACGATCAGATTCATGCCGGGGCGATCAAACTTACAGTGACGGGCGTCAGCGGCCATCTTGACCAGATCGCCCAGCGCACAATGCAGGGGAAAACCTATCTCTACGCGGCGCTGCGCCATCTGGCGCCGCTCACGCTCTATTACGGCTACGAGACCGCCACGTGGCGGAAGCATCAGAGCCTGGAGAAGGCGCACGACATTGACGCGCTATGTCTCGCCACGTACGACACCGGCGAGGTCATCATCCCGTCGCGCCTGAATTTCTATGACATCGGCTTTCGCCCGCGCCAGGTGCGGCGGCGGTTTCACGACCTTCCGCGCAAGGGGATCGGGCGCGTGCCCTACCAGCGCTATGCCGAGCTTGCGGGTTTTCGCAAGGGCGACATTGTGCGCGTCAAGGGGCGGTGGATCAAGCAGGTACATGCCATCTATGCTGATGGGCGGCAGGCGTTTCAGCGGGCGACAGGGGAGCCACCGTCGGCAAAGCCAAAAGATTGTAGACTCCTTGAGCGGGGGCGGACGGTGGTATGGACTCGGAAATAAAACGCAATACAACGTGAGAAAACGCCATGCTTCACATTAACGATGCCCGGATGATCGCGGCGGAGGTGCTGCGCACCCCGGGTCTTATCGCGGTGGCGAACCGCGAAACCAAGCTCTCCGATACAATGGCGGCCGAGTTGGTGGCGCTCGATCGGGCCGCGGCAGATGTCGTATCCGGCCAGCCGGGGATGCGTGGCGTCTTCCCGACCGACCCGGAATGGGAGCAGCTCGACGCCCTGGAGGCGGCGGCAGGCGGCTACCGCGCGATGCGCGCGATGCGGAACGGGCTGGCCTGCGACGCGAACGCCGGCGGTATGACCGGGGCGGTCTTCGCGCAGGCGCTGTGCCGGATCGCGCGCGTCGACGTCTGCGGCGCATGCGAGCAGTTTGTCGGCCAGACCCAGGGCCACTTCTGCGCTCAGACGCGCGGCGACGGCCAGCGCGCGCTGGGGATGTCGGCGAGTTTCGATCCCGTCAGCGGCATGGTCGTGATCGGCCAGGACGATCGCGGCGATGTGACGCTTTCGCTCGCCGAATTCCTCCGGCGCTGCGACATCGCGCTCGACGACGTGCAGCGCGCGCTCGGCGCGCCCGGCGCGCCGTCGACGGCCAAAGCCAACTGGAAGATTCGCAAGCGCGGCACCGAGTTGTTCTCGACCGGCGGGGCGTCTCCGCGCTTTACCAAGGCGGGCAAGATCTGGGCGACGCGCGGGCATATCATGGCTCACTTGCGCACCTACGCCGAGAGCGCCGCTTTCCAGCAGCGCCAGCCTAAGCCGCGCGACGATGCCGAGTTGCTCCGGTACCTTCCAGACGATTGGGAGGTCGTGGCCTTCCGGATCGAGCTAGCGCCGGCGGCGGCGCTCACACTGGCCGATTTTTTCGCGAGCCGGGCGAACCGGTAGGCGAGCCGCGCGCTGCCGTGGCGCCGCCGGGATGTGCTCATGTTCTGCGCCACCGAATCTCTCTTCACCCACCCATCCTCTCGCCCGCCACGGTCAGTCTGATTGCAGCGCATATCGCCGAAATCTGCCAGGAGTGGCGCTGGCTGTGACACCTGCGCCTGAGTATGGCGGCGCATTCAGCATGCTCTGTTGGGCATAAACTCTGGACTCACCCAAATGAAGGAAGCTTGGTCGCTTTTGATGATCATGCCTACAATGTGGGGACGAGCGCCACTGCCAGTGTTGCTAAAGCGCGCTGTTTAGCCAGATCCTTGGGTGCTGCGATGGCTGTCAATCTCTACAGTGAGGGCGCTTCGACCCGATTCACCAAAAGTGACGAAGATTCCAACCACGAGCCGGTCCGTGCATCTATGTTAGGCGTTCTGGCGTGCTCTGGACGGTGCTCGTCGCCTGACTGTTACCGGTATTTTCTGGATGTGAATTGAATGGGCTGAATCGACGTGAATGGCGCCTTAAGTGAGCCATGATCACTGCACCAACGGGCCAAAAGATGCGGTTAAGCGACGAATTCGATCGCTCGAAAAGATACTGGTAACAGTCAGTTCCCATGACAGGGTGGAGAGGCAGGAGCGGGATAGGTTTATTGACCAGGTGCTCGGCTCTGTGGGTCTCCCTGTGCTGCACTGGCCAACGTCGAGAGGATATAGCAGGGCAGACGTGTCGCAAGAAGTAAGAAAACGACTCTGAGATATAACTGGTACTGGATGCGTTATTTCCGTATTTGGTTAAGTGCAATACGAATCGAATACTGCTCTGCGAGTGGCTGGTACTCCAGCACGAGGCCATCAAGCTCCTCTGGATCTACTTGAAAATAGACTTGTGCATGGGTGGGATCGCTTCCTTCCGCATAAAACGAGTTAAATCCAACCCCAAGTTGTGAGGACGACTCTACATAGATAGTTCCTCGCCGATTCGTGCGCAATCTAAAGTTTAGTTCGTTATAGACCGCTCTGATTTGCGAGGTAATATTTTCTAGTGAGACGTTTACAACGAGCACTCGATTTCCTGACCGCGGGTTATTCCCGTTGGGAAGTTTGTCAGTTAAGAATGCATCCGTGACCGTCATTGCATCTTCTCCCTTAGCAATACGGTCTCCGATTTTCCCATCGGTCGGAAGTGGATTGATGGGTGCTGAGCAGCCTACGGAGAAGCACGCTACGAACAGGAGTACCGAGAGCATCTTCGCAACACTGGACTTCATTGTCGCGCCCTTTCTAGTGACAGCACCAGCCTGTAGGTCTCCATGGCTATATAACGAAGACGCCGCGCCACAAGATTCGGATGGAGGTGAACTATGAGGAGAAGCCCAACCCTCTCTCACGAAGGCTGACTGTTACCGGTATCTTCACGAAAGGCGTTTGTGCTGCGTGACATGACATCTCCGACGTTCAGCAGTACACTTCCTCGCCAAGTAATCGTGAGCTTGGTGGAGGAACCAATGACACAACGAGTTGATGCTGGCTGGAGCGTTCGTGAGTTCCAAGGCATAGACTTGGGCGATGCGCGCTTGAATCGGCGCTTGCTCACCTTGGCCGAAGCCTTTGGCGCCCAGCCCCAAGCTCCGATCAATCAGGCCAGTGTTGATTGGCAGGACACCAAGGCCGCTTATGCCTTCTTTGCCAATCCACACGCATTGCCAGCCGAGATCTTGCTACCACATCAGCAGCGCACGCTCGAACGCATGGCCGCCCATCCGCTTGTGCTCGCCATCCAGGACACCACTCTCGCCGTCACGCCTCTGAGTCTGCCGCTCGGTGTTCTCGACCAGCAGATCTGGGCTCGTCCTGAGCCTGAGCGAGACACCAAGCGCACCAAGCAGCGTCCAAGTGCCGACAAAGAAAGTCACAAGTGGTTGACGGCGCTGCGCGAGACGGCCAGCCTGACCCCTGCTGAAATCCGTTTGGTCACCATCGCCGACCGTGAAGCCGACATCTTTGAGTTTCTGGCCGAAGCTGACGAACTCCAAGCCGAGTATGTGATACGAGCGGCGCAGGATCGACGCGTCAAGGGCGAAGTCGGACTGCTATGGGCGCATATGGCCAAGCAGGAGGTCGTGGGAACCGTCACAGTCGAGGTGGCGGCGCGGAGTGGCAAGCCGGCACGGCAGGCCGAGCTGCTTGTGCGTGCTGCGCACATCACGCTTCAACCACCGCAACGGCCTGTCGACGATGCAGGGATCTGGCTGGAGCCGCTGCAAGTATGGGCGCTCTGGCTGCACGAAGACGCTGCGCCCGAAGGGGTCGAGCCGCTCGACTGGTGTTGCTGACGAATGTGCCAATGGAGAACTGGCAGGATGCTACCGAACGGATTGGCTGGTATTGTCTGCGGCCGCAAATTGAGTCGTGGCATAAGATCCTCAAGTCAGGCTGTACAGTCGAAGACTGTCGCCTGGAAGAGGCCGAGCGCCTCAAGCCGTATGTGACGCTGATGGGCATCATTGCCTGGCGATTTTCTGGCTCACGCATATCAATCGGCAGACGCCGGAAGCGCCGTGTACCACTATTCTGGCCCAGCACGAATGGCAAGCGCTCTACACAGCCATCCATCGCAGTGCCACTCTTCCAGCAACGCCACCGACTGTTCGTCAGGCGGTGCGTTGGATTGCTCAACTTGGCGGGTTCTCAGGTCGCAAAGGCGATGGTGAACCGGGTATCACAACTCTCTGGCGCGGATGGTCTCGTTTAGCCGATATGGCCGACCTGTACCTAATTACCCATCCTTCAGAAGATACCGGTAACAGTTAGGCTCGTCGCAGGTCGGTTAAGGGAGGACTGCGAAGGCGCGCGCCGGAAACCCCGTGCCGCCCAGCGGCTTCGGGAATGTAGCGACGAAGCAGATACGGGCCGGATCATGGCGATCCGGCCCGTCCGCGCGCTGTAGGTGCTGCTCAGGCGAAATGCTGAACGAGGGCCGTCTCATCGCGCACCGCGCGCCGCGCGCACCCGACGCAGGTCCGCGCGACCTTTTCAGGAAACTGATGGATTGGAGCGACGGTGAACCCTTGGCGCTCGAAAAACGTGACAGCTCGCGTCAGCGCCAGGACACGCCGGGCGTCCTGCGCGCGCCTGCGCAACGAGCGCCTGAACGATGCGGGCCCGATGCCGCTCCGCCGCCATGATTGCTTTACGGCCAACGAGCGCACCTCGACCAGGTCAGGCCCAAGCTGGAGCAGCGCGCCACAGCCGACGAGGGTGTCGCCGGACGTCGCGACGATCCAGGTTGCCAGGCTCGCCTCAATGTCGGCGGCGCGCCGCGGCAGCAGGTGCCCCTGGCGCACGTGGACAGCGACGAGCTGCGCGATCGCCGCGATGTCGGAGGTCGTCGCGGCGCGCACTTCGACGATAGCTGGCCCGGCCCCTGATGCCGGCCGCTCGGTGGAATGGAGATCGATCATGGTAGGATAGCGAAGACGCGGGCCGGAAACCCCGATCCGCCCGTTGGTTTCGGGAAGGTGGCCACGACTAGCGCGCCAGCTTCCGGTATCAGATCGAGATTCGTGAGCAGCTCGATTTGATACCGGTTCGTGGAGAGAACGTAACGTTCCAGCGGAAAGATGTCTCTCGCGGTAACCGCGCCTGGGTCGGTGGTGAGCGTCTCATGGCCGAGCGCGCCGATGTCGACGTCCTCGCACAGGTATGAGAGAACTTCAAACGACCAGCCAGGAGTGTGGCTGATGCCCCGATCGTCTCTGTTTTCCATCGCTTCCAGGCGAGGCCAGCGCCAGGACCAGTCGCTGCGCAGAGCAACGAACGCGCCGGCCGGAATAGGCCCGTGGCGCGCCTCCCAGGCGCGGATGTCGTCCATAGTGACGCAGTAGTCGGGATCGGCGGCCACAGCCGTGCTGATGTCGATGACGACCAGCGGCATGAGCATCTCGCGGACATCGATCTGGTCAATAGTGCGGAGGTACGGCACGAGATGTGCCGGCGTATCAACGTGGGTTCCCCAGTGCTCGCCAAAGCTGTAGTGGTGGACCAGACAACCGTTGGCGCTGTATGAGCGAACCAGTTCGCACCGCTCGTCCTCGACTCCCTCCCGGAGCACGCTGCCAGGCGCGAAGTCGTGGGTCAGATCGACGAACTGCCGGCGCATTAGTTCCTGGTGTATATCCCAGAGCGCGAACGAGGTCGCGGCGGAGGTCGGCTCCGGCAACAGCTTGGTAGACGCGTGGCGAACAGCGGAGCGGGAGGGCGCGGTCATGGTTATCGGGGCTCCTGCGGTTAAAAATGTGTCAAAACCAAGCCTTACTATACCCACCGCATGTTACAGAAACAGCACCTGATCCGGCGGCTCAAAGCCGCCGGAGTGGTGTACTCAGAACCGATTCTGCTAAATGCGCACGGCTTGCGACGGCGCGGCCAGATACGGCGCGATGAACGCGGCCACGTCGTTTGCCTGGTCCGCCGCCAGGTCCCACGCCGCGAGGCGATCTCTGGCCTCGCGCGCGACAAGGTTGCGGGTAGCAGCTGGGAGGTAGGGCAGCGTGTAGGCCAGCGCGACGGCCTGCTCGGCCGCGTCACTTTCGGCGCGGGCCCGGCTCAGCGCCTCGTCGACCAGCGAGCCCTGTTCCGGCTCGGCGATGCCGCAGGCCAGCCCCGCGAGCAGCGCCGGCCGCGCGAAGGAGATTGGGAACTCGCGCGCGGCCTGAAGCGCATGGGCGAAGACCGCGTCGCCTAGCTGGAGGTGCGGCACGATCCCGACCAGGGTGCTGGCCTGCTCGCCGTAGGAGCAGCGGTGTTTGCATGCGCAGTAGGTGTCGTAGGCCGCCTGCGGAGCGCCGAGCCGGGCCACCTGCGGGAGCAGCTCGACCAGCACATGCGGCATGGCGGCCGCGATCTCGCGGATGGTGTCGCAGATAAATCCGAGCAGGATGGTGCGATGCGCCTGCGGCGCGGCGTCTATCCGATTGAGCGCGGCGCGCGCGCTGTCAAGGAGGCGTTGGTTGGTTGTCAGGTGCGCTGTCATACGCGCCTCTCTCAGTTGTGCGCCGGCGGCACTGCCGGCGATGGCCGTACGGTAAACTTATTTGAGTGTGACCAGAATCGATGGAAGGGCATCAGGCTGCGATCTGAAGCACTTGGGACTCGGGCATAACTGCGGCTGGTGTCGGCCCATACAAGCGTAGGTGTTGCTGTTGCCGATGAAACTGCCAGTAGGCATCCCAATCGGCAGGTTGCGCTGGTAGTACCCGAGCGTGCGCTGGATAGCCGTCCGCTGGGTCGTGCTCCAGGTGGGATTGGCCGCTTCCTGCTCCAGCGCGGCAATCACGCTGCCGGTCTGGCCCGCCAAGAGCTGATCCAGCTTGGCGCGCACCCACACGGTGCGCGCCGGGCTCGTTTCGCCCAGCAGCGCGGTGGCGGTGTTCCACAAGTATTCGCTGGCATGAATACTGTCCAACACCAAGGTGTGGCCGGGAAAGTGGGTTCCCAGGTGCTGCTGCAGACTCTCCGCACCATCCGTCAGCGCGACCCGGTCGGTCACCAGGCGCGTATCGCGCTGCGCGACTCGCTGCTGCAGGAGGCAACAGGCGGCGGCTTTGCCGTCCAATCTGGCACGCCCTTCCTTCTGCACGGGCACCGGACGGGTCGGATGGTCGGCACGGCGCTCCTCGTGCAGCAGCGCAGCGACCACATCCTGCGGCGTACGCACATACGGGGCGATTGTGTACAGGCAGGTGACGATCGCTTCTTTCTTCTTGGTGCGCTTCTGGCCTTTGCCCAAGCGCAGCGCCGCTGTCTCCGGCGTGGGTTGGATCATCGGCACGCCCTTGCCATCCGCCTGGACGACCAGGATGCTGCCCAGGGGGATCGGCGTGGCCAGGTCGGACGGCTGCTGATAGAAGGCGCTGACATCAGCGGCGGCGGTTGCCGTGATCGTTTCCAGCGCCTGCACGCTCACGCTCAGCCCGAGGATTCGTTCCAGGGCAGCCTGGTTTTCGCGATCGGCGGCATCGGTGCTGCCATAACTGGCCCAGTCGCTCAACAGGTCGGAATAGCAGTGGTCGGGCAAACTCAGGGCCGCGTCGAGCGGACAGCAGCCTTTGTGGCCGGCTGCCGTGAAATAGTGGCGTGCCAGGCGCAGCTTGCCGAAGACCGAGTAGTAACTGATCGCACGCTGATCGTAATACGACCACACCGCGCCGTCAGTCGCGGTCGGTGCGGGTGGGCGCTGCGCCGCCTGCGTCACGAAGAACAGGCGCAGCAGCGCGGCTCCGATGGTCAGTAAACGGCGAAACAGCGTGAGTTCGACCGTATAGGCCGATTGGGTCTGGGCCTGCGGCCCGGTTACGTAGGCGATCAGTGCGTGGAAATCGCCTTGGATCTGCTGTACAATCGGGGCGGCGTTGGACGGCATAACCCTACTCCTGTCAAACGGTTCCAACACGATCCCACGCGTTCTGGTCACACTCTTATCAGGGCGCAGATCCAATTCATAATGATAAGTGATCGCCTCGCTCTCGGTGACATGAAAGACGGCATGCCTGTTGCCCGCCCTGAGCTGCATGCGCTGAATATGGCAGCTGTGCTGGGCCGCCGAGAAGATCTTAACCGGCACATGCTCGCCGCGCACGAGCGCATCGACATCCAGCTCGTAGATCTCCTGGCGTAGCGGCATGCCTTTGCAGGCGCGCAGCGCCTCGGGCCACTCGTCGGCAGTGAGGTCAAGAGCCACGAGGTCGGGTTCGGGCAACTCATGTTCATGAAAATGCAGCGTGTTGTTACCAACGCCTGGGTGCATATCCTCGAACCAGCTTGGGAAATATTCGCCTTTGAAGTGGCTGAGGATACGCTCATCATCGAGAAACGCGCCAGTGTGGAACCACGTCACAGTTTTCACCGGCGGCTGGTACAGCGTCTTGTCGTCGGTGATATAGGGGCTGCTGATGTTCCCGGCTGCAAAGGTGCCGTAGTCCTCGACATCGATCTGCTCGACCCGGCCAAAGCCGCGAAACTCGCGCTCGGGGCCGTCGAAGTAGCCGTGGTGGTAGCTGTAAGTGCTCGAAAAGCTCGTCTTCCGCCAGGCGTCGGTGACGGTTACCCGCTCGACCACATGCACCGGGAAGGGCAACTTCGTGATCCAGGGCTTGCCATCGCGCTTGTCCTGCAGGTAGAACTTCGTCGAAGGCGCGTATTGAACCTGGGTCTCGGCGCCAAGGTTATTCTTCGTCTTGATCAGCAGGTGCGGCTTCTGCCCGCCCATCAGGTTCACATAGCGCATCGGCCGCCGCGCATCGCCAGGCAGCGGCGAGGACCAGACCAGGCAGGCAGTGCCGTTGCCGAGCAAATCAGCGGGCACGATGCTGGCCAGATCATCTATACGGGGGAAGACCAGCAGCGTTGCGGGCGCGCTCCAGCTGTTGCCGGATTGGTTGAAGTAGAGGCGTACACCATCGCGGTGCAGGTAGATGATGTCGGTTGTGCCAGTGCCATCGATGTCGGCCAGCCGGATGCGCTTGTTGTCGAACTGGTCCGGGTTATCGAAATATAGCGCGTTGTCCATTGTGACTTTCGCGCCGAAACGGCCATACCCGAGATTGGGCCAGTAGCAGACCTCGCCGTTACGAATGCGCACGATATCGGTCAAGCCATCGCCCGACATATCCCCAAGATAGATCGACTGCTCCCGATCGGCAAACACGATGCGCGCCCCCTGTTCTTCATCCCAGGGCTTGCTCGTGCGTTGGGCGGCATCAAAGCCGTCTTCGCCCAGCGAGCGATGCCACACAAACGCGTCGTTCTCGCTGATCAGCACGTCGGCGTGGCCGTCGCCGTCCAGGTCGATTAATTTCAGGTTTGGATCGCGCATGTCGCGATGCAGGCGCGAGATGAACGGCCGGAACGGCTGCCAGCCTTCGTCACCGTCATGCTCGTACAAGCCAGACATTGGGCCGTCCAGCACCACCAGGTCGAGCTGGCCGTCGCCCGCCAGATCCATGAACTGCGCCTCGCCGGCCAGGCTGAGATTTGGCTTAATTGCGACACGTTCGAGCGCGGAAAGCTCAACCGGTCGGTCGCTGATCGGGCTGAGGTTGCGCTTGTAGAGCCAGGCGCCGGCCTGCTCGGTGAGTATGCCGGGGATGCCCTCGCCGTGCAGGTCTGTCCACTGATAGCCTGTGCCGTCCACGCCAGTGGGGAGATTCTCCAGGCTTTCGGCGTCGATCTCCTCGACTTTGTCCTGCACGATAGGCTGGCTGTATATGAACTCGACTGGGGGCAGGCTGCGTTTGAGATAGTCATTGCCGTCATGCTTGTAGCCGGATTGGGTGACGGCGCGCAGGACGGTGTAGATAGGCTTGCTGGTGTTGGCAGGCGCTTGCTCGTGAGAGTAAGTGAAATCAGTGGAGCGAACAAGGCCGTCATATCCCTTCTGCTGGCTGCCTGGACCATCCGGAATGTGGTGGAACATCAGCACGCGTTGGCAGAGGCGGTAGGTGCGCACTTCAAAGCCCGCCCGATAGGTGGAGAATGGATCCTGGCGAGGCTTCCACGGGTACTTGAGTGCGCCAACCGCGTCTTTCTTCTCGTCATCCCTCGGTTCCGGGGCGCTGGGATCATGATCACCATAGTCGAAGACGACCTCGAACATCCAGTCGGCGTTTTGGATCTGTGCGCCTGTCAGAAAAGGCGGCCGCTGCCCCGCATCCAGTAACGACGTGAGGTTGCCGTAGTGGATGCGCTTGAGATAGCGATTGGCGGTGCGCCGCAGATCCTTGTCGTCGACCCGGTTGCGCTCGTGGACCTTGGTCAGATCGACGCGGGTGCTATTTTCTGGCTTGTACTCGTAAAGGACGGCGTTGCCCTTGTCATCACGGGTTTCACAGATCAGCCAGCTGAAGATGCGCCGTGGGTGTTTCGAGCTGGGATCACCTTCAATTGGGTCGAAGATCTGCGAGTTCTTATCTTTGCCATAAAGGGTAAGGATATTGTCTTTCGAGATCGAGCGCCAGTGAACATCGCCGTTGTCCTTCGTCCAACGCTCGATGCGTGCGAATAGCCCTTCGATGCGGGGGCGGTAACGCCGTACATCGTAGGTCACACCGTCAACGGTGCGCGGCACATCAACAATAACGTGGTTGCCATCTTCTATGCTGAATTCTGGAATCAGATCTTCAGCGCCGGAGAGGATGAACACGTCGGACTCTTCAGCATCGAAATAGCGCGGTAAACCCTTATCAGTTTTGCGAGTAATCGAAGGCAGGGAAAGGCTCCAGCCAAAGCCGAAGGGGCCGTTGCCGGCGCCAGAGTCATAAGAGAGCGAGAGTTGCGGCCCAAAGCCGGCGCGCCCTGGTGATGTAGCGAGCGGCACGGATATAGACCCTGTGCCCGTCACCGGGTTTGCAGCAAACTTCTCGCCGATGCCGCGGACCGCACCGCCGCCTTTGGGCAGCGATAGAGCAGGCATGGATGTGGATGCAGTGCCGGTGTCGCTCTGCGCATCCTTATTTGTCCTGGTCGTCTGCTGACGTTCAGGTGCTGGCGTATTCCCTGGAGGCATATGCACCTTCTTGGAGAATCCGGCGTGTCCGTCGCTGGCTCAATACACGGTACGAGACCATTGGTGCAGGCTTCGTGATGCGTAGTGGCAGGGTAGTTGACCTATTTGCATGCTATGGTGTCTCAGGCGCATCGGCGGCACCGTCCTGTTCATGCCGTGCGAGCCAGACCCGCACCGCACGGGTCAACCCACGCCAACCGCTAAAGCGGGCCGGGCGCATGTTCGCATCGCCCACCACCTCGCCGTGGATCATCTGCCCATGCTGATCCAGAACCAATCGTAAGACCACGCTGACATAGCGTCGGTCCGCGAGGTGGTTTTCGGCGGGCAATTGTGGCAACGTGCAGCCTCATACACAAAGGCACATATTCGCCTGTATCCTAACAGGCGACTCTGAGGTAGGTCTGAGTTTCGACTGAGGTAGACTGGGGTGCGGAATGAAGTTACCCTGAAGTTGGGGTCAAATGTCGCTGGGTTGGAGCCGGATCTGGTCAAAGAGTGCCGTCGTGGCTCGCTCCGGCGCGGCCTCGAACTCCGTGTGCAGGACGTGCGCGCAGACCTGATAGTGGCGCAGCGCCGCCGCGCGCTC
>WNGF01011972.1_pt1 | contig 12414 bp, 8 predicted proteins | sample 5400641 | NCBI WGS metagenome assembly WNGF01 (sample SAMN13153371, study PRJNA577476) | soil metagenome | isolation source: 80 cm soil or saprolite under grassland replicate 2 | place: USA:California | collected 2016-06-15
GGCAATCTCGTCAAAGCCGGCGACACGACGCCTCTGGTCGTGATCAACCAGGTAAACCCGATCCGCGTCACCTTCTCGGCGCCCGAAAGGCAGTTGCCTGAAATCAGAAGCTACATGGCGAAGGGCAACCTCAAAGCGCGGGTGAGCCAGCAGAACGACGCCGCGCATCCTGAGATCGGGGAGATGGACTTTGTGGATAACGCGGTCGATAACACGACCGGCACGATCAAGCTCAAAGCCACTTTCGCCAACAAGGAGCGGCGGCTCTGGCCCGGGCAATTCGTCAACGTGACGATGACGCTGACCACGCGGACGGGCGCGACCGTCGCGCCTTCGCAGGCGATCCAGACCGGCCAGCAGGGCCAGTTCGTCTTCGTGGTCAAACCCGATCAGACGGTCGAGATGCGCCCCGTGGTTGTCGCGCACACAGTCGCGGACGACAGCGTTATTGAAAGCGGCGTCAAACCCGGCGAGGTTGTGGTTACTGACGGACAGTTGCGACTGGTTCCCGGCGCGAAGGTGAAGGTCAGGAACGGAGAAGCCAATCAGAAGCCCGTGTCCATGGACCAAATGGGGGCCCAAATGGGGGCCCAAATGGGGGCCCAAGTGGGGGCCCAAGTGGGGGCCCAAGTGGGGGCGCAAGCGGGCGAAGGAGGGGGCAAGTGAACATCGCTGAGCCATTCATACGTCGCCCCATAGCCACGGCGCTCATTATGTCAACCATCCTGATCTTCGGCGTTATGGGCTACCGGCTGCTTCCCGTAAGCGATCTGCCGAACGTCGACTTCCCTACGATCCAGGTCTCGGCCTCGCTGCCCGGCGCAAACCCTGAGACGATGGCCGCGTCCGTCGCCACCCCGCTCGAGAAGCAGTTCTCGACCATCGCCGGCGTGGACAACATGACCTCGACCAGCTCGCTCGGCAGCGCGCAGATTACCATTCAATTCAGTCTCGACCGCAACATCGACGCGGCGGCGCAAGACGTGCAGTCGGCCATCTCCAAGGCGCAGCGGCAACTGCCGCCGGGCATGCCCAGCCCGCCGACGTCTCAGAAAGTCAATCCGGCGGATTCGCCGATCCTCTTTCTTGCGTTGACCTCGCCGACGCTGCCGCTCTCGACCGTGGACGAGTACGCCGAGACGATGATCGCGCAGCGCATCTCGATGGTCAGCGGCGTGGCGCAGGTGCAGGTGATGGGGGCGCAGAAATACGCCGTGCGCGTGCAGTTGGACCCGAACGCGCTGGCGACGCGCGGCATCGGCATCGAGGAAGCGCAGCAGGCCGTCCAGAAGGCGAACGTCAATTTGCCGACCGGCACGCTCTACGGCCCCGACAAGGCCTTCACCGTGCAGGCCACCGGGCAGCTCACTACCGCCGAGGCTTATCGCCCAATCATCGTGGCGTATCGCAACGGCTCGCCCGTCCGGCTGGAAGAGCTAGGTCGCGTCATTGACAGCGTCGAGAACGACAAAGTGGCGAGCTGGTTCAACAACACGCGCTCCATCATCCTCTCGATACAACGCCAGCCCGGAACCAACACGGTCGAGGTGGTGGATAGCATCAGGCGGTTGTTGCCGTCCTTCAGCGCGCAGATGCCGGCTTCGGTCAACCTGGAGATATTGAACGACCGTTCGATGACCATTCGCGATTCGATCGCCGACGTGAAGTTCACGCTCACGCTGACCGTCGCGCTGGTCATTATGGTGATCTTTCTCTTCCTGCGTAACCTGTCGGCCACTATCATCCCCAGCCTCGCCGTGCCGCTCTCGATTTTCGGCACGTTCGGGGTGATGTATCTGCTCGGTTACAGCATGAACAACCTCAGCTTGATGGCGCTGACGCTCTCGGTCGGCTTCGTGGTGGACGACGCGATCGTGATGTTGGAGAACATCGTCCGGCACATGGAGATGGGCGAGCGGCCCTTCGAGGCGGCGCTTAACGGCGCTAAAGAGATCGGCTTTACGATTCTTTCGATGACGATATCGCTGGCGGCGGTTTTCATCCCGGTGTTGTTTATGGGCGGCATCCTGGGCCGCCTGCTGCACGAATTCGCCGTGACCATCGGCGCCGCGATCCTCGTCTCCGGATTCGTCTCGCTCACGCTCACGCCGATGCTCTGCAGCCGCTACCTGCGCCAGCCCGCCGAAGAGAAGCACGGGCGTTTCTACAACGCGCTGGAGCGCTTCTTCGGCGGGATGCTAGGCGCCTACGACTGGACGCTCAGGCGGGTGATGAAACATCACGTGATCACTACGATGGCGTCGGCTCTGGTCTTCGCCGCCACGATCTACATGTTCACCAAAATTCCGATGGGCTTCATCCCGAGCGAGGACACGAATCAGGTCTACGGCTCCACCGAAGCGGCGCAAGACGTCTCGTTTGACGGGATGGTCAAACACCAGCGCCAGGTCGCCGAGATCATCAGCAAAGACCCCAACGTCGAATCCTTCATGTCATCGGTCGGCGCCGGCGGGCCGAACGGCACGGGCAACACGGGCCGCGTCTATATGCGGCTGAAGCCCCGCTCGCAGCGCAAGCTGACCGCCGACGAGGTGATTCAGGAGTTAAGGCCGAAACTGGCCGCGATTCCCGGCATCAATGTTTATCTGCAAAACCCGCCGACCATTCGACTGGGCGGTTCGTTGTCCAAAAGTCTCTATCAATTCACGCTGCAAGACGCCGACATCAAGGAGCTTTACGAATGGGCGCCGAAGATGGAGTCGCGCCTGAAGCAATTGCCGGGCTTGCAGGACGTGACGAGCGACCTGCAGATCACCAGCCCGCAGGTCGTCGTCGACATTGATCGCGACAAGGCGCTGGCGCTGGACGTGACGGCGGATCAAATCGAAAACTCGCTCTACAACGCCTACGGGCAGCGACAAATATCGACGATCTACACTCCCACTAACCAGTACTGGGTGATCATGCAGTTGGAAGACAAGTATCAGAAAGACCCCGCGGCGCTTTCGCTGCTTTACGTCAAATCGAACGGCGGGAGACAAATCCCGTTGAACACGGTCGCGCAGTTGCGGCGCACGGTGGGGCCATTGACCATCACGCACTCGGGCCAGCTCCCGTCGGTGACCCGAACTTCCAAGGCACGGCGCAGGCCTTCCAATCGTCGTTGCAGGGCCTATGGCTACTGCTGGCCGTCGCGATCCTGGTCATCTATATCGTGCTCGGCATCCTCTACGAGAGTTTCATCCACCCGATCACGATCCTGTCCGGATTGCCTTCGGCGGGCTTCGGGGCGCTGCTGACGCTGATGCTCTTCAAAACCGATTTGAACATCTATGCGTTCGTCGGCCTGATTATGTTGATAGGCATCGTCAAGAAAAACGCGATCATGATGATTGACTTCGCGCTGGAGGCGCAGCGCAAAGAAGGCAAGAACGCGTCCGAGGCGATTTACGAGGGCTGTCTGCTGCGCTTCCGGCCCATTATGATGACGACCATGGCGGCGCTGCTGGGAACGCTGCCCATCGCGCTGGGATTCGGCGCGGGGTCGGAAGCGCGCAGACCGCTGGGGTTGGCCGTGGTGGGGGGGCTGCTGGTCTCTCAACTCCTGACGCTCTACATCACGCCAATCTTCTACATCTATCTCGATTCGCTGCAGAAGAAATTACGGCGCGGCGCCAAAGCCCGCCGAGCCGGGATGGTCAGTGAGCCTACGGCGGCCGATTGATCCGCGAGGTCGAACGATCCATCAATTGATCCGCTGGAACCCGAACGCGGCGAATGTGTCATCTGCGGCAGAAAGTGTGGCATGATCTCAAGCGGCGCGGGATCGGCTCACACTTCAACGCGGCCCAAGTGATCGGCGAGTACGTCGAAAAGGCAGGAATCACGGCAGGCCCACTCATCCGGGCGCAGGCCGCGCCCAGGAGCCGCGAGAGGTTGTCTAACCTCCCGCTGGACTCGGCCACGATGTACCGCGTGATCCAGGGCTACCTGCGCCGGCTGCCAGGTGCGATGAAGAAAGAGCGGCTCGAAGACGGGTCGGAAGTCGAGTACTGCGTCTACACGCCGCATTCGCTGGGGGCGACGACGGTGCCCCTGTTGCTCGACGCCGGCGTGGACTTCAAGAAGGCGCAGAAACTTACTAGGACACCGGCACATCACGACGACTCAGATCTACGACAAGCGGCGGATCGCTGCCTCGCAAAGCGCCTCGCATGACGTGCCGATGACGCGAAGATTATCCGGAGCTGCCTTCTTCGACGTCGGCTCAGGGTTCAACGCGGGCGGGCTGAAGGAGCATCGATTCATCAGCCCCACCCAAACCACCCCACCGTTTCCGAACACTTTCCATACAACGGCAGTGTGGCCCTTGGGAGACATCGACCGTCAGTTTCCGAAATACCGCATCTCGCTCGGCGTCGAACTGCTGGTCATGGTTCCAGTCGTCCACATCCCGCTACGCTTCATCTTCGCCTACAACCCTAACGCCCAAATCAGCCCGTCCCCGGCCACACTGCTCGCGCCAGAAAAGAGATTCGCCTTCAGAATCGGTTTTGGCCGCACGCTATAACTTCAGCCAGACAAGCGCTATTGTCTCTGATATTTTTCCACCGGCCTCTTCGTCATCTGGCTCGTCATAGTCATAACCATGTTGCGCCAAATACCATTGTCGATACCATTCGAGAGCTTCAGCAATGGCCTGCCTTTGTTCGCTGCTATAGAGTGGCAAGTATACTTTTTTGAATTCATCGAGCCGATATGGCGCGATAATAAAATGGCGAATCCATGAATCATCGTTCCAATATTTTTCTGCATCCGTGACCAAATATTTTATTGCGGTACACAGCACGCCTGGCGTGAAATAATGAAAAGCAAGAGGATGAATCGCAACAAAATCAGCAGCATCGAAACCTATTAACTCACTGGCAGTTTCAAATTCCTGCCAAGTGTGGCGCCGATACCAGTCAAAGTCATGCTCGTGTCTTTCGCAACAACCCAGGGTTGGAATTGAGCTGAAATCTGGTTTCTCCACGTTAGCAAAGGCGTCAAATATTCTTTGCCGGACTTGTATCCAATCAGTCATCATCGCCTGGCCTCATGCTGCTTGATCTCATATTTTCGCATGTTACTCATACTTGCTCCAAGTCGCCATTCTAACTCCCCCCCCTAACCCCTGAAGAAGACTCCGCAGCAAATTTTTGAAAGGTTTAAAAGTGGCCGCTAGCAACCACTGGTTATCCTTTTTTCGGTGGCCGGCAAGCATCCGGGAACATAGCACAAAACACTAGGTTCGGGAACAAAATAAGCGAAGGCGTATAAGGCCGAAGAACCGGGGGCCGGGGAGGAAACGGGACGGGAATGGGGATAGGCCAATCGGGCATTCCGTCTCGTTGAGATGGGTTTTGCCTTCTATTCCATTCATCCCTTAGCTCCCCATCTTTACTTTTTTCCAGCGCATCTTTTGCCCTTGGTGGTGGGGGACCACAATTGCTCTTCTCCCAAGATTTTAATGCTTGCTTTAATTCTTCTCTCCTATGGTTAATCTGTTCTCTATGACCTTTCCATTGTAAACAAGCATGTAAAAGTGACCCACTAACAAGCATGAAGAATTGACCCACCCTCCCCTAACCGGCAGGATCGTTGACCACCGAAAATCACTTTTTCAGGAGGCCAACGATGCTGCGAATGGAGGAATGGATGGATATCAAAATGCTCAAACAACAGGGTCACTCGATCCGCAAAATCTGCGAACTGACCGGCCACAGCCGCAACACTGTCCGTGACGTTCTACGCGGGAAAGCTCCCAAAGCCTTCAACAAACCTGAGCGGAAATCTCTGCTCGATGAGTTCAAGTCTTACGTCGAGCATCGTTATCAACAGTGCGCGCTCTCCTGCGTGCGCTTGATCGAGGAGATTCGCCCAATGGGCTACGGCGGCGGGATTGATACGCTTCGTCGGTTCGTTCGCACGCTCAAGCCCGCCGCGCGCGCCCGCCAAAAAATGACCGTCCGCTTTGAAACGCCTCCGGGCAAACAATCACAAGCCGATTGGGCTTACTGCGGGCGATTCGCCGATAACGCTGGCAAGCTCGTCTCAGTCTACTGCTTCGTCATCATCCTCTCTTACTCGCGAGCGATGTATGTCGAATTCACGACTTCGATGAAGCTCCCGATCCTGATCGGCTGCCATCTGCGCGCCTTCGACTACTTCGGTGGTTGGACCGAAACCCTCATCTACGACAATATGAAGCAGGTGCAGATTGATTCTGAGACACTCAACCCGCTCTTTGTAGACTTCGCCAGTCATTACGGAATCACCATCAAGACTCATCAGCCGCGTCGTCCGCGCACGAAAGGCAAAGTCGAGCGGATGGTCGATTACATCAAAGACAATTTTCTCAATGGCCGGAGCTTCTCTGGTCTGAACGATCTCAACACGCAGGGTCTGCACTGGCTCGAGAGTGTCGCGCACACACGCGTTCACGCGACGACGGGCGAACAGCCTGCCGTGTTGCTTGAACAGGAACGCGCTCATCTCACTCCGCTCACTCAGGTCGCGCCTTATCAACTGACGCTCAAAGACTCGCGAGTGGTTGACGCATCGGGAGATGAACAATCTGACGCGCCCGAAACTGCTCCTGATTGATGAAGTCGGTTATTTGAAGCTTGAACAGGCGCAGGCGAGCCTGTTATTCCAGGCCATCGCCAGCCGCTACGAGCGCAAAGGGCCGATCATCTTGACCAGCAATAAGGCCTTCTCGGAATGGGGAGAAGTCTTCGCCGGAGACGCGGTGATGGCGGCGGCGGCCTTGGATCGGTTGCTGCATCGCGCGACGGTGATCAATATTCGAGGCGACAGCTACCGGCTGAAGGAGAAGCGCCAGGCCGGAGTTTCGCTCTCGATCCCCAAGGCTGAAGCTGCAACAAGAGGCATTGAGGCTTGAGAGATTGATTGACTTCCGCCAGGTCCTGCGAACAATCTGAACCGTCGTGTGGGAGGGTAGGGCGATGCTGGAGAGCAACCCGAGCGCCTACACGATGGCGGGACAATACCTGGGGCGTCTCCCTCCCAAGAGACGCTCCAGCCCCCAAGCGCCAAAAAAAAGATATTGGCCTGCCCCAAAGCGAAAAACTCACCTGAAAGAAAAGCCGCGCGGAGCGCATCCGAATAGATGCCGCGAAGCTTCCGATTATTTCTCTTGACATCTTTGACAACTTGGGGGGTGGGTCAATTTTAGATGCCTGGTAGTGGGTCAATTCTTCATGCTTGTTGACAAAAGAGTTGGCCCCCGCCGGAGAGCGCTTTGATTCTCCGTATGATCCGGAGGCGCATTACGGTAACAAGCGATCGGTCACCTGGGTGGGTTACAAAGTCCATCTGACCGAGACTTGTGATGAGGAAGAAGCGCATCTGATTACGCAGGTCGAGACGACCAGTGCGGCGCTGCCGGATGTGGAGGTGGGCGAGAAGGTTCAACAGGATCTGGAGGAGAGAAATCTGTTACCAGAGCAGCATCTGGTTGATGCCGGCTATGTTGATGCGCAGTGGCTGGTGGAGAGTAAAGAGAAACGCGGAGTTACTGTGATCGGTCCAGTGCGGCAGGATATTCACTGGCAGGCACGAACTGAAGGCGGCTTTGATTTGAGTCAGTTTCAGATCGACTGGGAGCAGCAGAAAGTCACCTGTCCTGGCGGGCAGACAACAAAGAACTGGTATTCACTGAAAAAGTACACAGAACAGGATTGGATTCGTGTCCGCTTCAATCGTTCGCAATGTGATCCGTGTCCGCTACGCAGCTCCTGTACCAGGGCAAAGCATGAGCGGTCACTACTATTTCGAACACAGGCGCAGCATGAAGCATTACAAACAACCCGTCAGCAGCAAACAACGCCTGAATGGAAGAAGGAATATGACCGACGCGCCGGAATTGAAGGCACTATATCGCAAGGTACGAGGGCGTTCGGTTTGCGGCGGGCACGTTATATCGGACAGGCCAAAACGCATTTGCAAAATATCCTGATCGCAGCCGCGATCAATGTTTCCAGAATCATCGCGTGGCTCAATGAGGTTCCGCACGCAAAAACGCGAACCTCTCACTTTGCAAGGCTGGCTCCAACTGCCGGTTGAGAATTCGCCAACAGTATCGTTTGCTAAAAGAACCCCTTATCGACGTATTTCACCGCCATTGTCCAAAGGGCCACGCCTCATCTTGTCGGCTCCGATGAAATAAACTGTTTTCGTATGAGGTAACTATTGTTGGGTGCGGTCTTATCATCAAAATGTGGATACTTTGGATATTTGTCTAGCCCTACGAATATATAGATATGCCAATATCTTAGACGGTAGCTCGGACTATGATATCCTGTACCGACATCAATCAACGACCCTTTGGGCATGACTTGCTCTTTCGATATTCTTTCAAACGAGTCTACAACTATCGGATCAAGGTTTTTCTTCTGACCAATGAGGGCATCGCGAGTTGCAGCAAGCACTTCAGCTTCAGTTAACTTGGGTTGAGCTTTCCCCATCTCAGAACATTGAGAAACTTGGTTGAATTGATTAACAGCGTCAGCTAGAGAAATATCCGATGGGTAGCCATGTTGCGATCGCAGATACTCTTTGTAATCTTCATCCCTATGGTTGAGTGGATCATACTTTTTACAGTTTGGTGTTGGGGATACCTGAGGCCCAATAGCTTGATCACCGGCATCCAAACTCTTTGATTTACTCAAAGAATCCCTGCCCTGCCGGATATGACTATTGATAACCAAACCTGCGACTAGACCGGCGAGTAAGATAACGCCCAGCATGGCAATATTTCTCATGCTCTCCTCCAAGACTCTACTGCCCCCGCTATTTCTTTTTCGGGGCTTTGCAATAACCTACGCCATTTTCTGATTCTCTTCGAATCATCACAGTGTAGAATGCATTCGCGTTACTATAATACGGCTTTGTATTATCAAAGTAGATTGGACGAAATTCCGGGGGCTTATTGCCGCCGGTACGCCCTGAGTAATATTGATCAATCACCCAAGCGCCAACCATGACGCCATTGTTCATAATTGGTTCACCATAGATTACTACATGATTACCACTTGGTTTAGACTTATATCTATCCCCAACCCAACCAGCGGCAAAAACGGTTCCGCGTTCATATTCCACTGAAGTATCGCTCAACGCCGGGCCCTTTCTCCAAATAGAACTGTGATAGGACGTCCCACCCCTTTCTATGTCCCACATTTGTGGAAGAAGAGCGCATTCGGCGTGCTTTTTTTCGTCTAAATAAGGGTCAAGAGGCGGATTCGTCGTAACTCTCCTATGCAATTCCCAAAAGTCTTTGATGACCCATGGTTCAATGATAATGCCGCTATCAAACATTGAAGGATCAAAAAACGCCTGCTGCCCAACAAACCGATACCCAAACACCATATTCCCATCTTTAATGGGCTCATACCGATCCACGACCACGAGGCGCCCATCCAAATACACTCCAGCGCCGCTATCCACAATTCCCCATCCGTGGTTGAGGGCGCTAAGCGCCAAGTTGGCACTCACCGCTACTCCATCTATAAAGAATGATGAGCTATCCCCCGACCCCCCCAACCCATATGGATGTGGATCCAAATTCATCCTCAGCCCGCTCGGATCAACGGAGTTCACCGGATTATTCCGCACATAGCTGTACAGGTTCAAGCTCTGTGGGTCCGCCAGGCTTGCCGCTCCCATCCCCAACGGGTCAGCCTGATTGAAGCGTCCATGCTGTGGGTGATAATGTCGGTTCACGGCATAATCGAGTGCTCCGTCTCGCTCGTAGGTAGTGAATTTGTGTTTTTCTGATTCGTCAGTGAATCCTATTTCTTCTCCGAACGGTAAATGATCCGTCGTCCTTTTTACATTGCCAGCGCCATCCGTAATGATCCTCGTCGATAGACGGTCCTGATGATAATACCTCGTCCCTGTCGCCTGCGTATTGCCGCCGCCGCGCTCGTACTCGGCGATCACCTGACCTCCTTCCCAGATGTAGTGCGTCACCACTCCTCCCACCACCTTCTTCACCCGGCGATTCCCCGCGTCGTAGCCGTAGCTTTCACTCACCGGCGGGCTCACGCTCACGATCCGATTCTCGGCGTCATAGGTGTACGCCCTGGCCCCGTCCCCGGTCACGTTGCCGCCCGCGTCGTAGCTGAAGGCCGTCCCGTTCACACTAGTTATGCGGTTCGTCTTTATTCCCCCCACCTGCTCCAGCGCCGTATTTTGCAACTGATTGCCGCCACTCACCGCGTCCCACACCGCCGTCCGATTCCCATATCGGTCGTAATCGAAGCGTCTCGCCCACGCTCCCCAGCCCGTCGCCGTCACGAGCCTCCCGACGTTGTCATAGGTGAACGCCTGATTTCGGCTCTGCCCGTTTATCGTCCCGGTGACGCTGACGAGTTGGCCGCTGTCGCCGGACGTCGTGCCGCTTCCCATCTGCCCTGCGCTCGCTCCGTATCCGTAGCTCAGGCTCAGCAGTGTGGCGCTGCTTTTCGTTACCGTCTGCGACGTCAGTTGCAGACGATCGTCGCTGTAGCCGAAGCTTTCCGTCGTCCCGTCACCGAGATTCTGGCTGCTGACCTGCCCGTCCACCCTGTAATTGATCCCGCTCAGATAGGTTTCCAGCGGGGCGCCGGAAGCGTCCACCTTCTTCACGGCGGAGAGCCTCCCTCTGTCGTCGCGCCCTGCATTCACCCGCTTGCCGGACGGATAAATCATCAGCGTCATCTGTCCCGCTGTGTTGTACTCGTACTGCTTCTGATAGCTTATCCCGTCGATCACTCGTGTGCACGATTGCAATCGCCCGAAGCTGTCGTAGACGTAGCTTTCGCTCCCAGTCCCGTCCGTCACCGTATCTATCTGTCCCTTGCCTGGCGAGGCGTTCTTGTAGGTGATACTCACCGGCGCCGTCGCCGCGACTCCCGTGGCGCTCGCCGTATTATAACTCACTCCGGTCGGCAGGTTCAGCGCCCCGTACGTGTAGGTAGTCACCACCCCCCTTGAGTCGGTGCGGACGCTGACGGCGTCGAAGTCGGTGTAGGTGTAGGTGGTCGGCCCCGCCTCCGGGGTGGTTTCGCTGATCAGCCTGCTCTTGGCGTCGTACGCAAACGTGCGGAGCTGTCCGCCTTGATTGGTCTTGGTCAGATTGTTCAGTACGTCATAGCTGTAGCTCGTCACCCACTCCAGATTGCCGTTAGCCGGATTTTGCTCGGTCACATTCACCAGCCTGCCCAGCCCGTCCACCTCGCTCTTGCGCTTGCGCCCCACCGTGTCCGTCGCGACGACGGTGGCGCCGCTCGTCGTTGTCGCGCCGTTGTAGTCTGTCTGAATGAACTGAGTGTCAGGTAAGGTCACCTTAACGACCCGCGACAGTTCGTCATAGGCGCTTACGGTCCAGACTTGAGTCGCGCCGGACTTGGGAGCGCCGTCCGCGTCGCCGGGGTAAGGATTCGATCGCTTCAAGACCCTACCCCAGCCATCATAGATAGTTGCAGTCATATCATAGTCTGTCGTGACGCTTCCCGCACCTGTTCCTGCTCGAACGACTTGTCCTGCGCCGTCAAACCATTGCCTGCTCGTGATTACTTTCGATGTTCCCTGATCGTCATAGGTAGTTTGACTGAGATAGGTGAGTAAATCATTCAAATTACTGTCCTGATCGAACTTTGTAACTGTGAACGCGCCGGTCGGCGCAGTTACTGTCTTGAGCCTGAGCGCCAGGTCATAGTCATAGGTGGTCGGCTGCCCGTCCGGGTCCGTCTCATTCTCAACCAGGCCGGTGAAATAGTTATATTGATAGTTTGTCTGTAGATTCAAGCCGCCTGTGTCGCCTGATGTGGCCGAGTCAGGCTCAGAATACGCCGTCAGGCCGCTGAAACCGAAGCTTTTCTTCACGCAACAGCTCACCTCGACCCATACGACGTTTCCAAAGATGTCATATTTCACATGTCGCGTTGTCGACACTTCAGCAGGCGTGAGTTGACTGAAGGTTTTGACGGCGGTGGCGTTTCCTCTCAGCGTTTTATTTTGATCATATGTCGCGTCGTGATTCGGCGGGTACTGACCTGAGGTCAGTCCATAGTTCTCGATCTCTTCGATGGCCGGGTCCGTGTAGCCGTCATAGGTGGTTTCGGTCTTCGCCATCAGCAAGTCGTCCGTGGGGTCGTTGTTATTCTTCGCGTCATAGACGCTCGTGCGGCTGACCAGGCGCAGAAAGCGTGCGGCCAGGTAGTTTGAGCCATCGACGTAGTCATAATGGGCGCGCCTTATGACCTGGTAGACGCCCGCCTGTTTGTAGCCACACTCATACTGGTCGCTCACTCTGCCATAATTGCCGTAGCCGAATTTCAGCAGCCTGCCCTGCCCCGCTTCGTCAAACGTTTCTATCTTTTCAATCTCCACCTCACCATCCGGACCGGT